>OKUA01000336.1_pt1 | contig 37664 bp, 27 predicted proteins | sample 1606501 | NCBI WGS metagenome assembly OKUA01 (sample SAMEA3879608, study PRJEB24766) | human gut metagenome | biome: human-associated habitat; feature: feces | place: USA | collected 1985/1987
GCTTTCAACTGAACAAATACTGCCATGCTGCATAGTAACTTTCAACTTTCAACTCTCAACTTTCAACTGGATAAGGCTTTCAACTGAACAAGGCTTTCGACTGAATAAAGCAGCCTTTTCACTATCATCTTCAGCTTGTCCTGCGCTATCGGCTTCGTTATGAATTCATTGCAACCGGCATCCTTGGCGGCATTCCGGTCGTATTCGTAGGCGAATGCACTCTGCATGATGATAGGCACTTTTGGAGAAAGTTCGCGGATGATTTTTGTAGCTTCCAGGCCATTCAGATTCGGCATTTTGATATCCATCAGAATCAGATCCGGTTTGATTTCATCGAATAAGGTAACGGCTTCCATGCCATCTCGGGCACGTACCAAGTTATACATCTTTCCGAGAATGGCATGCAGCAGTTCGTAATTGCTGTCTGTATCCTCGGCGATGAGGAGGGTAGGCTTGACACCTCCCGAATTGGCACCTACCGGATTGCCGTTTTCCGGGTTTGCGGGCGGGGCATCGGCAAATAGCTCCGGACAGGTATCTTCCGGATTCTCTACCTCCTTTGCCGGTAGCCAAAAGCTGAATGTGCTTCCCTTGCCCGGCTCCGAGGTTACGGAGATCCCGCCACCCAGCCGTTCGATGATCGTTTTGCAGATGGAAAGCCCCAACCCCGTACCTTGTGCGGTGCTGTTCAGCTTCATGAAACGTTCGAAGACCTTTCCCACCTTGTCGGGGGCAATGCCCGTGCCGGTGTCCGTCACATGGAAAACGATCCGTTCGCCCTCCCGCCGGTATCCGTAGCTGATGCTCCCTTCTTTGGTGAATTTAAAGGCGTTTCCTATCAGGTTGGAAATCACCTGGAAGATGCGGTTCTTGTCCGAATCGATAACAAGTATCTCGTCCGATGGTTCATAGATCAGTTCCACTCCGTCCGGTGTACGGAATATGTGTGCATCGTATATCTCTTTGCAGAGCTTGTGCAGTTTCACGGGGCCGGAGGAGAACTCCACGATGCCCGATTCGATTTTCGACAGGTCGAGTATCTCGTTGATGAGTTGCAGTAACCGTTCGTTGTTGGCGTCTACGATTTCGTAGTATGCTTTCCTCTCGTCGGCATCTTCGCTTTCGGCGATGATGCGGGAGAAACCTACGATGGCATTCAACGGAGTGCGTATCTCATGGCTCATGTTGGCAAGGAAAGCCGATTTCTGCTTGTCCGATGTTTCTGCTTTCTCTTTGGAGGCCTGCAGTTCGCGTTTCATCAGTTCCAGTTGGGTGATGTCCCATTCGATGCTGATGATGACCGGTGAGAAGTCTTTGCTGTCTACCTTTATCTTCTGTTTGTCCAGAATGAGGAGGTTGCCGTTTTCGTCTTTGCCTTCCAATATCCAGTGTTTGCCTGTTCCGGTGGCTGCAATTTCCATGTCCTCTTTCCGTTTCTGTTCGGCCAGTTCCGGCGGATAATAATCGAAATCGTTTTTACCGATGGCATTTTCCGTGCTGACTTCCTGATCGGATATTTCCCGGCTGGATGATCCCTGACTGCATGATCCTTGATCGGATGCTTCCTGATCAGATGTTTTCCGGTCAGATGCTTCCTGATTATACGCTTCCCGGTTGCGGTATACGTAGCGGAAGTCGTTATTGATATCTTTCACAACGATGCCTGCCGGGAGATTCTTCATCGTGGTGTCCATGATCCGGTTCAGCCGTTTGATCTGCGACTCGTAGCGCAGGCGTTCCGTAATGTCATGCGTGAACGACCAATAACTGACCTCGCCCTCATCACTGGTGACATGATACATTGTCCCTTCAAAAGCTTGTATTTCCGTATTGTCCGGCACCGGATGATAGGCGATGAAGTCGGTGTAGTTTTTCTCTTTCGTCTGTTCACATCTGCGTTGCCAGGCATTCGAGCCGGACATGTCTCCTGCCAACTCGTAAATCTTATAAGAGCTGAGTTCCCGGTCGCCCTGTATCCTGTGGTTCTGCCGGAACAGCCTGTTGGTAAATATCAGCGTGCCGTCTTCGCGGGCGGCAAATATGCTCTCTTTGGCATTGTCGATGGCATGTGTGAGGGTGTTGATGTCATTCCGGTGGCGTTGTATGTCCGTCACGTTCTGTATATAGCCTTCTATATAGTACGTGCCGTCGGGCTGTTCCTCCCGGACGCAGGTCTGGATTTGCAGGTAATAGATGCTGCCTTTGTGGCTGATGCGGTAGCTTGCGCCATTCTCGTCGGGTTGCCGTTCGTTGTTCTCGAGCCATTGGGCAAACACGGCCTTGTCTTCTTCCACCACCAGCTCACAATAGCGGTCGATGGGGATGGACTGCAATTCTTCGGAACAGAGGATATCGGTATAGCCTTGATAGTAGAAGATGCGTTCATTGCTGGCATATTTCCACCGGCCGATCTGTGCTGCTTTCTGGATGGCTTTCAGCTCGCGGTTTGTGCGTTCCAGTTGCAGTTTGACGTTGCTCCGTGCAGTGATGTCCCGGTATTGGCATAGCACCATGTCGTCATACGGATGCATGATGCACTTGAAATAATAGGTGCCGTCCGGCAGCTCCAGCCTGTAATTCCGGCTGACGGTTTTTTGTTCGTCGATTACGCTCCGGAAAGTCGGTACCAGCTTCTCCCGCGTGTGCAGGGGCAACAGGTCGAATACGTTCTTTCCCAGGAGGAGCTCCTCCTTCAAAAACCAAAGATCGCTGTGTGTGTCGATGTCTATGCAAACGCCTTCCTGCGAGACCAATAGCATTGTATCGGCCGTTATCCGGAGAATTCTCCGGGCGTTTTGTGGATGATGCAATATTCTGTTCATGTGTGTATAGATTTATAGGATTTATGACTTATGATTTATGACTTATGAATCATGATTCGGAACTTCTTTTGGCTTTTTCCCACACGCCTGTTCCGCGTTTTTTCTTCAGGTAGCCGATTCCTTTCAGTACGTTGACGTTCATGAAGAGGAAGTAGTAGGGGATGAACAGGAGCTTGTTCTTTATCTGTTTGGTAGACAGATAGTAACCCCACAGGCCGAGGACGTAGAACAGGATTTGAAGTACCAACAGGACACCGTACAAGGTACAGGAATCGCCTGCAAGCCCCTTCATCAGCAGGAGCAACGCGTTGAACGGCAGCAGCAGGAACAGCAGGAAGGGGGTGACGGACCATCTCAGCACCCGATGGGATACGTACTGGAAGCTCAGTATCCCGTAGCGGAACGGGTTCAGCAGGGGGCGTAGCCGCCAGATGGATTGCAGTCCGCCGGCGGCGATGCGTACTTTCCGTTTTTCTTCTTCGCGCATGTCTGCCGAGCCGCTTTCTACGGCATAGGCATTGGCACAATAGGCAATGGTGTGTCCCTGCATGACGATGCGCAGGGAGAGTATGAAGTCGTCGAGCAGCGTATCTGTCTGCATTTCCTCGAACAGCTCGCGGCGCACGGCAAACAGTTCACCCGCTGCGCCTACTGCCGAATAGAGGCGTGCGTCGAGCGCTTTGAGGGTGGATTCGTATTTCCAGTATAGCCCTTCTCCCCCCGAGGCAGCATTGTCCTTGCTTTGCACGGCGATACGTTTTTCGCCTGCCACGCATCCCACTTTAGGGTCGGTGAAGGCGTGCACTATCTCCCGCAGGGCTTCGCGGTTGAGGTGAGTATTGGCATCGGTGAACACGACAAGGGGCGTTTCTACGAAATGTATACCGCGGTTCAGGGCGGCTGTCTTGCCTTGGCGTTGGGGTTGGTGGAGGACGATGGCTTGCGGCCAGTGGGAGAGGCGTTCGTTGGTATGGTCGTTGCTGCCGTCGGTCACCCAGAGGATGCGTAGCTTGTCGGCGGGATAATCCAGCTCCAGGCAGTTGTGCATTTTTTCATCCACTACATCTTCTTCGTTGTAGGCGGCGATAAATAGCGTCAATGGGGGTAAAGCATCGTCGGCAGGCATCGGACGGGGCGCAGGCTTACGGAAACATTCTTTTATCTTGACCAGGATATATAATAGTATACCATATCCTATATAAGTATAGAACACTATGAATAAACTTATCCAGAAGAGTACTTCAAGGGCTTTCATGTATCCGCTCGTTTGCTTCCTTTTTTTGATAAAAAGAAATGTGATTGCCAAAAGTATGGATAATCTTTTACCGATGCAAGAAAAAGAAAAGAAAAATAAAATGTTTGTTTCTCAAGGTGTTCCGATGTTATAAGGAAGTGGGCTTCCTATAGAGGTGAGCTTGAATAACCTTGTGAGTGAGAGGCGATTAAAGGCTTTCAATCATCATTCTCCATAGGAAAGGGATGGGCAGGTAGGCAGGGCGTTACTCAAAACGCTTCTGTCATATTGAAGTAAAACAACATCTGGTTGTTTACCGTGTTTTTGCCTAAATCCAGGCGGACGTTCATGCGTGGCTGTACCTCAATGCGCAGACCTACACCATAGTTGGGCAGTACACCCTCTATCTTGCCGGGAGTGGGGCCCATGAAGCCGCAGCCGGTCCAGGCTACAAAACCTATGTGGTTGAGCATCCGCTTCACCCAAGTGCTGCGGTCGGTATTGAGCATCTGTCTGTACTCTGCCATGACCACATGCGAGGACTTGTCGCGATATTGCCCCATGTAGTAGCCGCGCAGGTCGAAAGGCGTTCCGGTGAGGGCATATTGCGTCAGAGGGACGTCACCGAACACGTTCTTGGTCTGTGCCGTCCACGCGAGCACCCTGCGCTTGCCCAGTGACTTGTATTGGCGGTAGTCTATCTCTAGGCGGTAGAAGGTCTGGTCGCTGCCGATGAACTTGGCGTACATTATGCCGCGGAAATCCAGATACATACCACGGTAGGCGTTGGCAGGGACGTCACGGCTGTCGTATGTCAGCAGGAAACCGAGGCCGGAGTTGAAGTTGTTATAGCCATTAGCCGTACCGCCTGCCTCTTTGTACGAGGGTTCGTCCACCAAGAACTTGCCGGGCTCCGTCAAGTGGTCGTAATTGATGTCGATTTGAGGTCCGGCAAAGATATTGCTGTTGCCCAGTCGGAAAAGGAACCAGGGGTTGATTTGCACGCCGCTGTACCGGTATTTGCTGGTACTGTCGCTTCGTACATAATCTTTATTGGTATTATAGCCGATGCCGTAAAAGTTTTCTTCCGTATTTTTATAGCTGAACTTTCCGAAGATACGGAAATGGTCGCCCTTAAAGAAGAGTTGCGGTTTGGAGAAGAGATTGATGCCACCGTTGAACATGAAGGCGATGGCCATGGGCACTACGGAGCGCAGCTGCGTGGTGTCGCTGGGGTTCATACGGAAGGTCATTAGGGCGCTTCCTCCCAGCACGGCACCGAAGTCGGGGGTGTAGCTGGGTCCGCCCAGAATATTGTAATGCAGATTCCGACGCGCTACCTTTTGCTTGCGTAGTTCTTTTTTGGTCAGTGCAGGAACGCTGTCGTTTGTGGCGGCCGCAGTCTGTTCCTGGGCATAAAAGGTGGTGGCGAACAGCACCAGTGCGATAATGCTTAGTATATATCTTTTCATGTCGTACGAAATGTGGGTGCAAAGGAAACTATTTTATCCCGAATAGTTTTCACTGTAATAGATAATAAATCTAAAGATGTCACTAAAATTATCAAAAAAGACATTACTTTTGTCTGCTTCACGAAGCAAGACATCAATAACTAAAAACACATAATCTGAATGAAGAAACGATTTTTATCTGTAATTGTTCTGAGTGCCGCACTGCTCTCCGTGCAGGCACAAGAGGGAAAAGGGGGTATCAGCCCCGAAATGCTTGGACAAATCAAGCAAAGTTATCAAGGCACGGCTGCCGACAAGGCGCTCCGCAATGCCATAGGCAATAATGACATCCGTAAACTGGCACTCAACCAGGAGAATATGCAGGGCATGGATACCCACTTCTCCATCAAGGTAGAATCCAAAGGTATCACCGACCAGAAGTCGTCTGGCCGCTGCTGGCTGTTTACGGGGCTGAATGTGATGCGTGCCAAGACCCTTGCCGAATACGGTTTCCAGTCTTTCGAGTTCTCCGAAGTCTATCCCTTCTTCTGGGACCAGTTGGAGAAGGCAAACCTCTTCTTGCAAGGCATCATCGACACCTCCAAGAGTCCCCTGACTGATAAGACCGTGGAATGGCTCTTCCAGCATCCGCTGAGCGATGGGGGTACCTTTACCGGTGTGGCCGACATTGTTTCCAAATACGGCCTTGTTCCCAAAGATGCCATGCCCGAAACAAACAGCAGTGAAAATACCTCCCGCATGGCCAACCTCATCTCTCTGAAGCTGAAAGAGTATGGTCTGCAACTGCGTGACATGGCTGCCGCCGGTGCCAAGCCCGAAGCTCTGGAGAAGGAGAAAACTACGATGCTCGGAACCATCTACCGCATGCTGGTGCTGAACCTCGGTGTACCTCCCACGGAGTTCGACTATGTCCGCCACGATGCCAAGGGTAATCCTGTGGAGACAGAGCATCACACTCCCATGTCTTTCCTTGAGAAATATGGAGACAAACAACTGCTGACCAACTACGTAATGCTGATGAACGACCCCAGTCGCGAGTATTACAAGTGCTATGAAATAGACTATGACCGCCACCGTTACGACGGCAAGAATTGGACTTATGTTAACCTGCCCGTAGAGGACATCAAAGAGATGGCCATTGCCTCCTTGAAGGACAGCACCATGATGTACTTCTCCTGCGACGTGGGCAAGTTCCTGAATTCCGAACGCGGTCTGCTCGATGTGAAAAACTATGACTACGAATCACTGATGGGCACCACCTTCGGGATGGACAAGAAGCAACGTATCCAGACTTTCTCCAGTGGCTCTTCCCACGCCATGACCTTGATGGCCGTTGACTTGAACAAAGACGGAAAGCCCGTAAAATGGATGGTAGAGAACAGTTGGGGAGCCGCTTCCGGTTATCAGGGACATCTCATCATGACCGACGAGTGGTTCAATGAATACATGTTCCGTCTGGTAGTGGAGACAAAGTATGTTCCCGCCAAAGTGATGGAACTGTTTAAACAAAAGCCCGTCCGCCTGCCGGCATGGGACCCGATGTTCGCTGAAGAAAAGTGATGATAAGGATTAGGGGTTAGGGATTAAGGATTAGTGGGCTGCACTATGATTCCGCAGGGTATTAATCCTTAACCCCTAATCCTTGTTCTCGTGTTCGTTAACGAAAGGGATTACGGAAATTTCTCCGTAATTCCTTTCTTTTTTACTCTTTATTCACGTTCTTTTTTGCTACTTTTGCGGCAAATTAATGAAACCATTATTTTATATAAACGCATGGCAAATGTAATTAAGTTACGTAAAGGCCTTGACATCAACCTGAAAGGTAAAGCTTCTCAGGAGTTTATGTCTGTGAAAGAACCGGGATTCTACGCATTGGTTCCCGATGATTTTACGGGTATCACTCCGAAAGTGGTGGTGAAGGAACAGGAGTATGTGATGGCCGGGGGACCCTTGTTTATCGACAAGAATCATCCTGAATTGAAATTTGTTTCGCCCGTTAGCGGCGTAGTGACAAGCGTGGAGCGTGGTGCACGCCGCAAGGTGCTGAACATCGTCGTAGAGGCTGCCACTGAGCAAGACTATGAGGAATTCGGCAAGATGGACCCGTCCAAGATGAGCGGCCAGCAAGTAAAAGAAGCTCTTTTGCAAGCAGGTATGTTCGCTTTCATCCGCCAACGTCCGTACGACGTTATCGCTGATCCGACGGTAACTCCGAAAGCTATCTTCATTTCGGCTTTCGACAGCAATCCGCTGGCTCCCGATTTTGAATTCGCGCTGAAGGGAGAAGAAGCAAACTTCCAGACGGGACTCGACGCTTTGTCAAAGATGGCAAAGACGTATCTGGGTATTAGTGTAAAACAAAAGTCTGCTGCTCTTGTGCAGGCAAAGAACGTTACCGTAACAGCTTTCGACGGACCACATCCGGCAGGCAACGTGGGTGTACAGATTAACCACATCTCTCCGGTAGTGAAGGGTGAAACGGTCTGGACCATCAGTGCCGAAGCCGTACTCTTCATCGGACGTCTGATGAATACCGGTCGTGTGGACATGACCCGTACGGTGGCTGTAACGGGTTCCGAAGTGTTGAAACCCGCTTATTGCAAGCTGAAAGTCGGCGCTCTGTTGACGAACGTTTTCAAAGGTAACGTGACTACCGACAAAGACCTCCGCTACATCAGCGGTAACGTGCTGACCGGTAAGAAAGTTTCTCCGAACGGCTTCCTCGGCTCTTTCGACAGCCAATTGACCGTTATTCCCGAAGGAGATGAAATCCATGAAATGTTGGGTTGGATTATGCCGCGTTTCAATCAGTTCAGCGTCAACCGCTCTTACTTCAGCTGGTTGATGGGCAAGAAGGAATATGTGATAGATGCCCGTATCAAGGGTGGTGAACGTCACATGATTATGTCCAACGAATACGACCGCGTATTTCCGATGGACATCTTCCCCGAATACTTGGTGAAAGCAATCATTGCAGGTGACATCGACCGTATGGAGGCTCTGGGCATCTACGAAGTAGCTCCCGAAGACTTCGCTCTCTGCGAATTCGTATGTTCTTCCAAAGTGGAAGTGCAGCGCATCGTACGTGCAGGGCTCGATATGCTTCGTGCCGAAATGGCATAATCGGGGCGTATGGCAAATCGTAAATTGTAAATCGTAAAATCGTAAATATATTAATGAAAGCGTTAAGAAATTATCTCGACAAGATAAAGCCGAACTTTGAGGAAGGCGGCAAATTCCACGCATTTCGTTCGGTGTTTGATGGCTTCGAAACATTCCTGTTCGTGCCCAATGCCACTTCGAAATCGGGAACGCATATTCACGACTCCATTGACAGCAAACGCATCATGTCGATGGTGGTCATTGCGTTAGTACCGGCGCTGCTGTTCGGTATGTATAACGTAGGTTACCAGCATTTCCACGCTACCGGTGCTGCCGGAGGCTTCTGGGAAATGTTCATCTACGGTTTTCTGGCTGTATTGCCAAAAATCATTGTATCTTATGTAGTAGGTCTCGGCATTGAGTTCGTAGTGGCTCAGTGGAAGAAGGAGGAGATTCAGGAAGGCTTCTTGGTTTCCGGTATCTTGATTCCGATGATTGTTCCGGTAGACTGCCCGTTGTGGATTCTGGCGGTGGCTACTGCATTCTCTGTAATTTTTGCTAAGGAAGTATTCGGTGGTACGGGTATGAACGTGTTCAACGTAGCTTTGATTACCCGTGCATTCTTATTCTTTGCTTATCCTACGAAGATGTCCGGTGATGCCGTTTGGGTATCGGGCGACAGTATCTTCGGTCTGGGACAGTCGGTAGATGGTCTGACGGTAGCTACTCCGTTGGGTGCAGCCGCTACCTCGGGCGCCGTTCCGGAGTTCTCCTGGGACATGGTGACCGGCCTTATTCCGGGTTCTATCGGTGAGACAAGCGTTATCGCCATCGCTCTGGGTGCCATTCTGCTGTTGTGGACGGGTATTGCAAGCTGGAAGACGATGTTCTCCGTATTCGTAGGCGGTGCCTTCATGGCATGGGTGTTCAATGCAATCGGTCCCGACACTCCGATGGCACAGATGCCTTGGTACGAACACCTCGTGCTGGGCGGTTTCTGCTTCGGTGCCGTGTTCATGGCTACCGACCCCGTTACATCGGCACGTACAGAGACCGGTAAGTATATCTTCGGATTCCTGATTGGTGCCATGGCTATCATTATCCGTGTGCTCAACCCCGGTTACCCCGAAGGTATGATGCTTGCCATCCTGCTGATGAATATCTTCGCTCCGCTGATTGACTACTGTGTGGTACAGGGCAACATCAGCCGCCGCGAGAAACGTGCAACCGCTAAGTCTAACAATTAAAATACCGGAAAAAGAAATGAATACCAATAGTAACAGTTATACTATCATTTATGCTTCGGTAATGGTTGTTATCGTTGCATTCCTGCTGGCATTCGTAAGTTCTTCCTTGCGCGAGACGCAGAACAAGAATGTGGAACTTGACACGAAGAAGCAGATTCTTGCTGCACTCAACATCAAGGACGTGAAGGATGCCGAAGCTGAATATAATAAATATGTAAAGGGCGATATGCTGATGAACGTTGACGGTACTCTGACAGAGAATACCGGTGCATTTGCTACCGCTTACGAGAAGGAAGCCAAAGAAAATAACCGTCTGCACGTATTCGTGGCAGAGGTTGACGGTGAGAAGAAATATGTATTTCCCGTTTACGGTGCCGGTCTTTGGGGCGCTATTTGGGGATATGTTGCACTGAACAGCGACAAGGATACCGTTTACGGTGTTTACTTCTCCCATGCCAGTGAGACTCCGGGTCTGGGTGCCGAAATTGCCAGTGCGCACTTCCAGGGAGAGTTCCCCGGCAAGAAAACGTTGGAGAACGGCGAGGTAGTCCTCGGTGTTGTGAAGAACGGCAAGGTAGAGAAACCTGACTATCAGGTGGACGGCATTTCCGGTGGTACCATCACTTCTGTAGGTGTGGATGCCATGTTGAAGGCTTGTCTGAGCAGCTACAAGAACTTTTTAACTAATAATAATGAGGAGGAATAAGAATATGGGACAATTGTTTTCAAAGAAGAATAAAGAAGTATTCTCTACTCCGCTGGGACTGAACAACCCCGTTACCGTGCAGGTATTGGGTATCTGTTCTGCTTTGGCTGTTACTGCCAAACTGGAGCCTGCCATTGTGATGGGTCTTTCAGTGACGGTGATTACAGCATTCTCCAATGTAGTGATTTCACTGCTGCGCAAGACGATACCCAACCGTATCCGTATCATCGTTCAGCTGGTGGTTGTTGCCGCGTTGGTAACTATTGTAAGTGAGATTCTGAAAGCTTTTGCTTACGATGTAAGTGTGCAGCTTTCTGTATATGTAGGTCTGATTATTACCAACTGTATCCTGATGGGACGCTTGGAAGCATTTGCCATGCAGAACGGTCCCTGGGAATCATTCCTTGACGGTGTGGGTAATGGTTTGGGATATGCCAAGATTCTGGTAATCGTAGCCTTCTTCCGCGAGCTTCTGGGTTCGGGAACGCTGCTCGGTTTCAACATCTTGAACTATGAACCTCTGCAGAAGTTGGGCTATGTGAACAACGGCTTGATGCTGATGCCGCCAATGGCGTTGATTCTCTGCGCTTGCATCATCTGGTATCAGCGTGCACGTCACAAAGAATTGCAGGAAAAGCAGTAATAAATAAATGAAGAATGAAAAATGAAAGAATGAAAAATGGGCTGCTCTGCTGCAGTACAAGTTCTCATTGCTTTAATTCTTTAATTCTTTAATTCTTAATTTATCGAAGAGATATGGAACATTTAATAAGTTTATTCGTCCGCTCTATCTTTGTGGACAACATGATATTCGCGTTCTTCCTCGGTATGTGTTCTTACCTTGCCGTATCGAAGAATGTGAAGACTGCCGTAGGACTGGGTATCGCCGTAACTTTCGTGTTGGTGGTTACGCTTCCGGTCAACTATTTATTGCAGACCAAGGTGCTGGCTGCCAACGCAATCATTGAAGGCGTTGACCTCAGCTTCCTGAGCTTTATTCTTTTCATTGCTGTAATCGCAGCTATCGTTCAGTTGGTGGAAATGATTGTAGAGCGTTTCAGCCCTTCGCTGTATGCTTCACTGGGTATCTTCCTGCCGCTGATTGCTGTAAACTGTGCCATCATGGGTGCTTCCCTTTTCATGCAGCAGCGCATCACGCTGGGTGAGAGCGACCCGAAATTCATCGGTGGCATTGCTGATGCTGTCTCTTATGCGTTGGGCTCCGGTATCGGTTGGTTGCTGGCTATCGTAGGCTTGGCTGCCATCCGTGAGAAAATGGCCTATTCTGACGTTCCTGCTCCGTTGAAAGGGCTGGGCATCACGTTTATCACTGTAGGTCTGATGGCAATGGCATTTATGTGTTTCTCTGGTTTGAACATCTAAAAGAAAGGAATAAAACAATGGATATGAATATGATATTAGCAAGCATTGGAGTATTCCTCGTGGTTGTCATCCTGCTTGTTGTTATCCTGCTGGTTGCCAAGAATTTCTTGGTGCCTTCGGGTAATGTAAAACTGACTATCAATGGCGACAAGGAACTGGACGTAGCTTCCGGTTCTACATTGCTGAATACGCTGTCTGTAAACGGTGTGTTCCTTTCCTCCGCTTGTGGTGGTAAAGGTTCCTGCGGACAGTGCAAATGCCAGGTGCTGGAAGGCGGAGGCGAAATCCTGCCTTCTGAGACTCCGCACTTCAGCCGTAAGCAAATACAAGATCACTGGCGTCTGGGTTGCCAGGTGAAAGTGAAAGGCGATATGGCCATCAAGGTTCCCGAAAGCGTACTGGGCGTAAAAGAGTGGGAGTGCGAGGTTATCTCCAACAAGAATGTGGCTACGTTCATCAAAGAGTTCATCGTTGCATTGCCCAAAGGCGAGCACATGGATTTCGTTCCGGGTTCTTATGCGCAGATTAAGATTCCTAAATATTCGATGGATTATGATAAGGACATCGACAAGAGCCTTATCGGTGATGAGTATCTGCCTGCATGGGAGAAATTCGGTCTGCTGGGCTTGAAGTGCCGCAATGACGAAGAAACCATCCGTGCCTATTCTATGGCCAACTATCCTGCCGAAGGCGACCGCATTATGCTGACGGTACGTATCGCCACGCCTCCGTTCAAGCCGAAAGACCAGGGCCCGGGCTTCATGGATGTAATGCCGGGTATCGCTTCTTCTTATATCTTTACCCTGAAACCGGGTGATAAGGTAACCATGAGTGGCCCTTACGGAGACTTCCATCCGATATTCGACTCCAAGAAGGAGATGATGTGGGTCGGTGGTGGTGCCGGTATGGCTCCGTTGCGTGCACAGATTATGCATATGACGAAGACACTGCACACTACAGACCGCGTGATGAATTACTTCTACGGTGCACGTGCATTGAATGAAGTGTTCTATCTGGAAGACTTCCTGCAGATTGAAAAGGATTTCCCCAACTTCAAGTTCCATCTTGCACTGGACCGTCCCGATCCGGCAGCCGATGCAGCGGGCGTGAAGTATACTCCGGGCTTCGTACACAACGTAATTTACGAGACTTACTTGAAAGACCACGAAGCTCCCGAAGACATTGAATACTATATGTGTGGTCCCGGCCCGATGTCGAAGGCTGTTGAGAAGATGCTCGACGACCTCGGCGTTCCGGCTCAGAACCTGATGTTCGATAACTTTGGCGGATAATCTTCCTTGTCCGTCTTGAGATAAAAAACTCCGGCTTGTCCTTCAGGGCTTTGCCGGAGTTTTTTGTTCGGGGCATTTCCTCTCTAATGAAAGAAAGTGGAGTGGATTCTTCGTCGCTTTTTCTTTATTCCTTGATATGAATCAGTGCATTTGCCAGAATGGCTGTTACTTCTCCAGTGGTAATTCCTGTTGACACAGACCTCGTATGAATGGTTCTTGGTGAAGGAGAATGCGGTCTTTCAGAGTTTTCATGTTGGATGTTTTATTGAATGTTATCGTTTTCCTCTTCTGTTTCTTCTTGAATGGTATCTTTGGGCAGCAATCTTGGAGAAATGCGTTTCTTGGGAGTGAGGCTCATGCCTTTCAGCATTTCGGCCTGGCGTACTACACTGCCGTTACCGTCCGAGAGCTGGTTGAAGGCTTTGTCGTAATCCCTTTGCAGGCTGGCCAGCCGGTCGCCGATACCGAGGAAGGTGTCGGTAAAGCCTGCAATCTTTTCATATAAGATGGTGCCGCGCTTGATGATGGCCTGCACATTCTTTACCTGGTTCTCCTTCTTCCAAAGGTCGAGCGAGAGGCGCAGGGCACTAATCAGGTTGGTGGGGCTCATCAGTACCACCTTTTTGTTGTAGGCATATTCCCAGAGGTGGGCATCACTTTGGATGGCGAGGAGGTAGGCACCTTCGGTGGGGATGAACATCATAACGAAATCCGGTGATTGGGCGTCATAATGCGAGTAGTCTTTATGGCTGAGCTCGTCGATATGGGCGCGGACGGATTGCAGGTGTGCTTTCAGGAAGTGTGCCTGCTCCTCCTTGCTTTCGGCAGAGGTGTAGGCAGCATAGGCAGTCAGCGACACTTTGGAGTCGATAATCATTTCCCGTTCGTCGGGGTACTTCACGATGATGTCGGGCTGCATCTTCTGCCCGCTTTCCTCGTTGATGATGGCTTCGCCCCGTTCGTCTTTTAGAAACTCCTGGCGGAAGTAGTGTTCGCCTTCAATCAGTCCGGAGGCTTGCAACAGACGTTCCAGAATCATTTCGCCCCAGTTGCCTTGCATTTTGGAGTCTCCTTTCAGGGCACGGGTCAAGTTGTTGGCATCTTCGCTGAGGCGGTTGTTCAGCTCCATCAGTTCCTTGATGCGTTCACCCAGCGAGAAGCGTTCTTTGGCTTCGGTGCTGTATACTTGTTCCACCTTTTGGCGGAAGTCCTTCAGGTTATCGCCCAGCGGGCGGAGCAGATTGCCCAGGTGTTCGGTATTCAGCCTGGTAAAGTCTTCGGCTTTGCTCTGGAAGATACGGTTGGAGAGATTCTCGAACTCGGTGTTCATGCGCTTGTGCAACGCTTCGGCTTCTTCCTTCTGCAGCTTCAATAATTCTATTTCCTTCTTTGTCCCGCTGATTTCTGCCCTCAGTGCGGCAGACTTGCGGTCTGCCGCCAGATAGCCGACTACGGTTCCGATGATTATCCCTATAATCAGTAATACTATCTCCATAGGTGTTTTGAAGTGTCCGCCTTATTGTGTCAATATTTCGTTTCCGTCTTCAGTAATCAGGATTTGGCTTTCCCATTGGGCAGAAGGCAGTCCGTCGTCTGTGCAGACGGTCCATCCGTCGGCTTCGTCGATAAAGACTTCGTAGCTTCCCATGTTAATCATCGGTTCGATGGTGAACGTCATGCCCGGCACTATCAGCATGCCCGTACCACGTTTGCCGAAGTGTTCCACATCCGGTTCTTCGTGGAACTTGACGCCGCAGCCATGTCCGCAGAGGTCGCGTACCACGCTGTATCCGTTCTTTTCCGCATGCTCCTGGATGGCGGCGCCTACGTCACCGAGGCGTGCCCAGGGCTGTGCGGTCTGTATGCCTATGTCACGGCATTCTTTGGTGACCTGTACCAGTCTCTGCATGTCGGGGCTGACTTCGCCAATCATGAACATGCGTGATGCGTCGGCAAAGTAACCTTTGTAAATGGTGGATACATCGACATTTACAATGTCACCGCTTTTCAGGAATTCCCTGGTGCTGGGAATGCCGTGGCACACTACATCGTTGATGCTGGTGCACACACTTTTGGGGAAGCCTTCGTACATGAAGGGGGCGGGGATGGCGTCGTGGTCTGTGGTGAAGCAATACACCATATGGTCAATTTCAGCTGTGGACATGCCTTCGCGAATGTTCTCGGAGAGATAATCCAGCAGGGCCGTGTTGATTTTGGCGCTTGCGCGGATACCGGCCAACTGCTCCTCGGTGCGGAGTGCGCTTCGCATCGGCAGTTTATATCCTTCTTTCTTATAATGTTGAATTTTGGCTTCTACTTCGTCGGAATAGTTTTTAGGAGTAAACCGGACTCCTTTCATGAACTTTTTCATTGTCTTTTCTTTTTTATGAGACTGCAAAAATACACAATAATGCAGGTGCTTGTACTATCAAGAGCCGAAAAAACATTCGTTTTCTTTATCCCGATACCAGCTTAGAGGGTATTCACCACTTCTATTTCGCTTCTTGAACTGTCTATCCTCCGTACTTGTATCTGGGTCTTTATGCGCTCTTTCAGTCCTTCCACGTGACTGATGATGCCTACCTTCTTGCCACCCATCTGGTGCAGTTTTTCCAATGTGTCCATAACGGTGTTCAGATAGTCGCTGCTCAGTGTGCCGAAACCTTCGTCGATGAACAGTGTGTCTACCGAGAGGCTCTGGCGGCTGAGGGAAGAAAGTCCGAGGGCAAGTGACAGAGATACCAGGAAGCTTTCGCCGCCCGACAAGGTGCATGCCGGACGTGCCGAGCCTCCTTGATGGAAGTCGCGCAGCAGGATGGTGAGCGAACCGGCCTGGCACTCCAGTTCGTAGCGGTCGGTCAAGCGTTGCAGATAGAAATTGGCGCCTGCCAGCAGTTCTTTCAAGACGAAGCTCTGGGCTATGTTGCGGAAGTTCTTTCCCCGTTCGTCACCGAAGTGGCGGCAGAGGCGGTCCCACTTCAGATACTCTTCGCGCAGCCGGTCGGCACGTTCCTTTTCTTCCTTTATCCGGTCGATGTTGCGGGTGTTTTCTTCCAGGCGTAACTTCTGCTGGCCGATGGATTGGTTGCCGGCGGTTATCTTTTCTTCGAGATTCGCGATGAGTGCATCCAGGGTTTCGAGGTTTTCGTTTTCTTCTATTTCGGGCTTCCGGTTGATGTGCTCTTCCACTTGTCCGGTGGCCAGATGAAAGGAGGTCGATGCAGCTACTTCTTCCTCTTTAAGTGTCTGCAGTGAGGCACGCAATGCTTCTATCCGGGAGCCGGACCAAGCGGATAGGACGGTGATACGCTCCTCGTCGAGAGTGGGGTTGGCGGCATAGAACCCGGTTAAATCCTTTTGCAGCCTTGCCATTTGGTCTGCGGTGGAGGATATGCTTTGTTTCAGTCCGCTTGCTTGTGTATTCAGATTATTCCAGGCAATCCCCAGGTTCTTGATTTCCATTTCCTGTGTAGCTGCAGGTGCGTTGCGCCAGTCGGGGAATGCGGCATCGATGCTTTCCTTGTTGATGTTTATCCCTTCCAGCTCTTTGTGGATAAGGGCAATGGCGGATTTCAGTTCTCTTTGTTTTTCCTGCGCCAGCCGGTAGTTGCGCGTAGCTTGCGTCAGGCGGTCAATAAAGGAGAGGGGGGAGTTCTCCCATTCCGTGTTCCATCCTTCCCAGAGGATGTGGGGAGTGACGCGGTCCATGGTGGCACGTATGTTCTCTTTTTCGTTGGCGGTGAGCGACTCGTAATTGACGATGTTGTTTTTCAGCTCATTCAGCACTCTGTCGGCAGAGTTGAAGGCTTGGCGTGCAGCGTCCACATGTTTTTGGCATTCGTCCTTTTGCCGTTGCAGAGTTATGATTTGTGCGCTGAGCTTTTGAACTTCCGTGAGCTTTTCGTTCAGTTTGTCTGCTTCCAGCTTGTTCTCTTCCAGTAGCTTCTTCAGGGTTTCGCCGGTGGTTGTGGAGAGGCCGACGTCGTTGCATTGGGCGCATTTGGCCTGTGCGTCAGTACGGGCAAGGTTGTAGCTCCGGAGCGCTCTTGCTGTGGACTGACGGGCATTCTCTGCCAGCGTTCCGTAGGTATTGGATTCTGTCCGGTTGTTGTTCAATGCCTGCTCGGTTTCCTTGTATTCTTTCTCTTTTGTTTCCAGGGAGGTGCGTATGGGAGCAAGGACAGACTGGAAATCTTCATCTTTGCAAAGCGATTTTATTTCTTGTCCGCACACGGGGCAAGTATCCCCGACGACAAGCCGGGAGCGTGTTTCCTTTGCCCACTCTTCTACGGCTTCCTTTTGCTTGTCGTAGAGGGTGCGGATGTCATCATAACTTGTTTTCTTGCTGTCGAATGCCGTTTGCAGGAGGACGTATTGCTTTTGGCACGCCTCCACTTTGGCGTTCAAAGCCTTTTCGTTTTCCTTTGCCTCGTTCAGTGTCCTTTCCGTTTCAGCCAGTAAAGACAAGGCGCTCAATGCTTGCAGCAGGTTCTCCCGTCCGGCATCGAGTTTGTTTTTCTTGTCTTGCAGGGCAGGGCGGTCCATGGTTTCAAGCTGCTTGTTCCGGAGGTTTATTTCGTTTTGCAATGTATGGTTCTCTTGTTCTTTCCGGGTGAGGGCAGCTTCCTTGTCGGTACGCTCCTTGACTTTTACGGGTTGTTGCGCGGCAAGTCTTTCAAGGTGCGCGTTGTAGGTGCCGATGCGTGTTTGGGCATCGAGTGCGGATTTTAGGCCGGTAATGATGGATTGGCTTTGCTCGAACATGGGCAGTAAGGGCGAATGCTCTTGCAAGTACTTCTCGGCACGATGCAGCTTGTCTTCTTGCTCTTTCAGGAAACCGCATAGCCACTTGCTTCCTCCGTCCAGCCGGGCAAAGGATGCTCTTAACATTCCGGCTTGTGCATAGTTCTGTTGTTGTTGCTGTTGCTGCTGTTTCAAGGTAGAGAGCCAGTTGCGGGCGTCGGCGGTGGCATTCCATTCTTTAATCAGGAGTTCTTTCTGTTTGAATTCGTCCGATTGCAGTTGCGCTTGCTTCCCTTCCCACATCTTCTTTTGCTGTTCACGGGTGAGGAGGAGTTCGGAGTATTTCTTCAGCCAGTCCCGTTTTGCGAGGGCGGTAGTTTTCTGCTCATTGGCTTCCTTGACTCCGGCATTTTGCGTGGCTATGGCTTCCTTGATTGCAGTGACTTCTTCTTCTGCCAGGATGTGGATGCCTTCCAGCTTCCGGTTCTGGTTTTCGTATTCCGTCCGTCTTTCCTTGGTGGCGGCATATATTTCGGCACCTATTTCGGAGTAGATACTTGTACCGGTCAGCTTTTCCAGAATATCCGATTTTTCGCTTTCCTTGCTTTGCAGGAACTTGGTGAAGTCGCCTTGCGCCAGCATGGTGGTGCGGCAGAATTGTTCGAAGGTCAACCCCACTGCAGCTTGTATTTCCGCCTTTATCTCATTCTTTTTGTTGAGCTGTGCGCCGCTTTTATTGTTTTCCAGTGTCCAGCGCACATCCTGCACGGCTCCTGAAATCTTGCGGTGTGCCCGCGCCACGTACCATCGGGCGGTGTAGGGCATTTCGTTTGAGCCGGTAAACTCCAGCTCCGTCCATGCTTCACTGGTGTTACGGCGCATCAGTTGTCGGCTGTCGTTGATGGCAACATCTTCCTTTTTGGCAGAGAAAGTCTGGCTCAGGTCTTTGTATTTTTCGTTCTCGGCATGGTCCATGCGGGGCGTTTCGTTGTAGAGTGCCAGGCAGATGGCGTCGAGAATGGTTGTCTTCCCTGCACCCGTCTCGCCGCAGATAAGGAAAAGGGATTCCTCGCTTAGCGGTCCGTTCTCAAAGTCGATGACGGCATCTTCTATGGAGGCAAGGTTCTTTATGGTGAGTTTCTGGAGTTTCATGTTCCGGACAAATGATTAGGAGTTGTTCTTGCTTTTCACTTTTTGCATGACAGTCTCCATCAGCTGGCAAAGTTCTGGGTCCATCTCTTCTCCTTCGGTTTCGCGGTAGTAGAGTCTGGCTATTTCCAGGGGAGACATTTCCTGCATCTCTTGGATGGAGATAGGCTTGCTCTCGTCAGTGTCGGCCTGCCGCTCTCGGGTAGTCTTGATGTAGCAATATTTGCATGCCTTGCCTTTGGCGGCGTTCGAGGCTTTTTCGTTGCAGTCGGGGGGCAGGTAGCCTTTTGTCAGCACATTCAGACGGAGGTATGCAGGTTTCTCTTCCGGATATTCTTCCAGTAATTTCAAGGCGTCTTCGAAAGGTGTCGGGTCATGGGGAAGTGTGACGAGCGGAATCGGATTTTCAATTTCCCTTGTACTGATTTGTGGTTCTGCCCCTTTCTCCAACTCGATGATGGAGATGGAGTGCGGATAGGTTTCGTCGAAGCTGACGGGGAGGGGAGTGCCGCAATAGCGTGCGTGGTGATGACTGCCTTTGATGTCCTGAGGGCAATGGATGTGTCCGAGTGCCAGGTAGTCGTATCCTTCTCCCATAGCGCTGAGGGGAACATACTCTATTCCGCCAATACTCTCATCGTGCCCGCTACGGTCGCTGCCTTCAATGGAGAGATGGGCCATGAGGACGACGGGAAGCTGTGCCGTATTCCGTTTCTTCACTTCGTCCAGCAGTGCCTGGAAGAAGCGTGCCTGTCGTTGGTCGCGCGGTGTTTCAGTGTCCAGCAGGGGGAAGTTTTGCGGATAGACGTGGGGCACGGCAATGACGTAGCCTATTGTCTTTTTTTCATTGTTTATCTCGATGATGTGCTTGTCCAGATTCACTTCCTCGGCTGTACGTTCGATGTTTCCCACAACGTTCAAGCCGAAGTGCTGCCAGAGGCTGCTGTCTATCTCCAATTTGGAGCTGCTGTCGTGGTTTCCGGCGGTGACTACGATGGCCATTCCGGGGCAGGCTTGGTGAATGTTCAGCATGGCGTCGGTGTACATCTTCTGCGTGGCGGCAGCGGGAGAGGAGTAGTGGTAGATATCTCCGCTTACCACCATGGCGTCGGGCTGCTCTTCGGTTACTATGCGGGTGAGTTGCCGTAGGAAGGATTGCTGCTCGGCGGTGCGGTCGTAGTTGTAGAGGGTGTGTCCCAGGTGCCAGTCGCTGGTATGTAGTATTTTCATTGTTTTTGTTACTTCAATGGATGTGGGTTATGGTTTCCTTAGAATATAAATCTTGTGTGTTCCTCGTCCTTTGTAGTCGATGCCCGATTCGGGATTGGCTATCCATTCGCGCAACTCGCGGGAGGCGGCGGACTTCAATAAGCCGGTCAGTTGGCAATAGTCGGCTTGGGTCATGAAGCTGTTCTTTTCCAGGTATTTTTTTGCCCGTTCCAGCCGTTCCTGCGGAGAAAACACTTGTGAGGAGCGTTGGAATTTGTCGGTGGAACGTTTCAGGTGGCAATGGCGAGCGGTACGGTACAGTAGTTCTTTGTCCACCTTGAAATGTATGTCCTTCAGGCAGATGCTGACGGCGTTTCGCTTGGTGTCTCCTTCTTCGCCCGTCTCCCGTTCACGGTCTTGCCGCAGACCGAGGGCAGGGGTGAATACTCCTAAGTTGTCAATCTTCACGGAGTAACCTTGCCCCATTTGGTAGGCTATTTCGTCGGTGATGGCTTGCACCAGTCCGATGATGTCTCCTCGTGTGAAGGATGAGGCGTATGCTATCTTTTCGGTGATGGTTTCCAAGTCCACCTGCCCGTATAGTTTCATTCGTGGGTAGAGAATGCGTTTGCCGTCTTCTCCCGGCAGGTTCAGTTCCTGCATGTTGTATTCTGCCATGATGGTAGCGTTGTTATGAGGTTCGTTTGTTTATTGGGGCTTACAAAGTTTGTCCCAAGGTTGCGGATGTGTATGCCAAGGTTGGGGATTTCTATCCCAAGGCTTGGGATAGACAAACCAAGGGCGAAGGTAATTCTTTATCTCTATACTTGCAAACTTTACTATTAGTAGTTAGGAAGTTTTTTATTGGTAGTCGGGAAGTTTTTTGTTATAGGTTTGAGAGAGGAATTGAAAAAAACGTTATCTTTGTTACATAAGAGAAGTGCATGAATGATGAACAAAACTAAAATTAAGCGATATATGAAACATTATCCGGACTTATTATTGTTGTTTGCCTTATTGTCCGTTACCACAATGATTAAAGCACAAATATCGATAAGACCTTATAGCGAATGGGAAGCAACCCAGTTTGTTGCAGTGAACGGACATCAGCCCGAAGACTATGTAAAGCCAGATAATAATTGGGAAATACTATACAATTTACGGACTCCACGTACTCAAGCCGAACTTCGTGAAATGGGTATTAAATGCTCTGATAGCCAATTATTGTTATTGGAAGTAGGTGGACTTGTCAGTAAAACAAAAGGAAAATGGGAAGCTACTATACCCATTCTCGACAAAGAACAGACCAATTCTCTAAGAAGCTTAAGTAAGGAGATTGCTGAATCCATGTATGTCAAAACAAAGGCAGACTTTATATCATTGGCACAAACTATCAGTGAAATGGGATTCAAGAACAATGTACTCTCACTTGTTTTTTCATACCTTCTGGATGGAAAATGTGGACAAAGTTAGTCTTGTTTGAGGATGTTGACAATTATACAAGCTGGAGTGGCTGTTACTGGGTATTATACGAATCAAGAAATGGCTTTGCATGCGGTACGAATGGTTTCGGAGAACAGAATTTGATTTTGACTTACATCAATAGCGGCATTGCTCCTGACAACGACATTATGGACCATTGTGCTGATGAAATAGCACAGTTCGGAAAAGTAACAGATGCCAAACTCGTTTCTCAGTTAAAATCTTATGGGCTGGTAGATGATAATGGAGATGTATTATTTCCTATTATAAAGAAACGGCAAGACCGCTTTCATCAAATAACTGAAAAATTGGTAAACTCTATCAGTGCGGAACTAAAGAATAATTGTGGCTCCTTAGCAAGCCAATATGGTATTGACAATGAAAAAGTGGCAATGGTGATGCTGTACCATGAAGTCATGTGGGATTTGGTAGATAATCTGATTCAAGATAGGATAATCTTCACTCCAGCTATTTTCAAAGATGAAGAATCGAATAAAGAACGATTGAATGAAGTCGTTTTCTTCATAGAAGGAGGATTAATGCAATAATAATTCGATAGAGAAAAGGACATTTGACTTTGAAGAGTTTTCTGTAAATGTATTTCAAGTGCATAGAAAATAGCCAATTAAAAATAAAGAATTATGTACGAATGGGCCAATGAAATGAACTGTGCCGTAACTGTATGCGACACAAAGGGAATCATCCTATATATGAACGAGAAAGCATGCCGTACGTTTGCCAAACACGGTGACCTGATAGGCAAGAATCTCTTTGATTGCCACAACCCGCAATCGCAGGCCAAGATACGCGAACTGCTGGAGACGGGGGAAGTGAATGCCTACACCATTGAGAAGAACGGTGTCAAGAAAATGATTTATCAGACGGCATGGAAACAGGACGGAGTAGTCGGTGGCCTGGTGGAGATTTCGATGGAAATACCCGGAGAGATGCCACACTATATGAGAAAATAACAAAATGATATATGATATGAAAACACTTTCTAATTCAGAACTGACAATTAAAGTCTCCCCACATGGGGCCGAGTTATGCAGTATCTTGCATGATGGAAAAGAATATCTTTGGCAGGCAGACCCCGCTTTCTGGAAACGGCATTCTCCGGTGCTTTTTCCCATTGTAGGCAGCGTTTGGGAGAATGAATACCGTCACGAAGGCGTTTCCTACGCATTGACGCAACACGGTTTTGCCCGCGATATGGATTTTGAATTGATGCTTGAACTGGAAGATGAAGTGCGTTATCGACTGGTTGACAGTGAGGAAACACGCAAGAAATATCCTTTCCCGTTTTGCCTTGAGATAGGCTATCGGATAGAGGGAAAGAAGATTGAGGTGCTTTGGAAAGTCATCAATACCGGAACACGCGAAATGCACTTCCAGATAGGGGCCCATCCGGCTTTCTATTACCCGGACTATGATGCGGAGACAACGGACCGTGGATATTTCGGCTTTGATAAGACGGAAGGTTTGCACTATATCCTTATCTCCGAGAAAGGATGTGCCGCTCCGGATAAGGAATATTTGCTTGAGTTGACAGATGGCCTGCTGCCTTTGGACATCCACTCTTTTGATAAAGATGCCCTGATTCTGGAAAACAGTCAAGTGAAAGAAGTTACATTATATAATAAGGAGAAGAAGCCCTATCTCAGTCTGTATTTCGACACTCCGGTGGTGGGGTTGTGGTCGCCTCCGGCCAAGAATGCTCCGTTTGTCTGCATCGAGCCGTGGTACGGGCGTTGTGACCGTGCCCATTATAAGGGCGAATATAAGGATAAGGACTGGATGCAGCACTTGGCGCCGGGAGGAGTCTTTAAAGGTGGGTATACAATTGATATAAGATAAAAAATGAAGAAGGATACTGAAAATAATTCGGTATCCTTTTTATTTGGAGAATGCAATGTCATTATCTTTGCGCCCGGTAAAAAATATAGGTTGTTTTTTAAGGTATGAAGAAGAGTCTTATTGCATTGGCGTTCGGCACATTGGGGCTAGGGATTGCCGAATTTACGATGATGGGTATTTTGCCCTATGTGGCTACTGATTTGGGAATCAGCATTCCCGTGGCCGGTCATTTCATTTCTGCGTATGCGTTGGGTGTTTGTTTTGGTGCGCCCATGCTGCTCCTGGCCCGTAAACGCCCGTTGAAGCAGATTCTGCTGGTCTTGATGGCATTAATGATTGTGGGTAATATTTGTGCGTCTATGGCACCCAATTATTGGGTCTTGCTGTTGGGACGTTTTGTTTCCGGACTTCCTCATGGCGCTTATTTTGGGGTGGCTTCCATTGTTGCGGGAAAATTGGCTGATAAGGGGAAAAGCTCGGAGGCGGTTTCAATTATGATAGCGGGAATGACTGTGGCCAATCTGTTTGGGGTGCCGTTGGGTACTTCGTTGAGCCATACACTGTCTTGGCGTGCCACGTTTCTGCTGGTAGGTGCCTGGGGATTGATAACATTGTACTACATTTGGCGTTGGGTACCGCAGGTCGAAGGACTGAAAGACACGGGATTTAAAGGACAGTTCCGTTTTTTGAAGAAGCCGGCGCCGTGGCTCATATTGGGAGCTACGGCTTTGGGCAACGGTGGCGTATTCTGCTGGTATAGCTACATCACCCCGTTGCTGACTGAGGTTTCCGGTTTTAGTGCGGAAAGCATTACGGCGCTGATGGTACTGGCAGGATTCGGAATGGTTGCCGGCAATCTGGTCAGTGGGCGCATGTCCGACCGGTACACTCCGGGAAAGGTAGGTACGGTGGTGCAAGGGATGATATGTGTTATTTTATTATTGATATTTTTACTCTCGCCCTATCCGTGGTGTTCGGCAATATTGATGACACTCTGTACGGCAGGTTTGTTTGCCGTCTCCAGTCCGGAGCAGGTGTTGATGATTCGTGTGGCCCCTGGAGGAGAAATGTTGGGAGGCGCTTGTGTGCAGATGGCCTTCAATTTGGGGAATGCTATCGGAGCCTATATCGGAGGTCTTGCCTTGAGTGGAGGATACCGTTATCCCGCATTGGCAGGCGTACCGTTTGCACTGATGGGATTTATTTTATTCCTTGTCTTCTACAAGAAATTCCAGGATAAGTATTAAGTGTTTCATTTTTTTTGTGTATGTTTGTCCGCAAGTATTAACTAAACTCGATAACTTATGAAGACTTTGAATTATGTGAAGATATTGCTGTTGTGTGTATTTACGATTGGGCTGGCGTCTTGTGGGGATGATGTGTATTATACTATGCAGAATAGTGACGACAAATTGTGTGGAAAGACGTGGATAGAAGAATATCAGACGGAAAACAAAGATGGAGTTGAAGTGTTATGCAGTCATCAGCTGAAGTTTGCCAAAGTTGATAATTCTGGACAGGAAATTTGGGAGTATTATCGCGGAGGCGAGTCCCGTCCCTATGAAACGACTTCACGTACTTTTACTTGGAAATGGATGGATAAGTCTATGGAGGGGTTGACTCTGAATTATGGTGCCGGTGAAATCAAGTACTTTGATAATGTATGGGTGCGCGAACATTATTTATCCGGTAAACTGGATGGAGTGGTTGTTATGATGGTAGATGCTAATTATAAATAAAGTATGGCTTATGAATAATATGTTGAAATACACAAAAATGTTATTGTTGTTTGTCCTTGTATTAGGATTGACATCATGTGATAGTGAGGAAGAAACGGAATATAATCTGCCCGGTGAATGGTATACATCTGAAGAAATAGATTTCGGGGCATATACTTGGGGTAGGGGGACGATTATGACCTTTAACGCGCGCAACCAAGGTACTATTGGTTCATATGGCGACCCGAATTATTTGCTTTTCAGATGGAATTGGGTTAGTGGGGCTTACAATCTGATGGAATTGGAATTCTATGATGGTGGCAGCATGGCTTACATTGAAGGAGCCATGGCTGATTCTTATTCTTTCAGTGGTACTTGGTATAATAGCTGGAGGGAATATCAAGATAATATTCACGGACAGCCTTTTCGTATGCGTCGGCAATGACGACATGCTTATCAATAAAAAACGGAGCAAATCAATTGCTCCGTTTTTTATTGTATGTCAGCTTTTTACTTATTCTTCAAAACCAATTTCTTGAACTCTCCCGGATAAGGTGTTTCAAACCGCATCAGCTCTCCCGTGACGGGATGATAGAAACAGAGTTTGAAAGCATGCAGGGCCAAGCGTCCGATAGGATTTACGTCTTCCAGTCCATAGCGTCCGTCGCCGATAATGGGATGCCCCAAATCCTGCATGTGTACACGTATCTGGTTTTTTCGTCCCGTTTCCAGGTTCAGTTCAACGAGAGAGTATCCATTGGCTCGTTTGATGGTACGGTAATGCGTAATGGATTCTTGTCCCCCGTCATCTGTCGGACTTGAATATACATACAGCTTGCGGTCTGTCAACCAAGAAACCACGGTTCCTGCATCTTTTTCCATCTCGCCGACCACTACGGCTACGTATCGCCGGTCTGTTACAATGTCATGCCAGTTATCGCGTAGTGTACGTTGGGTCTTCTCGTCTTTGGCAAACATCATCAAGCCGGAGGTGTCACGGTCCAGGCGGTGCACGATGTGTACACGGTGCTGCTTGCCCGAGCGTTGCACGTATTCATTCAAGATGGTATAGGCGGTACGTTCCTTTTGCCGGTCAGTGTTGACGGACAGCAAACCCTGCATCTTCTCTATCACGATGATATAGGCATCCTCGTATACAATCTTCATCAGTTTATGGTTGAACTCTTTACGTCCCTTCTCACGGCTGATTTGTACTTTCATACCCGGTTTCAGGGGAAAATTGTATTGTGTAGTGATAACGCTGTCCACATATATAATGCGTTTGCTTAGCAATGATTTCAGCTTGGTGCGGCTGGCGTCCGGCATTTTAGCTGCCAGAAACTCCATGAGCTCCATCGGTTCCTTCACCATGTAGTCCGTATATTGTGTGCGGGCTCTTGCTGTAATTTTTTCTTTTGCCACGACTGGTTTTAATTTACGATTAGACAATTTACAATTTACGATTGAAAACTACTTGTACTTTCAATCTTTTAATTCCAATAATACTACGTTTTCCACATGGTGGGTGTGCGGGAACATGTCTACCGGTTGAACGGCCTTCACTTTATATTTCGCATCGAGCAGTTGCAGGTCGCGCGCCTGCGTAGCCGGATTACAGCTGACGTATACGATGCGTTTGGGTTCGGCAAACAGAATGACATCCACTACATCCTGGTGCATTCCGGCACGGGGAGGGTCGGTGATGATGACATCGGGACGGCCGTATTGGTTGATGAAGTCTTGTGTCAGCATGTCTTTCATATCTCCGGCAAAGAACAATGTATTTTTAATTCCGTTAATCTCGGCATTGACCTTGGCGTCTTCAATGGCTTCGGGCACATATTCTATGCCGATTACCTGGCGTGCGTGCTTGGATACGAAATTGGCAATGGTACCCGTGCCGGTATAAAGGTCATAAACAAGCTCGTTACCGGTCAGTCCGGCAAAGTTGCGCGCTACTTTGTAGAGGTTGTAGGCTTGTTCGGAGTTGGTTTGATAGAAAGATTTGGGACCTACCTTGAAGCGCAGTCCCTCCATTTCCTCGAAGATGTGGTCTTTCCCCTTGAAGGTGTGTACCTCGAGGTCGGTGATGGTATCGTTGCACTTATTATTAATAATGTATAGCAGGGAAGTGATTTCGGGGAATGTATCTGCTATGTATTGCAGCATTTGCTTGAACAGAGCCATTTCCTCCTCTTTCTCTATCTTGCAGATGAGGATTACCATCAGTTCGCCGGTGGTAGAGGTACGCACAATCATATTGCGTAGCATTCCTTCATGCGTACGCAGGTTGATGAAGGAATAGTTGTGCTGGTAGGCATAGTCGCGTACCGCATTGCGGATGCGGTTGGATATATCGTCCTGCAACCAGCACTTCTCTATGGCAAGCACTTTATCGAAAGCATTGGGAATATGGAAGCCTACGGCATTCATCTGTTCGTACACTACATTCTGCTGAACCTCTTCTGTCGTCAGCCAACGTTTGTTGGAAAAAGTGTACTCCAGTTTATTCCGGTAGAACTGAGTTTTTTCTGAACCTAATATCGGAGAGATTTCCGGCAATTCGATTTTGCCGATGCGGGTGAGGTTGTCCGTTACTTGTTTTTGCTTATACTTGATTTGCTCGGAATAGGGGAGAACCTGCCATTTACAACCGCCGCATACACCATAATGTTGGCAGAATGGAACTGCCCGTACTGCCGAATATTCATGGAATTTCACAGCCTCGGCTTCAGCATAATGATGCTTTTTTCTCTTAATTTGCAGGTCAACTACATCGCCGGGGACGACATATGGTACGAAAATCACCAAATCATTGACTTTTGCGATGGCTTTTCCTTCGGCAGCCACATCCGTAATTGTCACCTTCTCCAGTAGGGGAAGTTCTTTTCTCTTTCTTGCCACTTTTACACCAATCTAATAAATTCTTCGGCAAAAATAGACATTTTTTCGGGATTTCTCTCTATGAAATGAAATATTAAAGATTGCAATGTCGAAATTGCATTTTAGCATAAAGTTTTTTCTGAAAAAGTTTTCTAGTCTGCGAAATATACTTAGATTTGCGAACAGAAAAGAGAAATCACTATCAAAAACTTTAAATTTATATTATGGACAAAAAAAGAGTTTATACCTTTGGTAACGGCCAGGCAGAAGGAAAGGCCGATATGAGAAACCTTTTGGGTGGGAAAGGTGCCAACCTTGCAGAAATGAACCTTATAGGGGTTCCGGTTCCTCCGGGCTTTACAATAACGACAGAAGTTTGTACGGAATATTATGAAATGGGGCAGGATAAAGTCGTTGCTCTGTTGAAGAACGAAGTTGAACAGGCCATTGCCCATGTGGAGACGCTGATGCGTTCCAAATTCGGTGATGTGGAGAATCCGTTGCTGGTTTCCGTTCGTTCGGGTGCACGCGCTTCCATGCCGGGCATGATGGACACTATCCTGAATCTTGGCTTGAATGACGAAGTGGTGGAAGGCCTGACGCGCAAGACGGGCAATGCACGCTTTGCATGGGACTCTTACCGTCGTTTCGTGCAGATGTATGGCGACGTGGTGCTGGGTATGAAGCCGGTGAACAAGGAAGATGTAGACCCGTTCGAGGCTATTATAGAAGATGTGAAACATGCTAAAGGCGTGAAGCTGGATAACGAGCTTGAGGTGGAAGACCTTAAGGAACTCGTGAAGAAGTTCAAGGCTGCGGTGAAAGAACAAACCGGAAAAGACTTCCCGACTTGTGCCTACGAGCAGTTGTGGGGTGCCGTTTGTGCCGTATTCAACTCCTGGATGAACGAACGCGCCATCTTGTATCGTAAGATGGAGGGAATTCCTGACGAATGGGGTACTGCCGTAAGCGTTCAGGCTATGGTATTCGGTAATATGGGCGAGAGCTCTGCTACGGGTGTTTGCTTCAGCCGCGATGCTGCTACCGGTGAGGACCTTTTCAATGGCGAGTATTTGATTAATGCACAAGGTGAAGACGTGGTTGCCGGTATCCGTACTCCGCAACAGATTACAAAAATCGGTTCTCAACGTTGGGCTGAATTAGCCGGTGTAAGCGAAGAAGAACGTGTCAGCAAATATCCTTCCATGGAGGAGGCTATGCCGGAAATCTATAAGGAACTGGATGCTTTGCAGACAAAACTCGAAAATCACTACCGTGATATGCAGGATATGGAGTTTACAGTACAAGAGGGTAAACTCTGGTTCCTCCAGACCCGTAACGGTAAGCGTACCGGAGCCGCTATGGTGAAGATTGCCATGGACTTGCTCCATCAAGGTATGATTGACGAAAAGACTGCATTGATGCGTTGTGAGCCCAATAAGTTGGACGAACTGCTCCACCCGGTATTTGATAAGACAGCTCTGAAACAAGCTAAGGTGTTGACTCGTGGTCTTCCCGCTTCTCCGGGTGCCGCTACGGGACAAATCGTATTCTTTGCCGATGATGCTGCCGAATGGCATGCTGCCGGCAAGCGTGTGGTGATGGTACGTATCGAGACTTCTCCGGAAGATTTGGCAGGTATGGCAGTTGCCGAAGGTATCCTGACTGCCCGCGGTGGTATGACTTCGCATGCGGCAGTGGTTGCTCGTGGTATGGGTAAGTGCTGTGTGTCTGGTGCAGGTGCCTTGAACATCGACTACAAGGCGCGTACAGTGGAAGTGGATGGTGTACTGTTGAAAGAAGGTGACTATATCTCCTTGAACGGAAGCACCGGTGAAGTATATAAAGACAAGGTGGAGACAAAAGCGGCTGAGCTGTCCGGTGACTTTGCGGAACTGATGGATTTAGCAGACAAATATACGAAGCTGCAGGTTCGTACCAATGCGGATACTCCTCACGATGCAGAAGTGGCACGCAATTTTGGTGCGGTGGGTATCGGCCTTTGCCGTACGGAACACATGTTCTTCGAAGGCGAGAAGATTAAAGCCATGCGCGAGATGATTCTGGCAGAAAACGCCGAAGGACGTCGCAAGGCTCTGGCTAAGATTCTTCCTTACCAGCAAGCTGACTTCAAGGGCATCTTCAAAGCAATGGCCGGTTGTCCGGTGACTGTACGTCTGCTCGACCCTCCTTTGCATGAGTTTGTTCCCCATGACCTGAAGGGACAGCAGGAAATGGCAGATACGATGGGCGTAAGCCTCCAGTATATCCAGCAACGTGTTGAGGCACTTTGTGAGCATAATCCGATGTTGGGTCATCGTGGTTGCCGTTTGGGAAATACATATCCTGAAATTACACAGATGCAGACGCGTGCCATCCTGGGTGCTGCTTTGGAATTGAAGAAGGAAGGTGTTGAAACCCATCCTGAAATCATGGTGCCTCTGACCGGTATCTTGTATGAGTTCAAGCAGCAGGAAGAAGTGATTCGTGCTGAGGCTGCCCAGTTGTTTGAAGAAGTGGGTGACAGCATCGACTTCAAGGTAGGTACAATGATTGAGATTCCGCGTGCCGCCTTGACTGCCGACCGCATTGCTTCCTCTGCCGAGTTCTTCTCATTCGGTACGAACGACTTGACTCAGATGACATTTGGTTATTCACGCGACGATATCGCTTCCTTCCTCCCGATTTATCTGGAGAAGAAGATTCTGAAAGTAGACCCGTTCCAGGTACTCGACCAGAATGGTGTAGGACAGTTGGTGCGCATGGCTACTGAAAAGGGACGTGCTATCCGTCCGGATTTGAAGTGCGGTATCTGCGGCGAACATGGCGGTGAGCCTTCTTCTGTGAAGTTCTGCCACAAAGTTGGCTTGAATTATGTCAGCTGTTCTCCGTTCCGTGTGCCTATTGCACGTCTGGCTGCGGCGCAGGCTGCCATTGAAGGCTGATTTCAATAATACTGAATAATGACATTTATGGGCTGCATGCTTTACTTGGTAATGGCATGCGGCCTATTTTGTTGGAAAAAACTGTAGTTTCTATTAATTTATTTGTATTTTCTTTAGTATATTTGCTTCCCATAATTTTATAGTTTCCAATAAGCAAGCAAAAAACGATGATATTGACAATTACGGCAGCATACGATGTTTGGACGAATGACTTCTATCAGAATAATGAAGCATTGGTATATAGTTTTGGGATAATTGTCATTCTGCTCTTGGTCATCATGATAATCATTTCCATCAGCAAGAGCAAAAGGTTGAAGACGTTGCAGCGCATCAATGAGGTTGCCGAAGAATCCAATCAGCTGAAGAATGCTTTCATAGCTAATATGACTCACGAAATACGTACTCCTTTGAATGCTATTGTAGGCTTTACAACCATGCTTGCCGAAATGGATAATCTGGACAGAGAAACCCGTATGGCTTTCCTGAAAGAGATTAATGATAACAAGGACTCGCTGCTGCAACTGGTCAATGACTTGCTGGACTATTCGAAGATTGAGGCAAATACCCTGGAATATAACGATGGAGAAGTGGATGTAAACGCGCTGATTGATGAAGTCTGCACGACGGAGAATATGCGCTCGCATCCCACGGGCATTCAGGTGGAGTTTGTAGAACGGTTGCCTCAATGCCGTTTGGTGGTAGACCGTGTGCGTTTTGCCCAAGTCATAGGTAACTTGGTGAGGAATGCCTTGAAGTTTACGGAAATGGGCAGTGTGAAAATCGGTTGCAGGAGATTGAGCAACCATAACTTCTATTTTTATGTGGCAGATACAGGCTGTGGTATCGATGAAGTGGGAAGACATGCCATCTTTGAACGGTTTGTGAAGATGAACTACAATATCAAAGGTACGGGGTTGGGGCTTTCCATCACCAAATCTATTGTGGAGCACTATGGGGGAGGTATCGGTGTGGAGTCTAAGAAAGGGGAAGGCTCCACCTTCTATTTCACGTTGCCTGCCGGTATTGAATACAAAGAGTACGGTAAATTTTGATTTGCCAGTCCAAGGCAAGGCTCAATCAGCCATTTTTTTTAACTTCTTGAAGTGGCAGATTACTTCCAGATAATCGCGGTCGGTGCAGGCATTGAATTTATTCCATAAATCACCCATTACAACGGCACCACCGAATCCGTAATCCTTAATCTCCAGTATGTTGTCGGGAGTAATGCCTCCCAAAGCCATGACTCTACTGTCTATGACCTTACTTTTTCCTGCTTGCCGCAACTCTTCGGCTGTGAAGCCGGACGTGACTCCGGACTTTGTGATGCAATTATATATCGGGCTTAGGAACAGATAGTCATAGAAATGCTTCTTGTTCTGCACTTCGTCCAGTGAATGGCAGGTGCAACTGATGTGGCCCGAATAGTCGTGGGGCTCTTTGGGATTGCGGGTGTTTAGATGAATCCCCATCAGGCTGAACTCTTCCTGCAGGTAGAAGTGCTCATGGGTAATGATGCGCTTATGGTATTTTTCGGGTATCAGCGTTAAAAGCCGTTCTGAATACATGGCGGGAGTTTCCGGCTTCCTCAGATGTAGAATATCCAGCCCCTCTTCGAATAGTGCCGTGATAATCTTGTCTTCTTCCACAAAAAATGTGGGTGCTGTTACTACGATGAGTTTCATTTCTTTTGTTTAACTTTTAAGTTTAGCAAAGTTAATGAATACTTATGGTAGAAGCCAAAGAATTTCTTTAAAATATGTTAGATGGCTATTTTAAACAAGAAAACGCATTCTTGAACCTTAGTTGCTCAAGAATGCGTCATTAACATGTTTAGTGGGACCTTGTTGCTTATTTCAGTCTTTTACCTACTACATCCCAGTCGATGATGCTCCACAGTTCGTTCACATGGTCGGCACGGCGGTTCTGGTAATCAAGATAGTAGGCATGTTCCCACACGTCGAATCCGAGTAGCGGAACAAGACCGGCGCGTACCGGATTGCTACCGTTGGCTTCTTTGGTGATGTGGAGTTTGCCGTTCTTGTCGGCAGACAACCAAGCCCATCCGGAGCCGAACAAGCCGACAGCTGCCGCGTTGAATTCCTTCTTGAAATTCTCAAAGCTGCCGAAGTCGCGTTTGATGGCTTCTGCCAGCTTGCCGGTAGGCTCGCTGTGGGCAGGCTTCGGAGCAAACTGTAAGAAGTATAATGTGTGGTTCAACACTTGTCCTGCATTGTTGAAGATGGCACCGTCCGGTGCTGTGGCAACAATGGTTACCAGGTCTTTGCCTTCAAATTCCGTTCCCGGAACGAGGTTGTTGAGGTTGTTCACATAGGTTTGCAGATGTTTACCGTAGTGGTAATCTATGGTTTGCTGACTGATTACAGGTTCCAGTGCATTGTTGGTGTAGGGAAGTTTTGGCATTTCGTAAGTCATAACTGTTATCATTAAAATCGTTAATATTGTATTCATAAGTTTCAATTATTTAATTTTGGAACTTTACTATATAAACACTATAACCTATAGAAATGTTCGTACGTCTCCGAAGCTTTTTTTATCTTTGCCTCCGTAAAAACAAAGGAAGAAAAAATATCATCATTTTAAGATTATACGGATATGCCCGATTATATAGAGGAACTGAACGAAGGACAACGGAACGCGGTGTTATACAATGACGGTCCGTCACTGGTGATAGCCGGTGCCGGTTCGGGAAAGACGCGCGTGCTGACCTACAAGATTGCTTATCTGCTGGAGAATGGCTACCAGCCTTGGAACATTCTGGCATTGACCTTTACCAACAAGGCGGCGCGCGAAATGAAGGAGCGTATAGCCCGTCAGGTGGGGCCGGAGAGGGCGCGCCATCTGTGGATGGGAACCTTTCACTCCATGTTCCTGCGCATTCTGCATGTCGAGGCCGGGCATATCGGCTTCACTTCGCAGTTTACCATTTACGATACGGCAGACAGTAAAAGCTTGATACGTTCCATTATCAAGGAAATGGGGCTGGATGAGAAAGTGTACAAGCCGGGGATGGTGCAGGCGCGTATCTCGAATGCCAAGAATCATCTGGTTTCTCCGGCAGGCTATGCCAACAACAAGGAGGCTTACGAAGGAGACCGTGCTGCCAAGGTTCCGGCGCTTCGCGACATCTACCAGAGATATTGGGAGCGTTGCCGGCGGGCGGATGCGATGGACTTCGACGATTTGCTGTTCTACACATTCCTGCTGTTCCGAGACCACCCCGAGGTGTTGGCACGTTATCAGGAGCAGTTCCGTTACATTCTGGTGGATGAGTATCAGGATACCAATTTTGCACAGCACAGCATCGTGCTGCAACTTGCCAAGAACCATCAGCATGTCTGTGTGGTGGGGGATGATGCACAGAGTATTTACTCCTTCCGTGGTGCCGATATTGACAATATTCTCTACTTTACGAAAGTATATCCCGATACGAAGGTCTTCAAGCTGGAGCAGAATTACCGTTCCACCCAGACCATTGTCCGCGCGGCCAACAGCCTGATAGAAAAGAACCAGTGGCAGATACGCAAGGAAGTGTTCTCGGAAAAGGAGAAGGGAGAGGCCATTGGTGTGTACCAGGCATACAGTGATGTGGAAGAAGGGGATATTGTGGTGAATAAGATAGCTGAACTGCGGCGTGAAAAGCGCTATGCCTACTCTGATTTTGCGATACTCTACCGTACCAATGCGCAGAGCCGTATCTTTGAGGAAGCCATGCGCAAACGCAGTATGCCTTACCGTATTTACGGAGGCTTGTCGTTCTATCAACGCAAGGAAATCAAAGATGTTATTGCTTACTTCCGTCTGATAGTGAATCCCAATGATGAAGAGGCTTTCAAACGTATTATCAATTATCCTGCACGGGGTATCGGAGATACGACAGTGGGAAAAATCATTGCTGCCGCCACCGGGCACAATGTAAGTTTGTGGACCGTGCTTTGTGAGCCGTTGGCGTATGGCTTGAACTTCAATAAAGGTACGGTGGGAAAGTTGCAGGCATTCCGCGAACTTATATCTGCCTTTATCACAGATGCTGCGGAGAAGAATGCCTACGAGATCGGTGCCGACATTATTCGCCAATCGGGCATCATCAATGATGTGTGTCAGGACAACTCTCCCGAGAATCTGAGCCGTAAGGAGAATATAGAGGAGCTGGTGAACGGTATGAGTGATTTTTGTGCCCAACGGCAGGAGGAAGGAAACCCGAACGTGTTGTTGGGTGACTTCCTTTCGGAAGTTTCCCTTCTTACCGACCAGGATTCGGATAAGGATGGGGACGATGAGAAGATAACCCTGATGACTGTACATTCGGCCAAGGGATTGGAGTTCAAGAATGTGTTTGTAGTGGGGATGGAGGAGAATCTTTTTCCCAGCGGCATGGTGGGTGACTCTCCCCGGGCATTGGAGGAAGAACGGCGGCTGTTTTATGTAGCCATCACACGTGCCGAAGAACACTGTTTCCTGTCGTATGCAAAGACACGTTTCCGGTATGGCAAGATGGAGTTCGGCAGTCCCAGCCGTTTCCTGAAGGATATAGATATACGTTTCCTGCGTCTGCCTCAGGATGCGGGAATGTTCCGCAGGGTAGAGGAGGAAGCCGCCGCTTTCCGCAGGGAGAACGCCAGAGGCTTTGCGCCTGATAGGGAAGATGCTCCGTATGGAGGAAAAGAACGTGTGTCTGTACGACCGAAACAGCAGATTATTGCGCCGACCGTTCCACGTAATTTGAAACGGGTGGCGCCTTCTGCAAATACGGCAAGTACATCGCCTTCTGCCGGCGGGTCTGCCAACTGTGTACAGCAGGGACAACTGATAGAGCACGAACGTTTCGGCCTGGGTGAAGTTTTGAAAGTGGAGGGCGAAGGAGACAATGCGAAAGCCACCATCCGCTTCAAGAATGCGGGAGACAAACAACTTTTGCTGCGCTTCGCGCGTTTCAAAGTGCTGTCATAGGATAGTCGCATCTTTTGTCTCACACAAAAACGGGATATTTGTAAGAGGATGATGGTATAAGTGTAGGACCGTGGTATCTTAAAAAAAGACAGTTAGAACGATACATACGGACAATTTAGAATAGTAAATATAGATAGAAGAATGACAAATAAAGACTTTTCCCTTTTCCCTTCTCCCTGCTATATTATGGAAGAAGGATTGCTGAGAAAGAACCTCGCACTGATAAAAAGTGTGGCCGACCGCGCAGGTGTGGAGATAATCCTCGCTTTCAAATCATTTGCCATGTGGCGTTCCTTTCCCATTTTCAGGGAGTATATAGACCACTCTACGGCAAGTTCCGTCTACGAAGCCCGTCTGGCATTGGAGGAGTTCGGAAGTAAGGCACATACGTACTCGCCTGCCTATACCGAGGCCGATTTTCCGGAGATAATGCGGTGCAGCAGCCATATCACTTTCAATTCGCTTTCGCAGTTCCACCGCTTTTATCCGGTAGTGGTGGCGGAGGGAAGCGGCATTTCCTGCGGTATCCGTATCAATCCCGAATACTCTGAGGTGGAAACGGAGCTTTATAATCCCTGCGCACCCGGTACTCGCTTCGGTGTAATGGCCGACCCGCTTCCCGAAGAACTTCCGGTGGGTATTGAAGGTTTTCACTGTCATTGTCATTGCGAGTCTTCTTCCTACGAACTGGAACACACATTGGAGCACTTGGAAGGAAAATTCTCCCGCTGGTTCTCACAGATTAAGTGGTTGAATTTAGGAGGCGGGCATCTGATGACGCGTAAGGATTATGATGTAGAGCATCTTGTCCGTCTGTTGCAGGGCTTGAAGGGGCGCTATTCGCATCTTCAAATCATTCTTGAGCCCGGTTCCGCTTTCACTTGGCAGACCGGTGTGCTGAGCTCGGAGATAGTGGACATCGTGGAAAACCGCGGCATTCGTACTGCCATTCTCAACGTTAGCTTTACGTGCCACATGCCGGATTGCCTGGAGATGCCCTATCAGCCTGCAGTGCGTGGAGCGGAGATGGGTGATGCGGGTCCTTATGTCTATCGTCTTGGAGGAAACTCCTGCCTAAGCGGCGACTATATGGGACTGTGGAGTTTCGACCATGAGCTGCAGATAGGGGAGAGAATCATCTTTGAGGACATGATACATTACACCACTGTAAAGACGAATATGTTCAATGGAATTCACCATCCGGCCATTGCAATGTGGACAAAAGAAGGAAAAGCTGAAGTTTTCAAGCAATTTTCTTATGAAGATTATCGTGGGCGAATGAGTTGATAATCAAAAGTCTGCTTGTATGCCTGGCGAAAATGTACACTTTTCTGTGTGAAAAAAGTCTGCGGAATGTTTGCAGGTTTAAGGAAAATATCTACCTTTGCATCCGCAATCGCGGAAATAGCTCAGTTGGTAGAGCATAACCTTGCCAAGGTTAGGGTCGCGAGT
>OKUA01000340.1_pt1 | contig 37491 bp, 22 predicted proteins | sample 1606501 | NCBI WGS metagenome assembly OKUA01 (sample SAMEA3879608, study PRJEB24766) | human gut metagenome | biome: human-associated habitat; feature: feces | place: USA | collected 1985/1987
ATGAAGATGAAGAAGTTGAATATGTAAAACCGGAGAAAAAAGTGGCACCAAAGCAGACAAAAGCTCCGAAACAGACTGTAAAGCAGGCAACTCCGTCTGCATCCAGTAAGATCACTCCGATGAGAAAGAAAAAACATCGATAATACTTCCGCGAACCGCGTATTGACCCGGCTCATAAACATAGTCAACATACTCGAAACCGTAACTATGCAACACATCGGTTACAAAAGTGGAATCAACACGTTCGCCAACACCGAGCTTAAGCGTCTTATCGCTCAACTCTTTCCGGGAAACGACTTTCTCTGCCAATGCATCGGGATAGGTAACCACACACAGCCCCTTCTCCCCTTTCTGCAAACGACTGAGAACCTCGGTACGAAGTATCTCATTTGCCGCATCTTTCTGTCCGTATTTGATAGCGCGACGGAAAGAAGAAGGAAAAAACAGTATCCGCTCCCCTCCCAATACTTGCGTAAGGTCATGATAGAAATATCCCGCTTCTTCAAGATCGCTCAAGATAAAAACAAACGGACAGGTCTCTTTCCGCACCAATACAGAAAAGAAAAGCGAAGCGGAAGATGCACACAATCCCCCACAAAAAATATGTTTTACGGAAACATCTTTCAGCAGCCGGTTCATGGCCGTCACATTGGGATGGACGGCATATTGTTGTTGCAGTTCAGTGATAGTCATTATTCCTGTTTTTTTTAACTCACCATCTAACGGATAAAGCATCGTTCTGTTTCTATAAAAAAACACAACGATGTAAGACTCTGCATCCTCTGTGGTGAAAATCCCCGCAAAAGTACTAAATTATCCTTAGTTTTAATATACTATTTTTTGTAAGTAACGGAAAAACGTTACATTTGTCGCAAATACAAATACGCTTATGCAAACACCATCGGACAGCATTGTTATCATCCCCACTTACAACGAGCGGGAAAATATAGAAAATATTATCCGCGCGGTATTCGGATTAGATAAAGTGTTTCATATACTCATCATTGAAGATGGTTCACCGGACGGTACGGCGGCTATCGTCAAAAAGTTGCAGGAAGAGTATCCGGACCGTTTGTTCATGGTGGAGCGTAAAGGTAAATTAGGATTAGGAACTGCATATATTGCGGGATTCAAATGGGCGCTGGCTCACAACTATCAATATATTTTTGAAATGGATGCCGATTTCAGTCACAATCCCCAGGATCTGCCCCGTTTGTACAAAGCCTGCGCTGAAGATGGAAGCGATGTAGCCATCGGTTCACGCTACGTAAGTGGAGTCAATGTAGTAAACTGGCCTATGGGACGTGTATTAATGTCATACTTCGCATCCAAATATGTCCGGTTCATCACCGGAATTCCGATACACGACACGACTGCCGGATTCAAATGCTATCGCCGCCGTGTTCTCGAAACCATCGATTTGGACAATATACAATTCAAGGGATATGCCTTTCAGATAGGAATGAAATTTACGGCCTACAAATGTGGATTTAAAATCACTGAAGTACCGGTTATCTTCATCAACAGAGAGTTAGGAACTTCAAAGATGAATGGCAGTATCTTCGGTGAAGCCGTATTCGGAGTCATCAAGTTGAAAATAGGCAGTTGGTTTCATAAATATCCGAAATGCAGTAATCCGTGATTAATACCCCCGAAAAAATGAAAAGAACTTTTATAAAAAATGCAATCATAGTAAACGAAGGACGGCAGGTAGCCGGTTCCGTAGTGATAGAAGGAGAAAAGATAGCAGAAATATGGGTGGGCGATGAAGGGCCTGTCGTACCTTGTGATGAAACAATTGATGCTACAGGATGTTATTTATTACCCGGAGTGATTGATGATCATGTACACTTCCGCGATCCCGGATTGACTCAAAAAGCCGATATTACAAGCGAAAGCCGGGCAGCTGCGGCAGGTGGAGTAACTTCGATTATGGATATGCCCAATACGAGTCCGCAAACAACCACCCTGGATGCACTGAATGCAAAGTTCGATTTAATGGCAGAAAAATGTTCCGTCAATTATTCCTGCTACTTCGGAGCTACCAATAATAATTATCCTTTATTGGAGCAATTGGACAAGCATCGCGTATGCGGTGTCAAGCTATTCATGGGATCGAGCACCGGTAATATGCTGGTCGATAAAATGACAAGCCTGCTGAACATATTCAACAGTACGGATTTATTAATAGCCACTCACTGTGAAGATCAAGGTATTATCAAAGAAAACACTGAAAAATATCTAACCAAATACGGAGCAGACGGTGATGTTCCTTTAAGATATCATCCGAATATCCGGTCGACAGAAGCCTGTTACCAGTCGTCAGAACTGGCAGTACGCCTGGCGCGGATAGCCGATGCGCGTCTACATATTCTGCATATATCGACTGCCAAAGAATTGCAGTTACTCGAGAATATTCCCCTCGTAGAGAAAAGGATTACAGCCGAGGCATGTGTTTCCCATCTTTTATTTACTTCGAGTGATTACCAAGAGTTGGGTACTCGTATCAAATGTAACCCGGCCATCAAGAAAAAAGAACGGAATGCCTTACGTGATGCCGTCAACTCCGGCCTGATCGACGTAATAGCTACCGATCATGCTCCGCATTTACTCAAAGACAAAGAAGGTGGTGCACTGAAAGCGGCATCAGGAATGCCTATGATACAATTTTCACTGGTCAGTATGCTCGGGTTGGTAGACGAAGGAGTATTCACCATCGAGAAGATAGTGGAAAAGATGTGCCATGCGCCCGCACAGATTTACGAAATACACAATCGAGGTTTTATCCGTACCGGTAATCAGGCCGATCTGGTACTCGTTCGTCCTAATACGGAATGGACGGTAACCAAAGATTGTATTTTCAGCAAATGCCAATGGAGCCCGTTGGAAGGACATACTTTCCGATGGAAAGTCGAAAAGACATTTGTAAACGGACATCTGTTATACTCGGACGGTGCAATAGATGAAAACTATAGGGGACAGGAACTGAGAATCAGAAATTAGTGATTAGCAGATCACTTATCGCTTACCACTAATCATTAATTTTTAATCGCTTGATTACCATTTTACATTATAAAGTCCATGAAGTCAGCTCCTATATCAACTGGATCTACTTCTTTCATGCGTGGGGATTCCAACCTCGCTTTGCTGCTATTGCCGATATACACGGATGCGATGTTTGTCGCGCATCCTGGTTGACATCTTTTCCGGAAGAAGAACGCCCGAAGGCATCAGAAGCGATGCAGCTTTTTAAGGAAGCCAATCGAATGTTAAATCTGCTGGACGAGGACTTTGAAGTAAAAACAATTTTCAAGCTATGCAAAGCTAACTCGGAGGGGGACAATCTCATATTAGACGGAGTTACGTTCCCTTTGCTCCGCCAGCAGATGAAGAAGCGCGAAGGAGGTCCGTTCCTTTGCCTCAGTGATTTTGTACGTCCGCTATCTTCCGGAATAACTGATACGGTAGGTGCTTTTGCCGCCACGATCGATGCGGATATGGAAGGGTTATACGAAAAAGATCCATACAAGCATCTTTTAGTACAGACTCTCTCCGACCGGCTTGCGGAAGCAGCTACGGAAAAAATGCACGAACATGTGCGTAAGGAAGCCTGGGGATATGCTAAAGACGAAAATCTGACTATTCCGGAACTACTTATAGAGAAATATCAAGGTATTCGTCCGGCTGTAGGTTATCCGTCTTTACCCGACCAATCGGTAAACTTCCTTTTAGACGAGCTCCTGAACATGAAGCAAATCGGCATAAAGCTAACAGAAAACGGAGCTATGTATCCGCATGCCTCCGTCTGTGGTTTAATGTTTGCACATCCTGCCTCTGAATATTTCTCAATTGGAAAAATCGGTGAAGATCAGCTACAGGATTATGCCCGTCGCAGAGGAAAAAGTGTAGAAGAAATGCGGAAATTCCTGGCGGTTAATTTACAGGATTGAGATTTTCTGAATTTCTTTTCCTATCCTTCAATGGAATCCCCAAAAATAAAGACTGCCCAATATCCAAATCCGGTAAGATCTTATTGTCCTGCTAACCTTCTCTACCTTTTGATTTTGAGTCTCCATTTCTAATAGAGCATTTTATTTCGGTTTGAAATACCCTGATATCGATTTTTTTTATTTATCACTATCTTCCACTCTTTAAATCCTCTATTTGTTTTCTATAACCCTCTATCGCTCGTTTGTGAGCCTCTATTTCTCTTTTCCCTGCACTTGTAGGATTACTATTGTAGCGTTTTTGAGCATGTTGCAAGTATTCAGTTTCATTCGCAATGTTTTTTTCTACTTGTCTGATACGATTTTGCACACCATCACTCAATCCGCCACTATTTGAAGAATTACTTGACCCGGTAGAGTTAGAAGTAGATGAGTTATGCCGTCCATCATCATTTGCAGTACTATGAGAATTCTTGCCAATATTTAGCGAAGAAGCGTTAATCGATTTTACCGCAGCTTGTTTCAACCCTTCGGAAATACCTGCAAGTATTGATTTTAGTAATTGGTTCCCAAAACTATTTTCTTTTAATTGTGCATGATATGTTTCCAGTAAATCTAAGTACACATCGCAATTATTTATATTTTCTTGATATACTTTGGTTCGCAAGGTATCTTGGCTCATTGCTGACTCAAGTATCGTCTTAGCATCATTTAGAAGGCTTTTTATCTCGTTATAGTTGTAATCTTTCAATTGGTTGGCCGAAGGGGCTTGAACATGATTTTGAAGTTGTATCACTTTTAATATAGCAATTGTTTTTAACGCAGAAGCTGAATATAACTTTGAATCAGCATCAGCTACACCCTCTGTAGCATAATATTTGATGCAGTCTTCATATTTTCTTTCAACGTAGAATTGTTCACCAGGATTTTTAGGAATAAATTTTTCATTCATTGTCTTGTTGTAAACATGAAATTTATCAGCAGGATGTAGTTTCACTTCAAATTCTCTTTTACCTGAGATTGTACGTATTTCCGAATATTCAATCGGTACAATTGAATTTAAATCTTCCAAATAGATTGCTCCCATACGATTTTGATTATTAAAAGCAAATACATTATTGAAATTTCCGGAAGCTTTGTTTGCTATGATCATCAAAAACATTTCATCATTAAAAATTTCAATGCCATTCCAAGTCATAAAGCGCATGTTTTTAGACTCATTATTTACAATTATTAATTTTAGAACGCCATCCAACTGTCTTGTGTATATTTCCTTTGTATTTATCAGCAGCCAACTACCCAAGTATGTGATTTGTCCTTGTATCCCACTCTTCAATATTTTACCGTCACAAGTACATATCAGTTTTTCATGCGTATCAGCTTTTTCTAAAATAAAATGATCCAGCATCATATGGTTATATAATTTAAATTCATCAGTTCCTCCTGACATAGAATTAAATGTATAATTGACATAACCATCTTTATAAATACCATTGATATAAATAATATCTTCATACTCACATTCAAATATAAAGTTCCCGTTTTTGCTAATAACTCCATAACATTTTTGATTTCCCTTTTTCTGAGAGACTAAATAATACCAGAATCCATTATCTCCCATTTCTATTTTTATAGAGCTTAACCCATACTTCACCTTAAGTTCTTTCATCGTCTGTTTGTTTTCACGTTTCAAGCTACTTAAGGACTGAGCGTAAATTGACGAACACCACATTCCCCAGAAAAGGAGTATTAAAAAGATTAATTTTGCTTGCATAATAACAATTAATTTTACAGATGTTTAATGATAATATTATTTAGTAAACTAAACACAATTTATTCATAAAACATCACATGTAGAAAACATTTTCATAAAATGACTCATATCGACTCATTTTATGAAAATGGATGTAAGATTTCATTTGAATTATAAATCAATATATTGAATATCAAGTATTTTACTAAAAAACCGAGCTATCAACAATTTCAACATAGCGTATTCTCTTTCGACTTAAATGGAAAGCCGTTTACACATGAAGATTTGAATTCTATTTATAATAAGTGTACGAAGTAGATGTTTCAGCAGAACCAACGCTATTCTGAACTTTACCTTTATAATAAATCTTCGATTTGGAACTTCCCATTACAAACGACTTAAAGAAAATATAATTTTTAGTGGCAGTAGCACTACCACCATAATATCGTGAACAAGTTTTTGTTTTAGTCATCGATGATTCAGAAGAACCATAATACAATGTAACGCTAACATTATCTTCATCGTCATTTGCTTTAACTTTAAAAATAATATTAAATTCTGTCATATCAGTAGTAGCAGCAACAGTGGAAATAGTTGGCTTTGATTTTTTAGAAGGGGTCGGAGATTCTGTATGCCCCCCCGATGAACCACCATCATTATCATAGCCATTATCATCATCATCCGTACTACAAGAAATACAACATCCAAAAACTAAATTTAACAATATCAATGAACAATATTTATATGCCCATCTTCTACATATCAACTTTTTCATATTTTCTCCTGTTTTTTTTAATTTCTCTACTCTATTACAGGCTTTTCGAATTCGCCTTAAAACAACATGTCAGCATCGTGTTATCAACTGTAAATTGAGTCATAAAAAACGTAATTAGCAAACAGCCTTTTCCTTTTTCTTATCCAACACGATCCAAGCGAGGATATCAAGACAAAAAAAGGAATTAACAGGGTAAAAAAATCACAGTAAAATAATACAAAATCAATATAATAGTCAATTTTCTCTCAAGTGACAATTCTATTTAAGACTTTATGCTCACAACAAAGAGAGAGCACATTGATGCAAATGAAAAAGAACAAAGGCCTTATTTTTCCATAGTATGAAAAATAAAGCCTTATGTCAACTTCTAATCAAAGATAAAACATTACTTCATTTTAATAAATTTCTGCAAAATCCAATTCATATTTTTTTCCATCACCACATAATAGATTCCTCTTGAAAGTGGAGATACATCTATACTTTCTCCCGAAATCAACTGCTCCACTTGAACATATATCCGCCCGGAAGAATCAATAATCGAAATATGTTTCAGACGATCAAAATCGCCCCGAATATATAAACGGTCGACTACAGGAGAAGATATAAAAATCGCTTGTTGATCGAAGGATTGTATTCCGGTCGCAAACCCCTGAAGCGAAACCGTTACTTCATCATATGCATTAGACTGATCTACAGCAGTAGCACGAACAACAACTTCTCCATCTTTTTTCACTCCGTCAATGGCTTGAAGTACCCCGTTCTGGGTTATTGTCGCCAAATCATCACCACTTTCTATGCTCCAAACTAAATCTTTGTCCGTAGCATTCTCCGGTAAAACAGATGCGGAAAAATGAAGAGTTTGCTGATTCGGGGTCAGCAAAAGTTGATCTTCTTCACAGGTTATTTTTACCGACGCCACTAAAATCGGTTTAACTATTACCTGACAAGTAGCAGTAAAATTACCATCAACAGTAGTAGCCGTGATTGTAGCCGTACCGGCTTTCATACCTATAACGACACCATTTTCATCGACAGTAGCAATGGCAGCATCACTACTACTCCAAATGACAGACTTATTACTTGCATCGATAGGATCGACATTGGCAATAAGTGTATATGTATCGGTAGTATTCAGCGTCACTGACGTTTTATCAAGACTGATTCCTGTCACAGGTTGTGTAGCAGTCAATTGAAACAAATGACTCAATGTACCATGTTGTTCACCATCAAATAATAATGATTCTGCCACCATTAACTCCCGACCCGTAGCTTGATTATAGCATTTAAAAGTTATATTATCACCTTGAGACTTCTTGCTATTCACCCGGAGTTCATAATACTTCTTTCCCTGTGATACAGTAGCTTTAGCGATTCCACGGCATTCATTTCCACAAAAAGCGGCAACTTCAAATGTTGCATAATCTTCCACATCCATACCATTAAATGTCAATGCCGCATGAACATTCATATCATACGCATATTCAGCCGGATCGAATGTCCAATGGGAAGCACTGCTGCCTGCACCCCAAACAAGAGGTACAAACAACAAACTAAAAAGTAATACATATATTTTTTGATCTTTCATACTCTTTTCCATTAAAAAAGTTCATCCTTTACTTACTACTTTGTACGATTCGATTTCACAAACTTCTGCCGAATGAGATCCGTATCCGTCTGAATTGTAATAAAGTAGATACCTTCCGTTAACGAAGTCACATCCAGTCCTACTCCCAACGGCAAGGTGTCAGTAGTCAGTAATACACTTCCTTTCATATCAATAATGCGTATTTCCTTCACATTCTGCAAATCAGTCCGGATAAACAGACGATCTTTCACCGGATTAGGATAGATCAACAAACTACTACCGTTTTTATCAAGACCGGTTGCCGACCCCAAATGGAGTATAAACGGATTAGTCAGACTCCCAACCACATTAGCGCCAAAACGGATTGTCTCTTTTATATCGAACTCCTCACCCGTCAGCGTGTTATAGGCACGGAACGTCACCTTTTCGTTCGTCTGCTCACCGTGCACAGTGACGAACTGATAACCATCCGCCTCTGACGACATGCCACGACACTCTTCACCGGTAAACGCACCAATCAGGAATTGACCGGCGGGCAATTCTTGCCCGCTACTGCTGTAAAGCCGGGAGATAACTCCCATATTATCGGCATATTTACGCTTGTCGTACTGCCATTTCGCAAAATAATAACTTTCTGATGCACGATAGGAAAGCATAGGAATAGCCATCTTGCTACTTCCCGTCGGATAATTAAAGGATTTCACCGAACCGGAATAATATAGATAGGCATTACCCGGAGCAAGAACAGAAAGACTGCCCTTCCAAGCTGCACCATCATAAGTGGCAAACTGATCCTGTGCCATCACAATGTCGCCCTCTTCGGCCATCAAATTGCATAATGCAGCATTGACGGACATTTCCATATTCGGAGTATACCCCATCCAATTCCAACCTTTATTCAGGGTTATAGTCACTTCATTCTCCGCGAAAGGAATCCCCTTCAATGAAAAATCAACATCCTCTTTTACGCGTACCTTATACCCCCTATCCGGTTTGAAAGCTGTCAGCGAACCGTATAGGCCGTATTGATCATCGTAAACCAAATCTTCCTCCCGTCCCAAGACAGAGACGACAGATTGCTTTATAGGTTCCAACAATGCGACGGGATTATTCAGATTCTCGTCTTTCACATTGATTGAGAACCAATTCCAACCGGTAGGAAGCTCATAAGAGACCGTTACGGCATTAGGGATTTTAGTAAATACCGCTTCTATATTCAAGTCTTCCAACACGGTTATTTGCAACGTTTCTTCTGTGGAACATGGACTCCCTGAAATTTTCCATCCATCAAAAGTATAACCCAAAACAGGCGTAGCAGTCAAGTTCAAAATCGTACCATGATCGTATACACCGGTACCAGATCCTACCACCATACCTCCATTCTGATCGTAATTCAAAATAAGATTGTAAGATTTCAATTTAAAATTAGCAACCAATACACCCTCTGTTGATAAAGTAAATTCATATTCCGGTTCCGTCGATAATTCCTCTCCGGCCATACTCCAGTTTACAAAACGATATCCCTCTTTTGGAGTAGCCGACACATTCAGTACGGAATTATAATCATAACGCCCGGATAGTAGAGAAGTCGTTCCGGCGTTTTCTGGCTGAACTTTAATAGTTAACGGAATTGTACCATCCATATATTGCACCCATCCGGCGTTTTTACCGGTTTGTCCACAATAATTTTCGGTATCAGTAATCTCTGCTGTTTGTACCGTCAGCACGTAATAACCGTCCTTCAACGTAACTGCCGACAATCCCAAAGCAAATTCCCGATCATTGATCTTCGTGATGGTAACAGCATCCATATTTTCTATCATGCGTCCCTGACAAGTCAACGTCATATCATCTGTAGTAAAGGTAGAAGCAATTACCGGCTTATTAAAACGTACCTTGACATCTGTCAACGGTTTGGATACATACGTTCCGGCTTCAGGTATCCCAATGAATGATTCAACTTCCAAAGTCACTTCCGGTCTTTCTTCAAATGTAAGCAAGTACTGTTCGCTAACTCCTACCAACCGATCCACAAAATGAATTCGGTTTTCATATAACGGATCCTTCCCGTCTCGTAAAGTACGATCAGTTTGCCAGAAATTTCTTAACTCTATTGCAGTATTATCACCCAATCGCGTTACACTTATCAAATTCTGACGGCCGTTCGTAGGATCACTAATCATCCCGTAATTCCATCCGGTATTTCCTGATAGTACCGTCAGTATGTACTGATTATTCTCCTTTTTTGCACATTGTACATCAGAAACAATCGATACGTTCTCCACAGTACCATCCGAAAGATACAGCATATCCGGCAGATCTTCCGCATCAGCAATATCATTGGTCAAGAAACCTGTCAAGAAAGAGTGATTATCTTGAGGTATCTTGATACTCCGAATCAATTCATGAATAGAAACAGTATCCAACAAACTCAAATCCGGATTTCCATAACTTGTCACATGGGTTGCCTGAACATCATATTCTGTAAAATGCCCTAACAAAGAACTCGTAAACCACCATTGCGCATAAGCTGTTTTTCCAGCAGAAATATCCCCAAACTTCGTTACTGCACTTTTACCCAAAGCAACACTTCCAAAATCTCCTCCATTTAATTGTTGCCCGATCAGATTAAAGTCAATCAAAAGCCCTTTCTCATTAGCAACGACTTCCGGTTGATTGGTTACCATATTAATATTCGTTCCGTCACCAGCCCCCACATTACGTATCAGTAACGAGAACTCGGCCGGCACCATCGGTTCCACAATATCTTTTGTCAATGGATCGTCTCCTAAAATATCACGTTGCATAAAATAAGTCAATTCCAAATTCGGAGAAGGCTTTACCGTCATCGTCACAGGAAATAGATTTCGCGTTACTTCCAATCCCGTAAACGGATCAATATAAGAAAGTGTACCGCCAAATGAATAACTTTCCGCATCAGTAGGAGCAGCATACTTCGTTGGTATGAACAGAATAGTAGCCTTACCGGTCTGCTGGGCTTCTAATGTCCAATTTCCTTCCAGCTCTCCTTTAAAATTATCCAAGTTCTCATTATTAATCTGAAACTCATGACTGGTGACCAATCCACCATCAGAGTTCTTTACCTCCAAATTTAGTTTGACACCGGTCATTGCGGTTGTCTGATGTCCATTGAATACAGTTAATGTACCGCGAAATGCCTGACGTGTCATGGTCATAGTCTGTGAGAATTGAAGAGTAATAGTGGAACAAACAGAACCACTTCCACCTTCAGCTCTATCCATAACATTCTTTACCTCCTGTTCTACACAATCAGTCATGGAAACATATCCCCATTTTTTTGCTTTTGCCGTGGCATTATAAATGATATTATTAGTATCTATTATTTTTTGTATAGATATTACATTCTCAGAAGTAGCATCTTCCGACAAGGTATTGTTCCATCTATCCACAAAAGAACGGAACTGTTCCTCCGTAACACAATCCGGCTTATACCCTATCAACTCATCAGCTGTAGCAACACCATTCAAATGACTAAACAATTTATCGTATTCTTCCATAGTTATATCATTCCAAGCATCTATGTCTCCGAATATTTCGCTATGAATCGTATTCATTGCCTCATAAACACCCTGTGCCAATATCATCTTACCTTGAAAATCTTCTATATAAGAGGGGATCGAAGACTTTGTTGTCGCCATAGCTCTATTTGCCGGATGATCCAAATGATCACAAGCATGAATAAAATCGTCAACGCATTTTATAACCGGAACTAACTTCGTAATAAAAGAAGTCAACTTTTTAGTTACTTTCAACATTTTCTTCATGTGCTTTCTATAAGGTTCCGGTAATAATCGCTTAAACTCATCCTCTAAAGCTGCGTCTAAAAAATCTTCCATAGCTTTACTACAACCTAATACTTTTTCTACTACATCCTTATCATCACTTTTTATCCCACTAATACATTCTGAAGCTTGTTCATGAGCTTTCATCAGTAATTTAGCCCAATCAAACTTTGCCAAAGCTTCTTTCATCTTATTAATCATCTCATCCCTTACAGCTGCATCAAGATCAATATCAAACTCAAAATCCTCGCCTTCATCCGGTAAAAATGAATCTATCAATTCATAACTTTCCACGATTTTATTAACAGCTTCTGTAACAGGAACAAAATGTGAAACACATTTCACTCCTGCGATAATCATTCCATTCTGACACGGTTCACATCCTTTGTCAACAATCGAGGGAGCAGGATCATTATTGGATGAAGGAACATAAGTACTTCCACCACCGCTTCCACCAAGACCGCCAGGAGCACCAATCCAACCCCAACCGCCACCATCTCCACCTCCCGATGAAGTTGAAGGATATGAAGGAACATTACAGTGAGGTAATTTTATAGATTTCTCATATTGATGCCATTTTCTATCATTACCACAATCCCAATATACAATTGTATAAGTCTTCATATGACAAGGAAAATCTTTTATTGCAATTTTCATACGGTTTACCGATCTTTGAGGAGCCGATTCCACATCATCTTTAAGTCTTACCCGAACCGGGACAACAACGGATTCAGACGGAAGAAGATTAAAATCTTCTTTTACCAATAATTCACAAGTCCATACATCCGATTCAGGAATGTCAATATGTACATCTTGCGCCGTTATCAAACCTTTATTAGTAAGTACCGCATTGAACATATATATCCCTTTATCAATAAGTTCTTGTACTGGAAGGCTATCCGGCATTATCACTTCAACAACAGGCACAGGAACATTCGTCTCATACTTCACTGTTGTAACAATTTCATACTCATCGTTAACCGTTGTCTCCTCCACCTGCCAGTCTATCGTAATAGCCTGAAAACTAAGATTTATCGTTTTACGATTCTCTTTTCCCGGATCAACCAGAATGTTGTTTGTATAAACATCGTGCTTATCTGCACTAACCATCAGTTTATAATACCCTTCAGGCAGGCTTTCCACGATATAAAGTCCGTTCTCGTCAGTAGTTCCTTGCATGACAAGCGCATCCGTTGCCGAATTCATGATAGCCACTTTAGCACCAGCCAGATGTGGTGCTTCAGAAGTATAATAAGTATACTCATCACATACATCTACCACTAATTTTCCGGTTGATTCAGAAACCGGGGTACAACTATAATTCATTGAGATACCATTGCCATTAGCACAATTGACAGCAATTTGACCAGTTAGCGGTCTATTCAACGGCAAATCTTCCGTTGGGGTCAGCCGGAGAATCACAGTGGTAGACTCTCCATACTTCAATGAAGGCATCTCCAAAGGAGTAACCGCTTTTATCCAATCTACCGGAGGAAGGGCCAGTACGATAGCCCCAGTTTCTCCCTTACCTCTATTCGCTATTGTAAACGAATAATCACGTGAAGTCCCTTTCGTCATCGTTGTTTTTATAGACGAAATATCAGCTTCCAATTGCCCTTTCAGGGAACGGCAGAAGTAATAAATATCAAAGTCCAAAGTGACCCCTTCTACAGAAGAGATACGGGCCTTGATTTTTTCCCATTGAGATCCTTCTGAGGGTTTATTACCTATAATACGGTACGCCAAAGAAACGGTCTCATCTCCACATATCCTGTCTTGCTTAGAAAAAGAGACAGTGCAGTTTTCCGGTGCTGAAAGTACATCAACCGTCAAGTTATTCAAGGTCAAGACACCCGGATTTGTGATTGAGACCTCTCCGTCAAATGTTTCTCCTTCGGTTATCTCACATTTTAGATAGTTTGAAGAGACTCGTTTCAGTCCATAAATATCAAAAGTGGTCTGTTCGATCGATAATTTTTCTCCAGGATAACATGCTCCCACAATAAAATGACCAGATTGAAGAGCATACGGCTTAAATGTTACCTGATATTTTCCTTTCTCATCTGTCACAGCAGAAAGCGTCTGACGGATATTAGAATTAATCAAATAAACTTCAACTGGAACATTCGCTACCTGCTTGCCAGATACCGTACCCGTTATCGAAACAGACTCTCCTTGATTATACAGTTGTTTATCCACTGCTGCAGATACAGTATACCGAGGCAATAATTTTATTGTTTTTTTCTCTGAGGTATTATTTAAAGAAAGCAACTCGGTTATTAAATGATCTTCATTGGCTACTGCATAAATAACATGTTCTCCTATTATCTCCGGTAGAGTGACAGTCGTACTCAGAACTTCACTCTCTCCAACAGCTATCTTTTTTGTTGTACGAAAGCTCCCTAATAGCGTGGAGGCATTATCTAAATACAGATTTACGATTAATGGATAGGGCAAAGGAACAACACCTGTATTCATTACTTCCACAGAAATATCAATCTTCTCCCCCATCTCGATCTCAGAAACAGACAAATCCGACATACTGACTACCGCATCCGGTAAAGTCTGATCTGTGACCATCACCCAGCAGGTCCCTTGAGTAAATCCGTCTGCTGCAACAGTAAAACTCACTGTTCGATTCCCTTCGGTCACTTCATTTGCCTTCACTGAAACCGGAATGTCGACAGAGCGTTGGCCGGCCGGAATAATTACAGACGATTCGTATATCAGCTCCTCATCATGATCGCTGGATAATTTAATCGTTAACGCCTGTTCTGTAGAAGTATTACGAGTGACTGTTAAAACTGCAGCATGCTCTTTACCCTCCGGCAACATAGCTTGCGATGAAGATATTTTCAAAGTCGGCCCATCATCATCAAGCAGCTTCAATGTTGCATGAACTGCACCACCTGTTGTACCCGTAGCCGAACAATTACAAGAAGACAGGTAAATAGCTGCGGTTATATCAATCACTTGTTCTTCCTCTACCAAAGAATTATCAACCACACCAATTGTAAAAGCCGCTTCCGTTACTCCGGATGCTAAAGTCAATGTGGAAGACGAGTAATAAATACGTCCATCCGAATTGTCCGATAGTTTCACTGTTATTGTATTGTCTGTATGGCTTAAACGCCGAAGAACCGCCATTACCGCCAAAGGACCGGCTGCTTCACTTACTGTTTCCGGAGTAATAGTCAGTGAGAGCTCCGGCAAATCGTTATCATTGAGAAGTACCAAGCATTTGCTGTTTATATGCCGGGCAGCCGTAACCACAAACTCTGCCGAGATAGTCACATCCGGCAAATCATCATCTATTGCTTTTACACTCACCGATACACTCTTCTCTCCAGCCGGAATTACAATTTGGTTAAGAAATGAAAAACGTGACTGATGGTCACAGGTAAGATATACCGTTAAAGGAGTATCCTTCACTAATTCCCGCTCAACAGTTAACGTAAAACTTTCGCCTTCTGTAAGTTCTGTTTTAGATGTTGTTAGGGTCAAAGCCGGTAGTTCATTGTCTAAAATGCCAACTTCTCCCGTTATAGCTTCATATCCGTTTCCTGCAATTGTTATCGTTACAATCGAATCCACATCCAGCACTTCATTATCTATTGCACGAATATAAAAAGTCCCACCGGACTGCCCTGCCGGTATCGTTACCGATTCCGGTACATTCAAACGTTCCGGCTTATCCGCACGAAGACTGAAAACCTGTTCATTCGCCCAACTGCCACTCCGATATAGTTTACAGCGAATTAATGAAGTATTATTTTCCTCAATAGCTGCCGACGGTAATTCTACCCGTAATTTCTTAGTAATATCGCAGACAGTTTCCGACTGAGCCGTATTGTTACCTATTGCAGCGGCTAACTCCCCTAAATTTGCTCCGGGAATCAACTTGACTTTAGCTTTCACCGATCCTTCAATGCCCAATGGTTCCGAAAGAGCAAACTCAGCCTGCCGACTCACGCTTCCACCAATCCCTAAGACAGACTCATAATATACTTTGCCTAAATAAACCTCTTCGCCATTATCAGCCACCAAAGAGACCTGCTCACTCCAACCATCACCCGTTTCCTTGTCTCCTTCATTGATTACCAACCAAGAAACCGAAATCTTATCGCCGGGAGTGTAAGATGTCTTGTCTACTTTTACCGCAGAGACTGCTACGTCCGGACGCGGATCTTCAATCACTAATAATGCTCCCGGATCAGAAGAAGTCAGCACATTATCCCCGTTACGAATACTTAAAATAGGTTCTGTCATTGTGAAAGGATACCTGCTTCCAACCTCCCAACTTTCCGGAACTTTCATTGAGAAATTTATAATATTTCCGGAATTTCCTCTCAAAGGAGAATTTGTCGGAGAATAGATTACAAACAAATATTCCTTACCCGATCCGCTCACAGACAATACATGATCCGATTTCCGATCCGTCAGTTCCCAAGAATCACGGACCAACGTACTATAATCAGGACGCCGTAACTTAAACTGTAAAGCAACAATTTCGCTGTCATTATTCAATGCCACAGCCACATTAATCGTTTTCCCTCGTCCGCATTCCACTTCCGGTATATATAATTTATTTGTCACCTGCTGTGCTCCCATCGACAAGGAGGAGAGCAACATCCCCCACAGCAGCATGAAAACCATTTTACACTTCATAATTCATCTTATTTTGAAATGACTACTTTTTGACTCTTATACGTTATCCCCTCGCTTGTCTCCAACTGTAACCTTATCAGATAAATACCGGGAACAAAATCCGACATTACCTGCAAAGCGCCTGCGGCAGGAGTTTCAAAGACCTTCTTGCCAACCGGACAACCGTCCATGCCAATCGCATCAACCGTCATACGTTCTACGCCGAGCGGCAATGTCACACAAACATGATTATTAACATTGTAGATTGAAACCTTTTCAGAAATATCCGCATGAACACTCGTCGGAGAAACTACTGCAGAGATACGTCGAGCATCCTTATCGGCCAGATCGGCATAGGCTACAGCCGCCTCTTGCGACGAGAGTTCGGCAAGAACCGTACGCCCTGCCGGTATCGTCTCTCCCGCTATAGAGTAAACAATAAGGCGCACTGCATCGTCTTTCTCTTTCATCGCCGTTTGGTACTGACTTACATTCAGTAACATACGCAACTGAGACGGGCGGCAACCACTCAACACAATGTCGGCCGCGGCAACCTCACCGTCACTATACATCACCAGTTTTCCATCTTCTATGCAGATGCGCACAGAAGAAAGCATCTGCGAGCGGGCAAATGACGACATCGCAACCACAGAAGCCGTTTCAAGCACAGGAGTCCCTAACACAAGATCGACAAGCAACACTATATCCTGAACAGTAAGTTTTGAATCTTCATAAACATCCGCAGCCGCATATACAAACAAGTAAGAGCTACCGTTCACAATGTAGTTCAACGTGCCCTGCACATCTAATACATCAATTGCCGAATCCGCATTTACATCTCCCTTATCGAAAAACACAATCACCGGAAGAGTACTTCCAGTCGCATCATTATTACGAGATTCTAATAAGAATTGACTTCCGGATGCCGCTCTCCAATCCGACCAACTCATTTCATAATATTCAGTTTTGTTGTACAGAGTGGCAGTAGTGGTAACCCCCGATTGATTTAAAGAAAGACCTAAGGAGGAGACAGGTTTATAGCTCTTCGTAGAATGAGAATACGTGAAAATAGTCGGCAAATATAAATTCGTCTTTACGGCTAACCGTATTTCAGGGATTTCTTCTACCGGTACCTGCTGATAACGTATATTCAAGTTTTCAATTTCATCCGACAGAGGGGCTGAAAGTTCAGAGAAACAATTATTCTGCAATTTCAACGTTTTCAAAGCAGGAAAGGCATTAGCCAAGACAGAAACATCTCCTTTAAGCTGATTGCCGTTCAATATAAGTTCAGACAAGATTGGCCGGATGGAATGCTTGGCAAGGATTTCAGCCAACTCTTTTACATTCCAATCTAAAGCATTACTACTTAAATTAAGTTTTTCCAATGTAGGCAACGCCAATACAGAAGAAGGAATAGACCCACTTACTCTACAGGCACTCAGCTCAATAGCAGATACATGATTATCTGTAAAAGTCACCCCTCGCCAATTGCTTCCATCAATCATATCATTGCTAATATCCCAAGAGACAGACCAATTTGTTCCTTTCATTTCATTATACATGTCGCACAAGGCGGCATAATCCTCCGCTCCCATTTTTTTGGATGCCAAGTTCACATACAGTTCGGCGTCATAGGTAGTAAGCACTTTTTCAATGCCATTCGGTAACTTTACGACAGCATTGGCAAACTGTATATTGTAATATCCGGGCTTCACTTCCGAAGAAACCGTCAAAGGAATATTCAGTATTGCTCCCGAAGTTCCTTGTATGTTCTGTTCACCGGAAATGACAAAGTGCCAAGAGTTCCCCTCTTCATTCTCTGTGATCTGCAATGTATGTGTATTGCAACGGTTACCTAACGTCACCTTTTCTTTATCGATCACAATGTTATTATCCGGTATAAGATCAAAGGCCAAGCCGGAGACATTTCCCGAATTAACTAGATAAACCGGAAAATCGACCGTGCCGCCCTGCTCTACAGAAGTAGAATATCCTTGAATATAATAATACTTTTCATCCGGCGTACTGGGTTCACCGGGATTGTAAGGATCGAACACGAATTTCGCTTTCAAGGCCACATCTTCCTTCCCCATCGTGAAATCCAAAGACGCATTGGTGGAGAGCTTCAATGTATCGGCGCCTTCTATACGATACCAATAAGCCAACTTATATCCATTATTTCCATATGCTCGTAAATACAGCTGTTCGCCTTCTGCAAATGTGCTGCCGCTACTCCAATTAAAACTGCCGGCCCCTACCGGATCGGACTCTAAAAAGAGCTGATGCCGGATAACCGGTTCGGGAGGACTGGGAGGACTATACATAAAGCGAGCCGTCAAAGTAACATCCGTACTCCCCATAAGATAATTAAAGCCGGGGGAAGTGGAAATAACCTTACCGTCTTGTTCCCATGCTACAAAACGATAATCACCTCTGGAATAAGCATATAAATAATAAGATTCCCCTTCAGTTACCGCCACTTCCTTCTCACAATTGAAGTATCCGGCTTCTGCCGGTTCGGCCACCAGAGAGATGCGCAAACTTCCTGCCGGTTCGGGAGGATTGGGAGGGTCGTACTGCCCCCAAGCAGTGAGGTTACTCAACAGTAACCCCACAAGGAGGATATATTTCAGTCGTTTCATAATGAATTATTTTATTAATAAACCACTGATTTACTGATAGAATTACCAGCTTTTATCACATAAACGCCTTTAGTCAGAGGAACAAATGTACCCGTTTCTTCAACCGGAAGCTCGGCTATCTTCACTCCGGCCACTGTATAAACCTCCACCTTCTCTCCAGCTTGCCCTTTAACAAGGATACCCCCGTCAGCAGACGTTACTTCACAAGCAACATCCGACCGTTCTTCTTTCACCGACGTCGGAGCTGCACCGAAACGTAGAACAAAACGATTGTCAAAGTTACCGGCTTCGGATGAAAAACGATAACCTTCGGCAGACAGCGCTACCGTACGATCGGTTACTGCATCGTACAGCCATGCATCGACATCGGCCTTATCCGCATAAAGAGTATATTCTCCGGCACTACCGGCATAATATCCCAACCGGACAGACCCACCTTCGATAAAAGGCCGTGCATTAATAGCATATTGCAAACGTGTATTATCCAGTGTGTAAAGTTGCGGCACTGCGACCACTGGACTCATGAACTTAGCAGCATCCTCCTGCATATCATATCCCGCAGAAGCATTCGAAACAAATACGATACGAGTTTTATCAGCATATGTGCCGTCGGTCAAACGCAAATTAATCAAACTGCGGGAACCGGAAACACTCCTCATTGAACGTGTAGTCCATTTTCCATCGACCAACGCCGCCTTAGCAAGACGCTGTTCCGGCATAAAATGAATCGTCTCCGTTCCTTGAGGAACCTGCACGAAGAAAGCTTCCATCGGTGCAAAGACATATTCATCCGCATCCAGTATGGAATAAGCGTCATAGGTCCATGAATCCTTGTTCCATACCGTAATGGGAGATTTAAAATCGATACCGTTCATATTATAATAGCAGGGATACGGATTACCGATCAAGTTCCAACCCTGATTGGAAGCGTAGTTTGAAATATTCTCACTAACAGGTATTTCTTTCGAAGCAGGAGTCAACATCTGCATTCCACTATCCGTATCTCCTCTTACAGTCAGGTACACCTCCATGCTCGCCTGGAAAATATAACCTTGTCCGGCATGTAGTACACCCTCCGTCACATCTTTCCAGCTTTGCCCAGTTCCATTCAAGGCACGTTCCGCACCGTCATAATATCGGAATACATAACCGATAGAACCCACTAAAGTGGTATCTATTTTTTCAACCGTGATAGCGGACATATCCACATCAAACGGGAAAGATAAGAAATACCAATTGCCAGCTCTACATGCATATTTTATTTCCATATCAGCGACCGTAACATCACAATTAGTCACAATGGCAGATGAAGCAAGCGGTCGCCCCTCGACAGGATATCCATGATAAGAATCATAGAACCATTCACGCAGGTTACTGTCGCCTTGCTGCATAACTAACGAATTCAGAGAGAAAGTACCACTGCCATCCAATGTCAAAGAACTTCCATATCCCAATGTTAAATCAGTAACCGGTTCAAGTAGACTTCTATCCACATGCAAAGAACCGTTAAGCGTCATTGATTCCTGTACTTCTTCCAGAGATTCCATATTTGGAAATTCTCTCCAATAAGTATGTTCGGCATAGTCGCGGACCGAAAATCCAGGTACTCTCAGATGACACATACCCTTATCCAAATCCCTAAAAGGATCATTGTAAATTTCCATATCTAACGGAGCCGGCATATGACAAGTAATCTGTTGCAACTGCCAACATCCGGCGAACGCATTATTGGATAAGTAATTTAAAGAAGACGGTAATTCTATTTCCTGCAAATTGGAACAGTATGCAAAAGCATCATCGAATATACATTTTAACCCTTCCGGCAGAACGACCGAGAGCAAATGGTCATTCCAACCAAATGAGCTATTAGAGATATAATCCAATCTGGCATGTTTCAAGTTCAGCGACTCCAGTTTCCACATGTCACTATTTATAAATCGAAGGTCTTCTTCATTCAATGGACCGGTTACCGTCAATTTTGTAATTTTATCAGATTCCATAGACGAAGCCCATACTTTTTCGTGCAGCGTTCCCGGCATATCCACCTCCACCTCTAAGGAAGTATCGGGTATGATTCTATCACCATATGTTTCCACATACGATTCTTGCAATATTTCCTTATCGTCTCTTCGCTCAAAAACAGTTTTCAACGGAAGTCCATTTTCGTCGTATGTACGATCGTATGTATATATACTCGAATAAATATAATCCCCATCAATCTCTTTCGATTCATATCTGATTATATCCCCTTTTTCATTGAATATTTTAGTTGTCGTAAATGTCCAATCATCCAAAACATTAGCATAGGTATACGAAAAACTGCCATTATCATCCAAGTAAGTTTTCGTTTCAACAAGCATTGGAACTTCTAATTCCTGTTCTCCCACAATCACTTTTATCGTACGGGTATATCGATCTTTTTCAGCATCATATTCAGATACCACATGTCCTTTCATAAGGACAACCGTACCGTCTTCATCCGCTTCGCTACCTATTACTATATCAGCATTGAAAAGAGAAAAATCATCTCCGTCATTGTCAAAGAAATATTCGTCCCAGTCATCGGAAAAACATAAATAAGGATTCAATTTTTCCGTCTCATACATAGGCACGATGTTCGTAAGTGACAGGCTGTCTCCATAAGATACCAAATAAAATTCAGACGGAAAATCGTCTTTCCAACTGATTTTAACTTTAGCCCTATCATTACTGCCGTATGACTCGTAAATCCAAGTCAGGTATCCTTTTTCATTAAAAGTGGCCTCCTGAACGATGCGGCTATCAATTCCGGTACGAATGCCATTTTCATCCAAAATAGTAGTAAAAGACGAATTAGTTGAATATTCCACCCACTCTTTTCCATTCCATTGATAAGTAATCTCACTTAATTTCATCTTTCCCTGTACTCCACCATAACTACACATTTTCCTATAAACATCACCCTGTTCTTCCAACAATATATTTCCCAAAGAATCAAATTCTAAATAATAAAAATCTTTACGGGAAACCGTTCCATCACCATTATAATAGGTATATTCCCGATTCACTTTCGGCGGATAATATTTATTATTCGAAACACTTCTCGTCAAAAGACTTCCATACCTTCCCAAATTAGACTTTGTAAAGTCTTGGTTTACCCTTGACTTCACTATCTGTTCTCTACGATTAGTCTCATGGCGTTTCAACCAATCGCCAAATGCATTTTGAGCATTAAGTTCCACACCCAACAAAAACAACAAAATAGAAAAAAGTAGTCTTGCTTTCATATGTCTGAAAATTTAAAAATTTACAATAATATTAGCATAGGTAAAGATATACAGTTTTAAAATATTAGAAAAACGGTATTTTTATCAAAAGTGCCCAAACAGATAAAATCAATGTCTATCACTCGAAAAACAGTAACTATATTACATATTTTTTTTCAAAAGCATCTTCTATCATTACCTAATAGGCTGAAATATGATAAGGAAACGACGTGAATCCACAAATTCTTTTCTATCTTTACCCACTTTCACTGTGATTTTTTTAATTCCGTAACGACCAATAATCCAAAAAGCAATCGAAAAAACCAATGGACTCAAGAACCACGCAAGTCAACGAAAGCATAGAGCAGGAATTCCTATCCGTTATCCGGGAATACGAGCGGGTGATATATAAAGTGTGCTACCTGTACACCACCCCTACGGCTACCCTCAACGATCTATATCAAGACGTGGTACTCAATCTATGGAAGGCCTTTCCTAAATTCCGCAGAGAATGTAAGATATCAACATGGATCTATCGTATCGCGCTGAATACCTGTATCAGCTTCATTCGTAAAGAAAAAAATGTGCCGGAGTTTGTTACCTTAAACCGGGAGGGGGACTGGATGCCCGAAGAGAACGATCCGCTTCAGGAAATGCTTCGCCAACTTTACCGGATGATTAACCAATTGGGACAGCTCGACAAATCCATCATACTGCTTTATCTCGAGGACAAAAGTTATGACGAAATATCAGAAATTACCGGCTTGACCGTAACAAACGTAGCAACCAAATTAAGCCGAATTAAAGATAAATTAAAAAAAATGAAGAAGGAGGAATAAGATATGGAACTGGATGAACTTAAAAAATCATGGAATGCATTGGATGAACATTTGAAAGACAAAAAGCTTGTCAAAGATGAAGACATATCCCAGCTCATCAACCATGCCACAAAGAATATCAATGCAATCAGCCGCTTGAACAAAAGATTACGTATCATCTCTCTGACAATTATTGCATTATTCATATTGGCCCTGTTATACGACGGTGTATTCCCGGATATCTACTATCAGATTATTCTCATAGCTCTGATACCTGCTTTAGGATGGGATATATTCAGTTCCCGCTATCTCAGCAATACAAAAATAGACGAACAGCCGCTTGTTACTGTTATTTCCCGCTTCAACCGTATGCATCGTTGGGTAATCCGTGAACGGATCATCGGTATCGGTTTTATTTTGTTTATGGCTGTATTTTTCTTTTTTTACCGGGAAGTATGGCAACACGGCACCGGAATGATCGTTTTCTTTTTCGTGATATGGGCAATAGGCATTATCATTCCTCTCTCGATATATCGTAAGAATCTGGGGCGTCTCCGCGAGATAAAGAAGAATCTCGGAGAGCTAAAAGAATTAAAAGATAATAATTAGCTCGGATCCGGTTTAAATTTTCCTCTTACAAGTTTTTATCGGCATTATTTAAACCGACCCTTAAACCATATTCTTCTCTTCTCTCTAACCTGAATAATTCATAATCAGTAGTAAGTAGTTAAGTAGTAAGCAGTTAACTACTTAACTACTACGTATAAATTATTCAAGTTAAGTATAGCGGAGAAGACTTTATACTATTGTTATCTCACTCTTTCCATTCACGGATTTATGCAACTGTATCTGTACGGAAATACGTTCGCTCATCTCCTGCACATGTGAAATCACACCAATCTTGCGCCCTTGCATTTGCAACTGTTCCAATGCCTCCATAGCGGTACGCAAACTATCGGCGTCCAATGATCCGAAACCTTCGTCAATAAAAAGAGATTCCACTTTCAGATTATTACTCGATAAAGACGAAAGCCCCAAAGCCAACGCTAAAGATATCAAAAAAGACTCTCCGCCAGACAACGAATAAACGGTACGTACTTCATCGCACATATCACAATCAATAACTTGCAAAGCCAATGTACCAGGCACCTGTTGAAGTCTATAACGCTTGGAAAGATAAGCCAAATGTTTATTGGCATGCAACAGCAACAGGTTCAATGTGTAACTTTGAGCAATCACTTTGAACTTTGTTCCATCGGCACTTCCAATCAATTTATTCAGCTTGGCCCATTGCTCGGCAACAGTCTGCTTCTCCTTCCATTCCGATTCGATTTCCATCAGCCGCTTTTTATTCTGTTCTTGCTGCAATAAACGGGCCTCGACAACGGAAAGCAAACGCTCTGTCTCCCGGTTTGCCGATTGACAGGCGACAATATCTTCAGACAAATGTTCCGGATTTTCTATTTTCTCCTGCTGATCGGACAGCTCAATAACAGTTTGTGAAAGCTGTTTGATTTCTCCTTGTATCCCCAAAATACGAACATGAACCGATTCCATGTTTTTACGGGCAAGTTCCAATGCCTCATTCAACTCTTTCTCCCGCCGATGTACTGCCGCTTCAGCCTCATCCGCCGGTTTACCTTTCAAAAGCCCGGCACGCGATTGCTGTAATTCGCCCAATTCCTTGCCTATTGTTTGAAAACGCAACTGCTCAGTGGCCTCCGCCTGCTTGGCCATAGTCAATTGTTCTTCAATGGCAGTCAATTGCTGAGTCAATAACCGGACTTGATTCACTTCTTTCCGAAAAGCCTCATAATGCATACGCAGTTGCTTTAATCTGCCGTCATGTTGTTGCCATTCGGCATAAAGAAGCTGATACTGTTTTATCCTCTCCTCCAATGCACAAAGGCACTGCTGTAACTCAGTCAAATGCGCATCCAGATACTCCGGTGCACGTTCTGCAACTGGATAGTCCGCTAAAACCTCTTCCTGGGCTTTCTGCTGAACGGCATAGTTATTTATATCCCGTTGAAGGGCAATCACACGATTATTTAATTGATTATAAATGTCTGAAGCTGATTTATACTCTTTCTCGATCGAATGATAAAGAGTATCGGCTACTTCATTATCCTGTCGATAAGGATGCGATTGACTACCACATACCGGACATGCTTCCCCGTCATGTAAATCACAACGTAAAGCCACCACATCTTTACTGATCGCCATACGGGCATTATCATAAAGTTTCTGTAGGGAGACGATTTGTTCTTGCTTCACAGCAAGTTGCCGCATTAAAGCAGCCAGTTCAGTAGAAGCTTCTTCTCGCTTTATACACAATTGAGCAAGTAATTGACTGGCCTGAAAAGCACGTTGCATCTGCGCCTGCTGTTTCAGAAGTTTATTCTGTTCTTCACTGACAGACTGAATTCCAAAAGTATTAAGGCGTGACACACGATTATCATTTTCCTGCTGAAGAGTCGTCAATTGTTGTTCTTCATGAAGTAAAAGTTGCTCTATACGTTGCAAATCGATGGGCAGAGAGTTATCAAAGTTATCTTTGCCTTTCAACAATCTGCTCATGGAATTTTGCGACCCACTGAGGGCCTCTTTTCCTGTACGGTATTTCTTTTCAATTTCTGCTGTCTGCTTCCGGGCAAGTAGCAAGGTCTGTTCCGATTGTCGATACTGAGTTCGTAAACTCTGCAAACGGACATCCAACTCGCGTGCCTTGCGCAACTCCGGTTGTAAAGCCTCCCATTGCTCTTGAAAACGAGCCAGATAATCCATTTGTTCCGCAAGGCCCGTTTGAAGTCTTTTTAGCTCCTCCACACCTACAAATTCCTCTTGTTGCTTTTCGTATAACTGTTTTTGCCGTATTTTGAGAGATTGTACAATGCTAAGTTGAGCATTCAGTTCCGTAAGGCGTTTTGTTTCGATAAAACGAAGTCCGATAAGGCGCTCCTGTTCCTTTCGCAATGACAAAAGTTCTTCCTCCGGGATAAGTTCGATGAGACTGATCGTATTTTTGAGAAGATTCATCGCTTCGTCAGCCGCCTTACTACGGGCATAAATCTCCCGGGAAATACGCGAATAGATTTCCGTACCGGTAAGTTTTTCCAATAATTCCGCTTTCGCAGATTCACGGGACTTCAAAAAAGTAGCAAAATCATTTTGGGCAAGCAATACCGTGCGTGTAAACTGTTCGTAAGTGAGCCCTACCAAAGCTACCAATTGGTTCAACAGTTCCGTTTTCGTACCTTGTAGTTCCTCTTCCTTATCCAAATCAGTAACCTGAATGGTTTGAGGTTGCAAAGAACCGGTAGCCTTGCTACGAGCGCGCCGAACCGACCAACGGGAACGATACCGCCTTCCGGTTATCCCGATAAAATCTACCTCAGCAAATCCTTCTCCCGTCCCCCTGCGAAGAATATTCTTCACATCCGACTGATTCACTTGATTTTCACCTACATCAGACAGGTAAAGATTCTCGCCTGATGCTGCAAAACGGGGTGTCTTATCATAAAGTGCCAGACACAAAGCATCCAATATCGTCGATTTTCCAGCTCCCGTAGGACCGGAAATGGCAAATATACCGGCAGAACGAAGAGGTTCGGCAGTAAAGTCCACCTCAAAAGTCCCTTCAATAGAAGTTAGATTCTTTAATCGTATTGTCAATATCTTCATAATAAATAATGTGCCAATAATTCAATGTGCCAATATGCCAATTGGAGAATGAATAATGAATAAAATGAAAGAATGAAAAAATCTGCCTATCAACTGTACCATCATCTGCCAGACATTTCTCCCCGCTTCCTTTCCCTTCTCTCCATTCTTCTCCCCGCTCAATTCTCCTTTCCCCCTTCCCTCACCGCTTCTTTAAACAACCGTTCCAGCTCTTCCGGCATTTCTGTCTGGTAAGTATTCTCAAAAGTCATCTTGAGTATTTGTAAAGGGTTCATTTCCTGCAATCCGGTAGCCACCAATGCTTCTTCCTTCACGTCTGTTTTAGCCTGTCGATATACCGAAACAATACGTGCCAGACGAACAGCTTTGTCAGACAGTATTTCTTCTATCTGTTGTCGAAGCATCGGTTCCGGTTCTGTCAACAGTACTTTCACTTCCAAATACGGATAGTGAGAATTACCTTTGGCTTCTTCCATCTGTAACGGTAACCGGGCAAGTTCATCCAGTACTTCCTCCGGACTGACAGCCTTTCCTTTCGGCACGCTCAGCAAACGAACCAATGGAGTATATTCCCGCTTCTCTATTTCCACAGCCCATCCTTCGGCAAGAGTCACCATCACTACGCCATGATGATAATCCCTTTCTGCAAACGACATCGGCAACGGACTACCGGCATAACGTATGTTCTCCCGTCCCGACACACGCTGGGATTTATGAATATGCCCCAAAGCCGTATAAGCAATCTGCTCTGTAAAAGTGTCGGGTGAGACACATTCCAAACCTCCAATAATGGTTCGTTCGCTGAAATCACGTTCTGCAATTTCCGACCCCGTAGCTTGCAGATGACCGACGGCAACTATTGCCTGATCCTTTTTTCTCCGTTCCATCGCCCGATTTTGCAGACGCGTATAAAGTTCCTTTACCCCCTCCGCATAGGGATTCCCATCAGTTACCACCACCGGATAATCTCCTTGCCGCAGGAAAGGTACTGCCAAACAGAGAGCTTCCACTTCTCCACTACGATTCTTCAATTCCACAATCAAATCATCGTAATCGATCTCTCCATCACGCCGCCGAACAATTCCTTTGATATCGGTACGCATTTCCTGCAATAGCGGTAAAGGAGCTTCAAGACGTGCAGCAGAATCATGATTGCCCGCCACAATCACCAATTGTAATTGCGGATTTTCCGTTGTCACTCTTCGGATAAAGCGGTAGAACATGCGTTGGGATGCAGCCGACGGATTGGAAACATCAAAAACATCGCCAGCAATGAGTAACACATCAATCTCATTTTCTTTTAATTCACGGGCCAGCCAATCCAAGAAATGCGCATGTTCTTCCACGCGATCGTAGCCGAAGAAGGTCTGTCCCAAATGCCAGTCGGCAGTATGCAAGATACGTATCATTCGGAATATCTATATCAAAAACATTTATTCAAAAATCGACTAAAGGACAAGTAAAAACAACCGTAGGTCCATCATCTGTTTCTACATTTACTGTATAAGTACCACCAAAATAACGAATAAAATGAATATTAATTTCATTACGGATCAATATCTTTTTATCTTTTACGTTTTCTTGTGCAAACAATGTACCGACCACACGAAAAACCAACATCGAGTCGACTTCGTCTCTTTCTATATAAAACATTACAAGATCCTCCCCTTCTCCCGAAACGAGTAATCCACGTAATAAAGACATCAGCCATTTCCTGTCGGTACATATCGTCTGAGACTCTACGGCAGTCTGTAAAACCACCTTTGCATTTTCATCTTCCACTTGCCCGTTGATAAAACCGACAATTTCACGACAAAGTGCAATTGCTTCTACTTCTGTCTGTTCATACTGTATTTTTCCAGATTCTAAACGTGAAAGTTCCAATATGTTATTTACATAATCCAATAACTGTTCAGCATTTTCCTGTATGATTTTCCCGTACCCCAGCTTACTCTCCTGATCCAAATCATCTGACTCGGCCAGTAATTCCGCAAAACCGACAACCGCATTCAACGGAGTACGCACATCATGACTGATCTCCATCTTCAATCGTTCTTTGGCCATATTATCCTCTTCGGAATGTGCCGCTGCCTCTGCGGCGGCACATTCGGCCAATACTATCTTTTTGGAAAGATGACGCGTATAAACGTAAAATAAAAAGGCTAAAACCAAAAGAATCAGTAATATGACAGAGACCCGCAAATAATTTGTATTCTTGATTTTCTGCTTTTCGAGCAACAGTTCGTCAATGTGATAAATCTCCTTCACCTGATTCAACTGGTCGGCAGAAAAAGCATTGTTTAAAGAGTCCTGCGTTCTTACCAGATAACGACGGGTTTCAATCGCCGCATCAATATCCCCCTTATCAAACTGGGTAATCGCCTTGTAGTTTATCAGCGTTCCGAATATAAATACATAATCTTTCAATACGATAGGAGTCACCTCATCAACAAAAGCAATACTCTTGTCATACTCCTTGGTGCGTGAAAAATACTGCAAGCGAACCAGTTGTACATTCAACCAGAATACCGGATCGACATGGGGTGCAAGCAACTCCTGAGCACGTTCAATATGCAACAGAGCCTGCTCAAACTTTCTTCTGTTCAAATAATGCAATACATATTTCACTTCACAATCTATCGCCAGATCAGTCCAGTTATTTTGCGCCTCCGGTTCGTTGCTCATCACTTCCTGCAAAGTCTTATCCATCTCACACAAGTAAGGCATCTTCGACTTGTCATCTCCTCCATTCCCGTAAACCTGAGTGATCCGGGAAAGAATATCTACCTTCAAAAATGGTTTTGTTCCGGGTTTAAACTCATGATATGCCTTCATCAAAACTTTAAGAGCCTCTTCCGGACGGCTGGATACGGAATAAGCACACCCCAAACTATTGTATGCAGCGATCTTCCCATTATTGCTATTATGAGCTATGGCCTCTTCCAATACCTCCTTAGTAACATGTACAGCCTTCTCTATCATCCTTTTAGAAGCCAATGCCCGGCCGATGGCCGCTTTCCGTTCCAAGTAATAATCATAAGTCCCCACCCCGGACACCAGTTCTTTCAACTGATTCACCCAATAAGTCAGGCTGTCCGGATCATGCTTTTTATCGTAATAACCTGCCAGATAATAAGCTCCTTCATTTTCATAAAAAATATTCTTCTGTCGTTTTGCTTCTTCATAAAGGGCGGTTGCAAAATATCTGTTATAAGGAAAATACTGATGACAGTAAGCCATACTTTGAAGATAAGCCAATCGGGCAGTATCCGAAGGCATGCTTTCTGCCAAAATCAAAATACTGTCGCGATAAGCAATTCCTTCATTCTTCTCAGCCCGCAGACTAACGGACAGAAAAATAAGATATATGAAACACAGGATTAATCTTTTCATGACAACAGCCGTTATATTAGTTTGGATTCACTCTTCAACGGATGCAAGAAACAAAAACGCGCACCCTCCGTATACTTATCGTCGATCCAAATCTTCCCTTTCAGCCTTTTCAAGATCAACAGACAGATAGACAATCCCAGCCCGGTTCCCTGCACAAAGTCATTCAGTTTCTCAAACCGTTCAAAGATAAGTTTCTGTTTTTCGAGTGGAATACCACATCCGGTATCGGTCACAGAAAATAAAGCCATATCAGCATCATCAATGCTTCTCTCTAACCGCAGAACAATAGATCCCTGAGTGGTGAACTTTGTGGCATTGACCAATAAATTAATCAACACCTGCCGCAGACGAGAATCATCGGTATCTATCATTAAAGAGGTAAGTGAAGTGTCAAAACGCAATTCAACCTGCAGTTTATAAGAGGCAGCTACCGTCTCTATAACTTCACGGCAAATTTTCACAGCATCCTGTCCCTTGATAGTCATACTGATATTATCTTCATCAAAATCTGAAAAATCAATAATATCATTTATCAATTTCAGCAATTGATATGAATTGATCCTGATAATTTCACAATACTCTTTTCGGGAAACCTCGTCCACTTCTATCTCTTCCGAAGCCATTAAGGTGGAAAAGCCAACGATCGCATTCAACGGTGTACGTACTTCATGGCTCATATTAGAAAGGAAGAGATTCTTTTTACGAATGGCATTTTCCGCTTTCCTATTCATCTCTTCCATTTTTTGTTTCGATTGCTTCAGACGAAATATCTTTCGCCAGCTGAGAAATATAAACAACGCCAGCACCATAGCACATCCCCCGATCGCTATCGTATAATAACGAAGCGAACGGTTACGGTCCTGCGTTATCTGATAAGTAAGTTGATCCGCCTCGAAGCGTGCGCAAAGCTGATCAATCTCTTTCGGATAATTCGCCTTAAATTTAGAATTTATATAAGAATAAATAGTGTTGTACAAAGTGAAAGCCTCCTCCTTACGTCCCATCTTCTCCAATAATTGTGCTTTCTTCTCCATCGTACTAATATACAGTTCATAATTATTCCCGGCATGCTTCAAGCTGAAAAAGTAATCGTATATTTCCAAAGCCTTTTCCAGCGCATTGCTCTGTTCCAGATAGTAAGCCTCTGCCACCAGAAAATATTCCAAAAGCCCGGGTATTAACTTGTCCTGCTGCTTCCGTACTTTTTCCAAGTAGCTATCGGCCTCTTCCAATGCTCCTGTATGGATCTTATAATATGCATTAAAAATAGACATCACCGTCTGCTCCAATTCAGACTGGCTGTCAGTAGAATACTGATTTAACAACCTCACATATTTAGCCATCGCTCCTATATCCTTCATACGCAGATTGTATTCGGCCAATTCCACCAGCAATATTTTTTTCATTGTTTCACCCCCACCATACTCTTCAAAAAGTGCCAACGAACGCTCATAAGCATCACCTGCCTCTCTTTCCCTTCCAATAGCGGTATAAATTTCACCGATGGCATTGAGAGAAAGGGCCATGCCCAAAACATCTTTTAAAACCCTGGCCTTGGAATACATTCTGTCGCTATGGGCAATTGCCATCCCCATCTTCCCTTTGAGTATTTGAGATTTTATTATAATTCGGGACAATTCAAAATAGGAATCAAATTGTTCATGCAATTCGAGTATATCCAACAGACTATCGGCATATACAAAACTACTGTCTTTTTCTTCCAGCACATTAAAGCCGAGACTGTTACAGAAAGATTGGATGATTTTCCCCTGTAAAGCGGTATTCTCTCCGACCTGATCGGCAGCAGCAGTAGCAGCAGTGGCATTGCCCGCTAAAAACAAAGCACAGAAGCCCAACAGCAGATATTTCAGTAGCTTTCTCATCAGACAGTAAAAAGTGTATGTTCTGTTTGCATTGATCTTACAAATTATCGACAAATCTACATAAAAAATATCAGACTCTCACAGTAGTTTGACCGAAAGAAATGAGAATCTGTAAAAAAAATCTCCAGAAAGTTTATTATAAGTATTATTTAGATAAATAACGATCATGTATGCAAATTGGATATATCATCAGAAATACAGATTATCGTCAGCATTTTAGATATCCCCTGATTTTTATCCGTTTTGAGACACGACAATAAAAAGAGATTCTGTATCTTTGTCCTTCGAAAATCCAACACTCATGAAAATACTGTATTACATCTATCAGATTTGTATTGCATTGCCGATACTGTTAGTATTGACTATTCTCACAGCCATTGTAACCATCATTGGTTCACTGGTAGGGGGAGCACATTTCTGGGGCTACTATCCCGGCAAGATATGGTCGCAATTGATCTGCCTTTTCCTGCTTATACCAGTAAAGGTACGCGGCCGTGAAAAAATACATAAGCATACATCTTATATATTCGTTCCTAATCATCAAGGATCTTTTGATATTTTCCTTATTTATGGTTTTTTAGGGCGTAATTTCAAATGGATGATGAAGAAAAGTCTCCGCAAACTTCCTTTCGTAGGTAAAGCATGTGAAAGTGCAGGGCATATATTCGTAGACCGTTCAGGACCTAAGAAAGTGCTTGAGACCATACAACAGGCCAAAAACTCGCTGAAAGACGGTGTATCATTAGTTGTATTTCCCGAAGGAGCACGTTCATTCACCGGACACATGGGATACTTCAAGAAAGGAGCTTTTCAATTGGCAGACGATTTACAGTTGGCAGTTGTCCCAATCACAATAGACGGATCATTCGAAATTCTTCCCCGTACCGGAAAATGGATTCATCGTCACCGTATGATTCTGACAATCCATGATCCGATTCCCCCCAAGGGTAAAGGACCGGAAAACATAAAAGAGACGATGACAGAAGCCTATGCTGCCGTAGAAAGTGCATTGCCGGAAAGATACAAAGGAATGGTAAAGAATGAAGATCAGGATCGCTGATCCTCATTTTCTATGCCCATCAGAACCTTTTTAGTATCCAATTATTTATAAAAAAATAGGGCTGGGATATGCTCCCGCACTTCCCAACCACTCAATCAATCGTGTGTATTAAAAAAATCCCATTATGTAATTTAGAAAACCAGAAGGATTTAAGAATCTCGCATTATAGAATAAGATGAAACTATATCCCATATTTTTTTATTATTCTCCGACATTTCTTTTCTCAACTTATCGGATATAGTTTCTAATTCACGTGAAGAGAGTTTTAAAGCAGATTTTATCTCTTTCTGAAACTGATCAAGAGAAAAATATTCATCCAGTTCTCCACCAATTTTACCAGCAAAATAATTGTGATATTGGTCTACCACATTATCCTGTGTTAATATGCCACCCGACCCATAATCACCAATAATGATAACGGGCTTTTTATGTAAAGCTCCTTGTAACGCTACATATTTACTACCGATAACAAGACTGGCGTTTTGGATCATAGTGTCCAATTCAAACTCTTCACGTACGGTCACATGAGACGCATAACCTACTTCATAAAGTTCCTGTTCACCCGAATAAATGATGTTAATCTTATATTGGGTTAAAGTATTTAAGACGATGAATGTTCTTAATGCCGAACGTCCATTACCAGCTCCAACCAGAATAGAGGGTTTGGAATACGGATATTTAAGATAAGCATCCGTCTCTTCAACGAAAGGAAAAAGCAGGTCTGTAACACAGTCACCGCAAAAATGAGTTTTTTGGGGTGCAATCAACAGTAAATGCTCATATAGAGTAGCACCTCCTATAAACTCTTCCTCATAATCATCTGCCAAGATGGAATAAATAATAGGAATGGCAGGATGTAACGTCTGTATTCTCTCATAACCTCTCTTATTAAAAGCAAAAGCAAGATCATATAAACTCCATCTCTCTCTTACGACGCTTCCTGCCATATCCACTTGATAACGTCCATCTTTCAACAGCCTTATCAAACCTTCACAGGCTTTTTGCTGTGTATATGTGTTACAACAAGCAGAAAATAGAATTTTCCTCATAATGATGAATTACATTAATGTAAATTCGCCATAAACATAACCATCTTTTGAGTTTCTAAATTCTATTATATAAGTACCGGCTTGATAATTTTCCACGGAAATGGCAACTTGTTGTCCAAAAGCAGTTACATCCATAGAAGATGTATATACTACATTCTGGGTCGCATCTTTTATTGCAATATCAACATTACCTACAGGAGTAGTAAATTCAACATACAGGACATTTCCTTCGAAAGTTGCAGAAATCGGGAGTTCTGGTTTTACAGAACGACCACCAATTTGAGAAAATTCTCCCTTTAACACCAACTCATCTTCAAGAGGAGTACCGGCAAAAACATTGCCTACAATAAACAATGCCGTCAATAATAATACAAACAAACGTGATTTCATAATTATATTGTTTTTTGTTTCCCCAAATGTACGGTGTCACTATGAGAAAAGCAAAAAAACGACCCGGACAAATCACGCAATGCTTCCAATTAACAATATACTGAATATCAACATATTAAAGTTTAAGGTAAAAAAATCACCCGGACAATTGAAAATATATTTTCTTAGTAATTTCGTATAAAATGATCCAAATCTTCTTGAGGAGATACGTTCAACCTTTTTTTCAATCGCCCTTTAGCCTTCGTTATAGAATCAGAAGTAGTCAAAAAGACTCTTTTCAATGCATCATTTGTAAAACCAAACTTTAGCAAACAACATATTTCAAGATCATGTTTTGTCAATTGAGGATGTTCTTCTTGTAGACGAACAACAATACCTAAATACAAATAATTAAATAAATCAAACAGATGTTCCCAGTCATCACGAGATAATTTTCCTTTAAAAGAACCGGATTTCAAAGAAAGTAACATACGGAATATGGACATATACTTACCATCCACTGGTGAACAAGAATTACCAATATCACCACCTAATGAATTCAGACGTTCTACTAATGTTCTATTTTGACTTTGTAAAAGCAAAACTTTACCATTCAACTCACCTATTTTACTTCTATAATCTTCTGATTCACTCTGCAGTCGCTGATAGTTAGCTAATTCTTCTTGATAAAGCAAAATTTCTTCTCTATTTACAATAATCTGCTGTTCAATCTCTCTCATCCTCTTTTTATTATGGCGATGCTTATAATAAACATAAAAGCCGCAGAGAAATATCAAAAAGAATAAAACAAAACAAAGTAACAAAATATTCTGATTTTTAATACGAAGTTGAAGGTTTTCTCTTTGCAATTTTTCATTTTTATATTTCTTTTGTAAATTAGCAAAAGCTTCCTTCACTTCTATTTTTTGAATTTCTTTATTCAAAGAATCCGATTTTTCCTTAAACTCAATAGCTTTCCAAGGATTCTTTCTCAATTTTTCAAGTTTAAAAAGTAATTTGTAAGCATCTGATTGAGTATAGACATTTGCTACTGTTGTTGCTTTTTCCAGATACACTTCTGCCTCAGCTTGTTTTCCCATTAGCAAATAAGTATAGCCTAACGAAAGATATATTTCAGAAAAAACAGTAATATCAGTATCTAAATTTAAAGCTTTCAACAAATAATGTTCAGCCATCTTATAGTCTTTCTTCATTCGATAGAGAATAAACCTAACTCTTGAAGTATTGTCAATTCTGAATTACAATTATGTTCATGAGCAACAGATAAAGCCTCCTTATAATACATATATGCATTATCAAAATCAGCATGAACAGATAGATAATAGCGCCCGATACTTCTAAGTGCATAACTCATAGATAAAGTATCTTTAGCCAAACCATAATATTTTAAAGCTTCTAAATAGTTTGAAAGTACCTCATCTACTATATCTTGATTCCAATTCAAAGTACCTATCTCATCCGAAATAAGTCCCAACATTTTATACTCCTTACTTCCGTCGAATATACTTTTCGCTTTTAAATAGTACCTCATAGCATCCTCCGGGCGATTAAGTTCTTTCATTACCCTTCCATAATAAAAGAATGACTTCCCTTTCGCAACCCATTGATCATCAAGAGAGCCATAGTATCCTACAGCTATTGAAATTAAAGAATCGGACTCCGGCTTTATGTAATTCTTATCCATAGCCTGTGTCATCAACAAACTATAGTCAGCCTGTGCCTTGCCATGCAAGCTTTCAGGATTTGGAATACGTTTTAATAGATTGAGAGCACTATCCGGATGTGCCTCCATACAATTTTCTGCAGAAGAGAGAGTCTGCACAACAAAATCCGGAGTTTTCTGACACGAAATTACCCACAATGGTAATATAAACAGGAGTATAAGATTAAAAGCATATTGTCGTAACATAGTCTATTCGAGTTTTGCACAAAAATACGCAAAAAACTCCTAACTCAGTTACCGACAGAGGCGTTTTGTTCTAAACGTTGATGTTCTTCAATAAGCTGCATATTTTCCTTCGCCTTAGAAATGAACTCTTTCACCATTTTATTCATTCTAAAGGAATAAGGAGCATCTTTCATTATATCTTCTATCTGAGGAGTCATTATTGGATAAGGAAGATTGCTACACAACATCATAAAGACGCTCGGTCCTAAGACAGTTTCATAATTATCGGAAATAAACTTTTTCACATACCGATTCATATCATCGACCAACGCTTCTCCTTCTTTAGTCAACTGTTCATGGATATCAGCCAAGTCCGCTCCCTCCATCACCATACGCGCCTCTTTACGTTCAAGTTCTTCAATCTTTATGTCCATCGCATTTTTCTTATCGATGAAATCATAAAGAGCTTCATTGAGCGGGGTACCTTCTGCCGACAATTCGGTATTAGCAATCGTTATTTTGATATTACCCTTTTCAATTACCAAAGGCATAATAGCCTCATTATCCATATAAAGAGTAGCCATCATGATGGAATCTACCACACCTTTCATCGTAAACAAGCCATGAATTACCTCCGCCGAGTCTATTTTCACCCACTTTCCGTCCTCCAAAGTTTTTATAAACAGCATTCTACCGTCAAGGCTACTCACCGATGATACCCCCTCAATCTTATACTTACGGCTACAGGAAGTAAAGATCACGAGGAAAAACAATAAAGGCAAAAACTTATTCACACGTATCTGTTTATAGATTTTCATACTGCAAAGGTACAACGGATTCAGATTTGAATGAAACATTTTATCAATATTTAAAACTTGTAAGACTCTTTTCTTTAATAATCCTTA
>OKUA01000401.1_pt1 | contig 34102 bp, 22 predicted proteins | sample 1606501 | NCBI WGS metagenome assembly OKUA01 (sample SAMEA3879608, study PRJEB24766) | human gut metagenome | biome: human-associated habitat; feature: feces | place: USA | collected 1985/1987
GCAGCGAAAAGCCACGAGATCCTGAACCGTTACGATACATTGCTGGAGCAGGAGAACGAAGAGGACAAATGTAAGAAATTGCAGGAAGAAGCCAACGAAAAGACGGCCCAAATGCTGCGGGAGGCAGCAGCCGACACGCTGGACAAGGTACTGTACGAACTTAGCGGACAGATGAAAAATGCCTATGCCAGATCGGATGCGTAAACAATCATCCAGGTGGAAACTTCATGATCTGAATGAAGAGAAAGGAAAACAGCAGATTCTCCAAAAGAGTCTGCTGTTTTTGTGTTTATGAAAATATCTCATTGACAAATTGAAATTGGCTCCATATAATTACCAAAGATAATTACTAGTGGTAACTATAAAGACAATTAGAGAATAGAAAAAAGATATCAGAGAGGAAAAAGAATGACGGTTCAGACCATAAAACGAATGTTGGATGCCTGTTATCAGGCAAAAAGAATCCGGGAGATGCTTCCCGCGCTGCCCTCAGGCGTGACACCCTCTTATATTCATTTTCTGGATGTGATCCAGATCATGGAGAGGCAGGGGGTTGCTGTGAAGATTTCAGATATCAGTGACTATCTGAATATCCCCCGTCCCGGCGTGACACGGACAGTAAAAGAAATGGAAGAAAAGGGGTATCTGCGGAAAGCCAATGCGGCGGAAGACGGTAGGATCACCTATATTTCCCTGACCGAAGAGGGACGAAAGCTGTCGGAAAAATATAACGAGAATTATTTTTCCGGTCTGGCACCGTATCTGGAGAGCATTTCCGAAGCAGATGCGAAAGTGATGATACAGACCATAGAGACCTTTTATCAGGTGATGTGCGAGAGGAGAGAGTATTTTGAAAAATAAAGAAAATGACATGATGGATTTTACACAGGGAAGTATTTTGAAAAAGTTGCTTCGCTTTATGGTTCCTATTTTGGGAGCACTGATCTTACAGGCGGCCTACGGTGCAGTGGATCTGCTGGTAGTGGGACGTTTCGGCTCCACCTCCGGACTTTCCGGTGTATCCACCGGCAGTCAGGTGCTGAATCTGGTGACCTTTGTGGTGACTCAGCTGGCCATGGGTATCACCGTGCTGATTGCCCGGTATCTCGGGGAGAAGAGAGAGGATCAGATCGGCAGTATCATCGGCGGCGGAACCGTTGTATTTGCAGCGATCTCGCTGGTGCTGTTTGTAATTATGGTGGGCTTTGCCCGTCCTATTGCGGTTCTCATGCAGGCACCGGAAGAGGCGGTAGGGCTGACCGTTGCTTACATCCGGATCTGCGGTGCCGGAATCTTTTTTATTGTGGCATATAATGTATTGTCAGCCATTTTCCGTGGACTGGGTGACAGCAATTCCCCGTTGCTGTTTGTATTCGTGGCGTGCATTGTCAATGTCGTGGGTGATCTGGTGCTGGTGGCAGGACTGGGCATGGATGCCATGGGAGCAGCGCTGGCTACTGTTTTTGCACAGGCATTGAGCGTAGTGTTTGCAATTGTACGCCTTGTGAAAAAGGGACTGCCCTTTACCATTACTGGATACGATTTCCGTTGGAATCCCCAGTGTGGTAAATTCCTGCAGATTGGTCTGCCGTTAGCTTTGCAGGAGTGTCTGACGCAAGGCTCTTTCCTGGCACTGTGTGCCTTTGTCAACCGCCTGGGACTGGAAGCTTCCTCTGGCTACGGCGTGGCATGCAAAATCGTTAACTTTGCCATGCTGATCCCCAGTGCACTGATGCAGTCCACTTCTTCTTTCGTGTCACAGAATGTAGGTGCCGGAGAACAGAAGCGGGCGAAGAAGACCATGTTCACCGGTATCGGCATCGGACTTTTGGTGGGATGCTTTGCCTTTTCACTGGTGTTCTTCCGGGGGGATCTGCTGGCAGGTATCTTCTCCGCGGATGCGGCAGTGGTGCAGAGAGGATATGAGTATCTGAAAGGTTTCGCACCGGAAACACTATTGACTGCTGTGCTGTTCAGCATGATGGGATATTTTAACGGTAATGGCAAGACCGTGTGGGTCATGCTTCAGGGACTGATCCAGACACTTCTCGTCCGACTTCCTTTCGCTTACTATATGAGTATCCAACCGGACGCAAGTCTCACCAATATCGGCCTCGCAGCCCCCATCTCTACTGCAGTGGGCATTGTTCTGAATGTGGCTTTTTTTCTCTATTTGGAACATGCTGCCAAGCGTAGTTGATGGAGAGTTACGCGGGGAGTTCTGTTTGTATTAAAAACGCTATTTTTTCTAAAAAAAATACAAAAACAGGAGATTTTGCCATGCAAAAAGCTGTTATTTTCGCTGAGCGTGCAAAATGAAGAAATTCCGTACAAAAATTCCTGATTTAGAAGTTTTTTTGTACGGATTTTGCTATTTTGATGCGATTTTCACCAAAGCAATAGAAAGAGGGCTACGGGGCTGTTTCGCTAACTCCCTGCTTAGTAGGGCAAGCATATTACTGCCCTGAAAGTGCTTTTAGAAATCCAAGCAGTATTTTTATGGAAGAATCCATGAAAACGTTCTAAAAATTACTGCTTCGGATAGGATGCTTCCATTCCGGCAGTAAGTATCAGTCACTATAAAAGAAAATCACTTCAAACTTACTGCTTATACAGCACAAAATAGATTTCAGGCGGTAAAGATCGGAACAGCAAAACCAAAATACCACCCAGGAAGACAACAAAGTCATCCGGGTGGTATTTCACTAACTCTCAATTTATTTCTCTTCCACCGGAATCTGCTTCAGATTCTCCACTGGTTCCAGGATCTCATTACTGCGGATGTCGATGATGGGGCCGCCGGTTCCTTCAATGTACTCTCTGGTAATGGTAACCCTTCCGATGTTATCATCCTTCGGGATCTCATACATGATATCCAGCATGAAGTCCTCGATGATGGAGCGCAGAGCTCTGGCACCGGTATCGCGCTTCATTGCCTTCTCGGCAATGGCATCCAGGGCATCGTCTGTGAACTCCAGTTTTACCTCATCCAGCTCCAACAGCTTCTGGTACTGCTTAAGAATCGCATTCTTCGGCTCTTTCAGGATCTTCACCAGCATATCCTTTGACAATCCCTGTAAAGTACAAATGATCGGCAGACGACCGATAAATTCCGGAATCATACCAAACTTGCGGATATCTTCCACAGTCACCTTGGATAAAATATCGGTATCTTTATCGTATTTATCCTTCAGTTCCGAGTTGAAACCGATGGATGCGGTCTTGGTCAGGCGCTCCTTGATGATCTCGTCCAGATCCGGGAACGCACCACCGCAGATAAACAGGATATTGCGGGTGTTCACCGTTGCCAGAGGTACCATGGCATTTTTGCTGTTGGCACCTACCGGCACCTCCACTTCCGCACCTTCCAGAAGCTTCAACATACCCTGCTGTACACTCTCTCCGCTGACATCCCGGGAGTTGGTGTTTTTCTTCTTGGCGATCTTGTCGATCTCATCGATGAAGATGATACCTTTTTCCGCCTTTTCTACGTCATTGCCCGCCGCTGCCAGCAATTTGGATACCACGCTCTCGATATCATCACCGATATAACCGGCCTCAGTCAGAGAGGTGGCATCAGCAATCGCCAGAGGCACATCCAGAAGTTTTGCCAGTGTCTTTACCAGATAGGTCTTACCGGAACCGGTGGGGCCGATCATGAGGATGTTGGACTTTTCGATCTCAATCTCATCCATAGTGTCAGTGGCCACTCTCTTGTAATGGTTGTATACTGCTACGGAGATGACCTTCTTGGCTTTTTCCTGTCCTACCACGTATTCATCCAGACTGGCCTTGATCTTATGAGGTGCCGGAATGTCCTTGATATTGAATACCGGTTTGGGACCTTCCGCCTTCTTTTTCTTCTTGAGTTTCTGCTTGTTGGGAATACCGCCGTCTCCCTGAAGATCCGCCAGATTCACAAAACTGATGTTGGGGAATCCGTTCTGTCCGTTAAACTGGTTGAAATCATTGGGATTGTTCAACATTCCCTGATAATCGAACTGGCTCACAGTCTCCATGGTCTTGTGCATGCAATCATCGCAGATGCAGATATGGTTGGGCAGCTTGAACATTCTGCCGGCTTTGCTCTCCGGTCTGCGGCAGATAAAGCAGACATCTTCGTATTCGCTGCTGTCCTTTTTGTCCTCTGACTTTTTTTCGGTGGAATTTTCTTTTGCAGTATCCGCCACCTGTGTGTTTCCGTTATTTTTTTCGTTATCCTGAGTTTCACTCACATCGGTCTCTGTTTTTTCCTCCTCAGGGATCACTTCTCTATAATCATCATTATAATTATCTGTCATGTTATTCTCCTCTTTGTTTCCTACCACTATTCCGCAGTGTATCTCGGTAACACTTCGTGTTCCCTCGATATCCGGGCTTCGCCCTATCATCCCCGGCTCCAAAGCATCTTCGCAGTGTATCTCGGCAACACTTCGTGTTCCCTCGATATCCGGGCTTCGCCCTATCATCCCCGGCCATTACGCAATAATGCCTGCAAGCAGTCATATTGCATAATACCCGTGTCTGACACTTCTCATTGCCTACGCTTATTATACTCAATGAAGTAGCGGGGCACAAGTTAAGTTTTTCTAAACCATTTATAACTATTCATATTTTGGTAAATATTACAAGACCCGGGCAAAACCATATGTCTCGCCCGGGTCTCTTTCCATTTCCTTTTATTTACCTGTTATTTCTTTATTTCTGGCTTGCAGGTCTGCTGCCCAGTGTCAGATTCAGCTCGATGGATACATATTCACCGTTCTGAGGTCTCTGTACCGTTACGGTTACGGAATCACCGACTGCATAATACTGTAACGTTTTCTGCAGATCAGAGTAGGAAGAGATACTGCTGCCGTCAAATTTGGTAATGATATCACCTTTCATGATACCGGCATTGGCTGCTGCGCTGCCTTCCTCTACAGATACTACATAGATACCTTCCGGCATGTTGTACATCTGGGAGATCTGGGAAGTTACTTCCCGCAGGGAGATGCCGATGTAACCGACTTCATCCTCAGCTACCTTGGTTCTGGTCTGACGCTCCATCAGATCTGCAATGATAGGACTTGCCGAAGTAATCGGGATAGCATATCCCATACCTTCTACGGCAGTACCACCAATCTTGTTGGAGTTGATACCGATAACCTCACCATTCATGTTCAGCAGTGCACCGCCGGAGTTACCGGGGTTGATGGCTGCGTTGGTCTGGATGAAAGTACCGGTAGAGCCGTTCTCCAGACCGGTAGAGCCGTTCTCCAGAGTGATCTCACGATTCAGGGCACTTACAATACCGTTGGTAACAGACTGACCATAGCCAAGGGCATTACCGATAGCGATGACCGGCTCACCAAGCTTCAGATCATCACTGCTGCCAAGTGTTGCTACTGTAATAGCATTCTTGGTATCATCACTCAGATCATTTAAAGATACTGCGATCACTGCCAGATCCATGTCGGAATCCAGTCCTTTGACCTGTGCCTGTGCTTCACTGCCATCGATAAAAGTAACGGTCAGAGTATCTGCACTCTCTACTACATGATTATTGGATACGATCAGCAGTTCATCATCGGTCTTACCTACAATGATACCGGAACCGCTGGCTGCTTCTTCCTGTGTATACTGCTGTCCGAAGACATTGGCTGTCTCGGTAAAGTTATTTACGATGGATACCATGGCAGGCATTACTTTTTCTACCACATTGGATACATCGGACTCTACATAAGTAACATTGGTAGCCAGCTGTGCACTCTGGGTACTTTCTGTCGTTGCCTCAGAAGCGATCTCATCTACCACTGCGGTATCTGTGCTGGTCGTAAACATCCCGGTTCCCTGCTGTACTGCATAGAAACCGATTCCTGCGAACAGTCCAAAGAACAATCCCAGGCTGACACTTACCATTGCCTTCCGGAAGTAACCGCCATGTTTTTGGGGTTTCTTAGGCTCCGTATTGTTGCTGCCTGTGGTTCCGCCCATCTGATAAGTGGTGTAACCATTGGTGCTTCCTGCTGCACTCTGGGTAGTACTATGATTTTCATAGCCATAACTGTTTTCTGTTCTTGTCTCATTCAGATCTGCTCCACTGAATGTACCGGTTGTATTTTCATTGCCGGTTCCGTAACCGGAAAAACTATCATTCTCGTACATATTGCTTCCTCCTATCCTGTTGCAAGTGAGAAACTCTTTTTACCATTACCTGTTTCATTTCTTCCTCTCACCTTATGAACACAGTATATCCGTCAATTGTGTCCGAATTGTGATAACTTTCTGAAGCAATTATGAATCCTGAAAAAACAGAGAGTCTGTTCTGCCTGCAAGCAGTCTCTCTATGGGTAAGTTATTACACTCTACTCAACAGTAACGGATTTTGCCAGGTTTCTGGGTTTATCCACGTCACAGCCGCGTCCCACTGCCACATAGTAGGAGAACAACTGCAAAGGAATGATTGCCAGAGAATTGGTAAAGTACGGATTGGTCTCGGGGATGTATATTACATAATCCGCCGCTTTCTCAATGGCCTTGTTGCCTTCAATGGTGACTGCCATAACAAAGGCTCCTCTTGCTTTTACTTCTACCATATTACTGATGGTCTTCTGGAACAGATCCGGCTGGGTTGCCAAAGCCACTACCAGCGTCCCATCTTCGATCAGAGAAATCGTACCATGCTTCAGTTCTCCGGCTGCATAAGCCTCAGAATGAATATAGGAGATCTCTTTCAGTTTCAGGGATCCTTCCAGCGAGATTGCGTAGTCAATACCGCGTCCGATGAAGAAAATATCTCTTGCTCCCACGTAACGATTGGCAAAATGCTGAATCTTCTCCTTCTGTCCCAGAAGCAGTTCAATCTGATCCGGCAGGCATCTTAAATCTGTCAGCATACCGGCGAACTTCTCCTGATCAATAGTACCACGTACCCTGGCGAATTTCATAGCCAGCATGTAAAGTGCAGTTAGCTGTGCACTGTAAGCCTTGGTGGTAGCCACTGCGATCTCGGGACCTGCCCAGGTATACATAACACTGTCTGCCTCTCTGGCAATGGAGCTTCCCACCACATTGACAATGCCCAGTACCTTGAAGCCCCTTTCCCTGGACTCTCTCAGTGCTGCCAGAGTATCTGCCGTCTCACCGGACTGGCTGATGACAATGACCATATTACCCTTCTGAAGAATCGGATCACGATAACGGAATTCACTGGCCACATCCACTTCTACCGGGATTCTTGCCAGACCCTCGATCACATATTTTGCGGTAACTCCGGTATGATATGCGGAGCCGCAGGCCACAATATGGATCTTCGTGATCTCTTTGATCTCTTCATCACTCATGTTCAGCTCTTCGATCACAATATCATTATCCTTGATTCTCGGAGAGATGGTATCGTTGATGGTCTTCGGCTGCTCATAGATCTCTTTCAGCATGAAGTGCTCATATCCAGCCTTTTCTGCCGCATTGGCATCCCAGTCAATGGTCACCGGCTGCTTCTCGATCTCTTCCTCATCCACGGAGAAGAAACGCAGACTACCCTGCTGTAATTCCACAACTTCCTGATTGTCTACATAATATACGGTTCTGGTATATTTCAATATCGCAGGAACATCGGAAGCGATAAAGCTGCCGTTGTCGCTCTTTCCTACGATCAGCGGGCTGTCCTTGCGGGCTGCAAAAATCTTATCCGGCTGATCTGCAAACATGATTCCCAGCGCATAAGAGCCTTCCACACGATGAAGCACCTTCGTGATGGCTTCCAGAGGATTTCCCTTGTAATAATAGTCTAACAGATGTGCCAATACCTCGGTATCAGTCTCGGATACGAACTGATACCCCTTATCCTGCATCTTTTTCTTCAGGGGAATATAGTTCTCGATAATGCCGTTGTGTACCACGGCAATGGTTCCCGCATTGTTCATATGCGGATGGGAATTGATATCGCTGGGAGCTCCGTGAGTTGCCCAACGCGTATGTCCGATACCGGAGGTTCCTTTCATATTCTCTCCGCCGTGGGTCAGGTTCTCCAGAACCTTAAGTCTTCCCACTGCCTTTCTGGTGTTGATCTTCTCACCGTCAAAAATCGCCATACCTGCGGAATCATATCCACGGTATTCCAGCTTGGACAGACCGTCCAGAATGATCGGTGCTGCCTGTTCTGTTCCAATATAACCTACAATACCACACATAGTCATACATCCTTTCTGTTCTGTTTCCAGTATTCCTTGTTGGAAGTAAAAGCAAGTACCCATTTTTTCGGGAGCCTGCGATAGTTCTTTCCCAGTAAATAACCTGCATATTTACAGGCGCATTGCATATAAAAATGGGGCAATCCGGCAGACATATGGTTGCTGCGCAAATATACCGTCACATCTTTCACCATTCGTTTTCCCTCGGACTCCGAAGGATATGCTGCAAAAATCTCGGGATGCTCTGCCTGCGATACTCCCAGGTCAAAGTTTCTGTGGAACTGCTGCCCGTTGGTATAATTATGAGAATGCACCACCTGCGCATCCGCCGCATAAGCCACAGAGTATCCTGCTTCCACCGCCTTTGCCGCATAGATCATATCTTCATTAAATATCGTATGTCTGACGAACCCGCCCAGTTCCTCATAGATCTCCCGGCGATAGGCCGCACAGACATTGGAGCAGAAAAAGGTCTTGATCCCCAGGCTGTCCAGGTCTGCTGCCGATTTGATCCGGGACTTTGCCGGATAGTTAAATTCTCTGGTATAGCTCTCCACCGGTGTAGAATCCTCTCTGGGCAGCTGTCTCGCATAGGCCACCGCCACTTCCCCCTGCAGGGGTTCCACCAGTTTTTCGATCAGCCTGTCATCTTTCGGCATGGCATCCTGTGTCATCATCACGAAGACATCCGCAGAAGACTTTTTTACTCCCATCCGTCTCGTACCGCCATGATCGAACTCTCTTTTGGATACATGGTATACCTTGATATTCTGATAGGTTTCCAGAAATCTGATTCCGTAGATCAGCTGATCAAAATATTTTTCTTCCGTATTCAGAAGAATCACCTGATGTACCGGTACGCTCTGACTGCCCAGTTTATCCAATAATGTAAATAATTCTTTTCCCGGCTTATACAGGGGAATGATCACATCTATCTCCATGTCAGATCGCTCCTCACTTTTCCAATCTCTGGTTCATTATACTTTAACTCTTATTGCGGCACAAGCCTTTTCCTACTGTCCAAGAGGATTATAACCTTCTGGGTAATGCACAAGGGAGCCCCGGCAGATTCCGGAAGACTCCCTTGTATTCCTGTTGCTTTACTCTATACACTGTTTCTTACTTATTCATATAAGGTGATGTGTCAGATTCAATCTTATTGCTGTATTCCTTCACGTTGCTGGTTACGGAATAGTTGGCATCATCAAACAGGAACTGATGCAGCCATACTACATTGCTTTCGAGATTTACCGGAATAACACAGCTTCCCTTTGCACCGATATTGCCGGTGTCACGCATGGTCTCTTCGGGGAAACCTCCTTCGTCCACTATGCGATAATTTGAAATATTGCTCAGCAGATCCAGGATGTCCTTGGAATCCAGACTGGTGTAAATGTCGTCGATGGCACTGTTGAATACCTTGGACAATGTTGCATAATCTGCTTTCTTTGCCTGATCTTCGATTGCCTGAATGACTTCACGCTGACGGGCAGCACGCTTAAAGTCGTTACCAGCGGTATAACGGATACGGCAGTAAGCAGTAGCCTGCAGACCATTCAACAGCTGCATACCGGTCTCAGTTACCGGTGTATAATCGCATTTCAAAACTTCTGCAATACCGATCTGATAGTTGTTGATATGCTTGATCTCCTCAGAGTCCACATCAATATAGATACCGCCCAGACCGTCGATCACTTCGCTCAGTCCTTTATAGCCTACGGTCACAAAGTTCGTAATATCCATATCCAGATTCATGTTCAGCATCTTAACCGCCTGCTCTGCTCCGCCATAGGAATAAGCGGCATTGCATTTCTGGTAGGAATCCGTACCGATATTCAGGTACGTATCACGATATACGCTGACCAGTTTGATATCACCGGTATCCATGTTGATGCTGGCGATCATGATACTATCGCTTCGGCTGCCCTTGTACAACAGGCTTTCCTTGGTGGCATCCACACCGAACAGGGCAATGTTCATATAGCCCTTCATAGTTTCATCCTGCTGCACCTCTTCGGGAATCTGAAGTTCTTCTGTCTCCAGAACGGTTACCTTGGGGCCCTCATTGCTGGTATGAGTCATTACCAGATACAATACTGCTACCATGAACAGGATCACTACGATCTCTACGCCAAAGATGATAACCTTTCTTCTCTTCTTGGCTGCACGCTGTTTGGCAGACATTCTCTTCTGTCCGTTCGCAGCTCCGGTTCTCTGTCCACTGCCGGCAGGTCTCTGACCGCTTCCGGCGGGTCTCTGTCCTGTAGGTCTCTGTGCGCTTCCGGAAGGTTTTCTTCCGCTTCCGGCAGGTCTCTGACCATTGCCGCCATTGTTGTTAGAATTTGTTGCCATCTTGTCTTCTCCTTGTACTAATAAGCATTTTTATTGATAAATCCTGTAAAGAACGTCATAAGAATGATCTTGATATCAAATCCAATGGTCCAGTTCTCAATATAGTAAATATCATATTCGATTCTCTTCTTGATGGAGGAATCACCGCGCAAGCCATTCACCTGTGCCCATCCGGTCAGTCCCGGCCGTACCTGATGTTTTACCATGTAACGGGGAATCTCTTCCTTGAACTTTTCCACAAACTGCGGTCTTTCCGGTCTGGGACCGACCAGACTCATATCTCCTTTTAAGATATTGAACAGCTGGGGAAGTTCATCGATACTGGTACGTCTGAGAACCTTACCGATACCGGTGACTCTGGGGTCATTGCGTACCGTCCATCCCTTTTTCTCTTCCGCCGCCGTCTGCATTGCCATGCTGCGGAATTTGTACATATAAAACGGCTTATTATGAAGTCCTACCCGTTCCTGCTTAAAGATCACCGGTCCCGGGCTGGACAGCTTTACCAGAATTGCTGATATGAGCATGATCGGTGAGGTAATAATGATACCGAAAATGGAACCAACGATATCCATTGCCCGCTTGATCACCATATTGCCTGTGTTCGTCAGCGGTACATACCGGATATTGATCACCGGTAATCCCATCAGATCCTCCGTATAGGGTCTGCTGGGGATCAGACTGCTGTAATCCGGAATGAATTTGGTGTGCACCCCGGATTTCTCACAGATATCCACCACACCTTCCAGATAATCATAATCCTTCAGGGAAAGTGTGATCGCGATTTCATCCAGCTTGTTCTCCGGAAGGATGTATTCCAGATTACCAAGCGTTCCCAGTACTTTCACTCCCTTATAGGTCGTGCCGCCCGGGATGTGCTCATCCAGAATACCACACACTACATATCCCCATTGGGGATTGCTGAGGATTCTGTCGATATATTCCTCCGCCGCTCGGGAATAACCTACCAGCAAAATGTGCTTCAGGTTGTACCCCTTTTTCCGTATGGAACGCAATGCCTTGCGCATGATGATACGGAATACGGAAGTCAGAAAAACATTCAGGACATAAAAAATTGCCATGACGGATCGTGAAAAATTGATCTCACGGATGATCATATATAAAATAATGATCAAAGCCGCCAGGCCAATGGTATTCGCCTGCAGGATACTGTATATCTCATGTCTGCGGCGAACCGTACGCTTCGGGGAATACACACTGCACCGGTAATACAGGAACATATAACCGGGTACAATAAAGGGAAGCAGCATATAATAATCCTGCACCGGCAGGACACCGATCCCCGGACCGTCATTTAAGATATAAAATTTGATATAATAGGCAAGGACAAAAGATACTGCCGTGATCAGCGCATCTATTATCACAAGAAGCCTGTTAAAGACTTTCTGGTTGTCTTTTATCATACGGGTCACCCAATCTTTAAGTCCGAAAAGCTTCTTTTCAACGATTTCATTCTACAATAACGGTGGTTTTTTCTCAACTTAAGAATTTATGAAGCGATTTCTTAAGATTTCATAAGAATTCGAAAAACATTCAGGTATAATTGCCACTGAATCTTCACATAATTCCATAGATGACTCCATTGAAAGCGCACTTTTGCCTGCTTTCCCACAGGACCCACGGTACGTTTCCACCCTTCGGCCAATCCCTTTAAATATAGTTTTCCCATTCTCTTCTTACAAAAAAACAGAAATTTTATGCCAAATCCAAGCAAAAAGAACGGCAGATTCAGGATCCACTGTAGTAGCGGCATATTTTTGCCGATGACATAGATATTATTGGAAGAAGAAAGTTCCGTTTTCCGGGAATTGTAGCGGGATCCCGTAGAAGCACTGCCGTAATGCAGAACGGATGCCGTCGGCTCGTACCGGTTCTCATAGCCGTAGATCCGGGCACGGTAACCGATATCCAGATCTTCCAGATAAGCAAAATGCGCTTCGTCAAAATAGCCGATCTCCTCAAATACCTGACGTCTGTAAATTGCCGCTCCGCCACAGGCTGAGAATATGCTGACATTCTTGTCATAATCCACAGCAGGCCGGCCTTTTCCCCGGGAATATGCCCATCCCAGAACGCAGTAGCGGTCTCCCGCATCATCCAGCAGCTCTGGCTTATCCCACATAAGCATTTTGGCGCTGACGGAAAAGATCTTTTCATCCTTCCGAATGGCATCATACAGTCCTTTCACAAATCCAGCTTCTACTCTGGTATCGTTGTTCAACAGGATCACATAGGGGCTTCGTGCCTCCCGGATTCCCAGATTCACCGCATGACAGAAGCCGGTGTTCTCCGGCAGGGCGATCAGACGCACCTGCGGTTTTCCCCCCTCTTCTGCCGGTGCCTCTTTTTTGCGACACCATTCGCTGTCCAGATATTCCACGCTCCCGTCAGCAGAACCATTGTCTATGATCAGCACTTCATATTCCGGTGCATTTTCCTGTCCCTGACACAGGGAAGCCATGCATTCCGGTAAATATTTCATTCCGTTGTAATTGGGTATAACGACGGTTACTTCCTTCATAGTCTCTCCCATTTCTCCGGATACTCCGGCAGATACAGCAGTCTTCCCCGTTTTCGTAATGCTTCCGATAATTGCAGACTTAAAAGCCGGATATCAGCCCCGGCAGGCAGTGTGGAGCTGTCAAATACCGGCTGTTGTTCCGGACCTCTTACTACTTCCGTATAAGACACTCCCACGATTTTTTCAAACAATTCCCTGTCAGCTGACCGGATCCTGATGCAGCGAAGGTCTAACGCTTCTGCATCCTGGGACAGCTCCGCCCGATGAAGATAACCGCCAAAGTCCTTCGGCAGTCCCTCGTAGAACACCTTTCCGTCCGCAGTCATTCTGCCGCCGGCGATCCTGCCGCGGTTTTTCCCAGACAGCACTCTGCCACCTACGGCAGCCACATCCGGTCTCTCCTGTAATACCTCTGTATATTGTAACCGATAAAATCCTACATGTCTGGTCTCCTCTGCCTTTGCCGGGATCCCACGCTCTGCCGCATGATCCTGCAGTGCACGCAGCCCCGCTTCGTAAGCATATTTCTTGCTGTGGGGATTGGCTGCTGTAGATGCTTCATGGCATCTCCAGTGATACAGCACTCTGGGAATATGAAGAATTCTCTCCTCCCCGGAGCGGCCATCTGCAGCCAGCACCTCTGACACTGCCCGCAGCACCAGATCATAGTCCTGGGCACCGTCGCATTCTGGCCGGAATGCCAGTTTCTTCATCAGATCTGCATCCATCACCAGAAAATGGCAGATATAGTTATTACTCAGGATTAAATCGTAATTAAAGTCTTCTTTATGGTTGGGATCGTAATATTTTGTCTCATCCCCGTTGCATTTGTCTTCATCCGAATAAGCGAATGCAACTCTGACACCTCTGTCATTTGCTTTGGTAATAGCATCTGCCATCTCATACAGAGCATCCGGTGTCAATACATCATCATGATCCAGCAGGCCGATATATTCTCCCCTTGCATAGGGTAATGCCTGATTGGTATTCGCCGCAATTCCGGCATTTTCCGTAAGGTGTATATAGTGGATCCTTGCATCCGCTGCAATAGTTTCCGCATTTTCCAGGAGCCGTTCTGTCAGGAATCCCTGATTTGTCAACGTCTCCTCCACACTGTGATCCTCTGTGGCATCCGCCAGAATCAGTTCCCAGTGAGGATAGCTCTGTTGCATAACGCTTGTTATCATTCTGTTCAGATAGATTTCCGGGGTACGGTACAACGGCACCACAATGCTGAGTGTAACCGGATTATCCCATTTTCTGCAACTTTGCCTTTCCAGTTCCCCTTCCGGACAGGGCACATAAAAATAGCGGTCTGTCTCTGTCAGGCGTTCCCTTACAGAGATCCAGGTTTCCCTCAGGCCGTTGCGTTGCAAATAATATAGAGTTTTCTTAAGGTTTGCTATGTTCAGCTTTGCCACGGATACCTCCACTTTTATAAAAGAGCAAATCGCCCTTCCCGGGCGATTCGCTCTTAAAAATAACATTAACTATTCAGAACCCCATTCGCAAAATCGCTCTTCCAGAGCTTTCCTGAATAACATACTTGCATGCTATTTGCTCATGGTGGTTACAGTACAGCCTTTACATCCTCGGTCAGCTTCTCTACCTTGGCCTGTGCATCCTCTATGCTGTTACCTTTAACACCCATGTAGAACTTGATCTTGGGCTCGGTTCCGGAAGGACGAGCGCAGCACCATGCGTTGTCGGGAAGCTCAAAGTACAGAACATTGGACTTCGGAAGTCCGGTCGTGGTCTTCTCTCCGGTCTCCATGTCGATGATCACATCGTTCTGATAGTCGCGGAATTTCTCCACTTTCAGATCGCCGAATGCCTTAGGAGGATTCTTACGAAGCTTATCCATGATCTCGGCGATCTGTCTTGCACCGTCGATACCCTTCATGGTAATGGTGTACTGGGTCTCCTTGAAGTAACCGTATTTCTCATACATGGATACCATCATATCCCACAGAGTCATGTTGTGCTTCTTGCAGTAAGCCGCCACTTCACACAGACACATAACTGCTACAACTGCATCCTTATCTCTTGCATGAGTACCTGCCAGACAGCCGTAGCTCTCTTCCAGACCGAATACATAATTGTTGCTGCCGGTCTGCTCGAAGAACTTGATCTGCTCACCGATGAACTTGAAGCCGGTCAGTACTTCGATCAGCTTTACACCATAAGCTTCGGTGATGGGCTTGGTCATATTGGTGGTAACGATGGTGGTTACCAGTGCGGGATTCTCGGGCATAGTGCCGGTAGCAGTCTTCTCTCTCAGGATATATTCTGCGATCAGCATACCGGACATGTTACCGGTAAATGCCACATACTCGCCGGTCTTGGTATCCTTGGCATACACACCCAGACGGTCTGCATCGGGATCGGTTGCCAGAACGATGTCCGCATCCTTCTCCTTGGCCAGACGCAGTGCGTATGTAAACGCCTTGGGATCCTCAGGGTTCGGGTAATCCAGTGTGGTGAAGTTTGGATCCGGATTCTCCTGTTCGGGAACTACATAGACGTGCTTAAATCCCAGCTCGGACAGGATACGTCTTACCGGCTTGTTACCGGTACCGCATAACGGAGTATATACGATCTTGATGTCATCAGCCATTTCCTGAATAACATCGGGATGAATGATCTGCTTCTTCAGCTCAGCCATGTACTTGTCATCGATCTCTTTACCGATCACCTGATAGAGGCCTGCTTTTTCCGCATCTTCTCTGCTCATGGTCTTCACGGTATGATAATCCTTGATGGCCTGTACTTCGGTGATGATGTCCTTATCGATAGGAGCGGTTACCTGTGCGCCGTCCTCCCAGTATACTTTGTAGCCGTTGTACTCAGGAGGGTTGTGGCTTGCAGTCACTACGATACCTGCGGTACATCCCAGCGTACGAAGGGCAAAGGACAGTTCCGGGGTAGGTCTTAAAGATTCAAAAATGTATGCCTTGATGCCATTGGCTGCCAGACATCTTGCTGCCTCATCGGAAAACTCGGGAGACATGCGGCGGGAGTCAAATGCGATAGCCACACCCTTGCTCTGGGTGCCGCGCTTAATGATATAATTAGCAAGACCCTGAGTTGCCTTACGAACGGTATATACGTTCATACGGTTGGTTCCTGCACCGATCACACCACGTAAGCCGCCGGTACCGAATTCCAGTTCCTTGTAAAAACGATCTTCCACTTCTGCCTCGTTGTTGCGGATTGCCAGAAGTTCATCCTTGGTCTTCTGGTCAAAATAATCATCATTCAACCAGAAATTCAGTTCGTCCATATAACTCATTTTCCTATCCTCCTGTTTTATCGCTATCTTTATCTTTCTTCAGTAAACGCTCTCCGCCATTATTTTACCATAGATTACCTTTACTGAAAAGAGCAATTTAACGTCCGCTAACCGGATCTCTCAGCGCGTAGTCACTGCGATCCAGAGAGAAATTCGGGTTGTAATAGGGGTCTCCTGCTTCCAGCTCTGCCTTCCATTTTTCACGGAAATGCTCGGATTCTTTGTTGTAACGCTCCGCCTTCTCTCCCTGATCATCCAGACCTCTGGAAATAGATTCATAATGATACAGTTCCGCAAAAGGGGTCCATACATTCAGCAGTCCCAGTTTGCGCAGTTTCAGGCAGAAATCCACGTCATTCAGAGAGATCACAAAGCTCTCGTCCAGTCCTCCCACCTGCTCATACAGACTCTTTTTCACCAACAGACATGCTCCGGTCACTGCCGTGGCATTCTGGGTATAACACAGGCGTCCCATGTAGCCGAGGTTCTGTACCGGAATACGATAATGGGTATGTCCTGCGGTGCGATGTGCCCCCAGTCCGATGACTACACCGGCATGCTGGATCGTCTTGTCCGCATAATACAGCTTTGCACCTACGGCACCCACATCTTCCCGCTGTGCATACATCAGCATCTCTTCCATCCAGTTGGCAGTAATCACTTCCGTATCATTGTTCAGCAAAAGGATATAATCTCCGGTGGCATAGGATACTCCCAGATTATTTACAGCAGAATAATTAAAGTCACCATGATAGGTCACCACAGAGATCCGGCCGTCCTCGCTGTGCAGAATCCCGCCGTCATGAGCGCAGACGGTATGCAGCTTGCATCTTTCTGCGTAGGAATCATTGCCGGACAATCCCAGCAGCTGGGAATAGTAATCCCGGATTTCCGGTGTGGTGCTGTTGTTCTCCACCACGATGATCTCGTAGTTGCTCCAGGTGCTGTTCTTCTGAATAGAAGTAATACATCTCTTCAGATCTTCCACGTGATCCTTGTTGGCGATCACGATGGAGATCTTCGGATCTCCCAGGATCTGATACCGGATTCGGAAGATCGTGGCGCAGGCTCTGGTACTGGTGATCTGAAAATGTTTGAATCCATGCTTTTTCAGATGATCCGCCACGGCACCCTTTGCCGCCTCGATGGCATAGGGCTTTGCGTCAATACTGGCGGCGGTACTGCCCGCATGGCTTCTCCAGTAATACATCAGTCTGGGCACATGTACGATCTTTTGTGCTCTGTCCGTCAGACGCAGGATCATATCGTGGTCCTGCGCACCGTCAAAAGCCGTACGGAACAGTTCCTCGCCTTCCAGAAGTTTTCTGGAAAAGACGCTGAAATGACAGATATAATTGTTGGCCCGCAGATTATCCGGTGCATAATCCGGCTTAAAATGCATGGTCAGCATTTTATTAATATTGTCCTCCTGGAAGGTGGTCTCATCACAGTACAGATAATCCGCACCCTGTTCATTGATTTCCTTGACATAGGCATACAATACGGAAGGATGCAGAATGTCATCCTGATCGAACAGTCCGATATAGTCTCCGGTGGCCAGCTTGTAACACTCATTGGTGTTGTAGGAAATACCTCCGTTATGGTCCAGGTGCTTATATACAATACGGCCATCTGATTTCGCCGCGTAATCCTTGCAGAGTTCTTCGATGTAAGCATGTTCCGCATCGGAACCGTCCGCCAGACACAGTTCCCAGTTCTGATAGGTCTGGTTCATGACGCAGTCCAGCATCTGTATCTGGAACTCTCTCTTGTTATTCCACAACGGCACGAGAATACTGATCTTCGGCATATAGGGGAATACCGTTTCTTCCTCTTTCTTCCTCTGCTCCGCGTCGGGAAAGCTTCCGGTACCGAAGGATTCCATCAGGCTCTTCTGGTGACTCTTGTTACGGATCTTCCGCAGAATATCTTTGGGACCACCGCAATGAGACAGCCGTTCCTTCTGTCTCTGGGCAAAATGGATCACACTTCTGGCAGGTCCTGTAGCCTTCCAGAATTTATTTTTCTTGATTCGGTCCAGTTTGAACTGCAGATCTTCCTTCTCCGATTCCAGTACTACGATCTTGTCCGCCAGATCCGCACATTTTTCATGCTCTCTCTCGTAGGCTTCCTTATAATTGATCTCGGTGTTGCTCTCTGACATATGTCTCCTCCGTGATGCTTTCACCGCATTTTAGCGGATCATGCATCTGTTTTATTCTTTTGCTGCCGGAAGCTCTACGGTCAGATATTTTCCCGTAGTATTCCAAAGTTTCAGCTTGCTGACACGATTCACCACAAGAACAGCGATCGTATAGTTTCCCGCCGGCAGTTGTTCTCCTTCTCTGAGGACACAAAAGCCGCCCAATGCCACATTTTTCTGATCCGGAAGATTTTCCTCCAGTTCCTGTCGGTAGGCAGGCATCAACTGCATGGACCACACACCCTGTCCTTCTGTTTCCCCACAGGGAATCAGCAACAGATGTTTTTCATAGCAGGCATTATCGTCTCCCAGAATTACACTGTATCCCTGGATCCGCTCCGGTCCCGCTGTCTCTACTCTGGCCATCAGGCAGTTATCCCTGCGGATCTTCTGTAATTCCTCTCCGCCAGGAAGTCCCCTTTTCCAGAAAGGCTCCTGTAAAACATTCCGATCTGTCAGATATGCCGGAACCACACGGCTGTCCAGTCCCTCCCGGTTCAGCCCCTTCGGGTAAAAAGGATCCTCTCCCCGGAACTGTGGATGCATCTGGTAGAGCAGTTCTCTCTCCTGTACCAGACGCTGCATTTTCTCAGGACTTTCATCGCTTCCCCGGCTGAGAGATTCATGGTGATATGCAAAGCGGTCGTTCCACACCACATTGTAGTATCCCATTTCCAGAAGCCGGAAGCCCAGTTCCACATCATTATAGGCTACCCGCAACACTTCCCGGAATCCTCCGGCCTCCCGGAACACCTCTGTCCGGATCAGGAGACAGGCTCCCGTCACGGCCACACAATCCTGTGTAAAACGGTTCCGTCCAAAATAGTAGCTTCTGTCATCCTCCATAAACTGTAGCTTATGCACCGGTCCCACCGGCAGATTGACAATGCCGTCATGCTGGATCTTCACGGAATCCGGATAATAAAGTTTCAGTCCCACACTGCCCACATAAGGCTGCAAGGCTCTGGACACCATTTTATCCAGCCAGTCATTCTCACATAATTCAATATCATCATTTAAGAACAGCAGCAGCTTGCCATCTGCCAGTTCTGCGCCACGATTACACATGGTGGAAAAATTGAACTCCGCAGGCTCATATACATACCGGATCGGTGTTCCGGCTGTCCGGATTTCTTCCACCAGCTGTTCTGTTTTTTTCCTGTTTTCCTCGTTACTTCCGTTATCTATCAGCAGGATTTCCACTGGGACACTGCCCTCCGGGCGTTGCGTCAGCGACCGCAGACATTTTCCCAGTACGGAAGGATTATCTTTGGAAGGAATGATCACAGAGACCCTAAGCTCTCTGGCGAACAGTTCTCTGGCTTCCTCTGCCGCTTTGGCCGCCAGTTCCACGGACAGTTTTGCGGATTCCGCTGCCGTCCGGTACTCTTCCCAGGGGTTCTGCTCATCTTCCGCTTTCTCCCGGCTGGTTTCTGCCGGTCCCTGCAGTCCGATTCCCGCAGTACCAAAAGTGCCGTGAAACAGCACTTCTTCCAGATGTCCAATGGTATGACAGCCTCTCTCAAATCCACCGGCCGCCAGAAACAGCCGGTCCATCAGGGGACGGATCTCTTCCGCTTTCGAAAATACTATTTCCCTGCCGGTGCTCTCTCCTTCTGTCACAGCCCCGGGCTCCCCCAGTTTCTGCAACAGTCTGCTCCGCACTGCCACGACGCTTCCCACATAGAAGAAAGCCCGGTAGGTATCCGGAGCCCAGCAAGGCTTGAACCAGGGAATCACACGCTCTCCGTTCTCTGACAGCAGATCTTCATCTCCATAGACGATCTCTGTCTCCGGATGCTTCACAAAATACGCATTGATCCGCTCCACAGCATTTTCCGCCAGCTGTCCTTTCTGCTGCCTGTAGATCACGAATTCCGCAAGACCGGCTCTTTCCCCGATCTCTGTGACCACTGTTTCCGCAATCTTTTTTTCCTGCTCCGCAGCCCATTGCGCATAGGTCACCCGCAGCTTTGCCAGTTCTGCTTCATACTTTTTATCCTGTTGTCTGACAAGCATCTGCTTTACTGACGTCCGAATGCTCAAGTTTCCTGTCTCCTTAGAAAAATTTTTTCACCGCTCCCGCCATGTCACTTGCCACAGCAAGGGGAATCTGCACGATCTCCATTTTCACAGTCAGGATGTTCTCTGCCTTTCTGTCCAATGCATCCACCCGGATCGTCAGATTCGGATCCTCCGTGGGAAATACCACGCTGGGATGCTCCGCACCGTCTGCGGACTTTAAGATTTTTCCATTGGTGGTAACGATCTTTTTGTCCTGCACAGGAACCGGCTGTCCGTTCATGGTAAGCTCCCGGATTTTACACACGCAGGCGCACATGGCCGGATCCAGCCGTAAATAATGGACATTTCCATCGAAATTCACCGTAAATTCCGCCTGTTTTTCCTCTGCATAGACGTTCTCCGGGAAATAAGAATTTTCTTCGGAAAATCCCTGTCCCTTGTCCTCATAGATCTGTACCCTGAGTTCTCCCTCCGTCTGACGGAACCGTCCGATCCATTCCGTGGGCTTATAAATTTCGCCGCCTAAGAGATTGCGGATCTCACCCATGGACAATTTCTGTCCGGTCACATATTTCTGAAATTCCATCTCCTGCTCTCTGTACTGTCTGGCTTCGTTTTCCGTGATGCCCAGACGATCCAGAATACGATCCAGTTCCAGTGCATTACGTCTTTCATCTTCCAGTACATAACAGTATACAGCCCGGAAAGCCAGAGCTCTGGTCTCTATGGGACGGTCAAAAGTCCATTCATAATCAATCAGTGTCCAGTGGTCACCATCCACCAGAATATTGGCAAAGATCAGATCAAAGTCTGCCACCGGCACATCCTCCCCGTAGCCCACTCTCTCCAGATATTCTGCGAACAGGTTGTGAAATCCCTCCACATCCTGTCTGTCCAGGCACTCGTCCATCAGTTCCGACAGCGGTCTGCCCGGCACGAACTCAAATTCCGCATAAGGTATGCCGTTCTCTTCTCCCAGATGGCAGAAATTGACATCCAGACTGCTTCCCGCATACCGTTCCTTCAATTTTTCATAAGCCTCCGGCATATGACGCACATGGGCTTCCGCTTCTTTTGTCAGCGGATATTTTCGGACCGTCTTACAGCCTTCCTTGTCCCGCAGGATCTCGGTGCGGATCCGGAAGCTTTCCGCACGGTCATTGGAATATCTGGCATATTTCAGATCCAGAGGTGCTCCGATCACCGCCATATAGGAATTGGAAAAAACGGAAAACAATCCTTCCTCCACAATTCCGTCAAAAGCACTCTTCTCATCGAACAACAGCATTCTGTCCCGGTCAAAATTCCGCAGATTGTTGGACAGCTCTCCACGTCCTGGAAGATAAGCATCGGAATAGACTGTGGTCATAAATTTATAATCGGGATACGGATAATAAAAGCTGCGTTCTCCCACACCGCAGGCATCGAAAATGCGCTCCAGCTTTTTCCGGGAAAACGTGCGTACCACACCGCCCTCCGGATAATTTTCAATGCCGGAAAACCAGCTGCCCAGATGATCTTCCTTGCATCCGGCAAAATATTTCAATCCGTATTTGTTCTCAATGGCAATCACGATCCTGCCGTCCGGTGCCAGATGCTTCTGCAGGATCTTAAGGAAATCCTCGTAAGGCGTCTTGCCGCCTATGTAAGCCTGTCCGTACTCAAAAACACCGATCAGACAGATATAGTCATAGTCTGCGGGAAGTTCCGGTTCCACATCCGTGAAATTGCCCACATGGATCGTCACATTTTCACATTCGCTGTGGCGGTAGGCGTTGATCAGGCTGCGCTTCTTCGAGAGATCCACACAGGTCACTTCCCCGGCTTTTCTTGCCAGTGCACCCGTGATGGCTCCGCATCCACTGCCCACTTCCAGCACTTTCTCTGTTTTCTGTATGGGAAGGAAATCCACGATATTTTCCCGGAGAGCAGACAAATGATACAGGATCGGCCAGCTCTTTCGCTCCGCAATGATCCTGTCATATTCCACCGTACTGTATTTTTTTACAATGTCTAAGATCTCGTCCTCCACACTGCCGTCGCAATAATAATCCTCGCCGGGATATTTATCCAGATTCAGTGTGATCTTCCCGATGGTCTCTGTCATTCCTTACTTCTCCTCCGCATCCCATACTTTTGTTTCGGAATCCATATCATAATATCCTACGGTATTCTTGTCCGATACCACCGTAATATTCAAGGCATCATACAGTCTGTGATATACCTCGAAGGTATCCTGATTGTAGCCGGTCACTCCCAGAGACAGCAGATACTCACCACCCTGTAAGTTCATCTTCTGGGTAAAAGTCACATTTTTCACCTCTCCCGGCTCCACGCTGTCCAGAAAAGCCTTTTCAATCATGGTATTTGTACCGGTGATCTCCACACCGATGACGTTTTTTACAGAAAATGCAAAAATGGGGGCCGGAATATGATCCATAAAACGAACCCGCATATGGATGGTAAACATACTGCCCTTCAGGATCGCATTGGTGGGAACCCCTCTGTCATCCGTAATGTAAAATTCCTCAATCTGTGCCTGCTTCGTACCGTATTCCAGGGCATTGGGATTCTGCCCCTTGGCCTCCATGGAAGCCTGGGAAGCATCGGTCCCCTTCTCATCTGCTTTTTGGGCAGCTGCTCTCTGCAGGTCTTCATCATCCAGCAGACTGGCAGTCTCTTCTCCCACACTCTCCTGGCCGTCATACTGTCCCACCAATACCCTCTTGTAGGTGTCGATCATAGCCTTGGGACTGCCTTCGCCCAGGATATTTCCCTGATTCAGCAGATATACACGGTCACAATATTTGCTGATACTGCTCAGATCATGACTGACGAACACAATGGTCTTGCCCATCTTCTTGAATTCTTCGAATTTATGATAACATTTTGCCTGGAAAAATACGTCACCGACACTCAGAGCCTCATCCACGATCAGGATCTCCGGCTCGATATTGATGGCCACCGCAAAGGCCAGCCGGACGAACATACCGCTGGAATAAGTCTTCACCGGCTGATAGACGTAATCTCCGATATCCGCAAAACTTAAGATCTCCGGAAGCTTTGCCTCGATCTCCTTCTCGGAAAATCCCATCATCGTCCCGTTCAGATACACATTTTCAATGCCGTTATATTCCATATTGAATCCGGCACCCAGCTCCAGCAGAGCGGAAATACGGCCATTTACCAGCACTCTTCCCGAAGTGGGATTCAATACACCGGTGATGATCTTCAGGATCGTGGATTTACCGGAACCGTTGGTACCGATAATACCCACCGTTTCTCCCTGATAGATCTTCATGTCCACACCCTTCAGGGCATAGTGAAGCTTATGCTTCGTCTTTTTTCCGAAGCCGAAAGCCTCCTTCATCCGATCTGAGGGCTTATCATATAGTTTATAGATCTTCTGGACATTATCGACTTCAATGGCCAGCTTTTTCTTTTCCTGCATCAATTTTAATCCTCGCTTATCAGCGTTACACTGTCTTTGTCATACCATATGGCCAAAGAACGGTTGGCCTCGTTATTTTCATCCTCCGAGAGGTCTCCCATGCACAAAAACCAGGGCTTGTAGTGATAAGGTTGCAGCTGTACATCATCCTCATCTCCCAATAGCTTTTCCACCCGTTCCAGATATTCCTGATGGAAATTATACGCTTCTCCGGTATGCACATAGTAATAGGCCCCATAAGCCGAATAATGTCCTGCCTGATTGGGTGACACCTGAAAGATCATGATAAATTCCAGACCCATAATCGCATAAAACCACCACACTGCGGCTCCGTTCCAGTTCGCCAGCCATCTTGCCGCGCTGCCTGATGCCTTCTTCTGCAGTCTTTGCTGCAGCCAGCCACACCAGTATATTTCGTTCAGGAACAACAGCAATAAATATGTGATCTTCACCGCATTCAGAGTTCTGGACAATCCGGCATGTCCGAGGGAATACAGGCTTGGGGTGTAACCGGTGGCATACAGGCAGAAGGACCACAGAAGTACGACTCCCGGATACCGGAAACGATACTCCGTCTCCTTAAGTGCCTGCCAGATCAGGGGTAACAGCATCACCATTACCATAAGAACAATAGATCCCGTAAACTCTGGAAGATGTTTTACTCCTTCCAGAAAAGATCTGCCGATGGACTCCAGGGGACTGTATCCCCAGCCGACATAGCTGCGGGCCCGCACGGAATTGCCCGGTGCCGCTACATTCAGCCCAAATCCTATAATGTATACCAGCGTAGCAGGCAACAGCCACAGTCCCTTTTTCCGGTGTTCCACTACCACACTTATAAACAGAATCGTCAACAGCGATAAGAGTCCCTGCAATGCCGTGACAAAATTGCTTCCGGCCGTGATCATGGAAAGCAGTACCGAGGCCGTAAATAGCAGCCCGGTAGCAGTTCTTCCTTCTGCTCTCTCCAGACAGATTGCCACAGACAACATCAACAATCCAAAGCCGTGCATTCCCACGTAATGAACTCCGCCGTTATACCAGTAGAAGCCACTCTGTGCGGAATAAATGAACATAAAGACTGCCGCTGTGATCACTGCCTGTACTGCCAGTCCGGTCCATTTTTCCATGTTCAATACTTTCCGCAGAATCACATGGGTAAATGTCATAGTACCCGCCAGCAATAGCAGCAGGATGAACACCGGCCCCAGAAAATAATACTGTTCTCCCCAGATTGCCGGCATCAATGTCATAAAGAAAATAGAGGAATAGGTTCCCTGCCACGCATACCACTGGGTTCTGGAACAATCCAGTGCCCCGGAGATGGCAGCCCATTTTGACTGTTCCTGCTCCATGGCAGCTCTGGCAAATCTTCCGAAATTGTAATCATCATAATACGGAACCGCATAGACTGTCAGCCGAAACAATGGAATCAGCGTCAACAACAGCAGTCCGCAGCATCCCACTGCCAGCAGGATCTTCCCCGGCTTCCATAACCAGAATTTTCTTAATTTTTCACGAGCACCCTTCAATTACTTTCACCCTTTCTGTTTTCCCCACAACAGTTTCGTAATGCAGCCCCTCCCCACAAGGTCTCCATTTTAAAAGTTTTGCTATGCTCTGCTTCTTTTTATAATACGATTTCTCCGTTCTGCGAACTCTCGAAATCGTAACGATCATTCGTCTTCCGGGCTATAGCACGTCTGCGAAATGTACCTTCAATCGTTTGAAAATAACGGCTCCCAATCCGAACAGCACTACCGTCACGATCCAGAAATACATGGTGGAAAAGAAATCCTGGAAAAACCATTCTTTCTCATAGATAGCACTGCGGTAACCGTTTACAATATACACCAGCGGATTCAGCTTCAGAATCGTGATCCAATTGCCGGACAGGGAATCCAGATTCCACAAAATAGGAGTGGCCCACATGCCGATCTGCAATCCGATACTGATGATCTGAGACAGATCCCGGAAAAATACTACTACTGCACAAGTCGTATAGCTGAGTGCCAGTACAAAAATGAACAGGCAGAAGCTATAGTATACGATCTGTATCGTATATATGGTAGGATAATACCCGTAAATTGCTGCCACAATCAACAGCAGACACACAAAAAATACATGAATAAAGGTGGCTGCAATAATCTTGATGATAGGCAGGATACTGATCTTAAATACTACTTTTTTCACCAGATAGTTATATTCCAGCAGCGCATTGGTTCCATTGTTTAATGCCTCACTAAAATAGAACCAGGGTACAAGCCCAGCCGTCAGGAACAATACAAAGGGTACTTCCACACCCTCCCGCAGGGGAGTACTCGTATTACCCATGATCTTATCAAAAACAATGTAATACATAGCCACCGTGACCACCGGCTGTGCCATAGCCCATACCGCACCCAGATAAGATCCCGCATATCTTTTTTTGAAATCATTTTTGGCCAGTTTCCAGATCAGATGCCGGTTCTGGAACAGTTCCACCGGCAGTCCGGTGAATTTATCATACCAGTGAATAAAAGCAACGCATGCCGCCGCGATCACTACGCAGGAAATGATCTTCTTGGCCAGTTCCTGTCCCGGATCCGCCGCAGGTCCCGGATTCTTATGGAATACAATAAGTACTGCCATGATCACTGCCGTTGTCACAAACAGGGCAATGCCCGCTTTTTTACTTACCTTCATTCTCTTTTTCCTTCACGTACTGTTCCAATGTGCCCCACTTGGTATCCTTCTCGGAAAGCGTCAGTTCCATGCCTTCTGGAATCGGCCATTTCACACCGATATCCGGTGTGTTGTAAGCGATACCGCCCTCATCATCGGGATGATAGAAATCCGTACATTTATAGCAGAATTCCGCATAATCCGACAGTACCAGAAAACCATGTGCAAAATTCTTCGGGATAAAGAACTGCTTCTTGTTCTCTTCAGACAAAAGCACTCCGTACCACTGGCCGAAAGTCCTGGAACCTTCCCGCAGATCCACTGCCACGTCATAGACTTCTCCGCGGATCACGCGCACCAGCTTGTCCTGAGGAAAATGTTTCTGGAAATGCAGTCCACGCAATACACCCTTCTTGGAAGCGGACTGATTGTCCTGTACGAACACCTCAGGAATTCCCGCAGCCTTGAAATCGTTATAATTGTAAGTCTCCATAAAATATCCTCTGGTATCTCCGAATACCGTAGGAGTAATGATCTTTAATCCTTCAATTTCACAGGTTTCTACTGTTATTTTACCCATTTATTTCGTCCTCACTCTCTATTTTTATTGACTATTCGTAGGTGATATTCATGTCCACACGACCTTCGATGCCGTCCACTTTTCCCTTGGAGGTATACTGCCAGGTCTTATAATATCCCTGATATAACGGAACACTGCGATACTCTGCCAGCCAGATATGATAGTTTTCCAGTCTTGCTGTCTGCAGATTATTGTTGTACCAGTTACGGCTGGCATAGACACCCGCCGTGTATCCGGCATTTTCTATGGTCCTGCAGAACGCTTCACATACCAGTGTTCTGGTCTCCGCATCCAGACTGTCCGCACGGCCGTTACCGCCCGCACCTTCGGTATCGATAAATACCGGATAGTTCAGCCGGTAATCCCGGATCAGTTCGATCACCGCGGAAGCCTCTTCCACAGCTTCCTTCTCATCCACAGCCTGGGTGAAAAAGTATACGCCCACCGGAATTCCTGCGGCCTGTGCACCCTTCATGTTCGTCACGAACATGGGATCTTCCACCAGGCTTCCGGTTACCGAACCGCGGTATCCGGCACGGATAATGGCAAACTGCACTCCTGCGTTTTCCACCTTATCCCAGTCGATCTCCTTGTTCCATTTGGAGACATCGATACCGACCTTTGCGTTACCGGACGTGGTCTGCAGCTTCTGGATCTCTGTCTTGTCCGCATCTGCCAGAGCACCTGCCACGGCGCTGTCCTCGGCTTCTGCATCCACTTCATCCTCCGTCTTGATCAACAGGGAAATATCGTCAATGGCCAGATACTCCACTTTATCCTTGACATGAACTCTTGTCTCACTGACCGGAACCTTATATCCCTCAATGGGAAGGAGCTCAATATAATAGTCTCCGGAATCCAGATCTCCAATGTAAATGATACCGTCCTGATCCAGATCCTTGTAATCTCCCAAACCGTCCAGTCGTACGTAGAAGCTCTCCCCGGTCACCGGACTTCCTTCGTTGTCCACGATCTGGATCCGCAGATCCTTTTCTATGGAGGTGGCTACCAGAGATAGACGGTTGCTGTTATCCTTTGCAGCTTCCAGAATTGGATTTACTTCCTGATCAAAAAACGTATTATCTTTTAAAAATGCCTTCAGATCATTGCCGATCTGACCATCCGGTGAGACCGTCTCTTCTGCCTGATCGCCATTTTCCGCCGGAGATGCACTGTCACCCGCTCCGGCATTCTGAGTGCCGGATGCCGGCGGTCCGGAAGCTGCCGTAAACTGCTCCCTGTTGACATACATGACCAGCAGTGCCACCAGCAGGATCACCGCCATGGAGGCCAGAATCGCCATTTTCCGCAGCTTAGAGTCCATTTGCTACCTCTACCAGATATTTTCCGTAGTTCGTCTTAAGCAGCGGCTCTGCCAGAGCAAGCAGCTGCTCTTTGTCAATGAATCCTCGCTTGAAAGCGATCTCTTCAATACAGGAAATGTACAGACCCTGTCTCTTCTGGAAAGCCGCCACAAAATCTGCCGCATCCAGAAGGGCATCATGATTGCCGGTATCCAGCCATGCAAAGCCTCTTCCCAGTGTCTCTACCTGTAAACTGCCTCTGTTCAGGTACTCGTTGTTGATGCTGGTGATCTCAATCTCTCCTCTTGCAGAGGGCTTTACATTCTTTGCGATCTCCACTACAGCATTGTCATAGAAATACAGTCCGGGAACCGCATAATTGCTCTTGGGATGCTCCGGCTTCTCCTCGATGGAAAGTGCCTTGCCGTTCTCATCAAATTCCACTACACCGTATTCTCTGGGATCACGCACATAATAGCCGAAAATAGTTGCGCCCTTTTCTCTGGCAGCTACTCTGCGCAATACTGCGGAAAAGCTCTGTCCGTAGAAAATATTATCTCCCAGTACCAGTGCCACTCTGTCATTACCGATGAAATCCGCACCGATGATAAAGGCATCTGCCAGCCCGCGGGGCTGATCCTGCACCGCATATTCCAGGTGCATGCCCAGCTGGCTGCCGTCTCCCAGCAATTCCTGAAATACCGGAAGGTCTCTTGGGGTGGAGATGATCAATACCTCTCTGATATCTGCCAGCATCAGGGTTGACAGGGGATAATAGATCATCGGTTTATCGTACACCGGCATGATCTGCTTGGAAATCGCTTTTGTCAGGGGATACAGTCTGGTTCCGGAACCTCCCGCCAGTATAATTCCTTTCATTTCGTCCTCCGATCCGCCCTTTTCGGGCTTCTTTTTACTTGTTTTTTAACACACCGAATGGGAACGACGTTCATCGTTCCCATTTAACAGGTATTCTTTACTTTTCTTCGTACATCTCATTGTAGTACTTCTGGTAATCACCGCTGGTCACATTATTCATCCAGTCTTCATGCTCGAAGTACCAGGCGATGGTCTTGCGGATGCCTTCCTTGAACATGGTCTCGGGATACCAGCCGATCTCTGCCTTGATCTTGTCCGGTGCAATGGCATATCTTCTGTCATGTCCCTTACGATCCTCCACGTAAGTGATCAGGTCGTTGTTAATATGTGCCTTGCGGGGATCGGAATCCGGAAGCATCTCCTGCAGAGTCTCAATGATAATGTGGATGATCTCGATATTCTGCTTCTCATTATGTCCGCCCACATTGTAGGTTTCGAACAGTCTTCCCTGTTCCTGTACCATATCGATAGCCTTAGCATGGTCTTCCACATACAGCCAGTCACGGACGTTCTTACCGTCACCGTAGACCGGAAGCTTTTTGCCATGCAATGCATTATTGATGATCAGAGGGATCAGCTTCTCAGGGAACTGGAAAGGACCGTAATTGTTGGAGCAGTTGGTAATGTTGGCAGGGAAATGATAGGTATCCATATATGCCTTCACCAGCATGTCCGAGCTTGCCTTACTTGCGGAGTAAGGGCTGTGGGGATCATACGGAGTGGTCTCATAGAAGAATGCACTGTCATCATCGGGAAGAGATCCGTAGACCTCATCTGTAGATACATGCAGGAACTTCTTGCCTTCTTTGAAGCTGCCATCGGGAAGCTCCCAGGCTGCCTTGGCACAGTTCAGCATCACTGCAGTACCCAGGACATTGGTCTGTACGAAGATCTCCGGGTTGCGGATACTTCTGTCTACATGGCTTTCTGCCGCAAAATGTACCACACGGTCGATATCATTCTCTGCGAAAATTTTGCTGATGGCATCCTTGTCACAGATATTAGCCTTGACAAAGGTGTAGTTCTCACGCTTCTCCACGTCCTTGAGATTCTCAAGATTGCCTGCATAGGTCAGTGCATCCACGTTGATGATACGGATTTCATTATCGTATTTTTTAAACATGTAATGAATATAGTTGGAACCGATAAAACCGGCCCCTCCTGTTACCAGATAAGTTCTCATTTTTTCTCCGTTCTGCGCACAGCGCACATTTTTTGTTATAGATAGGGATATTTTACCATAAAACGAGCAGGATATCAACACGGCTCCTCCGCACTTCGTGCTCTCGGATCCGTGACACCCATTCGCATTCCGGACTATCGTCCTACATGCTCATGTGTGTTTCATCAGCTAATGGCCAGCCGGTTCCGCCTGCAAGCAGTCTCACCGGCTGGTCATTGCTGATGTTAATATCCCAGGTAGCTGAGGTTCAGATCCACATTGCCGCTGATGCCGCTGACTTTTCCTGTGGATTTGTATTGCCACAGATCATAGCGTCCGGTGTAGGTGGGTGCTGCTGCATACTGGGCCAGCCAGATCTTGTAACCACTCAGTGCACTTGCATCCATCTTCTGGCTGAGCCAGGTCTTGTTGGCATACACACCTGCGGTGTATCCTGCATTCTGAATGGTATTGCAGAATGCCTTACATACTGCCGTTCTGGTAGCGGAATCGATCTTATCACCTCTCCCGCCGCTTCCTTCCACATCCAGGAATACCGGATAGGAAATCTTGTAACCGCTGATACGGTCCAGTACCATGGAGGCTTCCTGTACTGCCTCGACCTCATCCACTGCCTGGGTAAAGAAGTATACACCCACTTTCAGTCCTGCTGCCGTAGCTCCCTTGATGTTGGTCTTGAAGGTAGGGTCATCGATCAGTGCTCCCTGAGAGGAACCGCGATAACCCACACGGATGATCACATAGCTGACACCGGAATTCTTCACGGCGTTCCAGTCAATTTTTCCATTCCACTTGGACACATCGATTCCCATGGTGCCGGAACCAACTACCAGAGATCCGTCACTGGCAAAATTGTATTTTGCGCCCTGAATGACCTGTTCTCCGGTAACCTTGTTGCCATCCGCTGTAAAGAAATAAAGCTTTCCGTCCAGTGTCTGCCATCCGGTGTATTTCACATCACCTTTGATAAAGAACTTAGAGGCAGTAAAGTAATCCGCATAGACTGCTTCACGATAGCTGTCACCATCCTGCACATACAGCTGTACACCGCTCTTGTCTTTCAGCTTGGTGGTTTTATCTTCTCTTGCATTGGAAGCCTTTACTGTTACTGTGCACTTGGCTTCCACCTTGTTGCTGCCTTCTGTATACGTTACCGTTACCGTAGCACTTCCCGCTTTCACGCCGGTGATAGTAATGGTCTTGCCGCTTACAGCCACAGTTGCTATACCGGTATCGCTGGAAGCCGCACTTACGGTTCCACTTCCGCTGACTTTTGCGGTAACTGTATCCGTTGCCTTCGGATAAGTCGTCACTGCCGTCTTATCCAGAGTAATTGTCGCCGCCGGAGTTGCCGTAGGGGTTGCCGTAGGAGTCGCGGTAGGAGTTGCCGTAGGGGTTGCCGTAGGGGCCGCTGTCGGGGTTGCCGTAGGGGCCGCTGTCGGGGTTGCTGTTGCCGTCGGGGGTACTGTCGGAGTCGCTGTGGGCTCTGCAGTCGGGGATACTGTCGGTTCTTTTGTAGGTTCTGCTGTGGGCTCTGTTGTAGGTTCTGCTGTCGGTTCCGCTGTTGGTTCTGCTGTAGGAGACACTTCTGCCATCCGCAGGAACTTACCGCTGTAAGCCACCGTTACGGTCTCCGGATCGGTAATGGTATCCTTGGATACTTCTTTATAAGTATTGGCAGTCGCGGTACTTGCCACCCACTGCACAGTATCCTGCAGTGTGGACTCTACAGTAGTATCCTTGATCTGTGTATCCTCTTTTGCAGCATTGATCTCAGATTCTTTCTTGATCTCATTGGAGACATCGACCTTTTTATAGGCGATGTCTTTCTTTACTTCTACTTTCTGTGCTGCTGTCGGCAGAACATAGTCCTTGTATTTATCATCCGTCAGTGCGTTTACCGCTACGGAATAATTCCCCGGCGTAATACCCTTTTTATAGATAATACCGTCCATATCGTCATCGGTCCAGGTCTCGGTCTTGCCGTTGGGATCTGTGATGGTTACGCTGAAGGGTACATTGGAGATCAGCTTGCCGGTCTTTTTATTGTTGAATTTGATCTTCAGATCCTTCTGTACAGAGACCAGCTCCAGTTCTACCGTACCGCCGTTGGTGTACTCTGCCTCTTCATATTCTTTCTGTTCTTCTGTATCCTCTTCTACTGCATTGGCTGCCGCGATCTTTGCCATCTGTGCGTCTGCCACTGCCAGAAGTCCCTGCTCACCGATCATCTGGATGCCGTCCAGCTGTGTTCCCACGCTGACGAACTCCGATACCTGTCCATCCACTGCCCGGGCACTGGCATAGACACTTCCGGTCACGATAGCCAGAATCAGTACCGCCACTCCGGTAGCTGCCATGATCCGGTCCATGGTACTCAGGTTCAGGAATTTTGTCCAGATTACAGCGATTCCGCCCTGCTTTTTGCCCCCGGTCTTTCTCCTGCCCGTGGGAGCCGGCTCTTCATCGTAATCCTCGTCCTCATCACTCAACTTCAAAATATCTAAGAATTTGTCTAGTACGCCCATAATTATTTTAATCTCCTATCTTACTTCTATACTGTGGTATAATTTCGTTCACCAAAAATCCCGGTTCCCACACGAACCATAGTTGCACCCTCTTCAATAGCAACTTCATAATCATTGGTCATTCCCATCGAAAGAATACTCACATTAACATTATCAATGTTTTTCTTTTTGATGTCAACAGATAATTGACGGATTTGCTGAAAATATTTACGGTTATCTTCCGGATTTTCCGTAAAAGGCGCCACCGTCATCAATCCCCGGATATGCACGGCAGGCAGTTTTGAAATATCTTCTGCCAGTTGAATGACCGCTTCCGTGCTGAGGCCGAATTTGGATGCTTCTTCGGCAACATTGACTTCAATCAGTATATCCACGTCCACCCCTTTTTTCACGGCTTCAGAGCTGATCTGCTGTGCCAGACGCAGAGAATCCACCGAATGAATCATCCGGACCTTGTCCACAATGTATTTTACCTTATTTCGCTGTAAATGTCCAATCATATGCCAGTTTAAAGGCTCGGATATGGTCTCGATTTTATCGCAGAGTTCCTGGACTTTATTTTCACCGTAATCCTTAATACCGGTTTCCATGACTTCGTAAATATCACTGACCGGCTTTGTTTTGCTGACAGCGATCAGCGTCACTTCGTCGCGGCTTCGTCCGGCTCTTTCACAGGCTTTTTGGATATTTGCTTCAACTTCAGCAACATTATCTTTAATCATTGTATCATCTCCATTATCTATTAATAAACGATTTCATTCTCTGAAGCAGAGGAACCGTTTAAAGCGATATTATCGTACAGGGCGACACTGTAATCCAGGTTTTCTTTAACAATACAGTAATCGCTGTTTTTGTGAAGGACTTCGACAATCTCAAACTGAGCGTAGCCCTTATTTACGTTGTAGACACCATCTAACTGGCCGGT
>OKUA01000424.1_pt1 | contig 32925 bp, 31 predicted proteins | sample 1606501 | NCBI WGS metagenome assembly OKUA01 (sample SAMEA3879608, study PRJEB24766) | human gut metagenome | biome: human-associated habitat; feature: feces | place: USA | collected 1985/1987
TCCGGCGTTTTTGTGGTTTTATCATCTGCCATAAGCATTTACCTCCTGTTTTTTGGCATGAAAAAAGAGGCTCAACTTTTCAGTCAAGCCCCCGTGGGAAGTTCCTCCTTTCTCCGCCATGATACAAAAATACCGCCCGTAGTCTCGTTTGGGCGGTACTTTGTGTAAGATTGGCAGTCCATTATTAAGTTTTTTATTATGTTCCCTTTGTACACCGTTGCAATATTCACTTTTGATACATAGGAGGACACTTTTATGGACGAGTTGAACCCCACGGTGCGCGAGCAGGAGATCTACGAGGAGATGGAGCTGACCCCTGAGATGGTCAAGTCCATCCGAACTCTCTGCGGTACCTGTCTGCGGCACTTTGTGGATGCAAAGGCTTTCAAAATCGCGCTTGTACCCAGCCCAGACCGGAGCATGGACACATGCACCGTCTGCCAGATGCGGCGCGGCTATGATTATGTGGTCATGCACCGCTGACCCAACCATACCACCATACCTTGAACGAAGCTCGTTGCGGAACATCCGGCAGCGGGCTTTGCACATAACAACATGGAGGTACAATTTTGCAGCAAAACTGGAAATTCCAACGCGGAGACATCTTCTTCACCCATTTCGGGGCGAGCACCGGCTCGGAACAGCACGGTGACCGCCCGGCGGTCATTCTTCAGAATGACGTGGGCAATTATCACTCTCCGACCCTGATCGTTGCGACCATGACAAGCAAGGCGGAAAAGAAAGTAAACCAGCCGACCCACTGCCTGTTGGAAAACGCAGGGTTGAATATGCCGTCCGTTGTGCAGGCAGAGCAGATCTTCACCATCGACAAAAGCCGGGCACTGAAGTATCTGGGGCATCTGACCCCAGAGGAGATGCGCCGGGTGGATGATGCGGTTCGCATCAGCCTTGCGCTGAACCCTATGGGCAGCATCCAGCAGATAGAGCCTATCCGGCGCTCTACGGCGGTTTATGCGCCGCCTGAGGTGGTGGATGGCAAACCGCCTGTCTACCCCTATACGCCCATCCGGTCGTCCTTTGAGAACGCCGGAAGCATCGAGGAAATGATGCTGTACACCGAACTGCAATCCGCGGTTCATGCCATGATCCAGCGGCTCGAATATAGCTTCACCTTCAATCCCAGCCTGCTCACCAGCCCGAAGCGGAAGCAGCAGGTGACTGAGATCTTAGAGGAAGCCGAGAAGTACATTTGGAGGATCAAGGAGGAAATGCGATGCGCCTGAACGACAACAATACTTTCATTGGTATCAACCCGCCGTACCAGCTTTCGGTCATCCACAGCAGCAAGCTGATCTATCCCCGCGAGATCTACCAGCGGGGCGTAGAGCGCAAGAGGGTGGAGCTGATTGCAAGGGACTTCAACGAGTACATCGTTAACGAGCCGAAGGTCAGCTTCCGCAACGGCAGGTACTATGTAATGGATGGGCAGCACACCATCGAGGGCTGCATCCTCCTCAACGGCGGCGAGGACCGCCCGATCCTCTGCAAGGTCTACACCGGTCTGACGATGGAGCAGGAAGCCCTGCTCTTTGCCGAGCAGAACGGTCACGCCGCACCCCTGTCGGCGGGCATCAAGCTGCGCGCCAAGGTGGTGGGCGGCGATGCGCCTTCCAAGGCGTTTGTCGCAGCCACTAACCGGGCGGGGCTTTCCCTCAACTACGACAGTATGCAGCTGAGCGACTACCGCATCGGCTGCGTGGGCACGGCGCTGAAGCTGTACGACCAGCTGGGCGAAGAGATCTACTGCGAAGCTCTGCGGCACATCGTGGAAGCGTGGGAGGGCAAACCGGATTCCTTCCGGGCGGCTGTCCTGCGGGGCGTGATGTACTTTGTGCAGCTGTATCATGGGCAGTACAGCGAGGAGCGGCTTGTCCGTGCGCTGAGCGGCGTCCATCCCATGGAGCTCTACCGTGTCAGCCGGGATAACCCCGCCAAGCTTCCGGGCTGGCGGCGGTACGTTTACCCCATCTACACCACCTACAACGGCAAGTGCAGGAAAGACGCACTGCCGATGAAGTTCTAAGCTCAAATATCTCCTTTGGCAAGTGAGATGGTCCCCGAAAAAGACCATCACACTTTACATATAGTATTTTTTGCTGAATAATCGACATATTGAACTAGAAAGAGAGGACAGGAATGAGCGAGATCGCAGCCTGCACTTTGATTCAGGAAGAGCCTGACCGAAAGACGGAGAGGTATCTGACGATGTTCAAGGACTACCCGGATGTGGTGACGGTGGAGCATCTTCAGGAAATGCTTGGCATCTGCCGGAAGAATGCGTATCTGTTGGTCAAGCAGAATAAGATCCACTCGGCGCGTGTAGGACGCAGCTATAAGATACCAAAACTCTGCGTGGTAGAGTACCTGCTCGATCAGGATCGGCAACTTGGAGGGATGCACCTTTCAAACTCCCTTGTGCCATCCTTGCAAAACACTCCAGAATCTTCTAAACTTATGATGCCTAAGCAAAGGACGTTTGGCTGCGAACAGAAAGGAGCATAACTATGACAAATGTGGCCGGACATTTAAGAGAACAAAACGGTATGTATCAGATGATTCTGAGCTGGAAAGACACAGATGGAAAGCGCAGAACCAAATCCATCAGCACAGGACTTCCTGTTAAAGGAAACAAAAAAAGAGCTGAATCTCTGTTGCGTAAAACACAAAAAGAGTTTAACCCTGAAACGATGCAGCAGGTTTCCGACCTGCCGGTATCGGAATATCTGAACCGCTGGCTTCGGGAAAGCGTGATGAACCTTCCGCCCGAAACCTATGGCAGATATGCTTATGATCTGGGAAGAGTAGTTGTCCCATACTTTGAAAAGAAGCGGCTGTCTTTGAAAGCACTCTCTCCGCGCGATCTGGAAACGTTCTTCCGCTATGAGCGTCAGCAGGAGGAGGCCAGTGTACAGCAGCTTCTGGATTGGCACAAGGAGTTGACCGATGCCCTACAATATGCCGTTGACAATAATTGGCTGAAGGTCAGCCCCATCAAAGAAGTTGACCCCTGCCTTGATAACTCCCCGGTACTTTTCACCGACTTCATCACGGACTGGTTGAAAATGATGAAGTCACGAGTGGAAATCACAACCTATACCAGCTATGAAAGAGCAATCGTTCACAAGATCGTCCCATATTTTGAACCGCTCCACTATACATTGCAGGATATGGAACAGCATCCCAAATACATCCAAGACTTCTACCAGCATGAGTTGGATCGTGGCCTTACGGCAAACACCGTCATTCACTATCACGCCAACATCCGCAAATGCTTGCAGTACGCTTTTCAAATCGGCATGATCCGTTCCAACCCGGCAGATCGCGTTGAACGTCCTCGTAAGGAAAAGTTCAAGTCGGAGATTTACAGCGGTGAAGAACTGGAGCAGCTTTTCAAAGCGATTCAAGGTGACCCTTCGGAGTTTGGCGTTATCATGGCTGCATTCTACGGCCTGCGGCGCAGTGAAGTTGTTGGCTTGAAATGGGATGCCATTGACTTTGAAAACAAGAAAATCAGCATTCAGCATACGGTTGTGACCGCAAAGGTCAACGGAACGCTAACAGAAATCGCACGAGATAAGACAAAAACAAAGTCGAGCTGCCGGACACTTCCCCTAATCCCTGCCTGTGAGCAGATGCTCAATAAAATGAAAAAGGAGCAGGAGCAGAATCGGAAGGTCTGCGGCAAAAGCTATTGCACCGATTATCTTGACTATATCTATGTAGACCCGATGGGAAAACGGATTCGGCCCGATTTCCTGAGCCAACATTTCCCGGATTTTCTGGTCGCACACCAGATGAAGCGTATCCGCTTTCACGATCTGCGCCATAGCTGCGCCAGTCTGCTCTATGCCAATGGCGTGAGCCTGAAGGAGATTCAGGAGTGGCTGGGGCACAGCGACATCAGCACGACAAGCAACATTTATACACATCTGGATTTCTCCAGTAAGGTATCTTCGGCGAATGCAATCGTCAATATCTTCCCAGAAAACGCCAAAGTATAAAAAATGGGCAAAAAAGAAAAACAGTCTAAAATCTTTCGATCCTAAGCTGTTTTATGATGAAGTGCCGATGGTGGGACTCGAACCCACATGGTTTCCCGAACGATTTTGAGTCGTTTGCGTCTGCCATTCCGCCACATCGGCTTATATTCAATTTTGAGACATTAGTACCGGTTTCTGAAGATTGGAGGGATGTTCAGGAGGGATGTAAGAAATCCTGCTTCGCCAAGCTCTCAAAATTCAACGAATACTCGTAAATTTCTCGCACAGACACGAAAAATCACGAAGCGGATTTTGAGTCCCCCTCGTCTGCCATTCCGACACACCGGCGTATTCTGTTGTATGGATAACATAGATATTATAGCGGATTCTTCGCCTAAAATCAAGATGCAGCTTGCAACTCGGCAAATTTCTGCTTTTTCCCGCCGCTGTTCTTCCGGATAGCCCTTCGAGACTCGCACAAACCCTGCCAGTTTCTTTTTTCCCTCTGTATCTTCCTCGTTTTGTCGGAATTTGGCCCCCATTTGACCGGGCAAAGCGGATGATTTTTCCAAAAAACACTTTACAAACGTCAAAGAAATAACTATTATATAAGTATAGTGCCCTGAATCGTTGGCACATTCAGAAAATAGCCGGGCAGACCGAGCAACCGCTTCCGGCCCGGAAATCATCCACGTTTTCCATTTGCAGAGGAATACAGGAAAGAAGGTATACGCTATGTCTGAGAAAAAGTCTGCTGTCCCCGCAGCGGCCGCTGCTCCCGAAACTCCTGCGGCAGAGCCGAAGAAGCGCAAGGCTTCCGATACCGCACAGCGCCGCGGCCGCCCCCCGCTCACCCCGGAGGTCTACGTTGAATTCGGCACCAGTCAGTACAACATCACCGATGTCGTCGAGCGCGCCAAGGCCGACTACCGCACCACCCACAAGGTGGGCGTCCAGTCCTGCAAGGTCTACGTCAAGCCCGAAGAGGGCGCTGCCTACTATGTCATCAACAAGGTCTCCGGCAAGCTGGAGCTGTGATGCTTTCCACTGCAAAAAAGGCGTCTGCACATCCGTTTGTGCAGACGCCTTTTCCTGTTTTTATAAGCCGTACAGCTCAGTGTATTTCCGGGTGAGATACTGGATATAATCCTCGGGGCTGAAGTCTCCGCAGGCGTTCTTCACCACATCGGCAGGCTCCATCAGCCCGCCGTACTGGTGGACTTTTTCCCGCAGCCAGCCGGTGATGGGCGCAAGGTCGCCCCGCGCAGCCGCCTCCCAGACATCCACATCCTGCTCCATCCGTCGCAGCATCTGGGCACCGTAGGCACTGCCCAGCGCATAGGACGGGAAATAGCCGAAGGAGCCGCCCGACCAGTGGCTGTCCTGTAAGCAGCCATCCCGGTCATTGGGCACCTCGACACCCAGATACTCCTTGTAGAGCTTCGCCCAGACGGCAGGCACATCTCTGGCTTCCAGCGTGCCGCCGATGAGCTGCTTTTCGATCTCATACCGCACCATGACGTGGAGGCAGTAGGTCAGCTCATCGGCCTCGATGCGGATAAGACTGGGCTGGGCTTTGTTGACCGCGCGGTAGAACTGCTCCGCGCTGACGCCGCCCAGCTGCCGAGGGAAGAACGCCTGCATCTTGGGAAAGATCGCCTCCACAAAGGGCCGCGACCGGCCGATGAGGTTCTCGTAGAACCGGGACTGGCTCTCGTGGACGCCCATGGAGACGCCGCCCGCGAGGCAGGTATATTGCAGATCGTCCCGGATGCCCAGCTCATACAGGGCGTGGCCGCCCTCATGGAGGACGGAGTACATGGAGGACGCCACGTTGTATTCGTCGTAGTTGGTGGTGATGCGGACGTCCTTATTATTGAATTCCAGCGTGAAGGGGTGCTCGGTCTCGCCCAGACCACAGTGACGGCGGTCGAGTCCCATCACCTCCATCAGATAGTCGGCGAAAGCCTTCTGCTGCGCCGCCGGGTACTCCTGATGCAGGAAGCTGTCGTCGATCTGCGGCTTTTCGCCGATCTTCCGGATGAGCGGCACAAGCCCGTCCCGCAGCGTCTCAAAAAAGCGGTCCAGTTTCTCCATATCCACGCCGCGCTCGTACTCGTTCAGCAGGGCGTCATAGGGAGCCTTCGAGGCATCATAATACCCGGCGAAGCGGCGGTTGTAGTCCACCAGCTCCTGTAAGACCGGGCAGAACAGGGCAAAATCGTCCTGCGCCTTGGCCTTGTGCCAGACATCGTCCGCCCGGTTGCACAGCTCCTTATAGGCCATATATTCCTCGGCCGGGATGCGGGTCAGCTGCTCACAGCTGCGGCGAAGCTCTTCCACCTCCCGGCGGTGGACAAGGTCAAGCTCGTCGGCGCGGGCGCTCAGCTCGTCCAGCAGTGCCTTCGTCTCCGGGCAGGTCATCAGCTTCTGGCTCTCACCGGCCAGAATGCTCATGGCCACGCCCCGGCCCTCGGCGGTGCCGCTGGGCGCGGTGGTCACAGCATCCAGATAGAGGGAGCTGTCTGCACAGTGATAGGCGTACAATTTCTTTTGCAGCAATTCCAGCTGCTGCAATGCGCGTTCTGTCTCCATTGTTTTGTCTCCTCATTCTCTCCCGAAGAGCTTCCGCTTCGGTATCTGCACCGGGTCGGGGATCTCGAACTCATACCGCTCGGTGGCGTTGATGACGGTGGTGCCGCCCCGGGTGCAGACCCGGGGCAGATTCGCCCCATAATTCAGGTGCATATGCCCATGGATGAACCACTTGGGCTGATACAGGTCCATCAGGTCGTTGAACACCTGAAAGCCCTTGTGCGCCCGGTCGGTGCCGTCGTTGAGTCCGCTGGCAGGGGCGTGGGTCAGCAGGATGTCAACACCCCCGGCCCGCCGGGCCGCCAGCCAGAGCCGCCGGGCACGCCGCCGCATCTCGCCCTCTGTGTACTGGAAGGTGTCTTCCTTGTTGTACCGGCTGCATCCGCCCAGCCCCATGATGCGCAGGCCCTTCCAGACATAGACTGCATCGTCCACACAGATGCAGCCCCCGGGTTCTGCCCCTTTGTAGCTGCCGTCGTGGTTGCCGTGGACATACAGGATGGGGGCGGCGGTAAAGTTTGTAAGATATTCCAGATATTTTTTCGGCAGATCGCCGCAGGAGAGGATGAGGTCGATGCCCTCCAGCCGCCTGCGGGCGCTCTCGTCCCAGAGCAGTTCGGACGGGACATCCGAGATCGCAAGTATTTTCACGCTGCTTTGCTCCATTCTTTTCTATCCTTGAGGCATCGCCTGTTACTGCGGCGTCCCTTTCACGATGTCCAGACCGTTGATGTCCAGAAGTCCCCGGGTCTTGGCGTCCAGCGCGTCGTAGCTGGGCAGCTCGCCCTCCACGCACTCGTCCAGCCAGTCCATCTCCATCAGCTCCTTGGGCGTATAGATGCCGGAAGCCGCATGGTGGAGGACATGGCTCTGGCTGTAGCTCTCGGTGGGGAAGACCTGAAGCTCTCCCTCGCAGAGCTGACGCTCGGCCATCCTGAGCAGCTGCACCGTGCCGCTGCCCAGCCGGATGGGGTACTCCACCCGCTCGGCCCCGCTCTTGAGGCCCCACCAGTAGTTGATGGCCCTGCCGCCGGGGGCACTGTCCCATGTCCCGGCAAACACCGACCGGACGATCTCGGTGAAAAAGACATCCCACCGCCACTCCGGCAGGCCCAGCGGCTGCAATACGCCGTCGGGCAGGCGGCGGCAGAGTCCGTAATCCCGGTAGGTCCCTTCCGGCTCCCGGAAGTCCTGACTGTAGAAGACCTCGATGTCCTTCCGGTCGGAGAAGTCCTGCGGATGGCTCTCATCCGACAGACAGGCCCACCGCAGCACCACCCGGCTCTCGGGCCGGACAGCCCGCACGCCCTGTGCAAAGGCGTTGATGGCCGCCGGTACGCCGTACACCGGGTTCGCGGCCACATAGCCCACCCGGTCGCTGCGGGAAACGATGCCTGCCAGCATCCCCAGCAGATACGTCACCTCGTAGGTGCGGGGGTAGTAGGTGCGCACCAGCGGATGGGGCGCGTTGAGGGAGCAGTTGAGGAAGCGGGTCTTGGGGTGCTGGGCCGCCACCTTCAGACAGGCGGTGTGCATCCGGGAGCTGGTGGTAAAGACGATGTCCGCATGGTCGTGGGCCACCTCTTCCAGCACCTGCTCGGCATCCACCTCGGGGTTGATGTTCTCCCGGCAGCTGACGAAGAGCTTGTCGGGGAACGCCTTCACCAGCGCAGCACGGCCCTTGTCCTGTCCACGCACCCACGCGCTGGTCTGGGCATTGTGCTCGTGGAGGAAGACCACCCGCAGTTCGCTGGGCCGGGAGCTGAAGATGTTCAGCTTGCTCAGCAGCGGCTCTGCGCTGCGCTTCGGCTCCAGCAGCAGCTCCACGGCGTGGGGTTCGGCAAGGATCTTCACCTCATCCCAGAGCCGGGCCAGATTCTCCCGCACCTTCGTGGGGGTGGACTGGCAGGCGTCGGCATAGCGGTACACCGACAGATACACCAGCAGAGCATCTCCCGGCGTCAGCCCCAGCGAGCCGCCGCCCAGCGCATAGAACTGCTGGCTGAACATGGTGTAGAGGGCCGAGAAATTCAGCCGGTCGTCCTCCGTCCACGCCTCACCCGTGGCCTTGCAGGCCAGCGTCTGCAATTTCGCATAGCCGCCCAGCCGGGAGAAGCTGACGTTGTTGATGCGGGAGAGCTTATAGAAATCGAGGAACTCGTAGTAGAGCTTGTTTTCCAGCGTGTCGTTTCTGGCCGGGATGAGCCGGGTGACGGTGCCGGGGATCTTGACGGCCTCATAATACTTGAGGACGGAGACCCGCTTGTTGCCCTCCTGTACATAGAATCGGTTCATGTACTCGAAGGCAATGATGGGGGTATGGATGCCCTCTTCCAGATGGGCTTCACAGAGGTTCGACCACTTGACGGCAAACTCGGTGTCGTCCTCGAGGAGGGGCATAAAGTTGGAGGCAAAGGCGGTGTGGCGTCCGGCGGTCTTGGTGCCCACGATGCTCTCGGCCGGGATGTCCACCAGCCCCAGAGGCTCCTGCGCCACGATGTCTGCGTCGGCAATGATCTCGTCCAGCACCGCGAGATAGGGCGACTGGCCCCGGGCCACACTGGCCCGGTAGGCACGCTGGCCTGCACGCAGGGCGCTGCGGTAATCTTCCATCATAGATAAAACTCCTTCTGCTTTTTCAGCAAATGAAGAGGGATAGCTTCACAGGATTAGTATAGCATGAAAATCAAAAATATGGGAGACTTTCTCGCCGCAAGGTGTTGCTTTCCCGCAAATTTTAAGGTACGATAAAGGAAACATCCATTTTTTGCGAGGTAATCTATGCTTTGTGACACTCTCCCCCGGCTGGAAGCCGGCGAATACCCCGGCGGCATCTGGTACTACGAGCCGCACACCTACCAGCCCTACCGCTATGTGCTGGGCCGGGTGGGCCGCCGCCCGCTGGTCTGCATCGGCATCAACCCCAGCACCGCCCAGCCCGGCGCGCTGGACCCCACCCTGAAGAGCGTGGAGCGTCTGGCCAGTGCCAACGGCTTCGACAGCTGGATCATGTTCAACGTCTACCCCCAGCGGGCCACGAACCCCAACGATATGGACAAGACCCCCGACCGTGCCCTCTGCGACGAGAACCTCCGCTGGCTGCGGGCCGTGCTGGCCCAGACCGAGCCCACCATGTGGGCTGCATGGGGCACCCTCATCGAAAAGCGGGCCTATCTGCCCGGCCTGATGCGGGAGATGGTGGCCCTGACACGGGAGCGCGACATCCCGTGGGTGACCTTCGGCCCCCGCAGCAAGAAGGGCCACCCCCATCACCCCCTCTACCTGCGCAAGGACTCCACGCCTGAGCCTTTTGATGTGGAAAACTACCTCAACACCTGCTTTGACTGATCTTCTCAGGGAGGAAGCACCATGACACCGGAACGATACAAGAAGCTGACCGACTGGCTCGAGGGGCATCCCGCCCTCCGGGAGGGCATCATCCTGCTCAACCGCTGGCTCCCCCTCGTGCCCTTCGTCTGCTATCCGGCGCTCCTTCTGCTGCTCAACCTCCGGTGGTTTGCGATGCTCCGTGTCGGGCGGGGCGGCGGCGCTCTTGATTTTATGCAGGTCATCGCCCGGGCCATCCTTGTGCCGGGGCTGGCATTCTGGATGGGCACCCTCCTGCGGGCCAGACTCAACTTTCCCCGCCCTTATGAGCAGCCGGGCTTTGTCCCCCTCGTCCCGAAGAGCACCCGCGGCAATTCCTGCCCCTCCCGCCACGCTCTGAGCGCCGCCGTCCTTGGGATGGTGTGGCTCTACTTCTACCCCGCCGTCGGCGTCGGGATGCTGGCTATCGCCGCCCTCATCTGTCTGCTGCGGGTGCTGTCCGGGGTGCATTTCATCCGGGATGTGCTGGTCGGCGCAGCCTTCGGGCTGGCCTTCGGCTTCGCAGGGATGTGGCTGCTGTGAGGCAGTTTTTGAAGAAAGTGCAAAAAAGTTTTGATTTTCCCTTGACAGAACCCCGGGGCTATGGTATTATACTTCTCGCAGCGTGCTTCGACTCACAGCTGCGAACCATATCAGAACCCAATGGGATAACAACGTGCGCCCGTAGCTCAGGTGGATAGAGCAACTGCCTTCTAAGCAGTGGGCCGGGGGTTCGAGTCCCTTCGGGCGCATCTATGTGGTGCCCATAGCGTAGTCGGTTAACGCGCCAGATTGTGGATCTGGAGACCGTGGGTTCGAGTCCCACTGGGCACCCCACTAAAAAGTCCGCTGCAATGCAGCGGACTTTTTCTTTTAGGTGCCCAGTGGGACGAGAACAGGGCGGCCTCGCCGCAGGCGAGGTAAGCGATCAGCCCAGTGGGCTGTCGCTTAGCCCGCGGGTTCCAACCTGTAGGAATGTCTACCGTGGTAGCTCCGTGGGGTGCCCAGTGGGACGAGAACAGCAGCGGAGCCGACCGCCGCCTGCGGCGGAAACAGGGAGGCGAGGCTGGGGCAGCGCTCTGATTTTTCAAGGCCCCGCCAAGGGGTTGCGGAAAAATCAGCAAGCGCAACTCGTAGGCCGCTTCCCTTCTCCACTTTATAAACGGCTCCAAAATAACTCAAACCAAATCAAGGCCGCAGCTCAGAACACCCTTCCGTGTTCCGTGCTGCGGCCTTTTTCCGTTTCCTCAGCTTCCCAGCTGCTTCAGGATATTCTGGATCTCTTCGTTGGAGTAGCCCTCCTTCAGCAGCTCGCTCCGGATGGCCGTATCGCTCCTGCCCTGACGGTAGAGGCGTGCGGCGCTGTAGGGCACGACCGTGCCGCCCAAAGTCAGCACCGGCTCCCCGCCCGAGACGCCCGCACTCTTTGCCCCGGCATTTGCCGCAGCCTGCTGGGCACTCTGGGCCGCCTTGGACTGCTTGAGCGCCCACTCGCCCTTGGCAATGTTCAGCTTCTCGCTGGTGACATTGTTGTTGAACTCCTGCTGACGCAGGGTGTCCTGATACTGCCGCTCGGCCAGCTCGTTCTTGTACTTCTGCTGGGCCAGACTGTCCTGCCGCTGGTTCTCCTGCATCTGCTGGCTCCACGCAGCATCAGCACGCTCGGCCTCATAGGCGCGGTCCTTGGCGTACATATTGTAGCCGGTATTCGCCAGACTGCCCACCAGCGAGCCGATGCCGGTGGTGCCGGTGATGGCCAGCTGCACCGCGTCGCCGATGACGCCCAGAACACTCAGCACATTGCTGAATGCCTGCTGACGTTTGGCACGCGCCTGCTGTTCCTGCGCGGAGTAATAGCCGTAGAGGGTGTCCAGCCGACCCAGATAGTCCTGATAGCGGCCATAGTCCTGCTCATAGGCGGCGTTGTAGGCGCTGCCCTTCCGGTCGAGCTGACTATAGTAGTCCGACAGCTCCGCATTATACCGCGCCTGTGCGTTCTGTTCCTGCGCATTGAGCTGGTCGATGCGGGTCACGACATCGTCGCCCTCGCTGTTGTAGGTATCCAGCGCCAGCCGGTAAAGGGAGGGCAAAGCGTCGTTCAGGGCACCCATCTGCTGCTGATACGCCTGCTGGGCCGCGCTGACCGCATAGCTTGAACCGTAGCCGCCGGTCAGGGCCGCTGCCTGTGCGGCGGCATCTGCGCTGGCATTGCGGGCGTTCTGGGTGTACTGTCGGGCATACTGGCGGTAGAGCGGGTCCTGTGCATAGCTGTACTGGAAGCTGTCCCGCCCCAGCAGCTGACCGATGAGGTCTTCGATCCGGCCCTGATAGGCGCTCTCGTACTGGCCCGGACGGTTCTGCTGCCAGTTCTTCAAGTCGGCCGCCGCGTCGGTCACACTCTGGCTGGGGCTGTACTCCGCCTTTGCCAGCGCATTCTCCACCTCCCTGCGGCTGCTCAGGCCTGCCGTGCTGTAGGAAGACCGGGCCGCAGGCTGGGCGCTCAGCTCCTCCAAAAGCTGCTGTTCTTTCTTCTTCTCGGTACTCATAGCTTCTCCTTTCTCACTGGATGCTGTTCAGCCGGGTGCGCAGCGATTCCGACATATTTTCCACGTCCAGATTGCAGAGCACATATTGCAGCTGCTCCTGCATCTGGTATAAGTAGTTGCGGATGGCACGGGCATCCTCCGCATCCATGTTCTCGCTCAGATGGGGCAGGCCGATCTTCGAAAGCCCTGTGACACTTGCCATATCAGTTCACCTCCTGTGCCAGAATACCGCCTCTCGCGGCGGCGCTCGTCCGGGTCAGGCTGCGCAGGGTGATCTGCCCCCGGCCCTTCAGCCGCAGCCGCAGGCTCCCGCACCGCCGGGGCACGAAGGGGATGTCGAAGCAGCGCCGCCCGTCGGCCGTCCTCTGGGCCAGCGTCTCCCACGCCCCGCCGTCATAGCTCACCGCCAGCTCGAAGCGGCTCTTCGCCTCGGCCTCGAGCCGGAGGGTCAGCCGGGAAAGATACTGTTCTTCCGGGCGGTCCAGCCCGATGTCCCCGCTGACCAGCTCGAACCGCACCTCCTCTTCGAGGCCGTCGGCCCGCTGCCAGTTCTCCTCCCGCTCCGCATCCGCCGCCCAGACCACCTTGCCATCCCAGAGGTAGAGCTGTCCGCCGCTGCCGGTCATCTCGTAGGAGCAGACGTCCTCCTCCTGCCACAAGCCCCGCTCGGTGTCGTAGACCAGCAGCCGGACGGTCTGGGCTTCGCCGCTGCCCCGCACGAGATGCAGGTAATACCGCCCGTCCAGCGCACCGCCCAGAGCTGACTTCACGTTCCGCAGCCGGGCCGGGTCGAGGGCCGTCGAGACCTTGGTGGGGATGCTTCCATCCCACGCCATCACGCCGTCGGGCGAGAGATAGTAGAGCGTCTCGTTGATGACGCAGAGGCTCCGGGCCGCGCCCTTTGCCACGCCCCGGCAGCGCAGACTGCTCAGCTGGAAATCTGAAGGCTTGGAGCCATAGAGCTTGTGGAGGGTATTCTCCTTGAAGAAAAGCGCATATCCCATGCAGGTGGCCGCGCCGGTGAACGCCCCGTCGCTGCCCACGGTCACAGCATAACTGTCGGCGGCGATGCCCCGGTAGGAAAACCAGTTGGACGGGTCGCCCAGCTTGCAGGCGTAGATGACGTTCTCCTTGCTGGAACATCCCCATATCCGGTTGTCGCACTCGGTCAGATAGTCCATGTCCGGCACCCGGCGCTCCAGCCTCACCGTCTCCGCCGAGACGAACTCCCGTCTAACGCTGCCGTCCAGACTCACCCACCGCACCGCTGCGCCGGTGCGGGTCAGACGGCCATAGAACCACTCGCCGCCGGGGTCGGCCCTGACCCGCAGGGCGTCCTCGCTGGCGTCGCAGACGATGCGGTCACCGTCCAGCCCGCTCCACTGCCCGGCCTGCTCTGCGCCCGAGCCGCTGAGGGCTACGGTGTCCTCGGCCCGGAAATTTGCGCCGACTCCCTTGGCCGAAATGCGGCAGCAGTCCAGCACCACCGCCGACCAGTTGCCCGACGCCTCGCTGTACACCTCCAGCGTGCTCTCGCTGCTCCATGGCTTCTCCGGGTCCTCCACCCGGAGGAAGAGCTGCCCATCCTTCGGATTTTCCGGCTCCGAAGGGCCGCTGCCGCTCACCTCGTAGACCCTGCCCTCGGCGTCGCAGGGGGCAAACTCCACGCTGGCGTTTGCCCCCGACCACACCGCCCCCAGTGCGCTCACCTCCCGGCTGACGGTGTCGAAGGCCAGCTTGTCCGGGAAGATCAGAATTTTTGTCCCGATGCCCACCAGCGCCTTTTTTCCGTCCTCCACCGCGTTCTCCAGGGTCACTTCCAGCTCGTCGGGGTCATCCGGGGTGTAGATGAGTCTGGTGCCGCAGACCATCAGCAGGCCGTTCAGGTGATACATCCCGTTCAGCTCTGCCGTCTCCCGCAGCTTCCGGCGGGGCAGACGGGTGCTCAGGGCCGGGAAGTTCCGAGCCGAAAAGTTGATGCCCGCGCTGTACTCCGCCTCGGTGCAGCTGTACGTCTCGTTCAGCCCGCCGAACACCCGCAGCATATTCCGGGTGTTCTTCAGGCCGTTCCGGTTCGCAAGGATCATCTGTCACCCCTCCTTCACCAGCGCCACCTGCCGCCCCGGGCAGGCCGGTAGTTCCGCCGCAGCCACCCGGCCAGCTCGGCCAGAATGCTGTTGTATTGAGCCTGCTCCCCGGCGTAGCGGTCGTTCTCTCCCAGCGCGGCGTCGGTCATGGCGCACAGGTAGTGGGGGTACAGACTGTCAAAGGGCGGCGGCACCAGCAGCTCATCGTCGTCCCGCAGGCCGTCGTCCCACGCGAGATCCGCCCCCACGCCCTCCCGGCTGTCGGCGCCGCTGGGCCGGAAGAACCGCTCCCGCAGCATCCCGTCCACCTCGCACAGCCACCGCTGCCGGGTCCGGGCCGCGATACGGCTGCCCGGGCGCAGCTCTTCGGCCCGCTCCATTGCTTCTCCTACCGTCATAGAAAGCCTCCTTTCGCTTTTTCCAAAAAAGCCCGGCAGCGGCGGCCTTTCTCTGCCGTTTCTGCCGGGCCGCGTTTCTCTTACTGGGCCGCAGTCTCTGCTGCAGCGATGCGGGCGGCGGTGTACTCATCCTGCTGCTGGCTGTGCTCCAGCACCTCAGCCACCTCAGGCGGCACCTCCACCTCCACGCCCCGGCGGATCTTGTAGTTCACGCCGTTGACGCTGACGAACAGGTCGCCCTTGTAGCGGCTGTTGTCCTTGAACAGCCGGATGCGGACATTCTTCTTTTCTTCCATGGCTTTCTCCTTCCCACGGGCCTGCCCTTGTAAGCGAGGCCCGCCCTTTCTGTTTTTTGCCGGGCCTTTCTCGTCCAGCGCAGAGCTGTCACCGCAGGTGACTGAGAGGGCTTAATTCGCCGCCGCAGTACCCGAGTAGCTGGACACGCTCTCAATACGCACCATATACTGTTCCACCAGACGTTCCGCCGCACGCATTCCCTTCCAGCCCACGGAAGCGCGCTGGTTCAGCGGGTCGTCGCCGTAGCCCAGCTGCTTGACGATGTGCTCCAGACCGCCGCCTTCCAGCTCGGTGACGCCGTAGGCGTGAGCGCCCAGCACCAGAGTGCCGAACACGGCCAGACCCGTCGGGCAGGTGCCGTCCTTCCAGATCTTCGCCTCGCTGGTCTCGATAAAACGGATGTTGCCCAGCTTGCCGATCTCGCCGCGGAACATGGTGTCGGGGTCGGCGTACTTGTGCACCTCCATGAACTCCTTGCAGGTCTTGAGGTCGTAGGCCGCATAGGGGTGGATGATGGCGATGTAGCTGTCGCCGATGGGGTCAGCATTCATCGCGCCCAGCTGCGCCGCCGCCTGAAAGAACAGCTTCGGGGTCAGGGTGCAGCTCTTGTCCAGCGCTTTGCGGCTGGTGACAGCCGTCTCGGTGCCGTCCTCCCCCAGCTTCGGCGCATAGATGACATTGGTGCCGCCGGCCAGCACATCGCGGGTGATGCTGTCCATGGTGCGGCCGGCCTGACTGGCCAGCACGCGGGTCGCCTGCACCACATTGTTGTCGATGGCGGTCATCTGCAAAACATCGGTCAGCGGGGTCCAGCCGCCATACTGGTGGAGGTCGCTGGTGATGGTGGTGACGTTCAGGGCCTGACCGTTGGGGGTAACGCCCTCGGTCAGCGGGGTGCTGGCCTTGGGCAGGCTGTCGTACTTGCGGAACTCGATGGTCTTGCCGCCGTTCTGGGGCACGGGGTAGTAGTCCGCGAACTGATCGTGCACCAGACGCGGCTCGGCCTAATCGATGAGGCGCTTTTCGTAGAAGGTCTTCATTTCCTTGGTCATGGTGCCGGTGGTGTTCTGCAGGCTTGCAGAAGCGTCGGCAAAGAGCTGGAGATCCATCTTCACGTTGTCGTTTTTCATGTCATTTGTCCTTTCTTTTCCTTGCTTTTTGACCCCTCCTGCCTCGGAGAGGTTTTCTTCAGAAACTGATCTTCACTCCGTGCATCGCACGGCGTTCCAGCGCCTCGCGCTGGGCGCGGGTCATGCTGGCCACATCGGCGCAGGTGACGGCTGCGCCGCCGGGGCTGGTGCCGTTCTCCGCCGGGCGGGCCGAGCGCTGGCGGATGCGCTCCACGACGCCCTGCTCCACAGTCCGGGCGGTCTGCTGCAGCGCATCACTGTAATGGGCCAGACGGTAGGCATCCCCCATCCGCATCCCGGGCAGCTCCATCAGACGGCGCATTTCGGGGTTTGCAAGCTCCTGCCGGAGCGAGAAGCCCGGGACGTCCCGGCGGATCATCGCCTCCTCTGCGGCCCAGCGGGCGTGGAGGACACGGACGGCGTTCTCTCCCGCCTGCAGGCCCGGGACAGGCGGGAGCGGCGCAGGACGTTCCTGCGGTGCAGGCGGCTCTTCCGGCTTTTCCGGTGCAGTCTGCGCCGGCACCTCCGGAGTCTCCCCGCTGCCCTCGTCGGCCCTCATGGTGCCGGAGGCGATGGCCTGCTGAGCCTGTGCGTGGCTGAGGGCGGGGGCACCTTCACCGCCCTCTGCAAACATCTGCAAGTCCACCATCGACTGTTCGCCCCGGCCGCTCAGGTCGGCAAAGCGGACATGGTCCGGGTAGCGCTCTTCCAGCAGGGCAAAGCCTGCCTTGGCGAATTCGAAGGCCCCCTCCACCCACGGCTTCTGGGGCGCAGCCGCCGTCACCGCCAGACGCGGGCCGTCCGGCTCGTCCCATGCACCGCTCTTTGTCCCCTCCTCGCCCGCCAGCAGAGCGCAGAGGGTCTGCATCAGGGTGCTTGCTCCCGCACACACGATGTCCTGCCCGGCGGGGGCATAGCCCGCGTGGCCCGAGGCCTCCAACCGGCAGGTGGGGCCTGCCGGGCCGTCCAGCTCGGTATAGTTCACTTTTATCATCTCATTTCTCCTTTCTGCATCTTCATCGCCCTCGCCATCGCCGCCGTGCTCAGTTCCTCCGCCGGGCCGCTCAGCTTGGGCGGGGCAGGCTGTTCCTGCGCTTCCAGCAGGCCCGTCAGCCGGGCCATCTGGGCCTGCATCTGTGCCAGCTGCCGGGCGAGGGTGCCGTTCTGCCGCACCCTCTGGCGCACCTTCTCAATGCCCTCGAAGTCCATCATTTCCAGTGCCGCCAGCGCCGCATCGGCGTTGGCCGGGGCAAAAAAGCCCAGCTGATAGCACTCCTTGGCCGTCTCATTCTGGGAAAGACGGCTGAAGGTAGACTTCTTCTCCGCGCTCACCACGATGTCGAACACCGGCTCACGGCTGCCCAGCTCCACACCGCCCACGACCTTCGCCGGCCGGGCGCGGAGCACCTCGCCCGAAAACCGGACAAACTCGCTCTCGCCGCCCTTTCCCGTGATGCGGAAGATGCGCTCCTCGTCGTAGAACTGCCGCATCAGCTCGATGATGAGGTAGCACTCCTTGGCAAATGCCCGGTAAGCGCTCTTGAGCATATCTCGGCTGAGCTTGCTGCCCGCCTCCTGCAAAGCAGCGATGGCCGAAGCCGCCGTGACGCCTCCGGCAGTGCCGCCCTGCGTCATGTCGCGGTTGCCGCTGATCTCCTTCAGCTCCTCGATGCGGCTGTTGCGGTAGCTCAGGCTGTTGCCCTGCAGTCCCGCCGTCTGCATTGGCCGGAAGCTGTCGTCGTTCAGCCGCCCCGCCACATGGATGATGTCCCGGGACAGGTCGGTCAGCTCCTCCTCGTTGACCCCTGCTGTGTCGCTCAGGACATACCGCTGCCGGGCCGAGAGCAGGACGTTCTCATCCATGGCGTGGTTCATCCGGTCGATGGCGGTCTGGCATTCCTTCATCACGTCGATGTACCCGAAGCCCGCCGGGCTGTCCTCCTCCATGAACAGCGGGTCGAACACAAAAGGATACCTGCCGTGGTCGTAGAATCCCCGTTCGGCCAGTGCCGGGTCGTTCTCGCTGGCGTAGAGCACCACGCCGTTGCAGAACTTGCAGTAGTGCAGCACGCTCCGGCCCTCCGGCGAGAGCTTTTTGTAGTACCAGTCCACCACGACGCTCTTGCTGCTGGTGTCGAGGCCGCCGTCGTGGATGTAGCGGGGCACGTCGAGGACGCTGGCGGTGTGCCCTGCCAGCTGAGGCCAGCGCTCTTCCAGCTGGTTCGAGTCCGCCAGACTCAGCGAGAAGAAATGGGGCGACACCTGAATGTCGTCCACGCCCGGCTCCCAGTAGAGCATCAGCAGGTTCATGGGCCGGATGCTGATCTCGCCCACGCCGCCCCGCTGCTCCGGGTCCCAGAACACCCCCTTGACGCCGGTGCCCTGCTTGAGCTTGCGCCACCATGTGTCGCTGTACACCTGCTCGTAGTCGGCCTGTTCCAGCACTACGGGCAAAACGCTGGAAAGCGCCTGTGCCGCAGCCTCATCGTCCTCGGCCCGGGGCAGGACGTTGGGGCTGGGGTAGTTGTCCATCGCGTCAGCGTGCTTGTTGGCGATGGAGTTGAACAGCCACCCGCTGGACGGCTGGGGCTTGCCCTCCATCATGGGGTTCTGGTAGTTTTTCCAGTGCCCCATCCGGAACCACAGTTCGTTATCCACCAAGCGCTTGTCCAGCGCCGCCTTGCCCGCCTTGTACCGCTGCAAGATCTGTGCCGCCTCGCCCACCTCCTCCGGCCCGATGGGCGGCTTTTCTCTCATCTCGTCCAATTTAACTCCTTTCTGCCCTCTGTCGCAGGGCACTTCCGTTTCTGCCCTGTCGGGCTTTGCTCGAAGTCAACCTCTCAGATCCGATACACCCTCGCCCTCCCATGCAGCTCCAGCGGGTCATCCCGCACCCTCGGCTCGGCGATCTGCCGGGGCGGCGAGATGGGGTTCTCCATCAGCACATAGCGGCACTCGTCGTAGATATGATCCTCCTGCCGGGTGTCGATGTCCTCCACATTGCTCTCGTCGTACACGAGGTTCGGGATGGTGCGGATGAAGTGTTTGCAGGTATGGAACACCTGCAGCATCGGCCTGCCCTCCTCGTCGAAATGCAGCCGGTAGTGGAACTGCATCTTGCCCGCCAGACGGGTGTGGTCGCCGGGCCTCCAATGCAGGAAATTCGGGCTTTTCTCCTGCATATCCGCGACGCTCTCGCCCCGGCTCTGGTCAAAGATGGCCGGGTCGGCAATGCCTGTGATCACCCGCCCCCGGAGCATCGGGTCGTTCTGCTCGGCCTCCCGGATGCGCCGGGCCTGTTCTACCGGGTCGAGGTGCGTTCCCTCGTCGGGTCGGCCCGTGCAGCCGTAAAGCTCCTTGATGCGGTAGAGCCGCCCTTCCTCGTCCGCCGCGTACCACCCCACCGAGAACGGCTTCGAATAGCCGAAGTCATACCCCCGATAGATCTTCCAGTGCTTCGGGATGGCAAAGGGCGCGATGACATGAGTCCAGCGCTGGTCCTCGTAATGCTTCGGGTCGTTCCGCCACTCGGTGAACACCTGCCCGGAAAAGCTGTCCCAGCTGCCGTAGAGCAGCGCCTGCTTTTCCGCCTCCGGCATGGCTGCGAGGCTGGCCAGATAGCCCGGGTCGTTCTTCAGCAGGGCGGGGTTGTCAAAGACGCTGGACGGGATGAACACCCTCGCCCGCCGGAGCATCTTTTCCGTACCGTCCGGCATCTGCACCGTGCACTCCTCCTCAATGGGGGTTCCGGGCGGGGCAGGAGTGATGAACCTTGCCTTGACCCAGCCGTGGCCCACCCCGCCGGGGTTGGTGGTGGCCCGCAGGTACACCCGTGTGCCGGGGCCGGTGGGACGGTTGCGGCTCATCATATAGCTGTACTCCTCCCACTCGAAGTGGGTCAGCTCATCGAAGCCGATGAAGTCGAAGGCCTTGCCCTGATAGTTCGTCCGGTCTTTCGTGTGCTGCATCGAGCCGAAATAGATCTTCGCCCCGCTGGGGAAGACCCACACATGACTCGTGGCGTTGTACTGCGCCTCCGGGAAAGCCCGGAGATAGTAGCGCTGGCTCTTGTCCACGAGGTCGGACAGCTGCGGGTAGGTCTTGCGGAGGATAAGCGCCCGGTAGTGGGGGATGTGCACCTGCCGCAGTGCCTCGATGACGAGGGCGTCGCTCTTTCCACCGCCTGCCGCGCCGCCGTAAAGCGCCTCCGGCTCAGGCCGCCGCATGAATTCCAGCTGCCTCGGCTGGGGCTTCCAGACGATGTTCCGCTCCTTGTTTTCTTCCATCATGCCTCCTCCACCGGCGGCAGCAGCACCACGCCGCATTCCCGCCCTTCTTCCTCCATTCCTTGGTCGTTCAGGGTCTTCGTCACGCCTGTCAGGTCTTTCAGCACGGCGGTGGCCTCCTTGAGATCCTTCATGAGGCCAGTGTCGGTGCTTTTTTCTTTCCGGGCCGCACGCTGGCGGACGTTCAGGCCCTTGATCTCCTGCACCAGCATGGTGCTCAGGGTGTCTGCCGCCTTCTGAAGATTTTTCATCCCATTGGACGCCTCCTGCTTTTCCTGCCCCATCCTGTGTTCTCACATCCTTTCGTTCTTTCGTTGGCAAAAGGATACCACGCTTTTTCCCTCCGCAGGAGTACATACTTTTTGATTCGTCTTTGTATCTTTCGTGGCGTTTTATCCCTATAGTAATATTTTCAGGCAAGAAAAATCCCCTGCCTGTGTTCTTTTCCACAGACAGGGGATTTTTGCACGATTTTCTGCGCAAAGTCTCCGGGAGGTGCTCCGTTTTCTTTTACAGCGTTTCCACCCGGTCAAACAGCGCTTTCGCGGCTTCCACGGCCTCCTTGCTGCCGAACGCCACCCGAACGCCCTTCTCCATCCGGGCAGACAGGTCCGCCGCCTCAGCCTTGAGGGCGGCAGCATCCACACTGCACAGGCTCTTCCGCTCGTCGGCGTTCATCTCGTCGGTGATGCCGCAGAAATACTTGCAGTCGGTGGACGCAGCCTCGTCCCGGGGCTTGCGCGGGGTGTCCAGCTTGGCCGCAGCGCCCACAATGAATTCGTTCATATCGTTTTCGGTGTAATCGCGCCCCGCCAGCTCTGCCGGCCCGGCGGCGAAGGCCTCGTAGCTCTCCGCCAGATGGGGGTCACGGTAGGTGTAGAGGTACTCCACATCGTCGTTCTGGGTCACCATGCCGGTGCCGTAAGCGCCGCCCACCTCCCGGATGCTGTGCCACAGATACTCGTAGCTCATCACCCGGGCCAGCACCTTCCGCTCCAAGCGCCGCTCCATCGGCCATGCCAGCACGTCATAGTTCACGCCGCCGTCGATGACGAAGGCCTCGTTCACCGCCGGGGCCAGCGCTTCCCGGTAGGGCACCGCTGCGCGGCGCTCTCCGGCCGCAAAAGCACTGCCGGGCAGCAGCTTTTTCAGGGTGTCCAGTGCTGCATCGCTGCCGTGGAGGCTGACCGTCAGGGCATTCCCGCCCAGCACCTTCTGCCGCAGCGCTTCCAGCCTCCGGCCCAGTCCGGCCCAGTCGGCTTCTTCCTGCAGCCCGCAGAGGAAGTGGTAGTAGCTCACGCCGCTGCACCGCTCGTTCATGGCGGCCTCCACCGAGAAGTGGGCCGCCGCACGCATCGACGCAAAGGCATGGCCCTCCCGCAGGAATCTCTGCTCCATCATCAGCTTCTGCTGGCTGACCACCCGCTCCATCGCGGCTTCTGCCTGCGGGCCGGTGAATTTCGTTTCATACAGCCACTCGCCGCCCAGCTCCACAGCCTTTTCGAGGCTGCGTTCCAGCAGGCTCATCCCGGCCACCAGCTTTGCATGGACCGGTCGGCCCGGCTGGCGGCCGGTCCAGCCGTCCACCCATGCACCGCTGCGGCCCAGCCATGTGTTCCGCAGGGTGTTCAGCTCCTGTGCCGTGTGCTTCCCGGTGTCCAGCTCGTCCATCACATCGGTCAGCAGGTTCAGATAGGGCATCTCCTCCGGCGCTGCATTGCCGATGTCGTAGTAGAAGTTCAGGTAGGTGCTGCCCGCCGAAGGGTGATGCAGCAGCTCAGCTCCGGCCAGCATCCCGCCCCGGCCCGGGGTCAGCTTCTTGCCCTCGCCGAGGTCGGCAGCGGTCAGCGGATGGTCCAGCACCAGCTTGCCGTCGGTGCGGGCGGCCCGGCCCTCTTCCTCCTTCTTGGGCAGGGCGGGCACTTGGATGACCTCCACCGGCGCGGGCGCGAACAGCTCCCGCAGCAGCTCGTTGAACCACCCCTTTTCCAGCTTCTCCCGCAGCGAGGCGAACAGCCCGTTGGTATGCAGCAGCAGGGCCGGGTCGCCGGTGTGGAGCCAGCCGGTGGATGCATGGATGGCGTCCAGCACACCGTCCGGGATGCTGCCCGGACGCTCAAGGGAAGCGAACTCGGTGGAGTTGAGGCTTGCCATCAGCAGCTCTTCGGGGATGCCCTTTTCGAGGATGCCGTCCACAGCATTCCGGACAGCGGCAGCAAATTTCCCTGCCGACGCCTCGGTGGCCCCCCGCAGCACCAGCTCCAGCGTCGGCTGCAAGGTGCTGTCGTCGAAGCCTACATCAATGTCCGCCCCCAGCTTCTCTTCCAGCAGGGCGGCTTTCAGGGGCGACTGGTTGTTGCCCAGCAGGGCGTCCAACAGGATCTCCACACCCAGCTGGCGCTCCCGGTCCGCGAACGCGCCGGTGTACCACGCCAGCGCGCACTGTGCCTCGTCCGGCTCGGGCTTTTCGGTGTAGTAGGGGATGTGCAGCCGCACACCGGCCTGCTCGTCCTGTACCGTCAGCCGGGGGCGGCTGACACTCTTGGGCATATGGCTCAGATACTGCTCATCGAGGAAGGCCAGCTTCTCGGCCATGTCCATCTTACCGTAGAGGGTGATGCAGCAGTTGTCCGCACTGTAATGACGGCGGTAGACCCGGACATACTTCTCATAGGTCAGCGCCGGGATGGAGGCCGGGTCGCCTCCGGAGACGAAGCCGTAGGCCGTGTCCGGGAACATCGCCCGGCTCAGGGCGTTCTGCAGCTGGGCGTCCGGCGTCGCCAGTGCGCCCTGCATCTCGTTGTAGACGACGCCGCTCACCGTGCCGTCCTCGTCCCGGTGCCAGCCCTCCTGCTCGAACACGCCCCGGTCCACCATCGCCAGCGGGCAGAACACCGCGTTGAGGTAGACGTCCATCAGGTTCTTGAAATCCGTCTCGTTGGGCGTTGCGAAGGGGTAGACCGTCTTGTCCGGGAAGGTCATGGCATTCAGGAAGGAGGCCATGCTGCTCTTGAGCAGCTGCAAAAACGGCGACTTCACCGGGTATTTCTCGCTGCCCGCCAGCACCGAGTGCTCGAGGATGTGGAACACGCCGGTATCGTCGGAGGGAAAGGTGCCGAATCCGATGCCGAAGGCCTTGTTGTCGTCGTCGTTCTCCACCAGCAGGACAGCCGCCCCGCTGACGTCGTGGGTCAGCACGGTCAGCGTCCCGTGCTGTTCGGGGCACTCCTCGCGCTTGACGAGGGTATAGCCGGGATATTGTTTCATGGTCTTGCTCCTTTGCGTTTTCTGGATTTTTCTCTATTGTATCATCCTGCCCGCCAAAACACAATGAACGGTTTGTGAATCATAACTCGCGGGACGCAAAAAGGCCTCCCCTCGAAGGGGAAGCCTCTCTGCATATTGTATGGAAGAATACCAAAAATATTTAGCCGCCGATCTTCTGAATCATAAACTGCATATCCAGACTATAGCCATAATCCATCTTATAATTGGCTTCCGGATAGAATTCATGACCCTCCGGCAGCACGATTTCGCTCGGCTTGACCGTGTTTACATCCTTCGAAATCGTGGCAACGCCCGTCTCAAATTTATTGTCAGTCATGCACATCAGTTTGATGTCCACCTGTCTCGTGGTTACAGGAATTTTCTTCACAGAAACTACTACGTAGTCATAGCCGTTGGGCGCCTCAAAAATAGTAACAGGAGTCGTGTCAGCCAGCTCGTAGCCCTTAGGGAGCTTGTCTGCAGGAATGCTCTTGGGATCGACCGTCTTAGCATCCTTCAGAACGCTCATATCTTTGTACTCGCCAACATTTGCATTGCCCTGTGCTGCCTCTACATCAGTAAAGATAACATTGACCTTCTTGCTCGTCGTGCCAGGCACATCCGGAACTTCCGTACCGGGGACCTTACTGCTGCTGTCGCCGCCATCACAGCCTGCCAGCACACCTGCTGCGGCAACAGCCAGAGCCGCAACACCAGCGCTCTTGAGGAAACGGCGGCGGGAAATCATATCCAGTCTCATAATTAAAACCTCCACATTGTTTTAGAGGTCTTCCCCCGCTCGCATTTTCTTCCTTCCGGGCGTAAGGCAAACCTCTGTTCTGATTCATTATACCCCCCCCCCGATTATATTTGTCAAGAGGTTTCAGTATTTTTGTGGCGGCTTTCTGCATAAAAAATCGCCCGGCTTTTCTGCGTTTTCCACAAAATATAGCCGTTTGTGTTTTGAATGCACAAGCACCATCCGCAAGCTGCGTATCGCAACGATACCGTTTTGATAGGCGCTATTTTTGAAAGTCACAATAAAAAGAGAGCTGTGCAGGACAGCTCTCTCCGTTTCCGCTTTTTATGATCGTTTGTTATGCCGTTTCTCCCTGACGGCAGGATACCCGGAACAGTACGAATCCCACGACGAACAGCACGATGAGGGAGCCGACGCCCACATTGGCGCTGCCGGTCAGCTGGCTCCCCACGCTGACGATCATCGTCCCGAGAAAGGATGCCCCCTTGCCGCAGATGTCGAAAAGCCCGAAGTACTCGCCCGACTTCTCCGGCGGGATGATCTTTGCGAAGTGGGAGCGGCTGAGGGCCTGCACGCCGCCTTGGAACATCCCCACGATGACAGCCAGCACCCAGAACTGCCACTGCCGGGTCAGAAAGAACGCAAACACCGCGATGCCCGCATAGGCCGCGATGCAGACCGGGATGAGCTTCGACGAGGGATACTCGTTGGACAGCCGCCCGAAGATGAGGGCCGACGGAAACGCCACGATCTGCGTCACCAGCAGCGCCAGCAGCAGCCCGGTGGTGTCCAGCCCCAGCGCCGTGCCGTAGGCCGTGGCCATGTCGATGATGGTATACACGCCGTCGATGTAGCAGAAGAACGCCAGCAGGAACCAGAACACCTGCTTGTCCTCCGGCAGATGCCGCAGGGTCTGGCCGATGCGGACAAAGCTCTGGCGTACTGCGTGCTCTTCCACCTCCACATAGTGGAGCTGTCGGTAGCTTTTCAGCAGCGGCAGGGTGGTCACGAGCCACCACACCGCCGTCAGGATAAGCGCGATGTTCAGCGCCGTCATCTGGCTGAGGCCAATGGCCCCCGCCCCCAGCACAAGGCCGAGACAGACCACGAAGGGCACGCAGCTGCCGATGTAGCCCCACGCATAGCCCCGGCTGGACACCTCATCCATCCGCTCCGGCGTGGTCACATCCCCGAGCATGGAGTCGTAGAACACCAGACTGCCCGAAAATCCCACCTTCGCAATGACGAAGATGACGAGGAAGGGCAGCCACGCCGACGCCGCGCCCATGGCGCAGCATCCCACGATGCCCACGCCGACGCAGAGCATGAAGATGGGCTTCTTGAAGCCTCTGGTGTCCGCCACCGTGCCGAGGATCGGGCTGAGGATGGCCGTGATGATGGTCACGACCGAGCTGGCATAGCCCCAGTAGGCCAGATACTCCACCGAGGTCAGGCCGCCGCTCTCTGCCAGTGCGTTGAAGAAAATGGGGATAAGGGTCGCCACCATCAGCACAAAGGCCGAGTTTCCCACGTCGTACAGGATCCAGTTCCGTTCCAGCCTCGTCAGGCGAAAATTGCCATTCTTTCCCATCCAGTGCTCCTCTCAGTCTTCCCCGAACGTGTGCTGATATTCCGGCCCCAGCGGCTTTCCTCCGGCATACTCGCCGATGAGCCGCGCCGCCAGCGGCACAGCCGTTTTGTACAGCTCCTCGAGCTTCCGGCTGCTCTGGACACACTTGGGGTTGGGCTGCGGATTCGCCACAAGGCCGTGCATGAACTCATACTTTCCGGCGGCGCGCATCCCGGCCAGCACCACCCAGCGTTTGACGGGGTTCGCCGCCTGCAGCATATGGTGCACCGAGATCATCCCCTTCATCGCCGCCAGCGTCTCATCCACCGTGACGCCCTCATAAAAAGGCGCGACGACCTCCGCCCGCTGGCGGCTGGGCTTGATGTGGCTGGCCGTGAAGAACTTCATGGGGTCATAGCCGTCCTCCCGCAGCAAGGCGTTGTCGAACTCTGTCTCGATCTCACAGTGGCTCACGCCGCTCTCCCGGACATAAGCCTCTACATAGGGGTGACAGGTGCTGTCCAGCGCAAAATGGCAGACGAAGCCCAGCGCGTAGGCCAGCGCAGCGTCCTTATCCGCCGCGTGTTCCACCACGGCCCGGGCGCGGGTGAAAAACACCTCGCCCTTTTCCTCGTGCATGGCATTCCCCAAACGGTTCACCGGGTTCGTCTGCAATGCCTTGTAATAAAACATCAGGTCAGGCCCGTGGAGGCCCATATCGTAGAGTTCCCGGTGCTGCTCCAGCGTCTGGCGCAGCCCGTCCGGAAGCAGGGCCAGAACATCTGCGCCAAAGCGGCGGTGTGCGTAGGTAGAAGGCATGATACCGCCCCTTTTCGTTTATTTTTCGTATTCCTGCGGCAGCTCGTTCTTCAGGCCGCGCTCCATCAGGGACTTGACGGCCTCCGCCGCGCTCATCCCCTTGTTGACGATGGCGTTGACGGTCTGGACGATGGGCATTTCCACCTGATACCGCTCGGCCAGCTCCAGCGCAGCGGGCAGGGCGTTCATGCCCTCCACCACCATGCCCACTTCCTTGACGGCGTGCTCCGGGGTCTCGCCCTTGCCGATAAGGATACCGGCGCGGTTGTTTCGGCTGTGCATACTGGTGGCCGTCACGATGAGGTCGCCGATGCCGGCCAGACCCGCAAAGGTGTGGATGTTGCAGCCCATCGCCACGCCCAGACGGGCGATCTCGGCGATGCCCCGGGTGATGAGGGCGGCGCGGGCGTTGTCGCCGTAGCCGAGGCCGGTGGAGATGCCGACGCCCAGCGCGATGACGTTCTTCATGGCACCGCTCAGCTCCACACCCTTGATGTCGTCATTGGTGTAGACGCGCATGACGTTGTTGGTAAAGACCTCCTGCACGAAGGCCGCAGCCTCGGCGTCCTTGCTGGCCGACACGATGGTGGTGGGCAGGTCGATAGCCACCTCCTCTGCGTGGGTGGGGCCGGACAGGGCCACAAGGCGGATGTTCTTCGGGCCGCCCTCCCGGCCCAGCTCATCGGCAAGGATCTCCGTCATGGTGTACAGCGTGTCCGGCTCGATGCCCTTGGCCACGTCCACGATGATCTGGCCGTCGGCCACATAGGGCCGGGCCTTTGCTGCCGTGGAGCGGACGAAGACCGACGGCACCGCGAACAGCAGGATGTCCTTGTCCTTGCAGACCTCCTCGATGCTCTTGGTGAACCGCAGCTCCTCCGGGATCTTCATCTGCGGCAGGTTGGGGTGGACGCGGGTCGTCGAAAGGTCATCGATCTCCTTCTCGATGGCCGACCAGACCAGCACATCGTTCCCGCTCACCGTCAGCATCCGTGCAAGGGCCATGCCCCAAGTTCCAGCGCCCAGAATACCAATACGTTTCATCACGTTTGTCCTCCGTATCCGCCGCGCTCCCATCTGCCGGGGCGTGCGGCCTGTTCTGCCCGTGCCACCGCACAGGTCTATTCGGTTCTATTGTACCCGAAAGCCCCTGCCGCGTCAACTGTTCCGCCGTTGTGCACAAAGTTCATGCATCTTTTTCATTCATTTCATCCATACCATGCAATTTTTCGAAACCATTTGCGTTCCCCCGGAAATCATGCTATAGTATTCTGGTAGGATTTGTAGGATTTTCTGCTCAGGCCCTTGACTGAAAGTATGGTTTAAGGTGTATCATGAGCTTTCCTGCTGTTCCATCGGTTTATCGCATTTTTCAAAAAGTGCGATAAAAAGTCAAACTGCTCTATTTTTCATTTTGAAGAAGGACATCATCCATGCTGGAATCTTTGTTATCCAACCGCACCATCAGCGTGCTCTGGGAGGCCCTGCCCCGCATCCTGTCGGCAGGCCTCACCATGACCATCCCCCTCACCCTCGTCTCGTTCACTCTGGCGATGGTGCTGGCCGTAGCCGTGGCTCTGGTACAGTACGCCCGGGTGCCGGTGCTGAGTCAGCTGGCCCGGTTCTACATCTGGGTCATCCGGGGCACACCGCTTCTGGTGCAGCTCTTCATCATCTTCTATGGCCTTCCCAGCGTGGGCATCATGCTGGACGCCTTTCCGGCGGCGGTCATCGCCTTCGCCTTCAACGAGGGCGCTTACTGCGCCGAGACCATGCGCGGTGCGCTGGAAAGCGTGCCGCAGGGCCAGCTGGAGGCCGGCTGCTGCGTGGGCATGAGCTGGTGGCAGATCATGCGCCGCATCGTGCTGCCACAGGCGCTGCGCACCGCCGTGCCTGCGCTGTCCAACTCCCTCATCGGTATGATCAAGGACACCTCGCTGGCGTCCAATATCACGGTGGCAGAGCTGTTCATGGCGGGGCAGCGGGTAGCCGCCCGCACCTACATCTTCCTGCCCATCTACTGCGAGGTGGCTGTGGTGTATCTGCTGTTCTGTACCGTCATCACCAAGCTGCAGGGGCTGCTGGAGCGCCAGCTCAACGCCCACGGCTTCCAGTAAGAAAGGAGTGTGGCTGTTATGGCAATGTTAGAGATCCGCGGCGTCCGCAAATCCTTCCATACATATGCAAAGCCCGGCGTCCGTCCCGGCATCTTTGGCCGTGCCCCGAAGCCGGTCAGCAGCCTTGACGTGCTGTGCGGCGTCGATCTGACGGTGGAAAAGGGCGACGTCGTCGCCATCCTCGGCCCCTCCGGCTCCGGCAAGACCACCCTGCTGCGCTGTCTCAACTTCCTCGAGACCGCCGACGCGGGCACCCTTACCTTCGACGGTGAGGCCTTCGACCTTGCCCGCGCCGACCGGGCCTCCATCGCACGGCTGCGTCGGAAGACGGCCTTCGTTTTCCAGAACTATAACCTCTTCCGCAACAAGACGGCCCTCCAGAACGTCACCGAGGGCCTCATCGTTGCCCGGAAAATGCCCAAAAACGAGGCCAACGCCATCGGCATGAAGATGCTGGAAAAGGTCGGCCTCGCCGACCGGGCCGACTACTATCCCCGCCAGCTCTCGGGCGGTCAGCAGCAGCGTGTGGCCATCGCCCGCGCCCTCGCTTCCGACCCCGAGATCATCTATTTCGACGAGCCGACCAGCGCCCTCGACCCCGAGCTGACCGGCGAGGTGCTGGCTGTCATGCGGCAGCTGGCGCAGGAGGGGATGACCATGCTGGTCGTCACCCATGAGATGGGCTTTGCCCGCAACGTCTCCTCCCGCACCGTCTTCATGGAGAACGGCGTCGTGGTGGAGGAAGCCCCCTCGCAGGAGTTCTTCGCCCACCCCAAAGAGGCCCGCACCCGTGAGTTCCTGCAAAAGATCTCGCATACCGAAGTCTGAAGCCTCTCCCAAGCTTTTACCACAGAAAGGATCAATTATTATGAAACGCAGAACCTTTATCTCCCTGATGAGCGTCATGGCTGCCGCCGGTGCCCTCTCGCTGGCTGGCTGCTCTTCCAGCAAGTCCGCTTCCTCCGCCGCTGCCAACAAGCTGGAGACCGTCCAGTCCAACGGCAAGCTGGTCGTCGCGCTGGAAGGCGCATGGCAGCCCTGGAGCTTCCACGATGAGAGCGACACCCTCGTCGGCTACGACGTCGAGGTCTCCCGCGCCATCGCCGAAAAGCTGGGCGTCGAGCCGGAGTATGTCGAGAGCGACTGGGACAGCCTCTTCGCCGGTCTGGACGCCGGCCGCTATGACCTCGTCTGCAACGGCGTCGAGGTCACGGAGGAGCGCGCCAAGACCTACGACTTCACCACCCCCTACGGCTACATCCACACCGCCCTCGCCGTCCGCAAGGACAACGAGGACATCAAGAGCTTTGAGGACCTCGCAGGCAAGACCACGGCCAACAGTCCTGCCTCCACCTATATGGAGCTGGCCGAGAGCTACGGCGCTACCGTGCAGGGCATCGACACGCTGGAGGAGACCATCCAGCTGCTGACTGCCGGCCGCATCGACGCCACCCTGAATGCCGACGTCTCCTTCTACGACTACCTGAATGTCCATCCGGACGCCAACTTCAAGCTGGTGGCCCAGACCGAGGAGGCCTCCCATGTCGCCATCCCCGTGCTCAAGAGTGACGACACCTCCTTCCTCGACGCCCTCAACAGCGCCATCGAAGCACTGCGTGCTGACGGCACCCTCAAGGAGCTGAGCGAAAAGTATTTCGGCGAGGACATCTCTTCCGAGAACTGATCCCGACCCACCGGAGGCACATTGCGACCTGCGCAGCAGTCTCTCTTTATCCTGTGATCAGTGCCACCGCCACGTCGTTGACGTTTGTTCCGGTGGCCCCGGTGATGATCAGCCCCTCTGCCGCCTGTAAGGCGTGGTAGGCATCGTTATTTTTCAGAGTGTCGAACACGTTCCAGCCCTTTGCCGCCAGAGCGGCAGCGGTATTGCCGTCCACATAGCCGCCGGCGGCATCGGTGGGGCCGTCGGTGCCGTCGCTGCCCACCGAGAAGACCGCCGCGTCCAGCCCGGCAAGAGCCGGAGCCGCCGCAAGGGCGATCTCCTGATTGCGGCCGCCGAGACCCTTCCCGGTCAGGTGCACCACAGTCTCGCCGCCTGCGATAAAGGCCAGCTTCCGGCTCTGCCCCGCGTGGGTGCGGACGATGGAGCCAAGGAAGCTGCCCGCCTCCCGGGCCTCGCAGCAGAGCCGGTCGGTGAGGACGACTGGCTCATAGCCCCGCGCCCGGCAGGCACTGGCCGCAGCTGCACACAGTTCCCGGACGCTGCCGGTGATCCGGGTCGTCACGTTGTCGAGCGCTTTCGGCGTTTCCTGTGCCAGAAGCTCTTTCGCCTGTTCCGACAGGTTCAGCCGATACTTTTCCGCAATGGCAAGCGCCTGCGCGCAGGTGGAGGAGTCCGGCACCGCCGGGCCGCTGGCAATCATATCCAGCGGGTCGCCCAGAATATCATTGAGGACGATGCTGAATACGTTTGCCGGAGCACAGCGCTGTGCGAACCGCCCGCCCTTGACCCCGGAAAGCCGCTTGCGGATGGTGTTCATCTCCACGATGTCGGCCCCGCTGGCAAGGAGCTGATGGGTGATGTCCTGCAATTCCCCGCCGGGGAGCAGCGGCTTTTCAAACAACGCGCTGCCGCCGCCCGAGAGCAGAAACAGTACCGTGTCCTCTGCGGTCAGCCCCTGCACCAGCTCCAGCGCCTTTTCGGTGGCCGTAAAGCCGTTTTCGTCCGGGACGGGGTGGCCTGCTTCATAACAGTCCACCCCGGAGATCTGGCCTTTGACGTGGCCATACTTGGTCACGACCACACCGCCGTCCACCCGGCCCAGTGCTTCCACGGCGGCATGGGCCATCTGCCATCCGGCCTTGCCCGCCGCCACCAGCAGCACCTTGCCGCCCTTGGGCTGAAAGGCTTTCAGTGCACGGCGGACAGCCTCGTCCGGCAGGACAGCGCTCAGGCTGGCCCCGATGATGGCGTCGGCATCCCTTCGCAGCGTTTCGTTCATCCTCATGTCCTCCATTTTTGCGGAGCCCCGCTCTTCCGGCGCAGGCCCTTTTGCTCTGATTATAGCACGGATCTGCCGGTCTGTGGGGAATTTTTTGCTCCTTCACCTTGCTCCAGAGGGCAGCGCCGCCAACTATCATATCGCGCTGGACAGCGGGGTCATCGGCATCGAAACGTGTGCCAAGATCATGGAAAGCCTTGTCTGAACGGTGCTTTCCGGGCCAATAACGTAAAATGCCGCCCACCTGCGTGACAACAGCGCAGGCGGGCGGCATTGTTTTTCCGGTCAGAGCTTATTTCAGCACTTTAGTTCCGGTCACAGGGTCGGGGATGCCCAGCAGGGCCAGAATAATGGCCATCCGGATATAAACGCCGTTGTGGACTTGGTCGAAGTAGGCGGCACGGGGGTCGCTGTCCACGTCCAGCTTGATCTCGTCGATGCGGGGCAGCGGGTGCAGCACCGGCATATCCGATGGGGCCAGCTCCAAGAGCTTGGCGTTCAGGGAGTAGCAGCCTTTCAACCGGAGGTAGTCCTCTTCGTTGAAAAAGCGCTCCTGCTGGATGCGGGTCATATAGAGCACGTCCAGATGCGGCAGCTCGGCTTCGAGGTCTGCCGTCTCCTTGTAGGTCTGATGGAGCGGCGTCAGGGTCTCGTCCTTGACGTACTGGGGGATGCGCAGCTCCTCCGGCGAGATGAACACGAAGCGATTCCCCTCGAACTGGC
>OKUA01000429.1_pt1 | contig 32580 bp, 26 predicted proteins | sample 1606501 | NCBI WGS metagenome assembly OKUA01 (sample SAMEA3879608, study PRJEB24766) | human gut metagenome | biome: human-associated habitat; feature: feces | place: USA | collected 1985/1987
CAGCAGCCTGGTCAGCATAATGCTAACGCAGCGCGCCCGCAGCAGCAGGGTAATGCGCGCCCGCAACAGGGAAATATGAATAACAATAATAATGCACGTCCGCAGCAAGGCGGTACCGGTGCACAGCGTCCGCAGGCCAATACTGCTCGTCCTGCTGGTGCCAATAATAAACCTTTTAATAAAAATGCCCGTAAAGATAAACCGCAGATCAAAGGTTCTTATGCAACTAAAGACAGCCGTCCTAACCGCAGTAATAATCATATGGGACGCAGTAATAAACGCCAGGGCGGCAATAATAATGTTCCGCGCGTGCAGCAGCCTGTAGTAGAGGTTCAGAAACCTACTTATGTAGAGATCGGCGAAACTATCAATGTCAAAGATTTTGCCAACCTGCTGAAACGTGAAGTCAGCGAAGTTATCAAATCTTTGTTCATGTTGGGCGTGATCGTTACTATCAATCAGGATATCGACTTTGATACGGCATTGTTGGTCGGCAGTGAATTTGATGTCGAAGTTGCCGCGTTACCGCCTGAAGAGGATCCGACTGAAATTCCGGAAGTGGAAGATGATCCGGCTAAACGTTTGCCGAGGCCGCCGGTAATCACTGTTATGGGTCACGTTGACCATGGTAAAACTTCTCTGCTTGACGCTATTCGCAAGGCTAATGTTACAGCAAGAGAAGCTGGCGGTATTACGCAGCATATCGGTGCTTATCAGGTTAATTATCAGGGCAAAAAGATTGTTTTCCTTGATACTCCCGGTCACGAAGCTTTTACAGCTATGCGTGCGCGTGGAGCACAGGTAACAGATGTTGCTATTTTGGTAGTTGCTGCAGATGACGGTGTTATGCCGCAGACCATCGAGGCGATCAACCATGCGAAGGCGGCAGGGGTTGAAATTATTGTCGCAGTGAATAAGATTGATAAGCCAAGTGCCAATGTTGAACGTGTAAAGCAGGAGCTTACCGAGCATGGTCTTGTATGCGAAGAATGGGGCGGCGATGTAATCTGCGTTCCCGTATCGGCAAAGACAGGCGAAGGTATAGACGAGCTTCTCGAAATGGTAAACCTCACGGCAGATGTCCTTGAACTTAAGGCTAACCCCGACAGACTCGCAAAGGGCGTTGTTATCGAGGCAAGAATCGATAAGGGCAGAGGTCCTATCGCTACTGTTCTTGTACAGACAGGTACGCTCCATACAGGCGATACAATAATCGCAGGTACTGCTGTAGGACGTGTCCGTGTAATGCGTGACGACAAGGGCAAAGCGGTAAAGGAAGCCGGTCCTTCTGTTCCCGTTGAGATAATGGGTCTTGCGGAAGTGCCGAGCGCAGGCGACGATTTTGCGGCTGTTGAAGATGAAAAGCTCGCAAGAGAGCTTGTTGAAAAGAGAAAGTTCGACGCTAAGGAAGAGCAGTTCAAACTCTATAAGAAGGTCAGCCTTGATAATCTGTTCTCACAGATCGAGGAAGGCTCGATGAAGAAGCTCCCCATCATAGTAAAGGCAGACGTACAGGGTTCTGTAGAAGCTGTTTCGCAGTCACTGTCAAAGCTGTCAAACGAGGAAGTAAAGGTAGAAGTAATTCACGGTGCGGTAGGTGCCGTAACAGAAAGCGACGTTATGCTTGCAAAGGCATCGGGCGCTATCATAGTAGGCTTTAACGTAAGACCTAACCCTGCGGCTGCAGACAACGCAAAGCGTGACGGTGTCGATATAAGACTCTACAGAGTAATATATGACGCAATAGAAGAAATCGAAACAGCCATGAAGGGTATGCTTGCGCCCAAGTACAGAGAAGTTGATACAGGACGTGTTGAGGTAAGACAGGTAATGAAGCTGTCGAGCGTCGGCGTGGTAGCAGGCTCTTATGTACTTGACGGTAGGGTACAGAGAAACGGCGAGGTAAGAGTTGTCCGTGACGGCATAATCGTTGCTGTTGACAAGATAGCAGGCTTACGTCGTTTCAAGGACGATGTGAAGGAAGTAGCCGCAGGCTACGAGTGCGGTATCACGCTTGAAAAGTTCACTGACATAAAGGATGGCGATATATTCGAGGCGTTTGTTACCGAGGAGTACAGAGATTAATGGCAAATTTCAATACAGCAAGACTTGCGGAGGATATAAAACGTGAGATCTCCACAGCTATGCGTGATATAAAGGACGGCGCTGTAGTAAAGGCGATGGTCGGTGTGTCACGCTGTGAGCTGACTAGCGATCTGTCCTACTGCAAGGTTTATATCACAACGCTTGAGGGCGGCGACACCACGAAAAATGTCGCCGAGCATCTCAAGAAGGCAGAGGGCTTCTTTAAAAGAAGAATCAACGAGCGTGTGAAGATGCGCAAGCTGCCTCAGCTGATATTCGTGCCGGATAATTCGATGGATTATTACGAGCATATCAGCGAGGTGATAAGCAAACTGCCGAAACCTGCCGAACCCGATGATAACGGCGATGACGAAAGGTAAACAATAATGATAACAGACGTTAAAAAAGCGGCAGAGCTACTGAAAAGCAACGATGATTTTCTGATACTGTCACACGCCAACCCCGACGGAGATACACTGGGCTGTGCTTACGGCCTTTGCGGTATGCTTCAGAAAATGGGTAAACGGGCAAAGGTTATGTGTGCGGATGAGATAGCGCCCCGTATGGAGTTCCTGCGTGATACGGTGATACAGCAGAACTTTGAGGAAAAGACCATAGTGAGCGTTGACGTTGCCGACAGAAAATTGCTCGGCGACCTTGACGCAGTATACGGCGGCAGGATATTTCTTGCGATAGACCACCACGAGAGCAGACAGGAGTTTGCAAAATATACTCTTGTAGATTCCGATGCGGCTGCGGCTTGCGAACTTATTTTTCAGATAGCGGAGGAAATGAATGCACAGCTTGACGGTGAGATTGCGTCCTGCCTTTACACAGGACTTGCAACCGACACGGGCTGCTTCAAGTATTCCAACACGACAAGCAGAACGCACATAATAGCAGCTAAGCTGATGGCTTATGAGTTTGATGTTTCCGGCATCAATTACAAGCTGTTTGATATGAAGTCAAAGGGCAGGCTGGAGCTTGAACAGGCGATAACGCAGGGAATGGAATTCTTCTGTGACGACAGGGTTGCGGTAGTATGGCTGACAACGGAGCTTATGGATCGCTTTAATGGCAGAGTTGACAGCGAGGACTTCAATGGTCTTGCAAGCCTTCCCCGTCAGGTAGAGGGCGTAATTATCGGCGCTACCGTAAAGCAGAAGGGTCCTGCTACGTTCAAGATCTCTGTCAGAACGGCAGAGCCGATAAACGCAGGAAGCGTGTGCGCCCTGTTCGGCGGCGGCGGTCACGCCAGAGCCGCAGGCTGTACCATAGAGGGCAGTATAGAGTTTGTGAAAGCAAAGCTGCTGCCTGTATTTGAAAAGGCGCTGAAAGCAAATGAATGAAATAAACGGCGTAATCTGTATCAATAAGCCGCAGGATTTCACCTCGTTTGATGTTGTGGCGATAATGCGAAGGGCGGCAGGAACGAGAAAAATCGGTCACGGCGGTACGCTTGACCCTATGGCGACAGGCGTTTTGCCGATATATATCGGCAGAGCGGCAAAGACAGCCGACCTGAATCCTGTCAGCGACAAGAGATACCGTGCAACCTTCAGGCTCGGTGTGACTACCGATACCGAGGACGTATGGGGCAAGGTGCTGACAAAGAGCGAAAAGCCTGTTACGCTTGCGGAAATTACCGATGCGGTAAAGACTATGCAGGGCGATATAATGCAGATACCGCCGATGTATTCTGCGGTGAAGATAAACGGCAAACGGCTTTATGACCTTGCAAGGCAGGGCATTGAGGTTGAACGTGCCGCCCGTCCGGTCACGGTATATTCGATAGAACTGTCCGACTATGACGGGGAAAAGCGCACAGGTACGCTTGATATTTATTGCTCAAAAGGAACCTATATCCGAACGATCATAAGCGATATAGGAAAAAAGCTCGGCACAGGAGCGATAATGACCTCGCTTTGCCGCACGATGGCGGCAGGCTTTACGCTTTCGGACTGCCACGATATTGAAACGCTTCGTAATATGCCGCCTGAGGATACCGCAAGGCTGGTACTGCCGACAGAGCGTGTTTTCTCGTGCTATGACGAGATAACTCTGGACGGTACACAAAAGAAGCTGTTCATGAACGGCATGATACTTGACTGCGGAAGAATGGATATTTCATACCCGGAAGGCACCTGCCTGCGCCTTAAGCACGATGGTGATTTTTTAGGCGTGGCAAGGGTGAACGGGGAGAACGGGCTTAAAAGCGTATACCTTAATATATTATCTTGATTTTCCCATTTAATGCGGGACACGGAGGTTTATTCTTGATTGACATTACCGAAAATATAATACCCATCCCGCCGACAGCAACGGCACTCGGCTTTTTTGACGGCTTGCATTTAGGTCATATGAAGGTCGTGGAGGAATGCTTCAGACACGGCGGGCTTTGCCCTGCAATGTTCACGTTTCACAGCGACACGGCATTGCCTAAAAGGGAAAAGATAGAGAACCTGCTCACAAATGATATGAAGCTGGAGAAGCTCGCAGAAGCCGGAGTACAATATATTTATTCTCCGGATTTCAATTCGGTGTGCGACTACACGGCAAGGGATTTCATCGAAAAGGTTCTCGTGAAGATAATGAACGCAAAGGTCGTTGTGTGCGGATTTGATTTCAGGCTCGGAGCAGGCGGAGGAAGCGATGCCGAAGAGCTTAAATGTATATGCTGTGAGTACGGCATAAAGGTCGTTATAATACCGCCGTTCAGTCTGGACGGATGTGTGGTACATTCAACGGCCATCAAAAATCTGATAAAATCGGGTGAAATAGCAAAGGCGAACAAACTGCTCGGATATGATTTTTCGATAGAGGGCAGAGTGATAGAGGGCAACCGCATAGGCAGAACCATAGGAAGCCCGACCATAAACCAGCGTTTCCCCGAAAACATAGTTATGCCGCGTTTCGGAGTATATAAGAGCGTGACATATCTTGACGGCAGGGTCATGCCGTCTGTTACAAACATAGGCGTAAAGCCTACTGTTGACTATAAGGACAGTCCTCTTGCGGAAACGCATATAATGGATTTTGACGGTGATCTTTACGGCAGGACACTGCGTGTTTCACTGCTTGATTTTATACGTCCCGAAAGACGTTTTGACAGCGTAGGCGAGCTTAAAGCTCAGCTTGACAAAGATAAAATCACCGCCAAGCAATAAATACACTGTTTTATCACACAGGTTTCACCTGTGCAGGATAGAATATAGCAGATGTGCGCAGAGGGGTACGGCTATGTACCGACGCTCTGCCGGATACTTCGTTTTAAGGAGCAAAAAATGATAGAAGTAAAGAATCTGACTAAGCGTTACGGCTCTAAAACAGCAGTCAGCAATGTTTCCTTTACCGCAGAAGAAAGCGAGATACTTGGTTTTCTCGGTCCTAACGGTGCAGGAAAATCAACTACAATGAATATCCTTACGGGTTATCTTTCCTCAACAGAGGGCGAAGCAAAGATAAACGGTATAGATATTCTTGAAGAGCCTGTAAAAGCTAAGCAAATGATAGGTTATCTTCCCGAACAGCCTCCGTTATATCTTGATATGACTGTAATGGAATACCTTAAGTTCGTATACGGGCTGAAAAAGTGCAAGCTGCCGATCAACTCGCATTTAAAGGAGATATGCAACCTTGTAAAGATAACCGATGTCAAGGATCGTGTTATCAAGAATCTTTCAAAGGGTTACAAACAGCGTGTGGGTCTTGCACAGGCGCTTGTGGGAAATCCGCCGGTGCTTATTCTTGACGAGCCTACGGTCGGACTTGACCCCAAGCAGATAATCGAGATAAGAGCGCTTATAAAGAAGCTCGGCAAGAACCATACCGTAATACTTTCAAGCCACATACTCCCCGAGATACAGGCGGTATGCGACAAGATAGTTATCATCAACAGAGGTAAGGTCGTAGCAAACGACAGCGCAGACCATCTTGCAAAGAATATGTCCGCAGATCACAAGCTGGTGATACGCTGTGAGGGAAACCCCGCAGACGTGAAGAAGCTGCTTTCGGCTATTCCCGGTATGGACGAGGTGTTCGTCAACAGGGAGAATGTCGAGGAGGGCGTCAGCGAATACTTCTTAAATGCAAAGCCGGGTACGGATATTCGCCGTGAAGTTTCAAAGCGTCTTGCGTCAAGAAATTACACTCTGCTTATGATGAAGTCCAGTGAGCTTACTCTTGAAGAAGTGTTCCTCAAGATCACAACGGGCGATATATACGGTAATGTCGGCGACAGCGTTGATAAGCTGAAGCTGTCAAAGTAAGCGGAAAGGCGGAATAAAAATGTTTGCAATATTTAAAAGAGAACTGAAGGCATATTTCACATCGCCGCTCGGCTATGTGTTCCTTGCTATTTTTTACGCATTTTCGGGATTGTTCTTTTATATCTTCTCCCTGTCTGTAGGCTCGACCGATATATCAAGCGTATTCCTGATGATGTTCATAGTGCTTATGGTTTTCGTGCCTCTGCTTACTATGCGACTGCTTTCTGAGGACAAGAAGCAGAAGACGGATCAGCTTATTCTGACTGCTCCCGTAAGTCTTTTGTCTATAGTAATGGGCAAGTTCCTTGCGGCTTATGCAATATTTGCGATAGGCGTTGCGGTCATGCCCGTATACGGCTTTGTAATGTCGACCTTTGCGACGGTTTCGTGGCTCCCGATATGGGGCAACACCTTAGGTCTTTTACTTCTCGGCGGTATATTCGTTTCTATAGGTCTTTTCATATCATCACTTACGGAAAACCAGATGATAGCGGCAATAGGCGGTTTCTTTATCAATCTTATGATACTGCTTATGAATACGCTGAAAAGCGCACTCCCCAACGGATTTTTACAGGATGTGCTTTCAAGCATCTCGGTATATTCGAGATACTCTGAGATAACAAACGGAATATTCAGCCTGTCAAGCCTGATATTCTTTGTGAGCGTTATCTTTATTTTCCTGTTCCTTACGGTAAGGGTACTTGAAAAACGCCGCTGGGCATAAGCGATGACTATGATAAAGGGATAAAGGAGAAAACGCATGAGTAAAATAAACGAAGCGGCTGAAGTAAAAGAAACAGCGGCTGAGAATAAAACAGATACCGCTCCTGCAGAAAAGAGCAACGGCAGGAACGGAAAACCCCGCAAGAATCCGTTCAGAAACAAGAAGTTCAAGTACGGCGGTCTGTCGGTACTGTTCACGGTCATATTTATAGTGGCTGTGGTTCTGGTAAACGTAATAATCACACTGCTCGGTGACAGATTCATGCCGACGGCGGATCTTACCGATTCAGGACTTTACAGCATTGAGCAGTCAACGGTAGATTATCTCAAAACCGTGACCGATGAGGTTACGATAACGGTAACAAGCGAGGAAGCGGCTTTTACCGGAGGCAGCTCTTATTACTATCAGACAAACGAGATACTGAAGAAAATCGCAGCGGCGAATTCCAACATAAAATTACAGTATATTGATGTAGTTTCAAACCCCGGCTTTATAGCAAATTACACCGAAACCATAACCTCGAATGAAATTATGGTCGAGAGCAAGGCTACAAAGCGTGTAAAGGTGCTGACCTACGAGGACTTCCTCAGCATAACCTATAATGAACAGTACCTCAACTATTACGGCGTGAAGCGGCCCGAAAAGGTTGAAGCCAACGCAGAGCAGGCTGTAGTATCCGCTATTATGAACGTTACCGATACAGATCCTGTAAAGGTTGCGGTTTTAACGGGCTACGGAGAAAAAGAGAACACTGTTTTACAGAATCTGCTCAAGACAAACAGCTACGTTATCGAATCGGTTAACATTACGCTTACCGACAAGATAAGCGAGGACTACGATTTTGTATTTATGTTCGGACCCGATAAGGATTATTCCGTTGCCGATATAAACAAGCTCGACACATGGCTTGACAACAGCGGTAAATTCGGCAAGAATCTTGTATATGTAGGCAACCCCAAACTCGGTGATTCACCGAACATTGACGGTCTGCTTGACCAGTGGGGTCTGAAGGTCGAAAAGGGTATCACCTACCAGACAGACGAAAACTACACCTACAGCGGTATGAACACATATCAGGTGCTTTCAGTACCCGATACAGACTTCAGCAAGTTTACAAACAGCTCGCCCGTTCACGGCTACAATATGAGCCCTGTGACATCAAAGTGGGCGGATCAGAACGGCAACGGCAACATTACTGTACAGTCTATACTAAACACCTATGCAGGTGCTGTTATAAAGCCGCAGGACAGCGGTGATAACTGGTCGCCCGAGAGCGATGCGGAAAGAAAGCAGTATTCTGTTATAATGCAGGCGGTAAAGACAAGATATGAGGGTACAAATCCCTTCTCCAGCCGTATAGTAGCAATCGGCGGTATGGAATTCCTCAACACATCGTTCCTGCAGACAGCGTCCGTAAACAACTCCCAGCTTATTATGAATATCTTCAACGTAAGCTGTAATAAGGAGGAGGGCATTACGCTCACTCCCAAGTCCTACAACACCTCAACCTTTGAGATAACAGACGCACAGAAGAACGGCCTTGTTATAGGCTTCGTCATCGTACTGCCTCTGTTACTGATAATATCCGGTATTGTAATATGGGTAAAGCGTCTGCATAAGTAAGCGAAAGGTCGGCAATGAAGAAAAATACTAAAATAATACTCGGCTCGGTAATCGGCATTGCAGTACTCGGTGCGGCAACGCTCGCACTGGTGCTGACACAGCCGGAGAGCGACAACGCAGACTCAGGCACGTCAAGCAGCGAAACCGTCAGCGTGACCGATTATACGACCGATGATATTTCAACGCTCACGATAAGCAACGAGAGCGGCGAATATACGATAAACCGTTTAGGTAAGGAAAAGTGGGGTATAGATTCAATCCCCGAGGCACTTGCAAACAGCAGTGCATATTCAACCGCAATGAGCAGTGCCGGCGGCATCGGCGCAAAGCAAATCGTTGAGGAAAATGCGACAGATCTTGCAAAATACGGCTTTGACAAGCCGACCGCAACGGTTAAAATGACGTTCAAGGATAACAAGGCTGAGGATATAACCTGCCTTATCGGTATAAAGTACGAGGGCGAAAACTCGTGGTACGTTAAAACCGACAAGAGCGATACGGTATATCTTGTAGCAAATGCAGGCGTCAGCTTTGCAATGAACAGCGAGCTGTCATACGTCAACAAGTCAACGCTTGTGGCGGCTTATGATTCCGAGAATGATAAAGTAAACAGGGTTCGTATCGAGCGAAAGGATCTTGATAAGGATATAGTTCTTGACAAGCTCCCCGAGGAAACCGAAAAGGAGTTTTCGTCAACATACGTTGCTTATGAAATGTCCAGCCACAACAATATCCTTGCAGACGATGAGCTTGACAAGAAAGTGATTTACGGCCTGTTCGGAATATCGGCTTCGGATGTGTTTGCCGTATCTCCCACAGACGAGCAGAAAAAGCAGGCGGGTCTTGACGATCCGAACTGCACCGTTACTATGGTAAGCAACAAGGAAACCGTTACCAAGCTCACTTTAGGCTCTGCTGTCTACACTGTTACAAAGAACGATGAAACAGGCGAAGAAATAAAGACAATAACGGGCTACTATGGTATGCTCTCAGGCAAGGACGCAATATATGTGTTCTCTCCCGACTCTCTGCCGTGGCTTACCGCAACACCCGAAAATATGCTTTATAAGCTGTTCCTTACACCTTATATCTACTATCTTGACGGTGTAACAATCTATGACAGCGACAGAAAGGCATATGATTTCACTATTACGGGCGACGCTGACAAGTCGAGCTTCACATACGAAGGCAAGAAGGTAGATTCAGCCAAGTTCAAGGCATTCTATCAGTATCTGCTTTCGGCATACGCAGAGCAGATTTACCTTGACGATCTTACAGGCGACAACAAGTTCATCGCAGGTGTCACCTACGATCATCGTGAAGAAGGCAAGGAGAACGACATTGTCGAGTTCTATGCGAGCGAGAGCGACCGTACCTGCATTATCGTTGTAAACGGCGATGTCCGCTACAAGGTAAGGCAGATATATGCGACAAGACTTCTTGAAAATCTGAATGCGCTTCTCTCCGGCGGAGAGATAGTATCAGAGTTCTGATGCCGCAGGGCATTATAATTGATATGTGACGACAGGGGGCGGATCTTAAATTTTGCACGGGATCTGTCCGTCACATACTGACCGTTAGTGCAACGGTGGAGGTTATTATGACAGAGCAGGAATTTTTCACCTACAAAGGTCTTCCTCTTGTAAGGAAAGACAACACTATCTATTATGGCAATATGTCAGACAAATACGTTGCCATGCTGACTGTATTATCCACCCACAAGGTCAAGGATCTTGAGATAGCCGACAAGACAAGGGTACAGCTTATGTCAACCGATCCGAAAACCCCGGCTACAGAGATAATCGCAAAGACGAGCGAAAGAGGCAGTCTTTATGAGGCTCTTGATGTGGCAAGTATATGGCTTTCAAAGAATAATTGATAAAAACCGCTCCGCCGTATTTTTTACGGCGGAGCGGTTTTATGCCGTGTCTGGTTTTAACGATATCTATAAAAACAGATAAGCCCCCGTCAGAAAGACGGGGGCAACGCTGTTTATATGATATGTTATGCAAATTACTTCAGCAGTGTGATCTTGCCGATAAGAGGAAGCTCCTTAGCCTGTCCCTGTGCGGCGTTGATGATACCCATAATCATAAGTACAAGAGTGAAGATACCGCCTACTGCGCTTAAAAGTCCGCCGATTATAAGACCAGCTATAGGAATAAGACCTAATATACCTGTTACAATACCTAATGCAAACTCTAACAGGAACAGCACAAGTCCCTGGTTTGTGTGATAGCGTGCAAACTTCGAGTTAGGGCAAGCAAGCAGGGGAACAAGGAACAGGAATCCTATATAAGCGAGTACGGACATACCCTTGTTATCGTTTATATCCTGCGGATCAAACTGTGATGTTGTATCATTTGTGTTCATCATGTTGTTTACAAAGTTCTGTGCGTTCTGTGTGTTCTGCTGTGCGTTTCCTGCGGGAGCGCCGCAGTTAGGGCAGTTATTAGCTCCGTCGGGGAGCTGGTTTCCGCATTTGTTGCAAAAAGCCATTGTTATTACCTCCGAATAGTATTTAAACATTCCGTTTTTAGTATTACACGGCAAAAGCCGTTACTTAAATTATAAAACGTTTTTTAATAAAAGTCAACATTTTTCGTTTGGAATTAAGCGATTGTTCCGTGAAAATCCGAAATATATCCGCAACCTGCCGTGATTAAAAGCTGTTTGCTGTAAAAATTGTTGCAATCCGCTTGAATATGTGATAAAATATAGCTATTGTAACAGCGGCAGACCCAATATGCCGCTCACCCATTACAAAATAAATGCAAGGAGGAAAGGTCATACCGTTTATGCGGCGGTAAGACCGACATATAAATATGAACGCATTTTCATACAGAGTACAGACATTGCAGCCATCAGCAATAAGAGAGATACTTAAATTTACGGCAGATCCTGAGGTAATCAGCTTTGCGGCGGGCAATCCCGCTCCCGAGGCTTTCCCTACAGAAGAGATCGCCCGTATAACAAATGAAATACTTACAACCACGCCCATTGACGCACTTCAGTATTCTATCACGGAGGGCTATACGCCCCTTCGTAACTGGATAAAGGACGACCTTAAGAAAAAAGGTATGTTCGACGAGAATGATGAAGATGTGGTTATCACATCGGGCGCACAGCAGGCTATTGAGGTAGTGACCAAGGAGATATGCAATGAGGGTGACACGATTATCTGCGAAGCTCCTACGTTCATCGGCTCGCTGAACGCATTCCGTTCCTATAACGCTAAGCTTGTAGGCGTTGAGATGGAAGATGACGGCATAAATATCGACAAGCTCGAAAAGGCTCTTATAGAGAATCCCAGAACGGCTTTCATCTATCTCATACCCAACTTCCAGAACCCTACAGGCAAAACAATGAGCCTTGAAAAGCGTAAGGCTGTACTTGCGCTCGCTCAGAGGTACAACGTATATATCCTTGAAGACAATCCCTACGGCGATCTTCGTTATATAGGCGAAAATGTGCCTACCATAAAGTCGCTCGACAAGAACGGCAACGTTCTTTATGCAGGAACATTCTCAAAGACGCTTGCCCCCGGTCTGCGTGTGGGATACCTCTGCGCCCCCAAGAACGTAATCGCTAAGGCTGTAGTTTGTATGCAGGTTTCAACCGTTCACACCTCTATCCTGCCGCAGATGATCACCTATAAGTTCGTTACCGAAAACGATTTTGAACAGCACCTTGAAAAGCTGAGAGAAATCTACAAGCGCAAGTCGGATCTTATGCTTACAAACCTCAAGATGAAGATGCCCAAGTCCATAAAGTTCACAGAACCCGAGGGCGGTCTGTTTATCTGGGGTACACTTCCCGACGGCGATATGCCTTACTTCTGCAAGAAGGCGGTAAAGAACAAGGTAGCTGTTGTTCCCGGCAACGCATTCTTAACCGATGAAAACGCTCCTTGTCTGTCATTCAGACTTAACTATTCCACTCCCACAGACGAACAGATTGAAAAGGGCGTGGACATTCTTGCCGAAGTGGCAAGCACAATGTACAGATAATAAGCATTGACCGACATACAAGGAAAACAGGAACGGAATTAATATAATATCCACATGGGCAAATCTGTAACAAGGGGATGCTATGCTCTTTTACAGATAAGCTGTCAGAAGAAAATTCTTAGAACGGAAGCCTGTAATGAGCCTTGTAGGACGGTCTGCATCTGTCGATCTGCCGGTTTATTGCGGCTGCCGTAACGTTTGAAATACATAAAAAGATATTGCACACGCACGGCAGGCAAAAGGTAAATCGCTCTGATGCCTTATCTTTTTGTGTTTCGCAAGACCGCATTTACGGTCGGAAAGAAACGGTGAATGAATGAAGTATTTTGATAAGCTGTCTGCCGCTGTGCAGGCAGCTTTTTCTGTCAGGGCGGTCGATACGGATAAGCTGTTATACTGCGTAAAAGCAGATATGGACGGTGAGGGGTGTTATTATGACACCTACATCACGTTTGATAACAAAACGCTTTATCTGTTATCAGGCTATGACAGACTTGTAAAGAATAAAAAGACGTTTGACACACAGTTCGATTTCAAGGATTTCAGCGAATATCCTATGGAGGAAATCGAAAAGCTGTATGTTGACCGCTATCAGTTTACGGCAAGGCTGATGGCAAAGATGACGGACGGTACGGAAAAACAGCTTGCGATGTTTTCGGGAGGGTTTTCCGAAAAATTCGAGCAGTTCTGCCGCCGTTATGAAACAATCAAAAAGGGCGAAACGCCCGACGATTCCGCACTTGACGACAAGACGCTGTATTGCCCGAAGTGCAACAGAAAATATCCCGACCCGAACAGAGCCTTCTGCCCGTACTGCACTAAGCGTACATGGGTGTTCAAGCGGCTGCTCGGTATGTTCGGCGACTACAAAAAGCAGATAGCAGTGATACTTGCTCTGATAGCGGTATCTGTGGCGCTGGGACTTATCGCCCCCTATTTTGGTACAAAAATGCTGTACGATGACGTTCTGAGTGAAGGCGGAAGTCTGCACGGGCAGATACTGTTCGTGATACTCGTTATGGCGGCATTCTCACTGCTGTCTACGGGATTTTCGATGATCTACGGCGTTATTATAAGCAGGATAACGCCGCAGGTAATACATAAGCTGAGGACGGATATTTTTGCTTCTATGCAGAAGCTGTCGCTGTCATTCTTCACGACTAAGCAGACAGGCTCGCTTATGGGCAGGGTAGACCGTGACAGCTTTGACGTGTACGGATTTTTCGTTGATATAGTTCCGCAGTTTATTGCGAATATGATAAAGATAGCAGGACTTGTTGTGCTTATGCTTATGGTGAACCCGATAATATCGCTGTCGATGTTCCTTGCGGTGTTCTTTGTATTGCTGTGCGAGGTGCTTTGGCTGAGAGGTCAGAGAAGGCACTGGAGAAACCGAGATATTGCAAGACGAGGTGTTACGTCTACCTTGTCGGACGCACTGAACGGACACAGGGTAGTAAAGGCGTTTTCCCGTGAGGAACAGGAAATATCCCGTTTTGGCAGGAAGAACAATAATCTTTATTCGGCTGAATACGCAAGGGATAAGAGGAGCGCTCATTTCTTCCCTGTACAGCACGGAATATATGCTGTTTTCAGCGGTGTTATATACTGTCTTGGCGTTGCTCTTGTGCTGATGGGTAACCTTCAGCTCGGCGGACTGACACTGCTCATAAACTATTTCGGTGTTATATGGGATCCGATATTCTTCTTTATGTATATGGGCAACGACTGGGCAAGGTGTACCGATGCCGCAGGCAGAATGTTCGAAATACTCGACAGCGAGCCTACAGTGAAGCCGCCCGCCGAGCCTGCCGTTATACCGGACGGTGTTCTGAAGGGCGATATTTGTTTCAGAGATGTAACGTTTGAATATGAAGCAGGCAGACCGGTACTTAAAAATATGTCCTTTGCTACCGAGGCAGGCAGATTTACCGGCATTGTCGGCAAGACGGGTGCGGGAAAATCGACTATCATCAATCTCATATCAAGAATGTACGATGTAACATCGGGCGAGATAACGATAGACGGAATACCCGTGAAGAAGATACCGTTTGACGTTCTCAGAAAGAATATCGGTGTTGTGTCACAGGAAACATATCTGTTTATGGGAACTGTCGCAGACAATATCAGGTACGCAAGACCCGATGCGACAATGGAAGAAGTGATACAAGCGGCAAAAAGCGCAAACGCTCACGATTTTATAATGAAGCTCCCCGAAGGGTACGATACCGTAACGGGAAGCGGCGGTGTAAGCCTGTCGGGCGGCGAAAAACAGCGTATATCAATAGCCCGTGCGCTGATACAGAAGCCGAACATACTTATACTTGACGAGGCTACGGCGGCTATGGATACCGCAACAGAACGTAAGATACAGAGTGCGATAGATAATCTCAAGAGCGGCAGAACGATAATTGCGATAGCACACCGCCTCTCAACGCTCCGTGACGCAGACAAGCTGTATGTTATCGAACACGGCGAGGTAAAGGAGAGCGGAACTCACGATGAGTTGATACGCACAAACGGAAAATACTTTGAGCTGTATAAGCTGCAAAGCGAGTCGCTGAAATCTGTCGGACTTGACTGATGCAGAAAGGAGCGCTTATGAAACAGAATACAACTGCAATTTATGATGTGGATACGCTTAACATTCTTTCACCCGATAAAATCGGGCTTACCGAAACCGAAAGCGGTTATCTTGAGTTTTCGTATGACGGCAGGGATTATGAAAAGGTTGACCTTACAAGGCTCGTACCGTTCAACGATGAAAACAGGTATATAAGCGTAAGCTATAAGAATGAGGAAGACGAGTGGAAAGAGATAGGCGTTATAAAGGATCTTGATGACCTGTCGGCTGATACTAAAAAGACAGCCGATGATTATCTCAAGCTCAAATACTACATTCCCGAGATAAAGAAGATCCACAGGATAACGGATAATCAGATGGGGTATCTTTTCCTTGAAGCCGATACTACGGCAGGCGAAAAGAAAATAGCCGTGTATGACTGGTGGCATAATTTTAGGGTGATACACGGAAAGATGCTTGCCGTGACGGACGCAGACGGAAACCGCTACAGCGTACCTGATGTTGACAGGCTGGACAAGGCGAGCATCAAAAAGCTCCAGCTGTTCATCTGATACCGCATTTACTGATTTTACAGAAAGGAGTGGGTATAAATGAATTTGAAACTGTCAGTACCGAAAGGCGTGGATATTGACAGCGTGAGCTTTTCTCTACCGTTTGACATAGACAAAAAGGCTAAAAACGCAAACGGGCATCTTACCGCCACAAAGGACAAGCTCACGGTATATTATGACGATAAAGCGGTACGGGAGTTTGCCGTATCGGATATAAGCAAGATAACGGTAGAACAGCTTATCGGCTGTTCGATGCTGTGCGTAAGGGATATGCACGGCAGGGATATATGCGTCTGTCAGTTTTCGCAGAAGTATTATATGCGCTATGCGGAGCTTGCAAAGATATATGAGCATTACATTGCAACGGGCGAATTTACCGAGCATACGGACGCAGACGAGCCGAGCTGTCAGAAGTGCGGAGCGGCACTAAGAGGCAGCAGTAAATGTATGTTCTGCGATGCGAAAAAGGGCGTGTTTTTAAAACTCGTAAAAAGGCTTGCGCCGTACAAGGTGCAGTTCGGTCTGTCGCTTTTCGCAACATTTGTGCTGTATGCTTTTGACGTTATCAATCCGCTGTTCCAGCGTATACTGGTAGATGACCTTATAGTGCCGAATAACAGTGACTGGGGGCTTTTCTGGAAGATAACGCTGTGCATTCTTGTGCTTAACCTGTCCTCTATGGGATTCAGGCTGCTGCAGGAGGTGTGCAACTATAAAATATCAACGGCATACGGCAGGGATCTGCGCCGTGATATTTTTAACAAGACCCAGCAGCTATCCATGAGCAATGTCGCAAAACGCACTCCCGGCGAGCTTATCAATCGTGTGTCGGGTGATGCGGCAACATTGCAGGACTTTATGACAAGGCAGGGCAAGGATATGATTTTTCAGACGACCGCACTTGTTGCGCTTCTGATAATTATGTTCATCACAAACTGGAAGTTGGCGATAGTAATTACCGTTCCCTTACCGCTTGCGGCTTTTCTTTCGGTAAAGTCGTTCAATGCGATAAGCGTAAGATACGGCAGAGTGTGGCGCTTCCAGTGCCGTGCGAGCGAGCTTCTGCACGATGTTCTGCACGGAATAAGGGTAGTAAAGAATTACGGCAACGAGGACAGAGAGATAGAAGCGTACAGAAATGCCTCTGCAAAATGGGCCGATTCTGTAAAGAAAGCCGATATACTCTGGTATATGGTACAGCCGCCTATCCGTTACATATTCAGCATAGGCGAGTTCTGTGCGCTGTTCTTCGGCGGCAGTATGATACTCGGCAGAGAGATGCAGCTAGGTGAGCTGATACAGTTCACAACCTATGTCGCTATGCTCTACGGTCCTATCCAGTGGCTTACAAGCCTGCCCAGAGTGCTTGCACAGGCAAGAGTAAGCGCAGGAAAGGTATTCGAGATACTTGAAGAGAATAATGATATAAGCGACAACGAGAACGCCGTCAGCCTTGATATAAAGGGCGATATTGAGTTTAAAAACGTATATTTCGGCTACAAGGCGTATAACCCTGTGCTGAAAGACGTTTCGTTCAGCATAAAGCAAGGCGAGATGATAGGCATAGTCGGACATTCCGGTGTCGGCAAATCCACGCTTATAAACCTTGTTATGCGCCTTTATGACGCAACATCGGGTCAGGTGCTGATAGACGGCACGGACGTGCGTGACATATCGCAGAATTCATTGCGTTCGCAGGTGGGAGTTGTATTGCAGGAAACGTATCTTTTCAGCGGTACGGTGCTTGACAATATCCGCTATGCGAAGCCCGATGCAAGCTTTGAGGAAATAATCAATGCCGCAAAGACGGCAAACTGCCACGATTTCATCACCCGTATGCCTGACGGCTATAATACCGTTGTCGGCGAAAGGGGTTACAATCTGTCGGGCGGCGAACGTCAGCGAATAGCTATTGCAAGAGCGATTCTGCACGACCCGAAGATACTTATACTTGACGAAGCTACCGCATCGCTTGACACACAGACCGAAAAGCAGATACAGGACGCTCTCGACAGGCTGATAAAGGGCAGAACAACAATAGCGATAGCTCACAGGCTGTCAACGCTTGCAAATGCCGACAGGCTTATAGTGCTGAAAAAGGGCAGAGTTGCCGAAATCGGAACACACACCGAGCTTTTACAAAGCAAGGGTGTATATTACGAGCTTGTTATGGCACAAAAGCAGACTGCAAGGCTGAGGAAGAGTGAAACTCCGGCACTTGCTATGGGATGAGGGTAAATTAAATAAAGAGGCACATTCCGCTCATTATGCAGAACGTGCCTTTTTTTACCTCAAACCCTTTAAAATTCACCTTCACATATTGATTTTTCTTTTTTGCTGTGGTAAAATATTATAGAATATAGTCCCATACTATAAAATCCGTAAAAATCAACATAAAAAGGGACGTAAACGGTATACAAGAAAGGAAATTAAAAAATGAGTAAGGTAGTCAAGTTCGGCGGCAGCTCACTCGCCGACGCAAATCAGTTCCGCAAGGTAGCTGATATAATCAGAAGCGACAAGGAACGCAGATATGTAGTTCCCAGTGCGCCCGGCAAGCGTTTCAAGGACGATATAAAAGTAACGGATATGCTCTATGCGTGCTATGACGCAGTCGCAAACGAGGGCAAGAACGCATACAATCAGTTTGCGCCTATTGCAGAGCGTTTCAACGGAATTATAAGCGATTTAGGACTTACTCTTTCACTTGATGACGAGTATGAGGTAATTATAGACAATTTCCGCAAGAAAGCCGGTAAGGATTATGCCGCAAGCCGTGGCGAATACCTGAACGGTATCATTCTTGCAAATTATCTGGGATATGAATTCGTAGATGCCGCAAAGGTAGTATTCTTCCGTCCCGACGGAAAGTTTGACGATACGCTCACAGATACCTGCCTTGCGTCTGTACTGCACGGTCTTTCACACGCTGTTATCCCCGGATTCTACGGAGCTAACCCCGACGGCACGGTACGCACATTCTCAAGAGGCGGTTCTGATGTTACCGGCTCTATCGTTGCAAAGGCTATCAACGCTGAACTTTATGAGAACTGGACAGACGTAAACGGCTTCCTTATCGCAGATCCCAGAATAGTTGACGAGCCTAAGGTCATCGAGTCTATCACATATAAAGAACTGCGTGAGCTGTCTTATATGGGTGCATCGGTACTTCACGAGGCCGCAATCTTCCCTGTAAGAAGCGCAAAGATTCCGATAAATATCCGCAACACCAACGACCCCTCGGCAAAGGGTACAATGATAGTTGCAGAGGACAACGAACCTCCTCAGCACATAATCACGGGTATTGCAGGTAAAAAGCACTTCAGCGTTATCTCAATCGAAAAGGATGAGATGAACAGCGAGATAGGCTTCTTACGCAGAATACTTACAGTGCTTGAGGCTAACGGTATGTGCTTTGAGCATATCCCCACAGGCATCGACACAATGAGCATTATCGTTGACGGCAAGGACGTTGACAAGACCCCCGACATTGTTGAAAAGATATGCGAGGTAACAGACCCCAACCATATTGAGATAGAGAACGATCTTGCTCTTATCGCTATAGTAGGACGTGGCATGAAGTCCAAGAAGGGTACTGCTACAAGAATATTTGCGGCTTTATCACACGCAGACATCAATATAAAGATGATCGACCAGGGTTCAAGCGAGCTTAATATCATAGTAGGTATCCACGAGGCTGACTTCGAGAAGGCTATCAAGGTTATTTATGATATGTTCATACTCAGTGAGGATTGATAGATCTATATTATTCGGCGAAGATTGATAGATCTATATTCAGTGAGGATTAATCGCTGAGTTGTGAATTGTGTTTTCGGGTTTAACTTAAAGCGCAGTAAACGGGAGAGTTTGAGGTTTATAAAATTGAAAATCAGACTTTCCATTCATACTCAGCGAGGATTAATCGCTGAGCGGTTTAACGGGCGGAAATTCAGAGAAATATATATTTGAAAAGGAGAAGTGAACAATTATGATGACGTACGATTCTCTTACCAATGCAAAGCTGACAAAGTTTTTCAAGGCGGGAAACTACAAAAAGCAGATAATCAAGAATATCGAGATTATCGGTCAGCGCAAGCTGGTAATACTGGGTGACGGACGGGGCGTTAACGGAGAGATACTGAAAAAGGTTCTCGGTCAGCTCAGAAAAAAAGGTGTCCGTGTTCCCGAGCTTGCGTTTGAGGCTACAAACGATGAGCGCACGCTTGTAAAGGACGATAATTCTATCAGAAGTATCACCGAGCTTAAGGGTATGTCAAAGGCATATTACGTTCTTGTTTCATCGTCATACGATGAGCTTGAGGTATATCTCAAGGGTATGACAGGACGTGTAGGAAGTGCGCAGTCTATCGAAAAGCGTTTACAGCAGTACGGTTTTACAGAGCGTGACTACTGCCTTGTAAATCAGCCTGTAGGCTTCCTCGGCACATATATGAAGATGAAACGTTCACAGTTCAACATCTCCGACAAATCAACACAGAGCAAGCTTGAAAAGGATGTCCGCCGCACCGAGCCGCAGCTTGCCGAATGCAAGGATAAGTTCCACGGTCAGCGTTGCTTTATTATCGGCTATAAGGAAGGTGTAAAGCTTGATGAGCTGAACCTGCTGTTCAATGAAAAGTGCATAAGCTACAACGGTATATGCAAGTTCTTCAGCAAGACACCCCTCCGCCCCACACAGTACATACTGTCAAATGCCGAGCATTATCTCGGAAACGGCAAGTATATCGAAGCTATGGACTGCTTTGTCGCAAGCAATGTGACCGTATTTGAGGATAAGTTTGAGAAGAAGCCTACCTACTTCAATATAATGGGCAACGGCTTTATCCCTCAGCTGCCCTCATTCGGCTCTACACAGCACAGCGAGGCTTTAAGACGTGTCGACGATCTGTATATTGCTTTACAGCTTGCTTTGTATGAGGGCTTCTCGGAAATATACATCTACGGCTTTGACGGAATTTACAATGCTCAGATAACAAGCTATGACGAGGCTCTTGTAAATGACGAGAAGAAGTACGATTATCCCGAGGAAGCGCAGACACTGCTTAAAAACGTAAAGACATACGCTTCAAGCGCAGGTGTTTCTATCTACAATATGAGCGGTATCGACAGCCTCAATATGTTCGAGAGCCGCACGATTGACCAGATAGATTTCTCGACAACAAAGTTGTTATCGAAAATATAACAGTTTCGATTTTCAGCGTTTCTAAAGCTGATATAAATAACAAATTTAAGGGATTATAATGAGTTTAGCCGATAAATATTTTATAGAAAACTGCCGTGACATAATCGAACACGGCTCATGGGATACAAACAGCGAGGTCAGACCCCGTTGGGAAGACGGCACACCCGCACATACCGTAAAAAAGTTCTGCGTGGTAAACCGTTATAATCTGCAGGAGGAATTTCCTGTAATGACGCTCCGCCGTATCTACTACCGTTCCGCAATAGAAGAAATATTGTGGATATATCAGAAAAAAAGCAATAGAGTTGCGGATCTTTCCACTCATATATGGGATTCGTGGGCTGATGAAAACGGCACGATAGGCAAGGCTTACGGCTGGCAGCTTGGACAGAAGAGCATCTATCCCGAGGGCGAGTTCGACCAGGTGGACAAAGTGCTGTACGACCTTTCGCACAATCCTGCGAGCCGCCGTATAATGACCAATATGTACAATCATAAGGATCTGCACGAGATGGGACTTGCGCCGTGTGCCTACAGTATGACCTTCAACGTGACGGGAGATACGCTGAACGCTATTCTCAATCAGCGTTCACAGGATATGCTCACTGCGAACAACTGGAACGTGTGCCAGTATGCCGCACTTCTGATAATGTTCGCAAAAGCGTCGGGACTTAAGGCAGGCGAGCTTGTACACGTCATAGCGGACGCACATATCTATGACAGACATATCGACGCAGTAAAACGCATTATAGAAAAAGAGCCTTATCCCGCACCTGAAATGGTTGTAGAGGATATAACCGATTTCTATAAATTCACTAAAAACAGCTTTACGCTGAAAGACTATAAATATCACGATTTCGACGAAAAAATCGAAGTAGCGATATAACCATAATGCCCCGCATTGCTTTTGCGGGGCTATGAGTGTTTATGAGTGTTTATACAGGAGGTGAGGCACACAGGTGACATATATCGTACTTGACCTGGAATGGAGCCAGCCGGTATGCAGAGAAAAAATGCGTATAGCAGGCACAAGAGTTCTACAGGTGGAAATCATACAGATAGGCGCAGTTGCCGTGACGGACGGTATCGTAAGCGAGGATTACTTTTCGGAATATGTAAGACCGAGATATTATACCGAGCTTAAAGGCAGGATAAAGAAGCTGACGGGTATTACGAAAAATGACCTTAAGAACGCCCACGATCTTACAGTGGTGCTGAAGAGCTTCAGAAAATGGCTCGAAAAATTCGGGAAGGACGTTATTATAGTAACGTGGGGACCCGATGACATACCTACGCTTGTAAAGCAGTGCGAGTTCTACGAAAGGGACACCGGCTGGCTTCCCGAATGGTTCAACCTTCAGCCTTTGATGACGAGGCAGTACGGGATAGACAGAGCGCAGATAACACTTCAATCTGCCGTAGAGATAACCGGTGTACAGCAGGAGCTTGACTACCACAGCGCAATAAACGATGCGTACTATACCGCACTGGTTCTTACTAAGATAAACGACATACCGAGCGAAATAGAGCTGCAGAAAAAGATAGATTATGTTCACAGCAATCCTTTTCTGAGCCTCAGACAGACCTCGGAGGGTACGGTAAAGACCGCCCGTATGAACGCAGTGCCGAGATTATCCGAGCTTAACCGCTATATCTGCCCTGTCTGCGGTAAACCCGCAACGCTGAAAAGCAGGCTGATATGGCTAAGCCCGATGAACTATATGGCTGTAGTGCATTGCAACAAGCACTCCGTAAAGGTCACGGTAAGGTTTGAGAAGAAAGCGGACGGCGAATACAGATGGGTAAAGAAATACACGTTGTCCGAAGAAAAGGACGAGGAGCTTTATTCCTCGCTTATCAAGGAAAAATATCCTGCGTTGCAGGAAAAAAGCAATAAAAAAATCCCTGCCGTCAAAACCGGCAGAAAGCGTATAAAAGTCAAAACGGAAAGGAAAAACGTAAACAATGGCTAAGTTCAAGGCGGCTGCGGTATTCAGCAGCAATATGGTGCTTCAGAGAGAGAAGAACGTAAGAGTATTCGGCACGGGCAAAAACGGCGAAAGCGTAATAGTTTCGATATGCGGAAACACTGCCGTAACTCAGGTAGCCGACGAAAAGTGGTGTGTTACACTTCCTGCGATGAAAGCAGGCGGCCCTTATGAGATGAAGATAAGCAACGGCGAAGAAACTATCGTATTCGGTAACGTTATGATAGGCGAGGTATGGCTCGCAGGCGGTCAGAGCAATATGGAGCTTGAGCTTCAGAACTGCATGGGCGGCAAGGATTTTCTTGCGAACGATAAGACCGAAAACGTCCGTTATTACTACACGCAGAAAAACTGCAACATGGACGAAAAGTTCTTCCGTGACGAAGAAAACACAGGCTGGAGCTGTTTTGACAGCGAAAGCGCAAGAGCGTGGAGCGCAGTTGCGTATTTCTACGCAAAGGAGCTTGCCGCAAGGCTTGGCGTTACTGTCGGAATAATCGGCTGTAACTGGGGCGGTACAAGCGCAAGCTACTGGATGAGCCGTGAATCTCTCGAAAAGGATACAGACCTCAAGGCATACCTTGACGATTTCGATAATGCGGTAGCAGGCAGGTCAAGAGAGGAAATGGACAAGGAATATCTTGACTATGTGAAATATGAGGAAGAGTGGCAGAAGAAGTCGGTAGAGTTCTACAGCACACATCCCGACGGAACGTGGGACGAGTGTCAGGCTTACTGCGGTGTAAGCAAGTATCCCGGCCCTATGACGCCATTAAATCCCTTCCACGCAACAGCACTTTATGACAGTATGGTAAAGCGTGTATGCCCGTATACTATCAAGGGCGTTATCTATTATCAGGGCGAAACGGACGACAACAGACCGAAAACTTATTTCAAGCTGTTCAAGGCGCTTATTCAGCTTTGGAGAGATGACTGGGGCGATGATGAACTGCCGTTCATGTTTGTACAGCTCCCGATGCACCGCTATAAAGCCGACCCCGACTGGAAGCACTGGTGCCTTATAAGAGAGGCGCAGATGCGTACTTTCAAGACGGTAAAAAATACGGGTATTGCGGTTATTCTCGATTGCGGAGAATTCAATGAGATACACCCCAAGAACAAGGTACCCGTAGGTCACAGACTGTACCTGCAGGCTATGCACCACGTTTACGGCGACAACGAAACAGAGGCATTCGGCCCTATTTACAAGAATATGACCGTAACAGGCGACAGAGCTGTTATCAGCTTTGACCACGCAGAGAGCGGCTTTGATATAAAGGGCGACAACGGCATAACAGGCTTTGAGGTTGCAGGCGCAGATAAAGAATATAAGCCTGCCTGCGCCGTTATAGATGAGGACGGAACGATAAGCGTCTACGCAGACGAAGTAAAGAAGCCTGCGTATGTACGTTACCTCTGGACAAATTACGGCGATGTAACGCTGTACGGCAAGAACGGTATCCCCGTTGCCCCGTTCAGAACAAGTATGAATGACGAAAAGTAAGAACAAGAACCGAAAGGCGATATTATGGAACTTAAACGCAGCAGCGGAGTATTACTGCATATAACAAGCCTCCCTGCAAACGAGGGCATAGGAACACTCGGAAAACCTGCCTTTGAGTTTGTGAACTGGCTGAAAGCGGCAGGGCAGAAATACTGGCAGGTACTCCCGATACACCCGACAGGCTATGCCGATTCACCCTATCAGTCACCGTCGGCATTCGCAGGAAACCCACTGCTTATAGACCTGTGGGAGCTTGTAGAGCTGGGACTTCTTGTGCCCGATGACATAAAGGGCAGAGAATACGGCGAGGACCCGTCCACAGTAGATTATGAAAAGGTGATCGCACAGAAAAAAGAGCTTCTCCACAAGGCGTTTTTCTCGTTCAAGGAGGACGTTTCCTATCTTGCCTTTATTCAGGAGCAGAGCTGGTGGCTTGAGGACTATGCGCTTTTTATGGCGATAAAACAGCATAACGAACTGCGTTCGTGGATGACATGGGACAAGGAGTTACGCTTCAGAAAGCCCGAAGTGCTTGCCGCATTCAAGGAAGAGCATATAGAGGACATCAAATTTCACCGTTTCGTACAGTACATGTTCTTTACCCAGTGGAACAAGCTGAAAGCATACGCCAACAAGAACGGCATATCCATAATAGGCGACATTCCGATATATGCCGCAATGGACAGTGCGGACGTGTGGGTAAACCCGAAATTGTTCACGATAGATATTTCGCTAAGACCTACTCTTGTTGCAGGAGTACCGCCCGATTATTTCTCACCTACAGGACAGCTGTGGGGAAATCCGCTGTATGACTGGGACGCTATGGAGCGTGACGGCTATAACTGGTGGCTGTCAAGAATAGACCACGCAATGAAGCTGTATGATATGGTGAGAATAGACCACTTCCGTGCGTTTGACACTTATTATGCTATTCCTGCCGATGCAACAACAGCCGAATACGGCGAGTGGAAAAAAGGCCCCGGTATGAAGCTGTTCGACACGGTCAGGGAAAAGCTGGGCGATGTCAATATCATAGCGGAGGATCTGGGCGATATATTCGACAGCGTAAAAAAGCTTCTCAGCGATACGGGCTTCCCCGGTATGAGAGTTTTACAGTTCGGCTTCAACAGCGAAGGCAAGGACAGTATTCACCTGTGCCATAACTATGTAAATAACTGCGTAGCGTATACAGGCACACACGATAACGATACTATAATGGGCTGGCTTAAATCAGCAGATGCGAAAGCCGCAAAGATGGCAAAGAGCTACATAAACGCAAACTTTCTGGAGCATAAGAACGTCAGCTTCATAAGAAGCGTTTACGCAAGCCCTGCCGCACTTGCGATAATTCCGATGCAGGACATTCTCGGCATAGACGGCAGGGGACGTATGAATGTTCCCTCGACTGTCGGAGGAAACTGGACGTGGAGAATGAAAAAGCCCGCAAATAAAAAATCCGCACGTCTTATGAATAAGCTTACAACAGCTTATCTCAGAAAGCCGTCGGTAACAGCAAATGCAAAGGACAAATAAAAATGTCATTATCCGATATATTTGATAAGATAGCCGCAGGCAGAGAGCCTGCACCGCAGGGCGCTGTCGAATATCTCATAGTGGGGCTTGGCAATCCCGGCACTCAGTATGAGAACACAAGGCACAACGCAGGCTTTATGGCGGCGGATACCCTTGCGGAAAAACTCGGCGTACAGATAAAAAAGCTGAAGTTCAAATCCCTTATAGCCGATTGTGCGATAGAGGGCAGGCACTGCATTATAATGAAACCGTCAACCTTTATGAACAACAGCGGCGAGGCGGTAGGCGAGGCTATGAACTTCTATAAGATACCCCCTCAGAATATACTTGTGATGTACGATGATATTTCGCTTGATGTCGGCAGAACAAGGATACGCAGAAAAGGCAGTGACGGCGGTCATAACGGGATAAAGAGCATAATCCTGCACACAAACAGCGATGCTTTCCCCCGTATAAAGATAGGCGTAGGCGCAAAGCCGCACCCTGATTTTCCGCTTGCCGACTGGGTATTATCAGGCTTCAAGAAGGAAGACGGCGAAAACCTTGAGAAAGCGCTCGACAATGCCGCCGAAGCCGCAAGGCTCATAGTTGCGGGCAAAATAGACATGGCAATGAATAAATACAGTTCGTAAGAAAGACAGACAATATGGAACTTCTTAAAAATATGGCTGACACGCTGACCGAGTACAAAAAGTCAGTCGCACATATTTTAAGCGATGAACCCGTGCCCTTACTGGTCACGGGACTTTCGCATATACACAAGGCACACTTCTTAGCGTCCTTATGCTATGAAAAGCTTCCCTCGCCGGTACTTGTCATAACCGAGAGCGAGGCATCTGCGGCAAAGCTCACAGAGGATATAAACACAATGTGCGGTGATACAGCCGCATATCAGTTTCCTGCATCGGATTTGACCCTTGCCGATACTGAGGCACAGTCGCAGGAGTACGAGTACAAGCGTATCGAAACGCTGTCTGCGGCGCTTTCGGGCAAGGCAAGGCTGATAATATCCTCGTCTGAAGCGGCGGTACAGCTTACCGTTCCGAAAGACGTACTGGAAAAGCACACCGTTACGCTTAAAGCAGGCGATGAGATAAAGCTTGACGAGCTTGCAACGATGCTTGTCAGCGCAGGCTATACACGCTGTGATATGATAGAGGGTAAGGGACAGTTCTCGTTCAGAGGCTCGCTTGCCGATATTTACCCCGTCAGCAGTGATTATCCTGTCAGGATAGAGCTGTGGGGCGATGAAATCGACACGGTGGCATCATTCGACATTGATACGCAAAGAAGAATAGATACGGTAAAGAGTGTCAGCATAACACCCTGCGGAGAAACGATTTTCGAGGAGGGTGTTCTTTCGGGGACGCTGCAGACGCTTCTTGAAAAGACTGAAAAGAACAAAAAGAAGAACGATGAAGCGGCAAAGCGTATAAGGCGTGATATAGCAAGACTGCGTGACGGTATTTCCGTATGCTGTCTTAACCGTTATTTTCCGCTTTGCTATAAAGAGCCGGGCAGTATTTTTGATTATGCGTCCACTCTTATAGTCAGCGAATCCTTTACTGCGGCAGAGGCGGCAAAGGGAGCTATCTCGGCTCACCTTGAAGACCTGAAGCTGCTTACCGAGGACGGAGTTCTGTGCAAGGGACTTGACAGGTACCTGATGAGCAAAGCAGAATATCAGGACACGGTAAAGAATAAAGTGCGGCTTTATATGGATACGTTCATAAGAGGCGGAGGAATCGACCTCAGCGATATTCTGAAGGTGGATTCGATACAGCTTTCCGCATGGAGCGGAGAGTATAAAATGCTTTTCGAGGAGCTTGACAATTACAGCAGGAACGGCTATTCCTGCGTGATTTTCGGCGGTACGGACAAAGCGGCAAAGATACTTGCGGAGGATCTGCACGATAAAGGTTACAAGGCTGATTATGCCAAAAACCCGAAGAAATTCTATCTCGGCAGAATTACGGTAGTCGAGGGAATATTATCGGCAGGCTTTGAATATCCGGAAGAAAAAATAGCCGTACTCACCCGTACAAGCGCTTCATCGTCAAAAACCTCCGCACCTAAGAAGAAATTCAAAAAGGGCGCACAGATACGTTCACTCAGCGATATTTCTCAGGGAGATCTTGTAGTACACGGCTCATACGGTATAGGTGTATTCGAGGGCGTTCAGAAGCTCACGGCAGACAAGGTTTCAAAGGATTATATAAAGATAAAATACGCAGGTACGGATGTGCTTTATGTTCCAGTTACCCAGCTTGACCTCATTTCACGTTATATCGGAAGCGGAGATGCGGATACTGTAAGGCTTAACAAGCTTGGCACAGATACCTGGAAAAAGGCAAAGACAAAGGCAAAAGCGGCAACGCAGGAGATGGCAAAGGAGCTTATCGAACTGTATTCTCGCCGTATGAAAGCAAAGGGCTTTGCATTCTCCCCCGATACCGAGCAGCAGCATATATTCGAGGATCATTTCAGCTATGTTGAAACGGACGATCAGCTCCGCTGTATAGAGGAAATAAAGCACGATATGATGCGTACCGCCCCTATGGAGAGGCTTCTCTGCGGAGATGTGGGCTTCGGAAAGACGGAGGTCGCACTCCGTGCCGCATTCAAGTGTATAGGTGACGGTAAGCAGTGCGCTATACTTGTGCCGACTACCGTTCTTGCGTGGCAGCACTACCAGACGGTTTTAAAACGTATGGAGGGCTTTGATATAAGAGTTGAGCTGTTGTCACGTTTCCGCACAGCAAAGGAACAGAAGATAATTCTGAAGAAGCTGGAAGAAGGCGAGCTTGACCTTGTAGTAGGCACACACAGACTTGTGCAGGACGATGTTAAGTTCAAGGATTTAGGACTTGTTATTATAGACGAAGAACAGCGTTTCGGCGTAAACGATAAGGAAAAGCTGAAAGAAGCGTTCACAAACGTAGATGTTCTGACGTTATCTGCAACCCCCATTCCCAGAACGCTGAATATGGCGATGTCGGGAATAAGAGATATGAGCGTCATTGAAACTCCGCCCGGCGACCGTCACCCGATAACCACATACGTTGTCGAGCATGACAGAGGCGTTATAGCGCAGGCGATAAATAAGGAGCTTCGCCGCAACGGACAGGTTTACTATGTCCACAACCGCATTGAAAGCATATATTCCTGCGCCGCAGACATTCATTCTATGGTACCCGAAGCGAATATCGGGATAGCACACGGAAGAATGAGCGAGGAAGAGCTTCTTGATGTATGGAGAAGGCTTATCGAGGGCGAGATAGATGTGCTTGTCTGCACAACGCTTATCGAAACCGGTGTAGATGTGCCCAACTGCAACACGCTTATCATTGAGAATGCGGATTGTATGGGACTTGCCCAGCTCCACCAGCTCAGAGGCCGTGTCGGACGTACAAACCGCCGTGCATACGCATATTTCACATTCAGACGGGGCAAGGTGCTTAGCGAGATTGCCACCAAGCGACTTGACGCAATAAGAGAGTTTACACGCTTCGGTTCGGGATTCAGGATAGCTATGAAAGACCTCGAAATAAGAGGTGCAGGCTCGGTTCTCGGTCAGAGCCAGTCGGGACATCTTGCGTCTGTAGGCTATGATATGTATATAAAACTGCTCAATGAGGCGATTTTAGAACAGCAGGGCAAAGCCCCCGAAATTACTCCGGAGTGCCTTATTGATATAAGAATTGATGCGTTTATCCCCGAAAAGTATATCTCTAATCAGGCACAGCGTGTTGATTGCTACAGAAAGATAGCGATGATAGAAAATGACGAGGACGCTTATGATGTGACCGATGAGCTTATTGACCGTTACGGCGATGTGCCGAGAGCGGTCGAGGGACTTATCGAGGTTGCAAAGCTGAGAAGGATTGCTCAGAAGATGCACCTGACCGAAATAATCCAGAGCGGCGACGTTATGATATTCTATCCCGAAAAGACCGATAAGAAAACGATGGAACGTGTTTCGGCGGTCGGAGGAAAATTCGGCAAGGATATGATGCTGAACATTGCCACCGACAAGCCTAACTTCCGTGTAAACGGCACGGATAAACACGGCGGACCGCTTGCACTGCTTGCGGATACACTTGCGGCAATGCAGTCGGTTGATAAAGACAGCGATAAAGAGAACGTGAGCGAAGAAGGTGAGAATAATGGCTGAAAGAAAAAGTGTAAAGCGTAAAGTTATAACAGCCGTTGTAATTGTCGGTGTGTTTGCACTGCTGATAGGCTCGTTCTTTTTGAGGGATATTTGTCTGAGAGCAGGTATCACAGAGTGCGAAAAGCGTGAGATACTTCAGGTGAAATCCAAGTATTCGTCTATACTGGACACGATAGTAAAGACAAGTTCGGATATTGCCGACTATAAGATTACAGCCGCTCACGGCGGACTTTTTGAAAAATCGGTCATATCGGCTGATGAAAACGGCGAGCCGCTTTATGATAAGCTGACGGAGGAGCTTGATGTATTGTGCCATACTTACTGTTACGGCGTAGAAAAGCAGGATAATGCAGTACATTTCAGTTTCAACATCGGCAACACAAAACAGCTTATCTATTCTGCAAAGGATATTTCCGACAACGAAACTTCATCGCTCGGCGATAACTGGTACTATTATGAGAAAGTAATGACAGCCGATAACGGCTGATACAAAGAACAAAAGAGAAGGACACAAAAATGAAAAACATAATTCTTATCGGAATGCCCGGTGCAGGCAAAAGCACTGTCGGTGTACTGCTTGCAAAGTCTATGGGATATGATTTTGTGGATGCTGACCTTGTTATTCAAAAACAGCAGGGAACAAAGCTCCAGAACATAATCGACGAGCGTGGACTTGACGGCTTCAAGCAGGCGGAAGAACAGGCACTGCTGTCAATAAACGATAAAAAAGCGATAATCGCAACAGGCGGTTCAGCCGTATTTTCAGCCGCAGGTATGGCACATCTCAAAGAAAACGGCATCTGCGTATATCTCAGAGTTGACGAGCAGGAGCTTATCCGCCGTCTTACGAATATAAAGACGAGAGGTATAGCCTGCCGTCCGGGTGAAACGGTAGCGGAAATAATTGCCGAGCGTGAGGTGTACTACAACCGCTACGCAGATATAACAATAGATTGCCTTAACACCACGGCAGAGCAGGTGGTAGGGATGATTATGGACAGGATAAAGTAATTCTGATTTTACGCTACAAAAAGGAGGAGCTATGTCAAAGTTTGATTACCTGATAGTCGGAGCAGGGCTTTTCGGCTCGGTTTTTGCCTATGAAGCAACACAGCGCGGCAAGAAGTGCCTTGTTATCGACAAGCGAAATCACATTGCAGGCAACATTTACACCGAGAATATCGAGGGGATAAACGTCCACAAATACGGCGCACATATATTCCACACGTCAGACAAAGCAATATGGGAATATGTGAACCGCTTTGCCGATTTCAACAACTTCATCAATTCCCCGATAGCGTCCTACAAGGACGAGCTTTACAATCTGCCGTTCAATATGAACACCTTCAGCAAAATGTGGGGAATAAAGACACCCGCCGAAGCAAAGGCGATAATTGCCGGTCAGATAGCCAATCTTAACATAGGCGAGCCGCAGAACCTCGAGGAACAGGCGCTGAAGCTGGTCGGAACGGATGTTTACGAAAAGCTGATAAAGGGCTACACGCAAAAGCAGTGGGGCAGACCCTGCACCGAGCTTCCTGCGTTCATAATAAAGCGTCTGCCGCTCAGATTCACCTATGACAACAACTATTTCAACGACTGCTATCAGGGCATAGCGAAAGGCGGATATACTCAGATAATCGAAAAGATGCTCGCAGGCTCTGACGTTAAGACAGATACCGACTATTTCGAATTTATCAAGGAAAACCCCGACATAGCCGAAAAGACCGTTTTCACAGGACAGATAGACGAATTTTTCGATTACAGATACGGCGCACTCGGTTACCGCTCGGTACGGTTTGAAAACGAGATACTCGATACCGATAACTATCAGGGCAATGCGGTAGTTAATTTCACCGACAGGGAAGTGCCGTACACGAGAATTATCGAGCATAAGCACTTTGAATTCGGCAAGCAGGAAAAGACGGTCATCAGCCGTGAATATTCAGCCGAATGGCAGCCGGGCATTGAGCCTTATTATCCGATAAACGACGAAACAAACAATGCTCTTTACGAAAAGTACAAGACCCTTGCCGCTACCCGTCCCGATGTTATCTTCGGCGGCAGGCTCGGACAGTATAAGTACTACGATATGGATAAGGTAATTGCCGCAGCGCTCACTGCTGTAGACGCTGAGTTTGGCAAGTGATAAGCCGACAGAATAAAAGCCGATAGACCGTGAACTTTTTTCACAGCCTATCGGCTTTTTTCAACAAACGATAAAAATAACGGTCACATTCTCTTTCGGGAACGTGACCGTTATATTATTTATAAGTTAATTTAAGGGGAATCCTTAATTACTTCTTGTCAGCGATAGCTGCCTGAGCTGCTGC
>OKUA01000432.1_pt1 | contig 32481 bp, 18 predicted proteins | sample 1606501 | NCBI WGS metagenome assembly OKUA01 (sample SAMEA3879608, study PRJEB24766) | human gut metagenome | biome: human-associated habitat; feature: feces | place: USA | collected 1985/1987
ACCGTTTTTCAGTCAGCAGCGGTGCAAACCCGGAATAGACCTCAAATTCATCGTCTCCGATGGAAGAGCCTGTACCGGGCCCATCGTCATGCTGGACATAGACGACCTCGATTCCCTGTTCGCGGGCAGTCCGGATTAGTTTCCTGATGTTGCTGACAAACTTTTCAAACGCATACAGGCGTTCATCCACGATACCTTTCTGTGTATCCACAACCAGTAAAACCATGTGTAAGCCCTCCTTTGTATCTTTGGTTTCATCCTACCATAGACCGTTGCTTTCTACAAGCGGATTCAAAAAATCCCCACAGGGAAAACCTGTGTTTCACCTGCAGGGATTGATTCAGCCACCCAAGACGATCAGAATCAGCACCACGACCACTGCAATAGCAATCAGGCAGCCGCACCCGCTGCCGTCCCCGCCGCCACCGCCATTGTTGTTTTGGTTTCCGCCGCCACCACCGCCGCCGGACGAACCGCCGAAGTTGCGGTTGAACGCCGTCATGTACTGGGCATAGCCCGTGTCGCCCTTGCCGAAATAGCCGTAATCACCGTTTGACATTGTTTTGTCCTCCTCAGAAGTTTCTTTTTGTTTCTTCTAAGGTCATTTTAGCAGAAGTAATGTCCCATAAAGTTCTCTTTTGCAAAATTTTCTTCAGGTTTCTTGCAAACTATTGCGTAAATCAGTGTAGGCTTGCCATCCTGCAACATTTCGACCGCAAGAACACAACAGAACACAGAATTCTTCTCACATACTTTCCTTCGAATCAATTTAGCACTCACAGAAGGCAGCATGCCGTGATCGTCTGATACTATTGCTGCTCCCGTACTGCCAATGCTTTTTTCATAGAGGCTTCCTTGCTGTGTTTTTGTATTTTTCAGACTGCTCTCAAAAATACATGTTTCTCTATGGAACTATTTTAGCGCTTTGATAGATTCAGGAAAAGTACAGTGTTTCGTTGGGTGCTTACAGACATCCGATGTAAAAATCGGATGTCTCTTATTTTTGTGCGCATGTGCCCTCACTAGGCGGTTACCGGAGTTCTTGCAAATTATTGAGTAAATCAGCATGAACTTGCTATCCGCATAGATTTTCCGCCACAATGCCGGAGAATTCTTGCTATCTTGCATCCTGGATAATTTTCCCTCACTGTGCAAGTTTTTTGGCCATGGAAAGCATTTTTGAGAACTCTGCTTTCAGTAAGTCCGGATCGGTGTCTGCCCCCCAACTGATTCTGACAGAGTTTTCAATTTGTTCAACAGGCACTCCCATTGCGAGAAGGACATAGCTCGGTGAATAACTTTTTGAGGTGCAAGCCGAACCATTTGAAATGCCACAATACTGCTTCGTTAAAATCATCAAAGCCTCAGATGAAACACCGTGCAAGCAAACATTAAGCGTGTTATTCATGCAATAGTTCTGATCTCCATTGATGGTAAAATCCAAGCCAGATTCGCCTAGCATTTGAAGGATCAGATCTTTCACAAATTTTAACTTTTCCGCTCTATGTATATATTCTAGTTCTGCAATCTCGCATGCCTTGCCGCATCCAGCAACCAAAGCGACCGGAACGGTCCCCGGACGGATTCCATGTTCCTGTGGACCACCATACATAATTGCTTTCACCGGCGGAAGTTTATAATTTTTCTTTCTGAGAACAAGGACTCCTATTCCTTGAGGGCCACCCAACTTATGTGCGCTAAATGAAAGCATATCATATTTCATCTTTTTTATTTCTTCCACAAGCTTACCACAACTTTGGGTGGCATCCACATGGAACAAGACTTTTCTCTTTTCTAGTTCATTTCCAAGTTGCTCTACTGGTTGTATGATACCGGTTTCATTGTTTACATGCATCAAACTTACGGCCAAAGTATGCTCGGTAACTTCATTTAATATTTTTTGAACTGGCACCCTTCCAGTAGTGTCCGGCTTTACAAAAGCCGCTTTAAAGCCTTCTTTTTGTAACTCACTTACAGTTTCAAGAATAGCTTTATGTTCGATCGCCGATGTTACTATTTTTTTCTTCTTTGCTGTCTCTGCATATGCCCTCAGGCCCTGCAACGCAATATTGTTGCTTTCTGTTGCGCCGCTCGTGAAAAAAACCTCTGCGGGGGTAACCCCCAGAAGTGATGCAACCTGTTTTCGCGCCGTTTCTACAATATTTCGAGCATCTTCTCCAAATCCATGCGTCCGACTATCTGCGTTGCCGAAATGGTTTCGATACACATCAATCATGACATCCAGCACCTGTGGGTCAACTGGTGCAGATGCATTATAATCCAAATACACACTCATCACTACTTAATCGCCAACCTTATCAAATCGTCCGTGCTTTTTATGAATCCCGTCCCGCAAAGATGTGCGATTCCTCGCTCAAGATTCAATCTGAAATACTTAGAAACGGTCTCGTCATCCGTCGGCAAATGCATTTGAAGACACCACGCCTTGATCAGTGCCTCGTAGATCTCATAATACTCGCCACCAAATGTATACCAGCTCATTTCCAGATTGCTGTCCGCTACTATAGGAAGGTCTGTCGGAAGCGTTTTTTCTGAGAGTGAATAAGCAAGCGCCCACCGACAGAGTATATTCCAATTCTTGATTCCAGTTTTAGCTTTCAACCTAGAAAGTTGCTCTTTTGATTGTTGCGACAATCGCACCTGTTTTATAATCATCTTTCTTGAAAATACCCTCTTGAAATCGTTGTGCTCTTCGTTTCTTCGCTATAATTCAATGTAAATTCATCGCCAATATATTCTTGCATCATATCATAATAATGACGATCAATCTCAGAATCCGTAGAAAGGATAATCGTTTGTTCACTTGCCTGTGGAAAATAAGTAGTTACAAGAGCCGCTCTATGGGTTGAATCCAACCTCGAAAGCGGTGTGTCGATAATGACGGGCAGTTTCTTCTTCGAGCAGATTGCCAGCGCCCAAAGAATCGAGATAACCATCAGCTGTTTTTCCCCGGCAGACAGCGAACCCTGATCCACAATCATGCCGTCTTCGCCAAAATAGTGCACATCTAATGTCTCCGGATCCATTTCAATGCGCTCGATCAAATTCTTCTTACTTGCCAGCTTTTTGTAGCAGGCTGTAATCGTTTCGCTGAGTGCCCTTGCTTTTCGGCTTTGAAGGGCGACAGAATACTCATTTAAAATCCTCAAGGCAAGATTCGAATATTTCATCATTCGCTCTGAATCATCCAGAAATTCTGCATTTTTCAAATATATATCCACTGCATCTCTCAGTTCAGCGTTTTTTTCTGTCAGTTTGCCGTTCATCTCGCTAGATTTTTGCTGCACATCCTTGATATGCACCTCAATCCGAACCACTTCCGCTTCGATCTCCTTCATCTGGTTTCGGATCTTTTCAAGCGTTGATTCGTCAATATCCAGTGAAAGATAACTTTCAACATTATTTAGTTGCTTCCTAAGTTCTCTCTTTTTCAGGAGTACTTCATTGGCCGCTTTCTTGCTATCCTCCAAAAGCTTTTCCAGCAGTGTATTCAACTGAAAGAGAGCATGGTCAGACACCTGATAAACCGGGTCATTCACATTCATGCCGCTGTGCTCTTTTATATACTCAACAAAAGATTTGCTTTCCTGTGCATGTTCAGGGTGCTTTCCGCAATAACGCTCCAACAGCTCATTAATTTGCTCCAAGGCCTGTTGCATCACGAGGTCATTATGTTCATCCTCAGCCTGGAGCTTGATTTGAAGGATCAAATCGTTTACCAGTACCAACGGCAGTTCATTGGATGCAATCTCCACCAGCTGATTCTGGTTTTGCTCCAATGCAGCATGGAGTTCCGCCTGCTGCTGTAAAAGCTCCTGTCTTCTTTCAGATGCCGCACCTCCTTTTATTTCATAGCGGTGACGGAGTTCCTCCAGCCTTTTTTCGCAGATTTCCTTTTTCTGAGTTAGCGTTTCAAGCTCCGACTCGAACATCTGTGCTTGTTTTTCAAGGGATTCACGCTCTGCCCGGATGTTCTGGATTTCATTCACCGAGTTGTTTCCTTGCAGATCTTTTGTCACACGACGCAAGCATTTCCCAATGTCATTTCTTAAAACGTCCAGAACACCAATTCCAAGCATTGAACGAATCGAATCCTTCAATTGTGCATTCGTCTCGTCAACAGCCATATCTGCAATTTTTTCGCCATCAAAAAAATAAAAACCAGACAGGGCATTCGGCAGAAGATTTTCAACGAACATCGCCCAATTTTTCGTCAGGAAGTCGCTATATAAATCGTTTTCCTTTGCTACAATCGTTTCTGTTACACGCTTTGTATCCGCATTCCACTCTCTGTGGATCGAATATTTTTGCTGCGCCCCTTTGTTTTCATAAAATTCCAGTTCAATAAAGGCTGTTTGGTCAAGGCTGTTGCGATTCATATGGGCTTCCAGATATCTGCTATATGCCTTATATTTGCTCTCCTTGAATGCAACTGAATTAGATCCATACAGCGCCAGCAGAATTGCCTCAAGAAATGTAGTTTTACCTCTTCCGTTCATGCCGCCGATCAGGACAATTGGTTTCTGGTGAACAAAGTCAAAAACATTTCTTCCAGCATATACGCCAAAATTATTTAAAATCAACTTTTTTATAACCATTTAGCCCTGATCCTCACAATCATCAAATTCGGCTGCATCTTCATTCAAATCGTCCAGAAATTTATTATCATAATCGCTTCCAAAATCTTTTTTTCGGCGCATACGAGACGAATAATAGCGCGTTGCGTCTTCCTCATCTTTATAGAAGCTCTTTCTGATTACAGTCTCCAAACGGTCCGTGATTCCTTTTCTATCATTGAGTCCTGATGCCGTGTTTTCAATATCAATCAGGCTATACATCATTTCAAATGTGAGAACTTCATCTTCACAGACTCGATCGCATACATCTTTTAGAACATCCCATTCTTCTTTTCCAAAGTTTTCCGAATAAATCCACTCCGGGTCCGAAAAAGGCTTACCAAATACCTCTTTATAAATGCGCGGAACAGCATCATCAAACTCATGCTTTTCCATAACCCAAATTTTCCGGATGGCACGCAGCTCCTCCATACGGATCAATTCAAGATTATGAAATTCTTCCGGCCCCTCTGTATTGATTGTATTCTGAATTTGGAGCAGGTCTCTCAGCCACTCTTCGCGAACCTCTTTTTTATACGGTCCATGGAACAACTTCCCATGGCTTCCCTGAATTTGTCCGTTCATGCGTCGAAAACTTCTGCGTTCACGGTCACCATTTTCATCACCAAATTTATTCCGAAACTCAAGTAACGGCGTCATCCACTCCTTTTCCTCATCATTTGCAATCATCGCCTCCATAGATTTATCTTTTTCCACCATAGTGCAAACCCAACACCCAAATCGGCTCTTGCCACAAGAGGGCAGGCTCTTATCGACCATCAACGGGCATTCGTTATCTGCCGATGCGCCTCGATACATTGTCAACAAATCCACGTTTGAGTATCCCCATGGATTTTTGTATTGCATCAAAAACACCCAGACGTCATCATCTGACCAATTTTCCAGTGGCGAAAAAACCAATTCATTTGCAAGCGTTGGATTCGGACTAAGCAACTCTCTTACACGCTTCTTCTCCAGGTTCACCATTGTACGATTCCGTCGTGCACTTTCCTGCTTTCGAGTTCCGAGAACAAGGATCACTTCGCCATGTTCTGCAATTTTATTACGAATGAAATTGTTCACTGGCTGAATTTTCAAACGATCCGTGCACCAACGGTATTTTTTTCGCGGAAAAGGATATCCTCGCCCAATAAGGTTAACCCAGAATGTATTGTTGAAATCTGGTGTGAGCTGTTCAGGAACAAAAGGCATGTCCTTTTCTTTCCCAACCACCTTCATCTGCTCCAAAGACTTTTTCACCCACTGTGAGACAATTGGAGATTCCACAAGCGTGTCCGTGTTCATAATATGGATCGGCTTTTTCCGCATTTCGGCAGGAAGTCTTTCTATTGCCATCCACACGAGTTGGACGGTCGCAGTACTGTCTTTTCCACCCGAATATCCAATCATCCATGGAATATCATCAGACAAATACAGATTTTGGATGGTTGTGATAAGACCATCAATATTTTCCTTCGTAATCACGCTCATAACAGCACATCCCAATCGTTAAAATAATATCAATGTATTCATTTGATTATTTACCTAGAATAATAAGTATACCTTTGGGGTAGGCTTCTGTCAATGATTTTCCCTCCGCCTTACCTGAAGGACAACTTGACCCGATATTCAAAATTTCCTTTTCGAATCCAAGCGATGATGTCCTCATTCAGGTCTTTCAATGTTGCCTGTCCATGCGCCATTTTAGAAAGGAAGTCCGTTATGTTCGAATTAAGGCCGAGTCCCTGAATAAGCGCCTCAGCTCCATCCAATGCCTGTCTCAGACGTTCAAACACTTCCTTTTCCATTGTCCAAACCTCGGCATCCTGAATCAGCTTCAAACACTTCATCACCTTTTCCGGGTCGATAGATCGGACAATTTCCAGCGTTCCCCTTGTTTTCCTCGTCAATGCGTCAAAGTGTTTTGCCCACACTTTTTTGGTTTCGTTCTGAACCCCCTTGAACATATCCGTTGCCTGCAAGACAGCTTCCTTCTCTGCGTCTCCATAACATACAGCACTCTCCAGTTTATGAAAGAAGGTTCTCAATCCCGCTACCAACTCGGCTGAGCAGACAAATCCCAGATTTTCCTGAATATAACTCAGGATGTTCATATACTGATCTGCCTGTTGGACAAGTGTCTTATATTTTTGATCCGTTGCTTTCTGTTGTTCGGCGTTTGCTTTTTTCTGCTCTTTGCGCCGTAGCTCTCTCATTGCTTTAATTTGACTGTCCAGTTGCTCCAAAATGCTTTCATTCATCGTCCTCACCTCTTTCCAAGAATTCCTTCCATTTTGAAATCACCACATTTTCCGCATAATAGCGGTCAGTAGCGGATATCGCCGAATCCGTCTCGCCTAATGCTGCCATTCTCTCCGCCACTTTGGTTTGAACAGTCTGTGCTGTACTTTTCACCCTTTTTAGCAGTTCCTGAAACGGAATTAGCCTAGAGATCGGATCGCCAGAAAACGTCAGAAGGATGGTAAGCGCATCGGTTGCTTCCCGTGCATCTTCTACAAGGCGAATTGCCTTTGCAATCTGCTTGGCTGTTTTCTTTATCGCATCAATTTGTTGGGTTATAGCTTGGATGTTAATCCTGGAATTATTAGCTTCCGCATAAAACTGACCAGTTGTTTCCACAAAGTCATTGATGTCATCTTCTTCAATTTCATCGCATCCATAGCACTCATAAATATCTTGAAGAATCAGATATGCTTTTTCCAATTCCTTCTGTGCAACTTTGTCCACACGATCCATGATGTCTTTCGCCTTTGCGTACACATCCCGACGCAGCTTTACCGGATCCTCCAAATTCAATTTTTCTTCTGGAATCTGCAGTTTCTTGTTCTTAAGTCTAGACAATTTTTCGTTAAAAGCAGGCTCATTCAAGACAACGATTGAACCGCCTCCACCCTGCACAATATTAAAGTATTGTCGCACTGTCTCGTGCATTGTTTCGCCATCACGTGCAACAAGCGATGCCAAATCCAGCCATTCTCTCGAATGACTGGTATTTCCCGGGACTTTTTTGCAGGAGCTTTCCAATAATGTCTGCATGGAAAAGCTCCGCAGCGTCTGACCTTGAACCTCACCACACAATATCATCCGATAAATTTCAGTCATCATTGCAGCATCAATGTAGGGCACTTTTTCTTTTGTTTCTGCACGAACAAGATCCACAAATGTTCTGTGGATCTTGTGTGCCCATGATGTTACAAAGTACGCATCGCAATCTGCATCCGGTTCGTAATTCCAGCTACTTTTTCCGTATTGCCTCCATCGAACAAATGCACCGATTACGATTACCGATTCGATATTCGCGGGCATATAATAAAGCCCCATACCTTTTGTCTGATTTTCAAGTGCAATAATCTTTACAGCGGATTTCTTCACCTTATTGACATGATCCATGCTGATGCCTTCCGCCTGCCAGTCAATGGCAGAAAATAAAAACGCATTCAAATCCTCCAAAGCCGCACGCAAAACACCACTGGTGCCAACATTGGCCGAGACATCAATTTTCTTTCCGCCAGACCATTGCATCAAGGCATCTGTAGCTGCGCCCACTTTTTTCCGCGTCTCCGCAGTTACACTCGTTGCAGTCTCAGGTTCTTTCTTCTCCGGCAACGCAGCCGTGCGCTTTTTTGATTCTCCTGCTGTTGCTGCTTCTCGTTTCGGTGCCGAAACTTCCGTGAATGTAATCACCGGTAGATTCAGTTCCTCCAGAATTTCCTTCCTTATTCCAGAAATATAGGTAACTCCGTTTTCCGTGTACTGATCCGGTTTACCATTTCCCCAGACACACAAGAACTCAATCAGTCGTTTTTGTTGTTTTTTATCAGCAATTTGCCTATCAGCCGCCATAAGTAGTTTTTGATTTTCTCCCCCGGTCGTATACTTTCCGCTCGGGAATGCCATTGGGTTGTTCAGGATATCCGCAACAACCGGTTCAATCAGATCTCGGATAATATACCGCGGTGTCTGATGGCCTTTTCTTAAATCTTCGTTGTAAAGATACCGGATGCTATTTTTTGTAAACGGATACAGGCACAGCTTTTTTCCTTCTGAAATCTCAACAAATTCCCATGCCGATCCCTCTTTAACCTCGTGCACAGGATAATCTTCCGGTCGTGCCTGATTTTTTGCCCAATCGGAGACTACGGATTCTGGCAGGGACATCACATTCAAGTATCGTCCCACAAATTCAAAAAGACCCGCCTCGCTCATAGCATCCGTCGGAATATAAATGCACTTGGTAATGCGATCCTTGTGGTTATCCCGGAAGTTGTTCTGCAGGTAGTCATTCGTGGTGCCCACGATAGACGAGATCCGGCAAAGGTGCTCTCCCTCATTCATACCCGTATGCTCCACAATCAGCGCATCCAGAAGTGCATCATCTACACCAGTAAACGAAGTAACATCCTCAATAAATAGCGTCAGATTCTTTCTCAGTCGATAAAGTTCTTTTCGAATATCCTGAAAAATCTGTCGAAAGTCTCCCGGCTCAATTCCGGCGCAGCGCTGAATCACATCATTTACAAACTGATTCAGATACGCTGCAAGTTTTGCAGCCTCTTCCGGCCCACTTTCATCTGCCATCAGTTCCCGTGCCATTTGTTCCGACTTCCGATCTGCTCCGGCTGAAAGCATTTCTTCATAGAAATCTGCCGAGATATAGAAATCTTCTGCTCGGAATTCTGCCACAGTATCTCGATCGACCAGTTTAGTCGTTTCTGCCACCTTGGAATACATACGGTCAATGGGGCCATTGCTTTCCATCAGGCGGCTATGCATAACCTCATTATTCAGCAGCGCTTCCAAACGCTTGCGCTTTACGTTGGTAAGCTCCACAGAATGACTGCTATCATCGTGTGCCATCTCGATAATGAAGTTGTGATAAATCATATCCTTGAGTTTTTCTTCATCTACCGAAGCGGATGCGCGAACCAGCCGTTCATAAACCTCACGATTGGCAATTTCCTGTACTTCCGGCTTTTCTAACAGCTGCCGAATGGTTCCCTTTAGGGTATTATCACTTCGACGAATGAACAGGATTACTTCATTCTCCGGTTTTTCCTGCTCAAACCGCGCCTCAAACCAGCGGATCAGATGCGATTTGCCTGTACCACTCTTACCATAAACTGTAATAAATTGATGGCGATTTTCCGGATTGCAAATGTACCGCTGGTAAATCTCCTCTTCAGAATAATTTTTCTTTTCAGAAAGACTTTTTTCAGAAGGATCAGGCTCAAATTTATCCAGAAGATACAGCCTATCAAGTGCCACATGGGTTGCCAGAAAATCTCCCTGTAAGATCGTGATCGAGTCCGGTTTTATCACGCTCGCAATGCGTTCGCTCGCAATAATTCGATCCATCATTTACCTCCGATCGTAATATTCGTTACTGTATCACGGATTGGATGTACACTTAATGGGTAAAGCGTCCAAATGTCTTTCTGATCCAAAAAGTGCTCCATCTTAAGGATTCCCGCATCGTGCAAAGTACGCAGGCCGTTTGACATTCCGTAACTCAGCCGGCGATTTTTCAAATTTTCATCCATAATGATCCCACAATACGGCGATATCCGATTGATAAATTCACCAAATGAATATTTTTTTCCTTTTTCCAGTCCGGCAAGCTCTATTACATCCTGCAAAAAAACATCAGCATTTGGAATCATAAACATTTCCTGCAAATAGCCAAGACCAAGATATGACACCCAGAAGCGCCAAGCGCGCATATCCATAGCATCAACTTTCTGTCCCGTCAGTTCACTCATCAACGGGCCAAGATTTGACAGATTTTTTTCTGTTTTTAGCGCATCTGCGCCCAGCATGTAATATGCATGGGTTACCTGATAAAATAGACCATCTGAAAATTTTCGTAGTACCCCATTGACATATTTCCGCATCGTTTGACGGGATTCTATGACACTCGGATCTACTGCCAGCGAAATCATATTATCCGATGTAATAATCAGTCCAAGTTCCTCTGCGGCTGCTCGGTAATCCGGGAAGTAAACCGTGCTCGTATTAGCATTCAGTTCAGCTGGTTCCATTTTTTCCCTTAGCTCACTGCCGGATATCGGTCCTTTTTCAACAATTTTGCACAGTACATATACGCGTTCCGGTATTGCTGACGTCACCATTTTCTCTCGAAACATGAAAAGCTCCTTTTAACCATTTAAAATAGTTTGAAGCGAAAGCACTGGGCCCTCTACCAGATCCGAAAAGGATTTATCCATCCAATCAAAGCGCTTATTTTCTGCAATGATGTGAACAATTCCCGTTTCCGGTCTTCCGCTCAAGCGGTTGCTGACAATACGCAGTTCTTCGTAGATCTCACTTGGCGTTCCTTGGTACAAAACTCCAATCAATCCAGAGAGATAATACCAGTTGTTCTTCTGAACTAGTTTTGTAAGCGTGTACTCATTCAGGATCAAAACATTTTCACAATTAGATAATGCGTCCATTCCTTCAAGCCGGTCTTTTACAATCAACACGGATAATCCCTTTTTTAGAAGTGCATCAACAAGCGCCGCACGATTTTCATCCTGCACATAAACGATCGCATCCTTTGCACCCCCAAGGAGTGCTGTTTGCTCTGCCAACAACGGTCTTAGCGGGCTCTGTACAGCAGACTTCAGTGCAAACTCAAACGTGTCTCCTTTTATAGGCTCCGTATGTTTGTCACATCCTGCACAGTACTCTGAAACTTTGTCGTACGTGTCATAAAACATTTCAGACCAGCAAACTTTTTTATAATTGCGAACGGCCAATTGAATCGTTTTTAATGCGCCCTCATAGTAGTCCCATTCTTTCTGGCGTATTGTTTCAATTAACTGTTCTTGTTCCTGTCCGCAATCAAGCAGTCGCTCATCAAGAACTTCAATCACAAAGGTGTATAGTCCTCCCTGTGGGATCACTTCCTGAATGCGGATCAAATTATTTCTGCGGAGAAGAAGAAGGACGTAAATATTCCAGTTTGTATCTGCTTCAGAAGCAGGGGTATCCTCCAGTTCATCTTTTTGTATATTGTACTCCGGCTTTACCGATGTATCAATATATGCATAATTTCCTTTTCGAGGTGACGTTGCACTGTTATACATACTGTTCCAACGTCCAACAATCTTTTTTGAGGTGAGCACTTTTTTGTTAATCCGTTGAAATGCAATATTCGAGTCATCCGGATCAACACACATCACACTTAAGCAGGGCAATCCATCTCGACCGCCACGTCCCAGTTCTTGATAATATGCATTTGGATTTGGTGGAATATAAAGATGCAGTACCGTACGAACATCGCTTTTATCCACACCTACACCAAACGCAGATGTTGCTACCATTATTTCAAACTTATCGTCGATCCAGCCTTGAATTAGCTCCTCTCGCTTTCTTCCATTTGTAAGGCCTGTAAATGTCTCCACATTGTTCAGACCTGCATTTTTCAAAACATCTTTGGTTTTTTCTGCGTCTTCCGGGCGTGCCACATAAATAATCATCGGATGTGGAAGTTTTCGTACCAATTCCAGCATCTTTTTCTTTTTGTCTGTATACGACTTTGCATTGATCAGAATATAGTGCGGCTCATGGCGAAGTGCATCACAGCGAACTTCAATCCATTTTCCCCCCTGCGAAAAGAGATTCTTCAAAATATCAATGCTTCGCTTTTCATATGTTGCTGAAAGCAAAAAAGTTCGAATGGAAGGATTGCTTTGCAGCAGAAGTCTACGCCATGATTCCAGGCATTGATAATCGACTCGAAACTGGCTGCCCCAGTCTACAACAATATGTGCTTCATCAATTACAATATTTTTCAGGTAACGCTCCGCATTGGCCTTTCGAATACCTTCTACAAAATTTTTATTGTTGAGCAAAGCTTCTGGTGAAATAAAAAGCATCCTCGCTGTTTTTTGCTGGATTGCCAGGAGAATGGGGGTCGAATTTTCTCCGCTGTGATAGCAGAACACTTCCTTTTCGACCTGCTCTGAACAAATCGCCTTTTTTGCAGCTCTAACCTGATCGATCGCCAGTGAAATCGTTGGAACAATGACAATCGTCAGTCCGTTGTCCTGATAGGAAATTGTCTGCGTGATCAAACTCTTTCCTCCGCCAGTGGGAAGCGACACCAGTGTTGTATAGCCCTCCGGCGTTCTAAGTGCCCCATGAACGGCAATCTTTTGCTCAATCGACTTAAACTCTGAATAGCCGGTTAGCTTATAAATGAATGGATCCGACTGCAGGTTGTAACGTGTACCACTTTCTTTGCGCTGTGGGGCATTGTTTCCTATGAGAAATGCCCTCTCCACAAACTTGCGATTAACTGTTTCCGGAAGCTCAAGTGTTGCAAAAAAGGTTCCCTTTTGCATATCTTTTACAATGGAGTAATCATTGTACTCCGGTACACAATGATCTGGAAGGTGAAGATCGGTTTCCATCACAATCAGATAATCTCTCAGAGCCAGAAGGAAATCATCCTTATACGCAGGTTCTCTACGATATAGAATCCAAGCATTTCTCAGTCTCTTGCCTGTGTTCAGTATAAAGCGTTCTGCCGCCGACGTTCCAAAATCGCAATCGACATCTACACTGTCCTGTACACCGTTTAGGTATCTCTCCATTTGAAAAATCAGCGTGTCACGATCCATATCAGTTTTTCACCATCCATATAAATGCAACCGAATCCAACAAAATCTTGGGACGTCGAAGCGCTTCAAGAACAACTTTCTGTTCCTCTTTTAACGCCAAAATTTTGTCATCGTGTTGTCCATAATAAACCTGGCTCGCTTCCCTCGCCGAAAGAACACGTTCCATTTCTTCTCGTGCTCCACGAATATTAGAACGTTTTCGGATCTGCTCCAATGCTTTTTCATGCGCAGATTTCCTTGCCGTAACAACCATCTCTCGCCAGCGTTCTTCAGAATATGTACCACGAAACCACTCAATATTTTTCATATCACCAATTGTACTGCTAAGATAGCTCGTCTCTCGGCTTCTCTTACCAAAGTGAACTGTTTTTTCCTTTAGAATGTTGGCTCCCAATTGTTTTAAATATTCCTGTACAATTTGCCCATCTGTATACTCCTCTGGGTTTTCTATGCTGTATGGAATTATAACCTGCTCTGACATCAAGTAATTTCGATATGCACTCAGCGTATGAACCGACACACCATTTTCCAGCAAATACGACTCGTTTGGCGTCGGTGCAAACGCAAAAACAAATCCCTTCCAATTCAAATTCGATTCGATCGCAAAGGCACTAGAGCATCCCTTGCATGAGAGAATCGCATTATTTACAATACAGTCAAAAACATCATCGCCCGGCGCAAAGAAATGAATATAGTCATTTTCAATTGCCCGTTTTCGCGTAAAAGTACCACGAATTGCACGGCTCGGATTTTTTGTCTGATGGTTGCGGTCATACTCGTCCTGCACACTCGTCACAAACTTATTTTGCTCTTCCATAAGGTAATCATTCCAGCGTGGCGGGATGAGCTGTGAATTAAATGCCGCTTTAAGCGAGAAGGATTCTGCCGTGTAGGTTACAAGATCTTCATCGCTTCTAAATCCCTTAAAGCCGGCAAGACTTGCCCAATTTGTCATTGCACTCGCAAAAAGCTCATTTTCATTTTGAGCATAATAATTAACCAGCCGCTTCAGTTCTGTATACATCGGTCGGAAAACGAAGGCAGCCGCATCATAATTCTGTTCTTTTTGTACCGCAGAGCGCATAGATTTTGCCAGCTCCACAATCTGAGGAATTCGGTCAAATAAACCATATTTAAAATTCTCTTTTACCGCCGAAACGATTTCTCGATCAACGTCCCGCATGATGATTTCCATACCGCTGAGTGACTGTGTGAAAATTTTCAGTCCTTCATTCCAGAAACGATAAAGAGCTTCCTCAATGGTATCCTGTGCATAAACCAAAACCGAATGTACTACCGGTCGAGATGGATCACGCTCTAATCGATCCAATCTTCCGATTCTTTGCTCAATTGTGCTCGCATCCCATGGTAAATCAATATGCACAATATAGTCCGCACACTGAAAATTGCGACCTTCACCACCTGTGTAGTCACAAAGCATAATCCGACAGTTTTTATCATTTTGGAAACGATACGAATTCAATTCAATCTCCATCGGGGACATTCCTGCTCCAAAAAAAGCAATCTCCTCCGGCTGAAAAACTTTTTGCAAAGCAATACGATAAGCCAAAAATGTTTCTGCAAAATTGGTAAACAAAACGATCTTTTGATCATATAACTCATCATATAGAAGATCGAGTATTGTAACTAGCCGCGTAGAGTATTCTGCCTCATAGGAATCCGGATCATCCAAAATATCCGCAATATCTTTTACGATGTGATCTTCAAATTTAATCCAATTTCTCACATATTCTTCCAATTCCTCCGGAAAAGAGCTCATCTCCTTTTTCACAGAAGAAATTGTTGCCGAAAAAGCCCACGGTGAACTAAAAAACGAACTCAACAATAAACGGACGCCGTTTTCCACATCCGCATCTTTTCCATTATTTTCCAGCCAGTCTGAAATTTCTTGGTAACAAAGTGTCTCATATATATTTTTATCACGATCCAGACTGTACGGTACTGTTTTCAGCTCACGCGTCGGCATTAGGCGTTGCCCATCCTCTGCCATTTCCAAAATTCTTCTACGATTTCGGATAATATTGCTCTCAATCTGATAGCTAGCACAAATATACGACACAACCACTTTAATGTCATACACACCAAGATCGCCCGAAGAGAAATCAATCGTTTTCAGAAGCTTGGATAGCTTTTCGTCTCCAAGCGCATTGCAAACCTCCTGCAGATCCTCTACAATCTCATCAAACAAATCTCGGCATTCGTCTGATTCATGCGGATCTGTCTGCTCATTCTGGGCTGCAGAAATTTCTTCCTGGTAATCAACCATATCATCCAGAATCAGTGCTGTTTTCTGAACAATCTTACTTTGTTTATCGATCAGTTGGCTAAACCGTTCATCCGTATAGTTGTCATACTTCTCTGGCTGAAGAAGACGTAGGAGAGCAAGGTATTCTCCTTTTCGCTGTTGTACCGGTGTTGCACTCAGCAGCAGTACATTCTGAGCTTTCCGGCTCAGTCGATGAAGTTGTTCATATACAATTTTGTCTGACAAACAACGGTGTACTTCATCTACAATTACAAAGTCCCAGTTCCTGTTCAGATCCATCGAATCCAATTCCTGCACTGACTTAATCGCAATACTGCTATAATTTTTCCCGGTTCCCGTAGAAAGGTTAAATTTTAAAAGGAGTTCCTTTTCCCACTGTGCTTTCAATGTCTTCGGAACCACAATCAGTGCCTTTACGCATGCCTTATCCTGCATATAGATCTTTAAGATCGAGATCGCCTCAACGGTTTTTCCCATGCCGACTTCATCCGCCAGCATAAATCGACACGGTTTCTCCTGAAGACAGCGCATAATTGTATTAACCTGATGGGGAAGAAGATAAATTTTTGAACCCGCCAGTTCTTTGAATCCATTGATTGAATTATTCAGGATGTTCATGCTTCTGGAAACAACAGAATGCCCCAAGTACCAGCACGGATTTTGGAATTCGTATCGAGCAAGCTGCACAGACGGGTCCACATGCCCATTATTGAACGCTGCTACGATTTCCTTTTCGGAAACCTCGAAAACATCTTTGCTTTTTTTATCTTGTACATAATAAGCAAAATAGCCCTCTTGGTCTTTCTGTCGAGTGCGCACAGTGCAGATTTTTCCATGCACCATCACGTCAGATCCTATGAACATTCCACAATGATCTACCGCTTGAATCGGAAGCTCCACTTTATTTTTAGGGTAATTTTCAAAGAACTGCAGATACTCAAACGGATCATGGATCTTTATTGTAACAGTCTTTTTAAACTCGTCAATTTCCGCAATTTGACCGCACATAAAAACACGTGGATCGGAAATACTTTCCGCATCCGCCGGAAAGCGCACATACATTCTTTTTTCAAGCATAAAAATTTCCCCGTCTCACAATTTTGCGGTGGCATAGCATGCTGCACAAACATCCCTGTTCGAGCAGTATTGACACCATACATCCGGTGATTTTTCAAATTTCACCTGTCGCAAAGTCTCGACAGATAGCGTTTGCTTCATGTGATCTATTGATGGCATGTCAAATTTCCCCTGCAAAACATTTCCACGATCCAACTGCTGATTCTTCAGCTGTTTGAAAATAAAGAGTTCTCGCAGCATCATTTCTCGTCGGTCCGCGCTTGTTAACTGAGGAAAGCTTTTTGTCTTTATTCCAAGGAGTCGTCTGCGGATATTCCAGACTACATCAATTTGATTTGCTGTCAGGACAAAGGGAAAATATTTCTTCAATTCTGCATACGACTCATCAATTGCTTCCTGAAGGAGTGTTTCGCTGGCAGGATAGCCTGCGCAACGCTCCCGCACATTGTTTTCAAGCAGAACCTCCAGATATTTAGTCAATAAGAATGGATCTTTATAAATAGTATCGCCTTCTATAATCGTTTCCAATAAAAAACGGTACTTACATATCTTATAACGACTGTAATCAAACTCATTATAATTTCCACCAACTGCACCTTGCAGAGTAAAATGTGAAACCGGCGCAAGCTGCTCTCCGATCCTCATTTCACGATAAGGCACAATATGCGCTCCTAGGATTTTAAGAACGTAATACAGTTCCTGATCCTTCTCGCGGTCCTGCCTCACATAGCTCAATTTAAAATTACATCTGTTGAACTCCAATCCATACAAGAGCGCGTACCGTCTGAAATTTTTTTGTTCTCTGCGTGCGTTGACATAGACTTGATATTTCCAGTCCACAGGATTTTGTGCGACTTCGAAAAAAGCCTCATCCAATGGCCATGGAAATTCCGGTACTTTTACTGTATTGAGATCTGCATCAGAAAGGCAGGCAAAATGATAGCATTTTTCTCCGGCAGCATCAAGCTTTGATCTCAGAATATCACCATCAATCTGCTCAAAATTTCGGACAATCCAGTGCGCACTTTTCTCAGGGCGCGCTTCCTGAGTCAAATAAACCGACATCGTAGATTTTAGACATTCAAATGATGCCGACGCATCAATATCCTCAACCTCATTCAATCTTTCCAGAACACGATGTACAATATCTAAAAAATCATCATTTAGCTGCTTTGCGTCGATAATCTCCTCCTGCAGATACCGTTTCAACCGCTTATAGAAATCTTTAAAATTATGCGGTTTATTTTCAAAGTCCTCGTAAAAGTAACTAGCAAGTTCTTCCAATTCCTTCAGTGCATTTCTGAGAATCGTTCGCTCTTTATTTGAAAGAGCATAATACGAAACGTGGCTCAAGATCTCCTGTGTTTCAGGCTGATAGGATCGTTTTATATTTCGCTCTATGCGGTCTAACCGTTTCAGCAATTCTTCAACTGACCTGCACCCATCAAATGCCGGTTCTGCCCTTTTAAAGATGGAATAGAGTTGTCCTGTATATTCCTCTTCAAGAATTCCCGCATTGAGGCACTCCTTCATGTCATCGAGATTTGCAACGACCATTTCATCCTTCTTTGCATCCCACATGTTTGCAATTGCAAGAAAAAAATGGCCAAGTGGATAGTCAAGAAATTTTCGTTCTCCAAATTGTTCCGGAAAATAAACCTTTAGAATATTATTCACAGAGCTGTCTGCCGCATAAATTTGCTCTGACATTCCGCTCATCGGGCTCGACGGATTCTTCTGTACAGCGCGTTCAAATATATTCGCCGCATAGTCTGCAAACTCTGTAACATTATCGAATTCAATTACATCAAACGAGGTCGGTGACAAGCTTTCCAGCCTGCCCTCCATCAGTCTACCAATCCGGTCTGCAAGGATATTTGCCGAATTTCTGGAGGCATCTGCCCATACCAAGCCCCGATCCATCCCTCCAAAATTCTGCGACTGACTATCAAATGCAGAATAAATATTAACCCAAGTCTGATATACATTCTTATATTGTTGCTGATAGGGAAACAGCAGAATCACTTCTTTATACCATGCAATCGTTTCAATCGCACGCAACATAATCGGAGTAAACTGATGTACTCCATGGATCACTACCCGGTCTTTCTGCAGCGAAGACGCATCAAACCCATCCTTTGCTTTTTGCATTGCACGCACCAGCGCTGCATCCAGTTCTTCTGGCCCAAAATCCGTTTCCAGTACAAAATCCGTATGCTTTTCCGATGCCATCAGCCTTTTATAAAGAGTGACGACAAGCCCCTGTTCCTGTGTCAGCTCCTCCATCCGAATCTCATCCAGATTGATATTCAATTCTGCCATAACCCGAATGCTCTGGAATATATTTTCACGATTAAAGCTCAGAACATCGGCAAGATTGTGCTGCATCGGTTCTTTCAAAACCGCCAACGCACCAGCTTTGACCAGATTATCCAAATCTGCATGTTGTCTTATGATACACTCTGTGCTCTCCCACTGTTCAAAAATCGAATCCGTGAGGTTCTTAACCGTTGTAACTCGCCCCTGCTGAAAGTCCGCCCTATATAGACCTTTCAGTCCATTGACAAGCGTCTGAGAAACGCAGAAATATGGGCAGTTTGTAATCTCTTTCCAAAACGGTTCTGCATTCAGCCTATACGGATCCTGATATGTATAGATTTTAATTGACATTTTATCCCTCCAGTAAGGACCCCCAGCTTATTGCTGCGCAGCTGTCAAGATCTTTCATCCAGATACAGTTTCGAATCGCACGTGTTAATGCAACATACAAAACACGCGTCTCCTCCGCAATTTGTTCATCGACCTCATTGCGAGGATCATAATTAGAATTTTGTTCACGAAGCTGATTTTCAAACAAAACTCTATATGCGAGTTTTGACTCCGAATAGCTTGCATCCAACTTGATCATCCTGATGTCGCCGATTTCCTCTCCAGTGTATGGAAGAATCACGGTTCCGTATTCCAGACCCTTCGACTTATGAACTGTTGTACACAAGATTCTGACGCCTGCATTTTCAATAGAATCTTCCCTTGCCAATCGTTCCTGCCTCGTAACAATATTGACACGCAGATATTCTGCAATCTGATTCAGGGTAAGTGTGTCTACACGGAAATTGCGAACCAGCAGTTCCATCAGGTATTCATAGTTGGCCACATACGCACGCTGTTCATCCTGATCCTGATACGTCTTCCATGGCTGAAATGCGTCATAAATCTTTTTCAGTACATAGAGAACCGGCCTTGCATGAATTTCATTCACAACGTTCTCCCAGTTTTTTCCCATCCGCTCGGAGAACAGATGGTTCAGTGCCGCCTGCAAAGCATCTGCCCGTTGGTCGTCCTGCAGTCCTCGAAGGTTTTGATAATCTAGCTGCATATCCGAAAAGTGAGATTCCAGTAAATTCACAAGGCAAACAGAATCCCTACAGTTATTCAATGCAAGAACCAACCGATACAGGTCCATTGTTGAATCTCTCTGAAAAAGATCGCCTCCAGATTGCACCTCCACATCAATTCCTTTTTCCTTGGCAGCAGACACAATTTTATTCACTTGCCAATTTTTTCGGACAAGAACTGCAATTGTGCGCTCCTCTGATGTCATCCTATGTTGTTTCATTAGTTCTTCTATTCTCTGCTTCTGTGCAAGAATAGTATCCACGCATAAATCAAAGAATCGGTCTTGATCCTTACCGTGACATGGAATTTCCATGAAAAGTTCTGTATCTTTTGCACCCGTCTGAACATCACTCGTTAGACAGTCAAGTTCCGGCTGATAGGGCAGAAACCCCTCGTTTCCCATTTTACTTAACAGTGGCTCATATAATCTCAGCAGCCTTCCATCTGTCCGATAATTGATCGTCAGATGTTCAATGCACCAATCAAACATACTATTTGCTTTCAGCTGTTCAAATGCACTGAGCTTTGCGCCACGGAATCGGTAAATGCTTTGTTTCAAATCGCCTACCACAAAAAATCGGCATTTTTCCGGCATCGCCTTCTGAAGTCTCTGGAACGTCTGAATCTGTTTATCATCCGTATCTTGAAACTCATCCACAAAAAGGTACCGTGTCTTTAAAAAGCGAATCCGTCCTGTCAGCTGTTCAAGAACGCGGTTCAGCATCACAATACACTCTTTTAAGTCCATGCCGTTTGCCTTATGCAGCATCGCAGCGTATTCCGTTTCTGCTGGAATGAGAACCTGTTCGATCAAATCGTTGAAAAATGGGACTGTCCGCTCCGTCGGCACGCCCAGCTCAGATTTTCTGATTTGCGCAAGGTCGACACTTTTATCCTGAAGACGGTCAGCAACATTCATCAGCTTTTTCTTTAAATCGTAAACGGCAACTGCAATCTCATTAACAAAATTTTCATTTTCCTCTTTTTGTTTTTCAAGAAAGAGATTCATATATTTATCGTAGATTTTTCCCCGCTGGTATTCGTTTGAAGTTATTTTAAAATCCGTTCCAAGCCCTGTGTACAGTGGCATATTCCGCAGCAGTTCTATAGAATACCGATGAATTGTCGAAATATTCGCACGGTCGGCATCGTCCACAAATTTGAGGTATTCCTGTTTACCCGTCAACACAAAATAATTTACAAACAGCTGTTTCAGTCTTTTCTTCATATTCACAGCTGCATCGTTCGTAAACGTCACCATCGCAATTTCTTCTGCCAAATCAGAAATTGGTTCCAGCTTTTTTCCACATAGAAAAGCCACACGGGATACCATCGAATAAGTTTTTCCGGTTCCTGCACCTGCTTCTACCAACGTGTTCTTTTCGACTGGTGCATGTTCTACCCGATATTGTTGGAAATTAAATGATGTTTTTTCAGAAAGCTCCTTTAGAACGAGTGCCTCCTCTTCCGTATACTCGCCCTCTTCAATTTCGATTTCCTTCTTGCTGACAGATTTGAGTTCCGGAACCCAATAAACCTCCAACTGGAATGTCTTCAAACTATGCGCATCACTTGGTAGGCCTTCTGTATATCCAATCGACAGCGTATTCCTGTCGGGTTGAATGTTTTTCTTTTTGAACATAGCATCAAAAAGATTTTTCAATGTTTCAAATTGTTGCCCGTCTTCGACAAAAACAATTCTTTTTGTCCCAGTAAAATAATCTGAAACGATCCATTCTAATGTTCTTTGCGAAGTATCAGCCAGTAGGATAGAAAGGACAGAGTAGTGTTGTTTTTCTTCCTTGTTCACCTGCATATATTCTTCGACGTAAGCTGGTTCCCATGCGCAGCGAAGTTTTCCGACAAGCTCTCTCGTCAGTTCTGCATGAGGAATAAATCTTGCCGTGTTGTACGCAGCGCAGAATTTTGCGGTCAGCATGTCTGCATTTTCCAAATCTTCCTTGCAAAGTGTGAAATCGTTCTCCGAAACAATATCCAAATGCTGTTCATGGTACTCCTGTCGGCTAATAAACGGATAGCACACCAGATCCATTACAATCGGGCTGACATTGTATTTCCGTACAATCTTGTTAAGCAATTCAAACCGGTAAGCACGAGCCTGTTTTTTGGGAGATTTCTGCGGTTGATCATATCCGTCCACGAGGATGTTGTCTACGCCAAGTACCGTCACCTTGTCTGCCAACCACCCTTTTACTTCAACCACAAAGATGCCCATGCCCTCCCACAGAATGCAGAAGTCAAACTCACGGCCATTGATTTCGCGATTGTTGTAGACAATCGCCTCCATTGGCAGAAGTTTTTGAAAGCTTTCCCAGGTTTTTGCTTCGCCATGAAAAGATGGCTTATCATCGATCATTTTAGCCACAGTGCATTCTCCTAACAAACTTTCATTATCTTCGGATGTTGTTTCTACGAATCAGTGTATTTTATTCACCCTCAACACATTCTATAAAAATCATTATATCAGTTCATACACCTTACTTCAATTGACAGTGTTACAAATAATGCCATCTATTTCTGTTGATTTCCCAGAAACGATCTTTTCTACTCATTCATAATATTTCTCATGAAAGTCATCTGCTATTTTCCGGAAACGAGCCGGTTCATTTCTGAACAGTTCATACGTCTTGTAAAAAAGACTGCTCGCTCCAGACAAACCACTCTTTCCCTGTGTTACAACATAGTGAATGCAGCCAATTTGCATTTTTAGACCATTAAGATTTCTAAATTTTTCATCTACAACAAGACCAAGCTGGTTTGCTCGGTTATGATATGCTTTCGATATTTCTGACAGCTTTTCTTCCGGAGTCGATAGTGATGCACCATTCTCTCATCGGGCATCACCATCCCGGTCCGAGTAGCTGCGGAACGGCTTGACCGGTTCCTCCTTATCCGACTTTTCGTTCAGGGCAGTCAGCACGGAAGGGCGCGCAGATTCCTCATCCGGCGTTTCTTCCATCTCCGGCTCATGATGTTTTTCGTCCACATCCAGCTGTGCATTCAGTTCAGCCAGCCGTGCAGATTTTTGTGCCAGTTCTTCTTCCTGCGGAAAGGGCTTTTCCACTTCTGCCTGTGCCGCCGTCTGCTGCTGCAGCAGATTCTCCAGTCGGTTTTCTGCATTGGCAATGCGCTCGTCAAAACCGGCCAGCAGGTTGTCCAGTCGGGTGATATTGCCGTGCGGGTCGGCACCAAGTGCCACCGGATAAATCGCCTTGCCTTTCAGCACCGCCTGCTGCTCGTTTCGGACCGGCTCATAGCGCACCGAAAGCTCAAAGCCGCGGTACTCGCCCAGCACAACAGGCTCTGTGTCGGGAAGTTCTTTTGCCGCCAGAATCAACCGTTCACCGGCAGTCTTTTTGTCATCGAACATCATGCCCTTGATGGTCATCCCGCAGAAGTTTTCCTTGTCCTGCGGATGGGCCGCAGTCGTTTCCGCATCGGTTTTCAGTGCGGAAATATGCGCTCTCTGCTGCTGAATATCTGCCGGGAACTGCGTCAGCAATTTGTCTTCCAGACGATATTTCTGGCTCTGATGGTCAGCTTTCAGAACTTTCAGCTTAGCCACCTGCACATCAAGGTCCATCTTTTCCTTAATCAGCGGGTTTCCGGCACACAGCGCCTTGACTTCGGCGTAAGAGAGCGCCTGCTCATCCACATCATCGCAGGAACGCACCGGGGATTTGCTGGTCATAATCTGCGAGATAAATCGCTGTTTATTTTCCAGTGTCTGCCAAAGGTACGCGTCAAAAGTTCCTTCCGTGACGTAGTTGAACACCTTCACCTCTTTGTTGCGGTTGCCCTGCCGGATGATACGGCCGTTGCGCTGAGTCATATCACTGGGTTTCCAGCCGACATCCAGATGATGAACCGCCACAAGCCGGTCCTGCACATTGGTGCCTGCACCCATTTTTGCAGTGCTGCCCAGCAGAATCCGCACATCGCCGGAGCGCACTTTGGAGAACAATGCCGCCTTTTTCGCCTCGGTGTCGGCATTGTGGATGAACTCGATTTCGTTTTCTGGAACCCCAGCGGCAACCAGCTTTTTGCGAATATCATCGTAGACATTGAAGTTGCCGTCGTTTTTCGGGGTGGAGAGATCGCAGAACAAAAGCTGGGTCAGCTTCTGGTCTTTGCCCTCTTCCCAGATTTTCAGCACGTTCTGAACGCATACGTTCAGTTTGCTGTTGGGGTCGTCCGGCAGCATGGGGTTCATCAGGCGAACGTCCAAGCCAATCTTGCGCCCATCGTTGGTGACGCAGAGCATATTGTCCACGGACGCATCCACGATGCCGGAGTGGATATCTGCGGCACGTTTGCTCAGTTCCTGCACCATTTCCTTTTGAATTTCGGACGGCTTTGCCACCACGGTTTCAAACTTTGCGACCGGCACCGGCAGATGAAGCTGGTCGCTAGTTTTAATGTCCGCAACCTCCTTGAACATGGACATCAACTCCGGGAGATTGAAAAACTTGGCGAACCGGGTACGGGCACGGTAGCCGGTACCCTCGGGCTGGACTTCGTCAAGAGGTTTTCGGTAATTTTTCTAAATTCATCAGGTTGTCTGCAAGGAAGTCCCGTGTGACCTCATGTCTGCACATATCCTTGAACATCTTTTCAATCGGCTTTTTGGCAGTTTCGGACTGCTTCACGCACACAATAAATGTGGTTTTGCCAATCTGCACCGAATAACTCGAATTCTGATTCTCCATTCGATTTCTCCTTTTATCGTCATTTTCTGAATTTGGCTGGCAGACTGGCAACTGCGGGTGTACCATGATTTTCTTGCCAGCCAAATTTTTTTGCCAGCCAAATGGCTTATTCCATCCAAAAGACCTTTTTGCGGCCTTCCACGATCTTGCTTTTCAGGGCATCGCCCAGTTCCCGCTTGGCATCTCGGACGGTTCGGCCGGGGATGCCCCTTTCCAGTGCAGCCTTGTCGATGTCCTCGCTGAGCACCTGCTTTCCTCCGGCAAGCAGGGTGCAGATCAGGTCTTTGGCTTGCTGGGTCTTGGTTTCCCGCTGCGGCTCGATGCCGGACAGCATCTCGTCTGCGGTAATGTCGTACTCGCCGACCCAGCGGAAGCCACCCTCGTCCCCCAGAGAGAACGCCAGCGACACGCCCGGTGGAGCAAGGGAACTTTTCTCGTGGGTCAGGATGCGCATGGTCGGGTCGTGCTTCAGCTTGCCGATGAACATGACGCTGCGCACGGCGGCGGCAATGTCGATGGAGCCGAGACCTCGCTGTAAGCTCTGCATTCCGGCGGCTTTGTTCAGATGCCCGATCAGCAAAATAGCGCAGCCTGTTCGCTGCGCTACCTGTCCCAGCCGCATGAAGATGGGGCGCACTTCGTTTGCCCGGTTCATGTCCACATCGGCACCGAGATACGCCTGGATCGGGTCGATAATGACCAATCGGGCGTTGTTCTCGATAATGGCTTTTTCAATTCGTTCATCGGAGAGCGTCAGCTGCACATCGCTGTCATCAATGACCAGCACCCGGTCAAGGTCTGCACCCGCTTCGATCAGGCGGGGCTTGACCGTATCGCCCAGACCGTCCTCTGCGGTCTGGTAGATTACGTTGAATGGCTCCATTCGCTCCATGTTGGGCAGCAGCTTTCCGCTGGTGCAGGCAGCGGCAAGGTGCATAAACAAACAGCGGCCCCGTAGACCTTTTTCAAAGTCTGCGGGGCCTTGTGCTGTGGGGCTATTTTACCTGCACGGTCATGGTTCGGTCACTGCCCGGTAGCCGCGGATGACGCGCCACTTGGCAACGCCTTTGTCCGGCTTAAAGCTGCCGTCGGCGCGGGCTTTCAGGTAGCCCTGCTCGATGGCCCACTGGGCGGCTTGGGCCATCTCCGGGTCGGCTACGTCCGCAAAGGCGGGCAGAGCGGCCGGGGCCGGGCGGCCTGCGGTGTTCCAGAGGAGCATTGCCAGCTCGGCGCGGGTATGGGGCACGGCCACCCCTGCGGGCAGGAGCTGGTCAAGGATGAGCTTCGTGCCCACCTGATAGGCCACGACGCCCGCCACGCCCACGACTGCGCCGCCTGCCAAAAGGATGCCGAAGCCGTCTCCGCCGTCTGGGCTGCCCTCGCCGCTCTCGGCGGTGCGCCAATGGCCATAGAAGGTCACGTCCCGGTCGAGGTTGCCCACATAGTCCGCGTCCGGGCCCATGTAGTAGGGGCTATCCTCCAAGCGGGTGCCGTCTTCGAGGAACCAGCCCTCAAAGAGGCGTTCTTCCTCCTCGCTGCCGAAGATCGCACCGGGGATCTGCATTCCTCCATTCACCGGTTCGTCCCCCGGATGGACGACCCAGTAGACCTTAAAGTACGTGGGGGCCTGCTCCGGCCGGGCAATTCTCGCCTTCTTGCTCTTGTTCATTTCGCCTTCCACCAGAACAAGGCCGTCGTATCTGGTCAGATACTCCAGTTCGAGGGCATAGTCATCCTCGTCCGTCGAATCCGTTTCTGCCGTGATGACGGTGCCTGCGCCGGAAGCCTTCAACTCGTCTGCCACGATGGCCGAGCTGTTGGCTTTCACGTTCAGCGTGCTGTTTGCCACAATGAGGTTGCCGCACCGAATGCCATATTGGAAGAAGTTGCCCTCCGCGTTCGTGCCTGCAATGGTCACAGTGCTGTTTTGGATGGTGATGTCCTCGTCAGAGCGGCCTGCCCGGATCGCGTCATCACCAATGTCGTCATCGATATTGCCCGTAATGGTAAGGTCTGCATTGTTCAGCGTCAGCGGGCCAGCCGTCATGATTCCGACGGCATCGGAAAGGGTGGCGGTGCCGGTAATGGTCAGCTCTTCCGCCAATTCGGACTGGATGCAGCAGTAAATGCCCTCCTCTGCATCCCCGCTCAGCGTGAGATCGGCATCGTTCAGGGTCAGGGTGTGGGTATTCGGGTCAAACTTCACGGAGCCGCCGTTGCCCAGCACGTCGTTCTGGTTGGTCTTCGTGACTTGCGTACCTGCCACCCAAAGGTCGTAGGTTTCGCTTTCCGGCTGGTCCGGGTCCACATCCGTCAGTTCCAGATAGTCTTGGTTCTGTCCTATGGCAGCCGTAAAGTTCTCATAATTTTCCTTCACGTTGATTTCCGTATACGCTCCATTCTCGTCGGTGCGATACCAGAACCTGCTTACGTCATTTCCGATGCTCAGTCTCCCCTGGACGATGTTATTGCCGTCGCCGTTTTCCGCCACAATCATAAGCAGATGGCCGCCGTTGTATGTCAGAAGACAATCCTTCCTGATGTACCGATCCGCATGGATCTCCAGCTCGCTGCCCGGGTTCATGGTAGTGAAATTGGCGATGCCGTAGGTTGCTCCCTCGAACATTGCCCCTGTGATGTTCACGGTGCCATCGATCCGGACGTCTCCTCCGCCGATGCCCGTATGAAAATCTTTCAGCGTAATTTCGGTCCCGGCTGTGATCGTTGTTCCTGTGTCTCCGCCCAAAATTCCGTTCGGCTTAGTATCCAAATAGGCACCCAGATCGGCATAGGTGAGATTGTATTCTCCCCCGGCGATCTCTTTTGCTTCCTCAATGCCGTTGCCTTTCGTTCTGCCCGTCACCTTGCCGTTTGCCACCAGCCTCAGATTTTTTTCACTGAGGGCTTTGACCAGCGGGACCGTCCCCAAATCCGCAACTCCAACTGTGGTCAGCGTCACGTCTCCGTGAAAGGTCAAAAGGCCATGGTCATAGGATACCTCACCCTGAATGCAACTCACATTCTCACCATCGACCCGTCCGACATACTCCGGATACAGAAACACACTTGTCACACTGCAAGCTGCTCCGATCGTCGAGCTGCCCGCCAGTGCCAGCGGGGCCGCGAGGTTCAGCGCGAGGGCTGCGGAAAGCACCCCGGCGAGGAATTTCTTCCATCTTCGCTTCATTGCAAAAGCCTCCTTTTTTCACCCAATTTTGTTGCAGGAAAAAAGCTCCACGGTTCACTTTTAGGATACCGTGGAGCTTTGGTTTTTGCTATTAACCCGGGGTTAGTTTTTGGTTAATTCCGGGGGGCGTTTTTCTGGTACCACTCGGCCAAGCGGGCGCGGCGGGTGCGGGGGTCGCCGCCCATATCCAGCTTTGCGTAGAGCTGGTTGATGTACTGCTTCACCGTGCCCTCGGAGAGGTAGAGGGCGGCGGCGATCTCCTTGTTGGTGCACCGCCCGGCCACCAGACGGGCCAGCTCCCGGTCGCGGTCGGTCAGGGGCAGCTCCGGCGCGGGGGCCCGCAGGCCCAGCCGGGCGGCAAAGGCCCGGCCTGCGGGCAGGATGCGAACCACGAAAGGCCCCAGGCGCGGCTCGCACACGGCCCAGTCCTCCTCTTCCAGCAGGGGAGCCAAAGCGGGATACTGCTCCACAAAGAGCACCCAGAAATCGTCCTGCAGCGCGTCCAGCAAAGCCGCTGCCAGCGCGGCCCGGGCCTCGGCCCGCTGGCCAAAGCGCAGCTGCGCCGCCGCCAGCTGGATGCGGGCCTGCAGGCCCACCAGACCGTAGTGCATGGCCTCGCACCGGCGCAGCAGGCCCTCGCTGTGGGCGATCACCTTCACGTACTCCCCCTGCGCCAGCCAGACCTGCTGCTCGATGAGGGACATCATGGGGCGGCAGGGCCCAAAGAAGCTCACCTCGGCCAGCTTGTGCTCCCGGAACAGCTCCGGGGCCTGCTCCGGCCTGCCCTGCAAAGCGTAGAAATAAGCGGCGATGCTCTCCAGCAGATGCACCTGCACCCCGTCGTGCTTTTGCAGCAGGGCGGCGCGCTTGGCGGCAAAATCGTACCCCTCTTTCCCCTTGCCGCACAGGGTCAGCCGCAGGGCCAAAAAGTCGCAGCAGAGGGTCATGTTTTCCTGCCCGGCGGCGTCGGCCCGGGCCCGCTCCAGCAGCACGGCGGCTTTCTCCCACGCCCCCTGCAGGTAGGCGGCCTCCGCGTCCATCAAAAGCTCGGCCCCCCGGCCGTGGCCGTTGGTGATTTTATAGTAATGGGGCATACACTCGTACATTTCGGCCAGTTCTTTGCCCAGCTCCCCGGGGGCGCGGTAGTACATCATCAGCACCGAGGGGGAGCCGAAGGTCCAGCTGCCGCTGTTGCGCAGGGTGACGGCGGGGCGGCTCATCTGGCGGCTGGCGCTGCGGTGGAGGCGACTCATCTGGGTGATGTCGTTGTAGAACAAGAAGCTCTGGATGAGGTCGCACTCCCCCAGCAGGTTGCCCCGCTCGGCGGCAGGCCACTCGGGGTGTTGGGCCACGGCGGCTTCCAGCAGGGCTTTCAGCTCCATCATTTTGGGGATCTGCTGCCAGGTGAACATCCGGCGCATCAGCACCAGAATGGCCAGCGGGTGGCACTGCAGCGCTTCCACCGGGCAGCGGTCCAGCCGCTGCAGCAGCTCGGCGGGGCTGAGGGAGGCAAGCAGATCCCCCGCGTCCGCCTCGATGACGGCAAGGGCTGCATCGTGATCGCCGCAGTGCTCAAAGGCCTGCAACGCGTGGAGGTACTGGGCTTTTTGGGCATACCAGCGGCCATACCGCTGCCAGACCTCCGTCTGCCGGGCGGCGGGCAGCTGGGCAAAGAGCCGCTCGGCGCACTCCTTCATCATGTGGTGGAAGCGGAAGCTCACCCCGTCCGGCAGGCGGGTGACAAAGGCGTTTTGCTGGGTGAGGGCCCGCAGCACCTCCTCCGCATCGGGCAGGGCGGTGACAGCCCGGGCCATCTCCACCGTGAACTCATCGGCCAGCCCCATCACAGCGAGGAAGCCCCGGGTCTTCTCGGGCAGGGACTCCAGCATGGCGGCGGTGAACATGGCGTAGATGTCCGGCCCCGGCTGCAGCAGGCTCCCCCGCTCGGTCAGGGCATGGAGGTTCAGGTAGACGGCGGAGAACCACCCCTCGCAGGAGCGCAGCAGGCTCTCGGCCTGGGCGGCGGTGATCTCCACGCCGCAGCGGTGGGTGTAGGCCAGCAGCTCCTCCCGGTTCAGGCGGAGGCCGTCGGCCTCGATGCGGTGGAGCCGCCGCCCCAGCCGCACCACCTGCTCCCCGGGCAGAAAGCGGTTGCGGCTGGCCACGATAAGGTGGACATTCTCGGGCAGGCGGTAGGCCAGCCGACACAAAAACTGCGCCACCCGCTCGTCCCCCAGCAGGTGGAAATCGTCCAGAAAAAGATAGTAGGGCGTTTTGCCGCCCAGCGCGGCACACAGGTCCTCCAGCAGCAAAGCCGCGCCGCTGGCGTCGGCGGGGCAGTCGTAGCCCTCCAGCACCGTCAGCCCGGCCGCGGTAAAGGCCTTCTGCACGCTTTTCCAGAAGATGGAGCGGTTATCCGAGTAGATGCTGGCTTGCAGCACCACGGCCCCCGCCTTGGCCTGCTCTGCCAAGAACCAGCGCACCGCCGTCGTTTTACCGTAGCCCATGGGGGCCACCACCGCCGTGAGCGCACAGGACGCTATGGGCCGCAGCGTCTCCCGCATTCGGTCCGAGATATAGATGATGTTCAGGTTCTGCCTGTTTCTGGCCATGCGCGTTCCCCTTTTCCTTATGCTAAGGCTATTGTAGCACATTTGCGGCGAAGAGAAAAGTGCGGCAGGGGTGCAAAAAAGCAGGCAGAGCCTTCGCCTTTGCGACAAGTTCTGCCTGCGTTCTTTTTATAAATTGGGATTCTTGGGAGCGGCGGTTTTGGCTTAGTACACGCCGCCCTTGCTCTGGCTGTGCCGGAACCATTTGTTTCCGCAGACGGTCAGGCTGTCGTGGGTTTTCCAGCGATACTCCTTTCCGCTGCGCACCAGCGTTTCGCCCTGTGCCCGGAGAAAATCTTCCAGATTGGCGGCGTTTGCACGGTCGATCTGGGTTTGCGTGTAGGTCATATTTCTTTCTCCTTAAAGTTCCGGTGTGTTCTTCTGCTGCTCCGGTTTCTTCGGGGCGGCGGTGGCTTTGGCTTTGTGCAGCCTCTTCAGTACAGATTCCTTTTCCGGGGTCTTGCCGCCCGGTGCGGAAAGCTGCTGCTTATTCAGCACCATGTCGATATACTTGCGGATATTTTTCAGTGCGGAGACATCCGGCTGCAAGGTTTCCAGTTTGGTACGCAGTTCTGCGCTGCCGGATTGCAGCGCAGAAAATTCGGCATCCAATGCCGAATTTTCCACCGCTGTGCTGCCGTTCAGCTTCATCAGAGTGCGGACAGCTTTATTGAAGATGTCCAGCTCCTCTTTGTGCTGGGCGGCATAAGCGTCCTTGGTCAACTTGAAGTTCTTCTTGATAAAGGTGTCGTGGATGGGCTTCAGCTTGGCATGGGCGGCGGCAGCATCCTTGATCTGGGCGATTGCCCGCATACGGTTTTCGTTCTGCTTCAACTGCCCGCGGAGAGGAGCAGCGGTCTGGTTTAAGCTGTCAATGGCTTGGTTCAAATCCTCAACGGTGTTCAGAGAATGAGCTTTCAGATAATCAACAGCCTGCATGACTTCGACAAGGTCACGGGCGGTACATTTTATCTGCGCTCTACTCGACCAATCGCTGCGCTGTTCGTTGCGGAGATTGAAATAGTCCACCAACAAGTCGGACAGCGTGGGTTCTTTCGCCTTTTCCAGAGCATCCAGAAGGAGCTGCTTCTTTTCATTCAGGTCTGCGATCCAGCGTTGCAGCCCACGAATCGCACTGCGGATGGACTGCATCAGGCTATTGGCGGCTCGAATATCCCGGTTCAGGTTGCCGAGAAAAGTTTCCACTCCGCGCTTTTCCATCTGGTGTGCAGCAGGGCCGAGATGGACGGTCGGTATCTGCTGGATGCCCTGCCGCTCAAAGGAGCGCAGGTCAACACGTTCCGGACGGCCAGCAGCTTCCAGATAGCGGTTGGTAATGGTCTCCCAGCTGTGCCGCCAGATCTCGGCGTACTTCTGGTCGTTCCAGTCCACGGTGTTTTCCTTGTGACACTTCCAATTCCCGGATGGGAGCCGGATGCGCTCGCCGTTTTCGTCGAGGTCGTAGACCTTTCGGGCTTTTGGCAACCACTTGCCGTGTTCGTCCATTGCCCGGATGGTCAGCAGAATGTGGGCGTGTGGGTTTCCATCTTCCTTGTCGTGGATGGCAAAATCGGCAATCATGCCCTTGGAAACAAACTGCTCATTGCAAAATTCTTTGAGCATGGGAAGATACTGTTCCTTCGGCACCTCTACCGGGAACGCCAGCACGATGCGCCGGGCAAGCTGGGAGTTCCACTGGTTCTCCACAGCTTCTACGGCGTTCCAGAGGGTCGCCCGGTCTGTATATCCGGGCGGCGCATAGGATGGCAGCATGATCTCAGCGTGGACAAGCTCTTTCTTCTTGTTGTAGAATTTTGTTCTCTGGTCGTACTCGCTGAACAGCCGTTCGCCGCTTTGGTAAGCGGCCCCGGCAACAGCGGACTGCCCTTGGCTGCGCTTGACGATGGTAA
>OKUA01000489.1_pt1 | contig 30082 bp, 10 predicted proteins | sample 1606501 | NCBI WGS metagenome assembly OKUA01 (sample SAMEA3879608, study PRJEB24766) | human gut metagenome | biome: human-associated habitat; feature: feces | place: USA | collected 1985/1987
TACTTCGGCATAACCAGACAAGGTTACTATAAACATGTGGACAGACAGTGTGAAGCTAATGTTTTGAAGACAAGCATTGTTCTGTATTGCAAAGAATTAAGAACTTTAATGCCCCAAGCGGGTATGTGTGAGCTATATGCATGCTGTGTTCGTTACTTTAAGGAAAAAATGGTGATAGGACGTGACCAGTGCTATGAGATATTCCGCTCTAATGGTCTGGTCCAACGGAAGAGACGCGTGCGTCCCAAAACGACGAACTCCAATCATAATTATTATGGGAATTATATATATCCTAATTTGCTAAACACGACACCTAAGTTTGTTGCAAGCACAAGCGGAAGTATAATAGTAGGTTATTCGTTCTGTCCTTCATTGACAATGGAAGGCCCGATGAAAGCTTTGGAGTCAGCTTTTCTATTTTACAGAGAGAACGGAATAAATATCAGTGGGTTGATTATATCATTCAGACCTGAAGTTCAATACTGTTCAAACCAATATGTTGATACGTTAAAAGCACAACATATAAACATAAGTATGACACAGTGTGGTGATCCTCTGCATAATGCATTGACCGAACGGGTGAATAATACTATTAAGAACGGATGGCTCTTTGACTGCGGGAAGGAGATTTTAATCAAGTGGAAGAACGCATTAAACAGGCTGTGCACACATATAATAATATCCAACCACACCAAGCTTTGAAAATGCGCACGCCAATGGAAATTATAAAGGAGGAGAAGGTATGAAAGTACCCCTACTCAGGTTGTGCTCATCGGGACGGGTGATCCCGCCCTTTGCCGCACGGCCCCGACCGATGATATTTCTTGACAAATGAGAATATAACAAAAATCAGTTCTATAACATTGGAATAAATAGAATAATTAGTACTATATTTGGATATCCTCCAAATAGGACAACTACAATAGGACTAACAAACAGAAGTGTAAACTTATTCGGTTCTTCTTTAATTTAGTTGAAGAAGAACCACTAAATCCAGTACATATCACACCCGGATGTTTTATCAAATAGAAATGGAAAAACTCTACCTAAATATTCGACATACAACTGCATATACTAATAAATTTAATTTCTACTCAATTATTGAAGAAAATTAGCCAAAATCTCAACACTGTCAACATTAGATACAATGAAAAATTATTCTTCACTTTCTGCCTTCATCCCTTTATATTGTTTCGGAGAAAGTTGATATTTTTTAAAGAATTCGTTATAAAAGTAAGATTTGTTAGTAATACCTATCTTATAAATAATCTCTTTCACTGATAAATTTGTAGTAATAAGTAACTTCGCAGCATAAGAAAGTTTATAATCTTTAACCAGCTCTGTAGGGGAAATTTCTATGATCTTTTTCATTTGACGATATAAATTCCGAGTCGAAGTCTTCATCTGATTTGCAATTAATTCCGGACCAAGTTCCGAATTAGATATATTCTCCTTTATAATATCTAATACATCTTCAATAAACTTCTTATCTTTTTGATGTAAAAGTTTTCCATGTATATATTCAAAAGAACTATCTACAGAATCATAATAATTTTTCATTTCCACTTTATTGGTCAGAAAACGACATACTACAGAAATTAAGACATCGGATGAGAAAGGTTTAGTTATATAGGCATCAACACCCAACTCATATCCTTTTACCTGATCCAAATTATCTGTTTTAGCAGAAAGAGCAATTATTGGAAGACGTTTACAGTATTTATCTTCACGCAACATCCGGATAAAAGAGAATCCGTCAATTTCAGGCATCATTATATCTGTAATTACAAGAGATGGAGTTTGCTTCTTCAAAAGCCCCAAAGCCTCTTTTACACTAAAGGCTTTCAATGTTTGACAATATGGAGACAATAAATCTGCTACTAATTCTACAATATCTTTATTATCATCAACAATTAAAACATGTGGAACCGAAGCTTCCACAACACTATTAATATCTATTTTTGATACTTTCTCCGTATTATCCTCCTCAACCAAATTAACTGATACCTTCACAATCGGCTGTTCATTGGTATTCGGTATCTCATTTTGAACCTGGTTAGGCAAAGTAATAACAAACTCTGTATACTCGTTGACCACACTATTTACCGTTATCTCTCCTTTCAGCATTTTCACAATACTGTAACAAATATATAATCCCAGCCCATTTCTGGCTGTCATTTGATTATTAGCATTTACATCGGTCTCCTCCAAAATACAATTCCGATCAAAAATAGAAGACAGTTTGCTGGGTTCTATGCCTTTTCCTGAATTGCGAACCACAATTTTCAGAATATTATTTTCAACAGTGACCGTTAATTTAACATACCCACCAACCGGAGTGTATTTCAATGCATTAGACAGTAAATTAGAAATTATCTTTCTAAATCCTTTACTATCTGTGTTCCAATATAAATTATCGGGTACAGAAGTAATAAATTCAATACTATTTTGACCAGCCAATACAGAAAAAGAAGTTAATAATTTATCAAAAATCTCAGATAAACAAATATTCTTTAAGACACTAAGATTAATATCAGCCTCTTCAATTTTTCTTACATCCAATATTTCTTGTATCAACTCATTCAAACTAAGTACATTATTATGCAGAACACTCAGATATTTTCGCGTATTCTGATTTATTTCTCCTTTTCGTATTTGATCCACCGCCCCATTTATCAACGTTAAAGGAGTATACAATTCATGAGTTACATTGGCAAAAAAATTCAATTTTGACTCATACATTTTTTCCTTTTGTTCCTCTTTGATTCTTCGCGCCAGTGCCTGTTGTTTTTGTACAAATTTTCTTCGTACATATAGAATGACTAAAACAAGAGATACAACAAACAAAAAACTGTAAATCAAATAAGCCAATGGAGAAAGATACCAAGGCGGTAATACGGTAACCCGAAGAGAATACACCTTATCATCAGCAGAAACAACATCATTTCTATATTTAACTTTCAAAGTGTAATCACCCGGAGGGAGATTAGTAAAGCGAATCTTATTCTCCTTTTTCAATGAAACCCACTGATTATCATAATTATCAAGTAAATAGAAATAATCATAATTATCACCATTTATATAATCCAAAGTTGCAAATGTCAGTTGAAACGTATTTTGATCAGATCTCAACTTTAATACCTTATCTGTATTTTCATTATATTCATATAATGTCTGCTTATCTCCAAAACAATCTAACTCTGTAAATAATAAATCTGGTTCATAGGTAGTAATTGTTTGTTCAATCTCCGGCTCGATCCATACAAGTCCGTTTACACCACCAAAAAACAGGCGTCCAGTTAATGGACATTTCCAATAAGCATCATCCGAAAATTCAGAAACACCAATGTGTAATGACCTCACATTAAAAAATGCACCATTCTGAGGATTATATTTGACCAATCCTTTACTAGTACTGAGCCAAATAATACCAAAATTATCTTCCAGAATTCCATGAATCATATCATTCAAGATACCATCCTCACGAGTAAACTGCTTTATTTTATCTTTCGTTTTATCTTCACCTCCCAAAACTTGTATCAATCCAGAACTGGTACCCACGTACAACGTAGAATCTTCGTCAATGTACAAACTAATAACATCTCCAATTGCCATATTCATCAAAATAGAAGAACTCGTGGAATCGTTAATATTAAAACGGTTCACTCCATATCCCCCCCTACTTCCTAAGAATAAAATAGAGTCTCCATTATAAATCATTGAATAAAATTCATCATTAACCCAAACATTATCTCTCAGAAAAGGATAACATTCTTTTCTTTTAATTTCATAAGGATGTTTACTTTTATCAATAGTAACTTTATAAAGCCCTCTGGAAGACAACCATAACGTAGAATCGTTCACTTCACAGAAACTATGAACATTTGCAACAGCCGGAACCAGATTTGAATGATCCTTCACTGGATACATTTTTTTTTCTTTATAAGAATAATAAGAGAGATTTCCATCAGTACCGATCCACAAATCATTTTTATTGAAACGACTTCTTACGAAAGAATATACTGGATTTTCGTGCATATCGACAAAGTGCTGTATATTCTCAACAGGAATTTTGCTGTTCTTAAATAAAGCATAATCTTTAATTCGAATAATTCCATCTCCTTTGGTTCCAATCCAAAGTGTATTCTCTTCATCCGTATAGAAGGCACGGACCGGGCGTTTTGCAACAAACGGCAAATTACTCAACAATATATTACCAAAATTATTCTTTTCACTACAATATAATTCCACTCCCAAACCATCGGTACCAACCCACATCGCCTCTTGAAAACGATCTTTCATCAATCCGAAAATACCCACTGTCATATTTATTAATTCCGGCTTCTTGTCATGAGTAGACGCATCAAACTTTAACAACCCACTATGCATAAAAGCAAGATAGACTTCATTCTGAAAAAGCCGTAGAGACGAAACTAATCCATATTGACTAACCATATCAGATATGTTCCGCAGCAAAATTTTCATTTGCTTAAAGCTGTCATAGACAAACAGGTTATGGTATTTATCAATAAAATAGACCTGTTCATCCTCATAAAAGACCTGTATTATTTCTTCATTATGAAAATTTACCTCCGATATAGACAAGGCATAAGGGATATCTTTTCTCGTAACTTTACAGGTCAATGTAAGATATTGCAAACGGGCATCTTTCAATATAAGACAGATTCTACCCGATTTATCAGCAAACATTGACCTTATTTCACTCAACCGAATCCCCTCGGCAGGTATCTCCCACATTTTCTTTATTGATGAATCATAAAATAAGATATAATTATCTTTATTAATCATCCAACTATTCCCTTTTTTATCAACTGCAATCAGATCTACCCGTTTATATTGCACATAAGTTTCAACAGCCTGTCGTTCTTTCAAAGAAAATTTATTAAGTCCGCGTTGAGTCGATATCCACAAATAACCATCATCAGCACTTTGTATATTATGGATGGTATTACCAGAAAGGGAATTCGGATTATTAATTTCATAACGGAATGTAGTTACCTTCTTGCCATCATACAAATTTAGTCCGTCATAAGTACCAAACCACATGAAGCCATACAAATCCTGATGAATACACAAAATAGCATTATTAGACAGCTGACCATTAAGACTTGCCAAGTCGAGCAATGAAAAAGATGCAAATGCCTGTTTTACAACAAAAAGACTCAACAATAGAATAGTAATCAATACTTTTCTCATAACATTATACTATAACTTCAACTTTCTATTTTATTCATTGCAATCTATATGACAATATTTCACTTTATTCAGCTACGAATTTACTAATAATCATCTTCTTTGTATCTGTAAATATCATTTTTCCATCTTTCATCGCAGAAATTGTATAGAGATAAATTCCTTCGTTAATATCGTGACTATCCCAGATGAATTCCTGTAACCCAGATTTGGAAACCGGATAAACACGGTTATCAATAACTTTCCCAATGCAATCATACACATTCAATACAAGCTCGGATATTCCTTCTGGCACTACACATTGTATCGCAGTCTGTCTAAAAAAAGGATTCGGATAGTTACCTTCAATATGGAAATTATTATTCAAAGAAACTGTATGTTCAATGCCCACTGTACCCACTTCACGACCATACACAGCAAACTCAAGAATACGTATAGTAGACCCTTTCTGTTCACCCTTATCGATCTGTAAGCGAATACGATCGGCTTTAAAAGGAGTTACTGATCGGTGAACCTTATTTATCGTATTTCCTTCCACTCCATCTATATCTATCCAATTGCCATTTTCGTATTTTTGTAAACGGAATGCCGAGGTTATATAATCAGTACTCTCAATTCCTGCATTCATAACAAACCAATGACAGATTTCCACCGTTTTAGCAAAAGAAAATTCCAGCCAAGGAGTAGAATTGTCAGTAACACACCATTTCGTATCTAAATCGTCATCAACAGCCTTATCCGCCCCCTCATTACTACCATTTTGATGAGAAGCTTGAACTGTCTGCGGAACCAATTTCTCACCACATCTGTCTTCTGACAAATCAGTAAACACCGGCAAAGAAGTCACCTCAGATACCGGAATTACATCATCATTCACATTATCAGAAAGAGTAATTGCAAAAATATATAAATCTGTATTAGTTGCTATCATCAAGTCTGTAGCATCATAATTTATCGGAATCGCATACTTGTACATATGCATGAATCCATAAAGATCATTTTTCCCATTTTTAGTATGCCGATGAGTAGCTGTAAAAGCCACATTTTCCTTACAAAATCCTCCTTCCTCGTTATATTCGGTTTCCCATGCTCCAATTGTTTCAGCCCAATATGGAACATGAAATGAATAAGACTTCCCTCCTACGGTAAATTTAGCAATAGTTCCTTCTTTCTTACTACTCGCAGCCAACACATACATTTTCTTTGCATTTTGCATAGCCGGCAAAGCAATTGAGATTTTACTATCTCTACATAAAAAAGCATTTCTTTGTTTAGCTTCACGATTTCCAATCTTAAACTCAACACCCCCCGAAAACAAATTGTCAGAAAGCAATTCTGCAGGATAAGCATAATCAATACCAGTCGACATATCATTTCTACTATTATCATAGCTCATTACATCACGATTATAACTCAAATCCACAATACAGGATGAGGGAGGAGTTACTCCAGTTTCTTGTAAAGCCAATTTTAAAGCGAAAGTTTTCGGTTGGAATTTTCCAATATTAAAAGCCAATTTATTATTAGAAAAAGAAGCATTCCCGACTTCTTCTTCAATACCATTAACCTCACGTGCCGACAAAATTGTACTAGGAAACGTAAGTTCTACATTATCTTGATTATTTCCTGTCAATTCATATACACGTACTATGATCTCATCCGATTCTTCTGCTTTCTTTAGTGCTTTTATAGCTACTTTATCGGTATTTAACGAGACAAATCCAAAACTCTTCCCCAAGAGACCTGCATATTTAGGTACTTGGAAAGCTAATATAGGCTGATTAAGACGGGAAGCCTCCCATTGTGTACGTTCATCCCATTTGCCTTCATGACTATAAAAAGAATATGTAAACTTATTTAATCCCAAATCCTGATCTTTTTGATACGAATAATTTCCCGCTACAGCAGGTGTATGAATCAAAGTCAAACGCAATGTATTATCATTTGGTTTATCCCATCCATATTTACAATCATTTAAGATAGAAACTCCATATTCGCCATCAACAGCGGTTAAATCGGCCCATTGATGTCCAGCTACTTCATACAAGTTTTCTTTATTATTTCCACGCTCAATAGCCCCTATAGACAAATCGTAAGTTGCTTTTGAATTTGCACTTTGCAATGGAAAAGCTACCTTTAACAACTTCCCCCTACTTTTCCAATTCACTTCATTAACAAAGTCAATCCGATCACTCACTTCACTATCTGTCAAACGTATATATTGTACAAATTCAGATCCAGCTTTCGTTCGACAGATCTTTAAACTAACTCTCAACGGACCATTCTCTACTATCTCAATTTTCACATTTTCATCCACATAGGAAGGCGTATTATTTAAAGTTTCATAAACTATTTCCCATGCAGGAAAGCTATCCGACCGATCATCAAACAAAAGCATCTGTATAGGCATTCTCAACAAAAGTTTGTCCAGCTTTTTATCTTTAATCTGCCGAACATCTCCTGTCCTTGCATTAAGAGTTACAAGATAACGATCATTTTCAAGAGTAGTTTCAGTAATTTTCAATGAAGAAGATAATTCAGAGGTCTCGTTCAAGCGTATCTCATAAGTGGCATATCCCAATGAGGCTACAGTAGCCTTAAATATAAAAGAAAGTTTGCCCGTAGTACTATCATATCCCGTTATTTGAGACAAAACTTCTTCACCCGCCCCATCTAATATACGTATTTCGGAAGGCTCAGAAGCTACAGTAATCGATGCTTCAACCACATCGGTCCGTTGCACAGAAAGAGGATTGTAAACTACCAAAGGAACGCCTTGTACTTGTGTATCCATCTGACGCACTAATGCCCCGATGGTACCAGTAAGCGTGTTGGCTAAAGTCTGATTCACTAGCACTTCGTCATTGTAAGAAATTGTATAAGCACTCGGGATAGAAGTTCCGGTCAAGTCATCATGGAACTGATGCCACAACAAACGTATCCAGGATTCAGTCAGAATATCCGATGGATATTCTGTGCCTCCCATCCATGCAGCAGCAACCGATGCTTTTTCAGTAGCATCAGCCAGCAGTTCGTTTTTACGATTCCAGTATTTCATAATGGTCTGAGAAGTATAACATCCAGTACCATGCGTTTTCATTGGTAATTCATTGTCCCAAACCACATACTTTTCATTACGGTTTTCATCTAAGTATTGAAAGATAGCGTCCGGAGTCCATAAATCGACTTTTACCGGTCCGTCTGAATTTATACTCTGCTGTAACCAATAAGGAGTACGTTCACCTTCTTCACTTTCAGTATCTTTCAATCCGCCTCCTCTATCCCCCATCGGACCAACATATCTAAATACCGATGCCAAGCCATATTTCTGATAATTTTCCTCTGCAAGTCGATTCATATCTTCATCCTTAGACATATCTTTATTATATTGTTTATGTGCATCATAGGCCTCCCCTTTAAAGATAGCATACACTTCAGAACCATCTACGCCTTTCCAAATACCAAACGGTGGCAATGATTTATAATCATAAGCCGATCCCCAAGAAAGTTTCTGTGTATGAAATCCCGTTATTCCACAATGCTTTCCTAAAGTAGGTAGAGAGTATGGAAAACCAAAACAGTCAGGAAGCATAATGTCAGTTCCTCCTTTTCTCCCGAATTCTTTTTTATAATAAGATTGTCCGTACAGGAAATTTCTGATAACAGATTCGGCAGAAGGCACCATTACATCACTTGCATTGATACTTCCTCCACTAATATGCCAACGCCCTTCAGTAATATACTTCTTCACTTTTTCGTATTCCTCCGGATAATATTCTTTCATCCACATATAATGGATAGCCGCCTCAAAATTAAAATGAAAGTCCGGATATTTCTCAAACAAAGGAAAATTCTGAGTCATCGTATTCGGAATATATTCTTCAAGAGTGGTCCGGGCTGTCCAATTCCACTGAGTATCCAAATGAGACGTAGAAATAAAAATACATTTCTTCTCATCAGCCTGTCCCCAAATAGTTGCGCTCATACATAAGGCCAACAACGTTACTGATAGATTTTGTTTAATCATGATATCTTAATTATTTGTTAATCGTGATACTTTGTTGTAAAAATAGTACATACCATAATACCATACAACTAAATGAGTGAATCAAATACTCATTTGGCATATTATGTCCCTTTTTAAAACACACTACCAGTCATAGGCATCGTTATTTTAGCTATTTTTGTAATATTATTAATCATACCTATATGCACATGAAAATACAAATTTATTCCCTCGTTTTAACATTCGTATTATTACTTATTCCACATACAGGAACAGTAAATACCAAACTACCGATCACATTAGAAGCAGCCAATGCTCAATTAAAAGGAAATGGTCCTACCATATCAGAACATGAGAATGGGAAAATAGTAGAAAACATTACATTCGGTTCCTCACTCGAATATACAGAAATCGAAATAGAAAAGGCCGGAACCTATAAATTTGACATCAAATACCTGACAGGAGACACCAACCGCCCAATGTCAATAACTGTAAATAACTACGACCCTGTCATCGTCCAATTTCCACAAACAACCGCTTCGTGGGGAAATCCGGCTGATGCCAATACCGCAACAACCTACCTGCACTTTGATACCGGTAAAAACAACATCAAAATCACTCCGTTAAAAAACTACGGACCAAACTTGGTGCGGTTCATCATCAGCAAATCCGATAAGTACATCGATGAAAATGTATATCCCTACGATTTCACAGATGATGCGACAATAAGTTCGTCCGATGATAATGAAACACTCGAGAATCTAACAGATAATAATTACAATACCTTATAATATAATGTACCCGAAAAAACATCTGCAACAATTACAATCGATTGTAAACAGCCTGTTTTATTAACAGGATATCTATTATCCGCAGGAAAAACGAGTACCGAAGACGTAGGTAAATGGATATTGGAATATTCGGCAGATGCACTAAACTGGAAAATGGTAATCCCCTCTTCTTCCAAATCGCACGAATATTCTACTATTTTTCAGATAGACCGGAACACTTCGAACGCCGTTACGGAGACTGCACGTTATTATCGCTTGAAAGCAACCGGACACCCAAGTGTCAGCGTTGCCGAACTACAACTGTTCGGAATTCCCTTCACTGAATCCGGAGAAGCATTCGTTGAAGACATGATGGCCGGAATTCCTGTAGAAGAACACACCAGTGCAACACCGGAAGGTGAAAACGGACATAGCTTTCTCAACTTATTCGACCGCAAATTATCTACCAAATATTATGGAAAGTCCGCCAATACCTTCTTTGTCATAACCGAACCCGCACAGCCCCAAGCATTACAATATTACACATTAACTTCCTGTGAAGATGCAATAGACAGAGATCTGAAATCCTGGAATATAGAAGGATACAACGGGTATACTTGGGAAACGATCGATGAAAGACACGATTTCCTGTTTCCCTGCCGATTAGCAACTATGAAGTTCAAAGTAAACAGCACAAAAGGATATCAAGCTTTCCGCCTAAGAATGCAAGAAACAAATGGCAGTTCCAACTTCCAGTTATTGCAATGGCAACTGTTCGGTAAGAATGCTTCTATCAACCAAAAGCCTCAGACTCAATGGAGGAAAAAGAAATCGCCCATAACAACTCCGTGGTATGATACTATCGATCCGGAAAATGTATTAGGAGAATACCCTCGCCCGCAAATGGTACGTGATAACTGGCTCAATTTGAATGGAATTTGGGATTTTAAAGAAAGTATCGGCATGGGAAGATACCGTTCTGCCCAACTTTTCGACAAGAAAGTTTTAGTTCCATTTCCTATTGAATCAGCATTATCCGGCTTAATGCTAACTGACCATGAAGAACGCCCTTACAAAACTTATCTATACAACCGGACATTCACCATTCCTTCCGAAATGAAAGGTAAAAACATTCTTCTCCATTTCGGTGCAGTGGACTGGAAATGTGAAGTTTATGTGAACGGAAAACAAGTAGGCACCCATACAGGAGGATATGACCCGTTCAGCTTTGATATAACCTCAGCTCTAAAAGAAGAAGGAGAGCAAGAATTACAAGTCCAGTTCATGGATCCTACTGATGCCGGAGGACAACCCGTTGGAAAACAAAAAATTCAGAATGGCGGTATCTTCTATACCCCTTCATCGGGAATCTGGCAGACTGTATGGATGGAGGGAGTAAATAATAGTCATATCAGTGAATTAAGTATTATTCCCGATGTGGACAATAGTCTGGTCAAAATAAAAATAAACGGAAACAATGCACTTTCATGTCAAGCCATCATACGCATTTATGATAAAGGTTCTTTAGTCACAGAGAAAATCGGCAAAGTATTTCAAACCATCGAATTGCCGATTGCACAACCTAAATTATGGAGTCCCGATTCTCCTTTCCTTTACGATGTAGAAATAGAATTACGTTCCAACAATCAAACCGTAGATAAAGTAAAAAGCTACTTCGGTATGCGAAAAATATCAATGGGAAGTGAAAACGGAAAAGCCTGTTTCATGCTCAACAACAAACCGATTTTTCAATTCGGTCCTCTGGACCAAGGCTTCTGGCCCGATGGTTTATATACCGCGCCAAGCGATGATGCATTGATTTTCGACATTGAACAGACCAAAGCATTAGGCTTTAACATGTCACGCAAACATATCAAAGTAGAACCGGCACGTTGGTATTATCATTGTGACCGACTGGGGTTATTGGTATGGCAAGACATGGTAAATGCCGGTTCGGATCAAAACTTATTGGGTGATGACGAATGGGTAAAAAAGAATTTCCTGAGTGAATGCGATCACATTGTCAGCAACCTGAAAAATCACCCGTGTATCGTCACCTGGATTGCCTTTAATGAAGGATTCGGACAGTATGCGGATAATAGTAACCATACCCGCAATGCCTATAACCGGATCAAAGCTTTAGATGATACCCGTATCGTCAGTTCTGCCAGTGGTTGGGTGATTTTTGATAACGTAGGACAAGTAGCCGATATGCACAGTTATCCCCGCCCCGGTATGCTTCCCAATCCTACTTCCAACCGGATATCTGTATGTGGAGAATATGGTGGAATCACTTATGTTATAAAAGACCATGTCTGGAAAAACAGTGATATGGTATATGTATCGGTAAATAGCGGTGAAGAATTGAAAGATCTGTTCAATAGCTATACAGATTTGCTGAAGCCTTTGCAAGCCGATGGATTGGGAGGTGCCGTATACACACAGCTCACCGATTTGGAAGGAGAAGTCAATGGCCTGATAACCTATGACCGGAAAGTCGTAAAAGTAAATGAACAACAGAAAGAAGAAATCAAAAAAGTGATTTCACACACAATCAAGTCTTCTGCCATCGAGCTGGTCCCTACAGCATTAAGAGCTAAAAAAGTTCAATGGAAATACACTAACAACACACCAGCCGAGGATTGGAATACTATAACTTTCAATGATACTTCGTGGAATACCGGAGTTAGTGGTTTCGGTGATGGAGGCGCACCTAACACCACTTATGACAATAAATCCACAGTAAATACAGAATGGAAAAGCAACCATATCTATTTAAGAAAGAAATTCAACGTAGCAGAAAAAGACGAGAAACTCCGTAACAATCTACGCCTGACGCTTTATCACGATGACGACTGTGAAGTTTATATCAACGGAGTATTGGCTTTCAGTACAACCGGATACACCAGTAATTACACAACAGTAGATGTCAGTAAGGAAGCCAAAGCAACTTTAAAAGCCGGAGAAAATTTAATTGCTGTAAAATGCACTCAATTCTCGGGTGGCCAATACATCGATGCAGGATTGATCCTGGAGTATCCCGTAAATGAAGACGATGGCGGCACCGGGCTTCTTGCACCCTCTGCCTCCGTAAACGACCTTTATCTGTCTCCAAACCCAACTAAAGGTTATTGTTCAATAGAGGGTACCAATTCGGAACTGATAAATGAAGTAAGAATCTTCAGTCTATCCGGAAAAACAGAAAAAACATTCTCCAACAAGGTATTTAACATAGACGACATGGATAAAGGCATTTACCTGATACAAGCCTATACAAAAGCCGGACAATCGTATTCATTAAAACTAATTAAAGAATAATACCCACATCTCTATATAAGAACATGAAAATAACAAAAAAAATAGCAGTATTCGCCATTCTGGCGGCATCTTTTTGTTGGAGTATGAATGCAAACCCCGTATTACCGGCAATATTTTCCGATAACATGGTCTTACAGCAACAAACTCAGATCCCGATATGGGGGCAGGCAGGCAAAAGAAAAGAGGTAAAGCTCACCGCTTCATGGGATGGAAAAACCTATATCGCCCCTACCGACTCCGAAGGAAATTGGAAAATCGAAATTCAAACACCAAATGCAGGAGGTCCCTATGATATCAGCATTTCAGATGGTAAAGAGATCAAGCTATCCAATGTTATGATTGGAGAAGTATGGATATGCTCCGGGCAATCCAATATGGAAATGCCTATTAAAGGATGGGGAAAAGTAATGAATTTCCAACAAGAAATCAATCAGGCCAATCATCCTGATATCCGTTTATACCAAGTGAAAAAGACCATTAGTCCTATCCCTCTTACAAAAGGAGAAAGCACAATGGGAGGATGGCAAAACTGTTCATCACAAACCGTAGAAAATTTCTCGGCAGTAGCCTATTTCTTTGCCCGTGAATTAAATCAAAAATTAAACGTACCAATAGGAGTTATTGATGTGACCTGGGGAGGAACTCCAGCCGAAAGTTGGACGAGCGGTAAAACACTGGATACCATGTGGGAATTTCACGAACAAATAGCGCTTACCCGAAAAGCAGAAGACAATATGCCGGAAGCCATAGCCATATACAATCGGATGATGAACGAATGGGAAGCACAAGTCAGACAAAAAGACCCGGGATACAACAATGAACACCCCTTATGGGCGGAAGTTGATTACGACACTTCTTCCTGGGGGACCATACAAATTCCAGGATATATAGAAGAACAAATCAATCCCGGTTTTGAAGGATTCATCTGGTTACGTCGCGAAATAGACCTACCGGATGAATGGTTAAAGCAAGATTTGAAAGTAGAACTGAACCAAATTGATGACGATGACATAACCTTTTTCAATGGCCATGAAATAGGTCGTACGTATGGCATAGGTACTGCACGTCACTATGCAATTCCACGTAATCTATTGAAAAAGGGAAAAAACATATTAACCATTCGCTTAGGAGATACCGGAGGAAACAGTGGAATTCCGGGAGATCCCTCCATGCTTTATGTCACAAACGGTAAAGGAAGAATATCTTTGGCAGGAGAATGGCAACAGCAAATCAGTATTTTCAATAAAAACGAAGTACCACAACAACCTCTGTCATTCCAGACATGCCAGTTCTACCCGACAGTACTATACAACGGAATGTTACATCCGCTTATCCCATTCGGAATGAAAGGCGTTATTTGGTATCAAGGAGAAGCCAATGCAGACCGTGCCTACCAATACCGCGACTTGTTTCCTTTAATGATTCGTGACTGGCGTACTAAATGGAACAAAGACTTTCCTTTCTATTTCGTACAATTGGCTAACTTCATGCAACGTTCAGAAAAGCCGAAAGAATCGGCTTGGGCCGAATTACGTGAAGCTCAAACCAGAACTTTAAGCCTGGAAAACACAGGCATGGCTGTTACAATCGACATAGGTGATGCCAATGACATTCACCCCAAAAACAAACAGGAAGTAGGACGTCGGCTTTCATTAATAGCCCTTAACCAAACCTATGGAAAAAATATTAACTATTCCGGACCTATTTATAGTCACATGCAGTTAAGAAACAACGAAATAGAAATATTTTTCAAACACACTAACGGTTCATTGATTGCTCAAGGAGGCGAATTAAAAGGATTTACGATCGCCGGAGCAGACCATATATTCTACCCGGCCGAAGCAAAAATAATCGGTGATAAGGTCATTGTCTCTTCCCCAAAAATCACTTTCCCAATAGCTGTACGCTATGGTTGGGCCAATAATCCGGAATGTACTTTATACAATAAAGCGGGACTTCCCGCCTCTCCTTTCCGCACAGACGACTGGCCGGGAATAACCCAATCTTCCTCTAATCAATAAAATCAAAAGATTTATTGAATACACATAAAAGAACTACGGCCCGAATTCAAAGAATTCGGGCCGTAGTTCTTTTATTAACTTCTTATCAACTCTCATACCACTATCTTCACAGAGCAGAAAGTACGTCTTCGATCGAAAAAGATACAAAATAGCATGTGGCGATCCTAATAACTTCCAGTTACGACAGAACCAGCCACATATTAAAATTCATTATTCAAACTATTATCAAAGAATACGAACATTTTTCTGTACACATATATCGTGGGAAGAAAATCCCAACATTATATGATAATCACCTTTATCTTTCAAAAAGCTCTTTGCAGCTATATTATAATAAGTAAACGCATCCTTAGACAACAACATTTTTATCGTTATCGATTCTCCCGCTTTCAAGAAGACCTTTTTGAATTGCTTTAATTCTTTTTCGGGACGCTCTACGATTCCCCCCGTTTTCCCAACATATAACTGCACAACCTGTGCACCATCACGTTTTCCTGTATTGGTGAGTTTGCACGTCACTTCTACAGAACCATCGACCATCGGATTGGAAATAGACAGATCGGAAAGGCGAAAATCCGTATAAGACAAACCATAACCAAAAGGATATTGTACCTCGCGTTGCAATTTATCATAACCACGATAACCAATAAATATTCCTTCTGTATAAGCAACATGTTTATCACCATCCGGATCATAATAACTATCATAAGCAGGATTATCCTCCCATCGCTTTTCAAAAGTCATCGGTAATTTACCTGAGGGATTCACATTACCAAAAAGTATATCAGCAACAGCCGTACCACTTTCCTGTCCCGCATACCATCCCCACAACAAACCTTTTAATCCGGGTTCCCATGCTTGCATCTCTACATTCCCTCCCGCATTAACAACACCGACTACCGGCCTTTTACATTTTAATGCTCGTGTAATCATCTTTGCATCAGCATCAGGTAATGCAAAAGTACGGTCAGCGCCTTCTCCTTCCGTATCCGAACTATGCCCAAAACAAGCTATTACCATATCCGCACGATCTAACCGTTCTACAAAAGGATCTCGCTTTTCACCTTTATACTCCCAAATCAAAGCAACAGCTGCCCCACCGCCTTCCTGAAAATATTCGAAACGTATATCATACTCCTTACCTGCTTCCAATCTCTTTTTCACAGAAGAATTACGAAAGCTACCTATTTCCCACTGATCGGCTACCAGTTCATTGTCAATAAACAGACGATAACCATCGTCACCACCTACAGAAAATTCATATTCTCCCGTGATATCAGGGCGTATCACACCTGTCCATCGCACCGAATAGTTTTCTTTACCAAGTCCTTTTATCCCTGTGCCTTTCGTCCAAGAATAGTTGATCTTATTCTCCGTACGTTCAAAAACCGGTTTTCCAGATAGATTTTTATTATTAAAATAAGCAGCATGTAAACCTCTCTCACCCATACTTTTTGTATATAAAATCTCGGGTAAGAAATCAAGTTCATCTACATAAGTCACATTTACATGATGTTTTGCAGCTTCTTTTTGAATGCCTTCGTACATACTTACATAATGGAAAGGATTTACAGAACCACTACCACCACCATGTACATACCCATGCGCGTTTTTACCAACCACCACAATGTCTCTCACTTTTTTCGTGTTAATAGGTAGGGTATTCTGTGTGTTTTTCAATAAAACAATACCCTCTCTTGCCACATCTAATGCCACTTCAGCTGCTTTCGGATCATCTAATGGAATATTTTTATCTGCTTTCATCCCATTCTGAAAATCAAACGCAACCATTGTGCGTAGAATATGACGCACCATCTCATCGATCATTTCTATAGTTATATCACCTGTCTTAAGGTAATAAGCAAGTTCTTCCGGTTTTCTCGTCCCTCCTGGCATCTCAAGATCAAGCCCAGCCTTTACAGCCGGAATGCAATGATGGGTAGACCCCCAATCAGACATAAGTACCCCATTGAACCCCCATTCATCTCTCAAAACACCTTTCAACAACCAAGGAGACTCTGTCGTATAAACACCATAGAGTAAGTTATAACTAGTCATGACAGCAGCTACTCCAGCCTCTTGAACAGCTGCCTTGAATGCCGGAAAATAAATTTCATGCAACGTTCTTTCATCAATATCATTGCTTATTTCATGCCTGTCATAGTCGGAATTATTAGCAGAAAAGTGTTTGATGACAGCCATAATTCCCTGGTCTTGTACCCCTTTTATATATCCCGTAGAGATACGTGCCGCCAAATAAGGGTCTTCTCCCATATATTCGAAATTACGGCCACACATAGGAGCGCGATATATGTTCACTGCAGGTCCCAATAATACATTAATCCCTCTGGCTCTACAATCACGTCCTAAGGACTTACCATATTCATAGGCAAGATCTTCATTCCAAGTAGCAGCCAACAATACCGTAGCCGGATAAGCAGTAGACTGTCCATGAGTACCGAGCCCCTGCGGTCCATCAGACATTTTCATACGGGGTATTCCTAAACGATCAATGTTTCTCGTATACATCCAATCAATTCCACCGATATAAGATAACTTTTCTTTTACAGTCATCTTTCTCAAAATATTATCTACCTTCTCATCTACATCAGAAGTATACCACTTCTGTGCCATTACACAAAAAGGTGCCAAGATTAGTAAAAATGTAATAGTGATTCTTTGAAATTTCATGTTATTCGTGTTATTTTGCTTAAGACCTATTTATGTTTTCATAAAAAACAGCACACAACCGGAAGGTTAGACTCCCAGTTGTATACTATCACAAACTGCTTATTGTATGCTGTTCAGCAAATCAGTTTTCCCTTCATTCACCAGTTTCAGAATCAATTCACCGAACAAAGTGTTCTGCCAAGCAAACCATGCACGGGTAAAATTAGCAGGATCATCCTTATGGAAAGATTCGTGTATGAATCCGGTACCGGCATCTGTATCTATCAGCATTTTGACACAATCTTTTATTTCCTCATCATCTTGACTGGTAAATGCCTTCATCATGATACTCATCGGCCATATCATATCATAACCGATGTGTGGACCACCAATTCCCTCACCAGCTTTACCTTTAAAAAAATAAGGATTATCCTTACTCCATACAAAACGACGTGTATTCTGATAAATCGGATCGTTTATATCTACATCTCCCAAATAAGCCATTGCTAACAAACTGGGTACATTCGCGTCATCCATCAATAAATGATTACCGAAACCGTCTACTTCAAAAGCATAAATGGTGCCGTATTTAGGGTGGTTGTAAGTTGCATACTTCTGCAATGCCGTTTCGACTTCCTCTGCAAGATCGGTACATTGCTGTGCAAGATTTGTATTTTGATTCACAGTCGTTAGTATCTCAGCTGCTTTCCGCAATGAAGACACAGCAAAAAAATTAGAAGGAACCAGAAATTGCAAAGTAGTTGCATCGTCCGAAGGCCGGAAACAGGATACAATTAATCCCACCGGATTAACAGGAGCGCCCAAGCCATTGTTATTCAGTGTATCAAGAGCACGTTCCGTTTTACGTTGAAATTTATAATAGTCCACTCTTCCCTTACGCTGTTGTTCCTTGAATGTTTTCAATATATTGGTGATAGCTTGTATCCATTCGCTATCGAATACACTGGCATCACCGGTTTCTTTCCAATATTGATATGCTAAACGGAGAGGATAACAAAGAGAATCTATTTCCCATTTACGCTCATGAAGTTCCGGTTTCATGTCTGTCAGATCGGACATCCAATCCCCTCCTTTTGCACCATCATTGAAAGCATTGGCATACGGATCTATATTAATACACTTAAACTGACGCCGGATTACACCTTCGAGCATTTTCTTCAATTCAGGGTCTTTATGAGCCAGCTGTATATAAGGCCATACCTGCGCACCGGAATCACGTAACCACATTGCGTGAATATCTCCTGTATATACAAAGGTATCCGGTTTACCGTCAGTTGTCCGATAATGTACGGTTGTTTCAAGTGTGTTCGGAAAACAATTTTCAAACATCCAAGCCAGTTTCTGGTTAGTCAACAGTTTCTTTACACGCAAAATCTCTGTTTCAACAGCCTTAGAAGTAAATAATCTCTTCTTTACAGGCGGACGGTTCGTTTTATATGCTGCTGCCAGACACGCCTGATTTACAATGACCGTATTATCTTTTACAATGACAAAATCGGTTGCTTTCACAGACTTCCCCATCAACAATGCAGTTGCAATTACACACAAACTAATGTTTTTGTTTTTCATATTTTCTTATCTTTAATTGTTTACAAATCTTTTATTTGAGCCAGACGTGCATACATTTCCACTATAGCAGCCTGTGTCAACAGCCACTTCTTTCCGTCTTTATCTACTCCGCTTAAATCAACATTGAACAGTCCATTATCATCACGAGCATTATCCCAGGCATACGTCAAACTCCGGTTGAAAGCATCCAGATACTTCTTATTATTATCCTGCTTGTAAAGTTCGATAAATCCACGGAGCATAACGGCCGTAAACCAGATATCTCCTCTCTTAATCAATTTAAAAGTATTACCATCCGCCGGAGTAAAATCAACAAAGAAATAATTATAACATTCCTTCGCTATATTTTGTGCATCTGTCAGATAAGCCGGAATGCCGGTCAATTGGTAAAGTAATGCTGCGGCCTGCATCATCTGTCCGCTATTATAAGCAAACTTAGCTCTCCCTATTTTACCATCCAATCGGATGTTATCAAAATAAAGATAGTCTGTAGAATCCTGCAAATGTGTCTTTGTCCATTCATACAGCACTCTGCCACGAGACAAGAAAAGAGTGTCTCCAGTCGCTTTGAATAATTTTAGCGCCAAAACAGCTCCGGGTGCATTAGAACAAGTATTTTTACTCTCTTTCTTCTGCTCACACCAATAAATACCACCACCGAGTTGATCATCCGTCCCGCTTTCAATAAAATTCCATATCAATCGGGCTTTCTCAAGATATCCGGCTCCTTTAGTCATCTGATAAAGATCGGTAAAGTCAATGCCAAGCCACACATTATCGTCATAAAAACGATCAGACAACGGCGCCGTCCGGATATATGATGAATAAGCCTGAGGTTCCCTACGGGTATCAAAGTACTCTTCCAGCCCCGGCAATACTTTTTTATCCAGCAACTCTTTATACTTTGATTGGCCGGTAGCCTCCAACAAAGCATTCACAGCTGAAAACGTTCCCGAATACGGCCAAAGGTACGAATATTGATTCGGCATATTTGCCTGCTCTTCAGAAGCAAGATAAGTAACAGTATTCTGTTGATCGAAAGGATAATTCTCCCGTAATAAATTTCCATCCGGTTGAGAGTAATTCTGATAAAGAGAATCCAATGTTTCCTGAGCTCTCAACAAGTTAGGATTCGTATTCGATTGTTCCTTCTGAGCACAACCGACCAAAGCAAGCGCACATAACGAGTGCAATAAAAAACGTTCTAAATTCATATCTCTACTAAATTATATATTATCAATTCTTTCGTGGAGAGTTATAATTCCTATTTCTTTTTATTATCTGTTATTTCAAACAAACTGATAGCAAAACCACTGCCGATGGATACTGATTGTTTAAACTTCGACTTATTAGTTACCACCATTTTGCGAATAGTGTATGCCTGCTGATTGTTCTCATAATCAGTATCTGCAGCATCTGCATAGACGGTAGCCATGTATTTCTTACCGGGATCCAAAAAATCAAACTGAAAAGCAGCTATATGCGGTTGTGCACCGGTCGTTCCTCCCACAAACCAATTACCCGAGCCTTTTTCCTTACGGGCAATCGTCAGATATTCATAAGGTTCCGCCTCCAAGTAAACTGATTTATCCCAATCTACAGCTACGTCTTTTATAAATTGAAATGCATCTGGGAAACGTTCATAATTCTCCGGATAATCGGCCACCATCTGTAACGGACTATACATCGTAACATATAGCGCCAATTGATTGGTTATCGTAGCTTTCATCTTCTCATGACGATTTGGATTAATTTTAGATAAATCCAACTCAAAAATTCCGGGAGTGAAATCCATCGGACCGCCAATAAGCCGTGTAAACGGAAGAATAGTCGTATGCCCCAATGGAACACGAGACATGAATTCATTTCCTCTTGCCGATTCATTTCCTATTAAATTCGGATATGTCCGGCAGATTCCTGTCGGACGAACTGCCTCATGTCCATCAACCATAATCCGATACTTAGCCGCTTTTTCCACCACATATTGAAAATGATTAACCATCGGTTGACTATAATGATATTCGCCGAGTGGTACTATCGGCCCCACATAGCCTGTTTTCACCGCATCATACCCATACTGTTTCATAAATTGAAAAGCTTCATCCATATGACGCTCATAATTTCTGTATGCCGAACCAGTTTCATGATGCATAATCAGTTTCACATTCTTGCTATGTGCATATTCATTCAGTTCTTTCACGTCAAAGTCAGGATAAGGAGTCACATAGTCAAAATTAAATTCTTTCCGATTACTCACCCAATCTTCCCATCCGATATTCCACCCTTCTACCAAAACTGCATCAAAACCATTTTTTGCGGCAAAGTCGATATATCTTTTCACATTCTGACTATTCGCCCTATGATTGCCGTGAGGTTTTGCTTTCGTATAATCAGTTTCGCCTATTTTTATAGTAGGATAGTCCGATGTGTAATCCCATGAACCCCCACCGGCTATCATTTCCCACCATACTCCGACAAATTTGGTAGGTCTGATCCATGAAGTATCTTGAATTTTACATGGTTCATTCAAATTTAATGTGATACGAGAAGCTAAAATATCTTTTGCTTCAGTACCTACGATAATAGTACGCCAAGGAGAGACTCCCGGTGCCTGCAATGTCCCTTTAAAACCAACTGCATCAGGAGTAAGATGTGACTGGAACGTTCTATTTTCACTATCCAGTTCAAGATGCATACACGGATAGTCGAGTAAAGCGGCTTCATGTAAATTTATATACAATCCGTCATCTGTTTTCAGCATCAAAGCTGTTTGTACGGCAGCTTCTCCGATTACCTTCGAAGCTATATTCTGGTGATCGACAGCCTTATTCATCAGCCCCCGGATCTCAGACATCTTAGATTTTGTATATCCATACTCCTGCGTACAATAATCTCCCGGAATCCAATAAGCTGTATGATCACCAGTCATCGCAAACTGAGTGCATTCTTCCTTCACTATAAAATGCCTCAAGTCTTTCTGCATCGGAAATTCATAACGAAATCCCAAACCATCATTAAAAAGACGAAAACGGATTAGCATTCTGCGGTTCTTTTCTTTCTGTACTAATGTTACCGCCATTTCATTATACTGATTACGGATATCTTTCTCTTCACCCCATACAGGCTGCCAAGTTACGTCAAAAGAAGAAGTCTGAATATCACCCACCTCAAAATCATCCAAAAACGACTTATCATCATTAACTAATTCAAAACCAAGTCTGCTGTTTTCTATTACTTGCTTGTCGCCCAACGATAGAGCATATGTAGGAATTCCATTGCCGGCAAGAGTAAATTTCAAAATCAGATTACCGTTGGGAGATTTCAAATTATATGCGAAAAGTTGTTGGAAAGCAACCAACACGAGAAAACTAAAAAAAACAATATTCTTCATATCATGACTATTATTCAAGTTAACAATTTTACAATGTACCATCAACTATACATTGCCATAAAAAATCCCATTAAAAGTCATCCTGTACAATCTTTACCTTAAAAAAACAAGTAGATAATACCCTATATCCTCCTTTTGTTTAGATGTTCCAAAGTTACGTGCCCGACCCGACAATTAATATATGATTTTATGACATTAGTGTATATTTAAAGCCTAAAGGCAACATTATAAACATATATGTCATGAAATCGTATACTTTTAAAGTTCTCTTTTTGGAACGGTTTTCTTTTTTATCTAACTTTGTACTCAACAATCACACCCCTTTTATTTATTGAAATTCACAGCTTCTATTATGAGAGTTCCCGGTCCATACTATCTTCTTTTATCCATCCTTTTCCTTCTCTGTTGTAGTATCGGAAAAGCAGACTCATACAACGTGAGACAGTTTTCCAGTCAGAACGGTTTATCCAACAGTGCCATTCTTTCTATTTGCCAAGATAACAACGGACTTTTATGGTTAGGTTCTTGTGACGGTCTTAATATATTCGACGGAACCACTCCCCGTTTGTATAAACCAACCGACACCCGGGTCAACTTCTCCGGAAATATCATAGGTAATATTATAGAGGCAGAAGAAAATGTACTATGGATACAGACCAACTACGGTCTCGACCGTTTCGACATCCGTCAACAAACCGTCCAAAGTTTCACAGAGTTTAAAGATACCAATAAAATGGCAAAAAGCCGGGATAATGACATCTATCTCATGAAAGATGACGGATATATCTACTGTTTCCGCCAAGGCGATAAACAATTTCATCGATTAGATACGGAGAAATTTATTTTCGATAATATTTTGCAGATAGTTGTGGACGAATCGGATGTCCTTTGGATATTTACTTCAGACGGCAATAATAAAAGTTATCAGTTGAAAAAAGAGGGTGAAAACGTCACACTTTCTATCAAAGATTATTTCCAGCATCCGGAAAAATTAATAGGAGTATCATTCGAAAGCAATCTGCTTTATTTCATTGACAGTTCGCATGCTTTCTATGAATACGATCTGAATAGCAAAAAGAAATATTACATAACGGACGTCGAAACAGAAATACAAAAACGAGGTGAAATTTCATCGGTCATCAAAAAGCAAAACGACTACTACATTGGTTTTAAGAGTAGCGGTCTTATCCGATTGAAATACCAACCCGACCAGAAAATAAAATATATCACACAATCTACCGATATCGCGTGTGGTATATTTTGCTTGGTAAAGGATAAATTTCAAGATATCATCTGGGTAGGGACAGACGGTCAAGGAGTGTATATGTATTTCACAGATGCATTCTCTATCCAAAACACCTTGCTAAATACTCCCGCTTACCAGATAAACAACCCGGTACGCGCACTCTTTCTGGATAACGAACAAACATTATGGATAGGAACTAAAGGAAACGGTATCCTTCGAATGCTTAAATATACTCCGGAAAAGGGAAAGCCAACGGCTACCGAGAGATTGCTCACAAACAACAGTGCACTAACCGACAACTCCGTCTACTGCTTTACACCCAGCCGTTGGAAAAGGCTTTGGATCGGGACTGAAAGCGGCATTAATTATTATTCCTATCAAGAAAGAAAACTAAAACAATTTCCTGTTACCGCCGGTGGGAAAGCGGTAAAATATGTCCATTCCATCTGCGAACAAAATGACAGTACCCTCTGGATTTCTACTGTTGGAGAAGGTATCGTAAAAGTCTCACTAAATACATCATCGGGTATACCTACAATAAAAGATGCAAAAAGAACCGTATTGGATGGGGGAAAACGTGCATCTAATTACTTTTTCATTTCTTTCCAGGAAAACGATTCTATTCTATGGTTTGGAAACCGGGGATACGGAGCCTATCGGATAAATACGGAAACCGGACAGATGAAACCTTATCTGTTTAATGAAGCAGTCAAGAGCCAGACTGTAAACGACATATTTGCCATTCTCAAGAATGAAACCGGTTACTGGTTCGGAACCAGCTTCGGATTGACACGAATGTATGACGGTAATTACCATATATATAATGAAACGGACGGCTTTCCCAACAATACGATTCACGGTATCCTTGAAGACAGACAACAATATCTATGGCTCAGTACCAATCAAGGGTTGGTAAGATTTAATACCCGGATGAATACGATACAAGCCTATCACCAGCAAAACGATTTGAGAGTAACGGAATTCAGTGACGGAGCCTATTTTAAGGATGAACGTAGCGGTACTCTTTTCTTTGGCGGTACCAACGGATTTATAAGTATCCATGAAAACGATTTCAAAGAGACAGAATATATGCCCGCTCTGCAATTCAACCGTCTATTCATCTTCGGCAAAGAGTATAATATCAATGAGTTTCTGCACGAAGACAAACAGAAGCACAAAGTTTTGGAACTGGATCACAGTCAGAATTTCTTCGGACTGTCTTTTATTGTCATCGACTATCTGAACGGAAGCAACTATACCTATTACTATACAATCGAAGGATTAAGTGACAATTGGATAGAGAACGGAACATCCACAACGACCATGTTTTCTAATCTTGCACCGGGACAATATACCCTGTGGGTGAAGTACCGGAGCAACATAACAGGTAAAGAAAGTGCCCCGCAACCTTTAACGATCCGCATTACCCCGCCCTGGTACATGACCTCTTTGGCCTATTGGTGCTACTCCATACTCTTTATAGGATTTATTGCATGGTGTATACACTTGTCCATAAAGCGGTATCGCCGAAAAAGAGACGCGATGATAGAGAGAATAAATCGCCGGCAACGGAACGAACTATATGAATCCAAACTTCGTCTTTTCACCAACGTGACTCACGAATTTTGTACGCCACTCACATTGATTTACGGACCTTGCCAAAGAATACTCACATATCCTTCCACCGACAATTATATCCGTAAATATGCCTCTATCATTCAACAAAATGCCCAAAAACTGAATGCCCTGATTCTGGAGCTCATCGAGTTCCGACGACTGGAGACCGGCAACAAAACCCTTGAAATCCAAAAGCTGCCTGTCTCCGCACAAACCCAAAACACGGCCGATTCTTTTAATGAATTAGCCGAAAGCAGGAAAATAAACTATCAGCTAAAAATAGAAAAAGAGGTCTACTGGAACTCGGATGCCGGTTGCTTCAGCAAGATTATCAACAATTTACTGTCCAATGCTTTTAAATACACGCCGGAGAACGGTATGATTAGCATAGAACAGTACGTAGAGAACGAGCAATTGCATATCCGCATATCAAATACGGGCAAAGGGATTGAAAAGGAAAATCTTACAAAAATATTCGACCGTTATAAGATACTGGACAATTTTGAGATACAGAATAAAAACGGAATATCGCCACGCAATGGCCTGGGACTGGCTATCTGCCATAGCATGGTAACTCTGCTGAACGGACAAATCCAGGTAACAAGCACCCCTAATCAGCTTACGACTTTTGAAGTAATCCTGCCCGCCCTCTCCATAACAGCCACCGATACAGAACGGCCTATGTCAATGGAAATGGAAACAGTGATACAAGAAGGCAACGAAACGATGGAATTAGAAAGTCCGACACCGGCGTACGACACTTCCCGGCAAACCATCATCGTCATTGACGACGATCCTTCTATGTTATGGTTCGTAAGTGACATTTTTGCGAACAAATACAACGTGTTCTCTTTTAACGATACAGAAAAAGCAATGGAACAATTAAAGCTGAGACCAGTCGATTTAATCATTTCGGATATTATGATGCCGGGTACGGATGGAATATCTTTTGCCAAACAAATAAAATCGGATAAGCTACTCACCCATACTCCCTTAATCCTCTTATCCGCCCTCAACAGCATTGATGACCAGATGAAAGGGATTGATTCCGGTGCTGAAGCATACGTCACCAAACCATTCAATACCGATTATCTGATAAAACTTGCAGAACGCCTTATCCAACGGGAAAAAGATTTAAAAGAATATTACAACTCTGTATTCTGCACATTCAAATTAGACGACGGACAGTTCCTGCATAAAGAAGATAAGGTATTCTTCGAGAAGATGATGAAAATTATCGATCAGAATATTACTAACCCGGAATTGTCTGTAGAGCTGCTGAGTAGTTCTTTAGGGTACAGCACACGCCATTTCTACCGGAAGCTCAAAGAAATAACAGAGCAAACTCCTGCTGATATCATCAAAGAATACCGGCTGGCAATAGCTGAACAGTTATTACTTTCTACCAACTTGACTGTCGAGGAGATCATGGACAAATCAGGATTTATGAACCGAGGAACTTTCTACAAGATATTCTCGCAAAAACATAACATGCCGCCACGGCAGTACAGGGAACGACAAAAAAAAGATTTTAAGAAAGCGTGTTCTCCACAATGTTCCTCTTCACATAGGGAAGGAGAAGCACCTCAAACTGTGAGTGAAGAAAATTGAGAAATAAAAAAGGGCGATAAAGCATGCTATGTACAGCTTTATCGCCCGGTTTTATTGGTTATAATCCACCTTATTTATACTCCTGCCAGCTCTTGATCTGGATATCTTCCAGTTTCAACTCACAGAACGCTTCGATGAACGCACCTGCCAGACGGGCATTGGTAATCAAAGGAATATTATGATCGATGGCTCCGCGGCGGATGCGATAACCGTTCGTCAGCTCACGCTTAGTATGATTCTTAGGTATGTTCACAATCAGATCGAACTTATGATCGGCAATCATCTTCATCACGTTGTTTTCTGCTCCCGGCTTTTCATCCGGCCAATATACCGGAGTCGTATCTACCCCGTGTGCATTAAGGAACGCAGCAGTACCGGCAGTAGCATAAATCTTATACCCTTGTGCAAACAAAGCACGGCTTGCATCCAGCAAATCTACCTTCGACTTCATAGCACCGGATGAGAACATCACTCCTTTATCTTTGGAAGGTATCTTGAAACCGGTAGCGATCATAGCGCTCATCAATGCTTCCGAAAAGTCATCACCGATACAACCTACCTCACCGGTAGAAGACATATCCACACCCAAAACCGGATCTGCCTTGTGCAAACGCGAGAATGAGAACTGAGAAGCTTTCACACCGATCCAGTCGATATCGAAAGCCGACTTATCCGGACGACTATAAGGAGCATCCAGCATAATACGGGTAGCTGTTTCAATGAAATTACGTTTCAGTACTTTAGAAACAAACGGGAAGCTACGCGAAGCACGCAAGTTACATTCGATTACCTTCACCTCGTTGTTGCGAGCCAGGAACTGGATATTGAACGGACCGGAAATATTAAGTTCTTTCGCAATCTGACGGCTGATCTTTTTGATGCGACGGGCCGTTGCAAAATAAATCTTCTGTGCCGGGAATACCAGTGTAGCGTCACCGGAATGAACGCCGGCAAATTCCACATGCTCGGAAATGGCATACTCTACTACTTCACCATTCTGGGCAACCGCATCAAATTCTATCTCTTTCGTATTTTCAAGGAACTGAGAAACAACCACCGGATACTCTTTAGATACTTCGGCAGCCATTTTCAGGAAGTTTTCCAATTCTTCATCATCATAACAAACGTTCATCGCTGCACCGGAAAGCACGTAAGAGGGACGAACCAATACCGGATAGCCCACCTTACCGACGAAACCTTTTACTTCTTCCAGACTGGTAAGCTCCATCCATGCCGGCTGGTCGATACCCAACTGATCGAGCATTGCAGAGAACTTGTTACGGTTTTCGGCCCGGTCGATAGAGATCGGAGAAGTACCCAAAACAGGCACTGACTGACGATAAAGCTTCATTGCTAAGTTGTTAGGAATCTGTCCGCCAACGGAAACAATCACACCGCGCGGTTGTTCCAGATCGATTACATCGAGCACGCGTTCGAAAGAAAGCTCATCGAAGTACAGGCGGTCGCACATATCATAGTCGGTAGATACCGTTTCGGGGTTGTAGTTGATCATGATAGACTTATATCCTAACTTACGGGCAGTCTGTACAGCATTAACCGAACACCAGTCAAACTCTACCGAGCTACCGATACGGTATGCACCCGAGCCGAGAACAACTACCGATTTTTCATTCTTATAATAGTTAACGTCATATCCCTCTACGGCATAAGTCATGTAAAGATAGTTAGTCAGCTCCGGATGTTCGGAAGCAACCGTGTTGATACGCTTTACAGCGGGAAGAATACCCAACGCTTTACGGTGTGCACGAACCATCAGGTTTTCTTTTTCCATATTGCCGGTAGGATTCAGCACGAAACGCGCAATCTGGAAGTCAGAGAAACCGAGTATCTTCGCTTCACGCATCACGTCTGCCGGGATATCCTCTACCTTATCATAAGTAGAAAGTTTCGCCTTATAATCAACAATATTCTTCAGTTTGCCGAGGAACCACGGATCGATCTTTGTCAGTTCATAGATGCGGTCGATCGTATATCCTTCTTCCAAAGCCTGCGCGATGGCAAATACACGCAAATCGGTCGGGTTGGCCAGTTCTTTGTCAAGATCGTCAAAAGTAACATCATCATTCCCCACAAATCCATGCATTCCCTGACCGATCATACGGAGAATGTTATATGCGATCATCCCTAATTCGAGTATCAGTGCATTGGTCGCGAACTTTCCGGATGGAAGCCGCTCCAGATCCATGTCTGTTTTTACCTCACTATGAAACTGCTCACATTCCCCATGGGCATGATACAGACTGATGATTTCCTCATCCGGGTCACCAAGGTTTGTCCACCAGGCTTCAACTTCAATATCGGGAACAAGGTTGAACTGACCATACTTATCAATGGTTCGCTCTGTAATCTCGTATCCGGCACGGAGTGTATACTCTGTATTGAACTGCTTACTGGTAACGGTTTTCCAGTCACTGCCTATATAGACGGTTTTTCCGTCTCTGGGACTGGTTACATTCCGGCAATACTGCTTTGCCATTTCAAACCAGTCATCCGTGCTTTCTCGGCGAAGTTTTCGCTTGATAATGAAAAAGCTTCAAAGTAAGGTTTGCCCATGCAAAGCATTCCAAGGTAAGTGAGTACAATATCACCATTTTTAATCTGATGCTG
>OKUA01000516.1_pt1 | contig 28960 bp, 18 predicted proteins | sample 1606501 | NCBI WGS metagenome assembly OKUA01 (sample SAMEA3879608, study PRJEB24766) | human gut metagenome | biome: human-associated habitat; feature: feces | place: USA | collected 1985/1987
ATTGGTTGCTAATGGAGGATTAGTTGCTATGGCAGGAGCATTGGCAGAGCATTTCGGAGCAATAGAAGGTGCTTCGATAGATGCTAACAAAGGAGCGTATTCATCTGCATGGATGATTATTTTCGGCGTAATTGCGGCAATAATGGTACTGATCGGTATTTATCATATAAAAATGCTTCCTTCTACACAGATTCCGTCAACAACGAAGAAAACTGCATCGGAGGTTGGGCACGAATTGGTAGCAGTCATTGCTAACTTCTTTACTAAAAAGCATATTCTTTATTACATCTGTTTTATTATTTTATATCGTTTGGCAGAAGGCTTTATCATGAAAATAGCTCCGCTGTTTTTACGTGCGTCAAGGGATGTAGGCGGCTTAGGGCTGTCGTTGACAGAGATCGGCACGCTAAATGGTATCTTTGGTTCCGCTGCTTTCGTTTTAGGCTCATTGTTGGCAGGTATTTATGTCTCTAAGTTCGGATTGAAAAAGACACTATTTACTCTCTGCTGTATTTTTAATCTTCCGTTTGTAGCCTATACTTTTTTGGCAGTTGCACAGCCTACTAATGTATATCTGATCGGAACTTGTATAACAATGGAATATTTTGGTTATGGCTTTGGTTTTGTCGGACTGACGTTGTTTATGATGCAACAGATTGCTCCAGGCAAACATCAAATGTCACATTACGCATTTGCTTCAGGAATCATGAATCTGGGAGTGATGTTTCCGGGAATGGTTAGTGGTTATCTTAGTGACTTATTAGGATATCGTAATTTCTTTATCTATGTGTTAATTGCAACTATTCCAGCTTTTCTGATTACTTATTTCATACCTTTCACGTATGATGACTCAAAAAATAAATAATATAAAATCAACGATTATGAATAAAATTCAAATTCCTTGGGAAGATCGTCCTGTCGGATGTACGGACGTTATGTGGCGTTACTCACAAAATCCAGTTATCGGACGTTATCATATTCCTTCATCAAATAGTATTTTTAATAGTGCAGTTGTACCGTTTGGAGATGGTTTTGCCGGAGTATTTCGTTGCGATAACAAAGCGGTACAGATGAATATTTTTGCCGGTTTCAGTAAGGACGGTATCCATTGGGATATCAATCACGAACCTATCCGGTTCAAGGCAGGCAATACAGAGATGATCGAGTCGGAATATAAATACGATCCGCGTGTCACATGGATTGAAGACCGTTACTGGATTACTTGGTGTAACGGTTATCATGGACCGACAATCGGTATTGCCTATACGTTTGATTTTAAAGAGTTCTTCCAGTGTGAGAATGCCTTTTTACCGTTCAACCGTAACGGTGTGCTTTTCCCACAGAAAATAAATGGTAAATACGCGATGCTGAGTCGTCCGAGTGATAATGGACATACACCGTTCGGTGATATCTATATCAGTTATAGCCCGGATATGAAGTATTGGGGAGAACATCGTAGTGTTATGAAAGTAACTCCGTTCCCGGAAAGTGCATGGCAATGTACGAAAATAGGTGCAGGGTCGGTTCCTTTCCTCACGGAAGAAGGATGGCTGATGTTCTATCATGGAGTAATAACTACTTGCAACGGTTTCCGTTATTCTATGGGTGCTGCCATTTTAGACAGGGATAATCCGGACAAAGTATTATATCGTACGCGTGAATATCTGCTTGCACCGGCTGCTCCTTATGAATTGCAGGGAGACGTTCCTAATGTCGTGTTCCCATGTGCCGCTTTGCAGGATGGCGAAAGAGTGGCGGTATATTATGGCGCAGCAGATACTGTAGTCGGAATGGCTTTCGGTTATATTGCTGATATTATAGAATTTATCAAGAAAACAAATATTGTTTAATCATTCGGATTCAACGACCTATAATTTAGAATAAGAGAGAAATAGATAAAGAGAGTTTTTATTTGGTTAGACGATTTTATAATTTATGGTGAAAGGTATAGAGAAGATAAAGAGAGAGTTTTTTTACCGTAAATTATAAATCGTCTAATCGTAATTCTGATTTATGAAGCGACTTTTATTAACTTACACATTAGCTCTCTTTCTGCTTCCGGTAAAAGCCGGAAGCGGAGAGAAGCTTTCTCCTGCCGATTATGTCAATCCTTTTATAGGTACTACCAACTTTGGTACTACAAATCCCGGAGCGGTTTGTCCCAATGGTATGATGTCTGTCGTACCTTTCAACGTGATGGGGTCGGCCGATAATAAATATGATAAAGATGCCCGTTGGTGGTCTACTCCTTATGAGTATCATAACTGCTTTTTTACCGGTTATTCTCATGTAAATTTGAGTGGGGTAGGGTGTCCGGAATTGGGCTCTCTTTTATTGATGCCTACTACGGGAGAATTGAATGTCGATTATAAGGAATATGGAAGCCGTTACAAAGATGAGCAGGCATCACCGGGGTATTATACCAACTATCTGACTAAATATGATGTGAAAACCGAGGTGACCGCCACTCCCCGTACAGGTGTCACTCGTTTTACATTTCCTAAGGGTAAAAGCCACATCCTGTTGAATTTGGGTGAAGGACTCACCAATGAATCCGGTGCTATGCTTCGTCGGGTAAATGCACAGGAGATAGAGGGAGTGAAGTTATTGGGTACTTTTTGCTATAATCCGCAAGCTGTATTCCCTATTTACTTTGTGATGCGCGTCAACAAGGTCCCACAGCAAACCGGGTATTGGAAGAAGCAACGGTCTATGACCGGTGTGGAGGCGGAGTGGGATCCGGATAACGGTAAGTATAAGCTTTATACCAAATATGGAAAAGAAATAGCCGGAGATGATATCGGAGCGTTTTTTTCATTCGATACCGCAGAGGGCGAACAGATCGAAGTGGAATTGGGTGTCTCTTTTGTGAGTATAGAAAATGCCCGTCTCAATCTGAATAAAGAACAGGAAGGCAAGAATTTTGAACAGGTACATGCCGAAGCGCGTGAACGTTGGAACGACGATCTGTCTCGTATTCTTGTTGAGGGAGGGACGCAAGAGCAGAAGACCGTTTTCTATACGGCCATGTATCATCTGCTGATTCATCCCAATGTATTGCAGGATGTAAACGGAGAGTATCCGGCAATGGAGAGTGATAAGATATTGACGACCCAAGGTAACCGTTATACGGTCTTCTCGCTGTGGGATACTTATCGTAATGTACATCAATTACTGACATTGGTATATCCGGAGCGCCAGATAGAGATGGTACGTACGATGCTCGATATGTATCGTGAACACGGATGGTTGCCCAAGTGGGAATTGTATGGTCGGGAGACGCTGACTATGGAGGGTGATCCCAGTATTCCCGTTATAGTGGATACCTGGATGAAGGGACTGCGGGATTTTGATATTAATCTTGCTTATGAAGCGATGTATAAATCGGCAACGCTTCCCGGTGCGGAAAATTTAATGCGTCCGGATAATGATGATTATATGTCTAAAGGTTATGTACCTTTACGCGAACAATATGACAACTCGGTATCTCATGCGTTGGAGTATTACATTGCCGATTTCGCCCTTTCCCGCTTAGCCGATGCTTTAGGGAAGAAAGAAGATGCCAAGTTGTTCTATAATCGCTCGTTGGGATATAAACACTATTATAGCAAAGAGTTCGGCACATTCCGCCCGATACTTCCCGATGGTACTTTCTATTCTCCTTTCAGCCCGAAACAGGGTGAGAACTTCGAACCCAGTCCCGGTTTCCACGAAGGAAACGCATGGAATTACACATACTATGTACCTCATGATGTATATGGATTAGCCCGCTTAATGGGAGGCAAGAAATCTTTTGTCAATAAATTACAGATGATATTTGACGAAGGGCTTTATGATCCGGCGAACGAACCCGATATCGCTTATCCTTACCTGTTTTCTTATTTTAAGGGAGAGGAATGGCGTACTCAAAAAGAAACGCAACGTTTGTTGGCTAAATATTTCACTACGCAGCCGGACGGTATTCCGGGTAATGATGATACAGGAACAATGTCTACTTGGGCTATTTTTAATATGATGGGATTCTATCCGGATTGTCCGGGATTGCCGGAGTATACGTTGACAACTCCCGTCTTTGATAAAGTAATAATTCGTCTTGATCCTAAATGGTACAAGGAAAAAGAACTCGTGATTGAGTCTACCCGTCAGAAACCTGACGCCTTGTATATTGATAATGTAAAAATTGGTGGCAAAAAGCTCAATCGATTCCGTATCACTCATGATGAGCTGGTACATGGAGGACGATTGGAGTTTTCTATTAGGTAATAGTTTTCGCTATTAGTCTATGTGAAGGTAAAAAGAGAGGGGCTGTCCGGACATTGTTTGTTAGGACAGCCTCATTTTTATTTAGTAGTTTTGTTCACTTGATTGTATTATAGATAAGCGGAGCCCGTTTCAACTGCGCCCGGTATTGTCAAATCAATCTCTTATATTTAATATTATGAGAAAAGGAATTATTTCGTGTTTGTTGTTTATTAGTTTCTGGTTGGCCGGATGCCAGCAGAGAAAAGAGGTCGAGGTGCAGATTATACCTCAGCCCCAGTCATCAGAACTTTCTTCCGGAACATACGGATTGCCCCGGCAAGCTGTATTTAGCACTAATTTGCCGGAAGAAGATAAGAAAGAATTTACCGAATATCTTCAGGCATCTCCGTTTGCATTACAGCCGGAAGCAGAGGGTACCCAGAAGAGTGTGGTTAGCTTTACGATAATAGCTCCCGTTTCCGATCAGGAATCGATGGAGAGCTATCAATTATCTATCACCGGAAAAGGAATTTCTGTTGTTGCTCCATCGGCTGCCGGATTATTTTATGGCTTTCAGAGCCTGTTGCAGTTAGCGGAACAAGAGGTTGACGGAACGTTTTCTTTCCCTTTGATCGAGATAAAAGATTCCCCTCGTTTTTCATACAGAGGTTTACATCTGGATGTTTCGCGTCATTTCCGTACCAAAGAATTTCTCAAGAAACAACTCGATGCCATGGCACGCTATAAGCTGAATCGCTTTCATTGGCATCTGACAGACGGTGCGGGTTGGCGATTGGAAATCAAACGTTATCCGGAACTGACGGAGCAGGCAGCCTATCGCCCTTATCCCAATTGGAAAGCCTGGTGGAAAGGCGGGCGCAAGTATTGTACGAAGGATGCTCCCGGTGCAGACGGTGGATATTATACTCAGGAAGATGCACGGGAAATTGTGGAGTATGCCCGGCAACGTCATATCACGGTTATTCCGGAAATAGAGATGCCGGGGCATTCGGAAGAAGTGCTGGCTGTGTTTCCTCATTTGTCTTGCTCCGGAAAACCGTATGTTAATTCTGAAGTTTGTATCGGCAATGAAGATACCTTTACTTTTCTGCAGAATGTATTGTTGGAAGTGATGGAGATATTTCCTTCGGAATATATTCATATCGGCGGAGATGAAGCCAATATGGATAGTTGGAGGAAGTGTCCTTTGTGTCAGAAGAGGATGAAGCAGGAAGGACTGGCGGATGTGAAGGAGTTGCAGAGCTATCTCATTCATCGGATGGAGAAATTTTTGAATGAGCACGACCGGCAGTTGTTGGGATGGGATGAAATACTTGAAGGCGGCTTGGCACCGCGTGCCACTGTGATGTCATGGCGTGGTGAAGAAGGCGGAATTAAAGCAGCCAAAGCAGGGCATGACGTGATCATGACACCGGGCGGATTTTGTTATCTGGATTCTTATCAGGATGCTCCGACGACTCAGCCCGAAGCGATCGGCGGATACCTGACTTTGGAGAAAGTATATTCTTATGATCCGATTCCGGAAGTTTTGACGAAAGAGGGAGCAGATTATATACAAGGTGTGCAGGCAAATGTTTGGGCAGAGTATATAACGACTGCCGAGCATATGGAGTATATGATCTATCCTCGTCTGCTGGCTCTGGCAGAAGTGGCCTGGACACAACCGGATAAGAAAAACTGGGAACATTTCCGTCGTTGCGCATTGAAAGAGGTAAAATGGTTGCAGGATAACGGCTATCATCCTTTCGATTTGAGTAAGGAGGTGGGAGAACGTCCGGAGGCGGCTATTCCTGTTGAACATTTGGGATTAATGAAAACGGTAAAATATACCAGCCCTTATGCGCCTCAGTATACGGCCGGAGGAGATACTGCTTTGGTTGACGGGCTTCGTGGCGGATGGACGTACGGTGATAAACGCTGGCAGGGTTTCCTCAATACGGATATGGATGTTATGGTCGATTTGGGTGAGGTGAAAGAAATCTCCTCCATTGCTGCCGAATTTATGCAATTGTCCGGTCCTTATGTATGGCTTCCACGCGAAGTGATTATTTCTATTTCGGAAGACGGAAATACATTTACCGAACAGGCTCGCCTTCATACCGATGTGCCGACTACGGAAGACCGGTTGGTATTCCGGACCTACGAATGGGACGGTAAAGCTTCGGCTCGCTATGTCCGTTATCAAGCTTTATCTAATGGAATAGAAGGTGGCTGGCTTTTCACGGATGAGATCGTAATAAAATAGATATGAAATCATTCTGATGTTGTAAAAAAGAAAAGAGACACAATAACCGTAAATTGTGTCTCTTTTGATTAAATATGCCATGAGGGCTTACTTGTTGCTGTAAGCTGTCAGCATCCAAACCATTTTCTCTTGTTCTTTCAGATAATCGCTCATCAATGCTACTGTTACTTCATCGCCGGCCTGTGATGCAATGGAGAGAAGTTTGCGCTCTTCACCGATCAGGTGGCTGTATGTTTCGAGGATATTTTCCAGAGCTTTCTCACCGTTACTTACGCGGTCTACTTCATTGATGTTAGCCATTTTCAGATAATCGCTGAATTTGTTGGCCGGAGTGCCGCCCAGCATCAGGATACGTTCTGCTATTTCGTCTACTTTCTCGGCTGCGTCGTTATACAAATCTTCAAATTTACTGTGCAGTACGAAGAAGTCATGTCCCTTAATGTTCCAGTGGAAACCACGCAGGTTGGTGTAATATATCTGGAAATCTGCCAGTAATTGTTGCAAAGATGCTACTACGTTGTTCACTCCCGATTCGTTCAGTTTGATATAATCTAATGTTTTCATAACTTTTTTTATTTTAATTGGTTTATACTATTTTTCTTTTTCGTATTGCAAAGATAGGGGGAAAATGTATGCGTGTCAAACTGATAATTTCTATCTTTGCATAGACAGAATCTATAACCCATAAAACTTTGATAGATGACGATACAACAATTGGAGTATATACTTGCCGTAGATCAGTTCAGGCATTTTGCCCGTGCTGCGGAATATTGCCGGGTAACTCAACCTACTTTGAGCGCAATGATTCAGAAACTGGAAGAAGAACTTGGAGTGAAGCTATTCGACCGTACCATGCAACCGGTGTGTCCTACACGGATAGGAGAGAAGGTGATTGCGCAGGCACGTACCATATTGGCACAGGCTTCGCAGGTGAAGGATATTATCAATGAGGAGCAGGGGATGCTTACCGGCACTTTTCGCCTGGGAGTGTTGCCAACCATCGCACCTTATCTGTTGCCACGTTTTTTTCCGCAGATGATGGAGAAATATCCCGGGCTGGATATCCGTGTGACAGAAATGAAGACACAGGATATCCGCCAGGCTTTACATACAGGAAATATCGATGCTGCTATTCTGGCAAGTGTGTTAGAGGATGCGGCTTTGTCCGAGGAAATCCTTTTTTATGAACAGTTTTATGGATATGTTTCCCGAAAGGAACCTTTGTTCGGGAGAGAGGTAGTCCGTACTTCCGACATTACCGGTGAGAGGTTATGGTTGCTTGATGAAGGACATTGTTTTCGCGACCAGTTGGTTCGTTTTTGCCAGATGGAAGCCGTGAAGCTCCATCAGATGGCTTATCGTTTGGGAAGTATGGAGACATTTATGCGGATGGTGGAAAGCGGGAAAGGAATTACATTTATCCCGGAGCTGGCCGTGTATCAGCTTTCCGAATCGCAGAAAGAGTTGGTGCGTCCGTTTGCTATTCCTCATCCCACCCGGCCTATTGTGCTGACAACCAATAAGGACTTTATACGTGTCAGCCTGCTTGCTGTGCTTAAGGAAGAGATACGGACTGCTGTACCTAAGGAGATGCTTACTTTGCAGGCTGTACAATGCTTGGTTTAGTGAAGACCGGTCGGTGGGTGCCTCTGTCAATCCGGCACGTAGTATTGGTCCGGCTTTGTTTGAGGGTGGTGTTGCATTGTCTCAGTTGTGGCTGTTTATCGTGGCTCCGTTTGTCGGTGCTGCATTAAGTGTCGGAATCTGGAAAATACTTTCTTCTGATAAGTAATAAATGCCTGTTTGATTTGTGAGGAGAAGGCAGAAAGGTTCTTTTTCATAGACTTCGAACCTGTGCTTATAAAAAGGCGGCTGTTCCCTGTTTTGGGAAACAGCCGCTTCATCATTTTATTATATCAGAATTAATAGTTCGTTCCAGTCGTGTAACTCATCGGTTTGAGTTGATTAGCAGTAGGTATTTGGCTGCTTTTCGATTGTTTTTCAAGGTCTATTTTCTTGTATATCACATTATCATAAATCGTATTTACACGTATCTTCAAGCCTTTGGCGGTTTTCATCTCCTCCGCTATTTTATCCAGTTTAAAGGATACGATGCCGTCACCTATTCTTCCTTCGTCGTCGTCATATGCATTGTGGCGGAATTCGAGGTTGATGTACCCCTCCTCATCTATGAGATCTTTGTCCGTATCATATACCAGGTTCAGCATATGCTTTTTGTTGGGATTGCTTGTTCCGCGATATTGGAACTCCATTGTCAGATAGCCTTGTGCAATCCAATGGTAAGTCATATTGATACGGTTGTCTCCGATGCTGTCGGCTGTTTCGGCTGTCAGCGGGATAATGTCTTTGGTCAGGATGGAATCCATTCTCACTACTTGAATATTATAATCATATCCGGGGACTTGTTCTTCAAACTGATGGAACCATACGAACACCCGTTTTCCGTCTACAATCGGATAATTACGGATAGCGGAGTCATCGCCCGGATACATCTTTCTGCCACTGTCCAGACCGAAATAATAATCATCCGTGTCATCAATTTGTCTGAGAGTGGCAATTGTGAAATCGGAATAAACGGCATCATCGTCGTCCAGACAAGACTGGAGGAAGGGAACGAGAGCCAAGATCACGGTTACTGCAAATAAATTCAATTTCTTCATAAGTTCGTTTTGGTTTTGGAATATTACACTTAAATTGTAAAGGCTTTCATTTGCCCGGTGCACCTCCCTGTGTGGGAAGCATCCGTATGGAAAATGCAGGAAAGAAAAGAATATTGCACGGAATATTGTTAAAGAAACAAAAGTGGGAAAAGTGTTGTTCTCTATATGCAGTATTTCTATCTTTGCTGCATTTATAAGATAAACACGTGTTTAAGAGAATGGAAGAACAAGAGCTGACAGAGCTATGCAGGCAAGGCAACAACCGTGCCCGCAAGGAACTTTATGAGCAGTATGCCGGACGGATGCTCGGTATCTGTCTCCGATATGCCGGAGACAGAGAGACCGCCCAGGATCTGCTACACGACGGCTTCCTGAAGATTTTCGGTTCGTTCGATAAATTCACCTGGCGTGGTGAAGGTTCTCTTAGGGCATGGATGGAACGTGTGATGGTGAATGTGGCATTGCAATATCTGCGCAAAAATGATGTGATGAGCCAGTCGATGGCACTGGAAGATGCTCCCGAAACATACGAAGAACCGGATGCTTCGGAGGTGGAGGCCATACCACAGCAGGTCTTGATGCATTTTGTAGAAGAGTTGCCTGCCGGTTATCGTACCGTATTCAACTTATACACGTTTGAAGATAAGTCGCATAAAGAGATTGCTCAATTGCTGGGTATCAACGAAAAGTCCTCGGCTTCGCAATTGTTTCGTGCCAAAACCGTGCTGGCTAGGAAAGTGAAAGAATGGTTAATGATGAATGACAGATGAAGGATGAGAAGATGAAAGATAGAGAGATGTGGATGGACAAGCTGAAAGAGAAGTTGGAAAACTACTCTGAGCCGATACCTCCTTTCGGTTGGGAACAACTGGAGAAGGAGCTGGTGCCGCCTGTCAAAAAAAGAATACTGTATCCTTATCGCAGATGGGGAGCAGTAGCGGCCGCAGTGTTACTGGTGGTGGCTTCTTCTTTGAGTATTTATTTTCTGAATACTCCTACGGCCGATGAAATACGTCATACGGTTGCTCCGGTATTGGCCTCCGATCCCGATCTGTTGCCACCGGCACACGATCCCGACATGCAAGTGGCAAAGGTGGAACCTGTGCAGCCACGTCCGGTAATTGCCCAAGCGGGGAAAGTGACGGAGAGACAGGGAATCGAACCCTCGGTACCTGCCGAAACTGTTACCTGTCCGGTGGAAGAAGGGGGAAACCCGATACCAGAAGCAGAAGCGAAAGAGACTCTTCCGGATGAAACGAAAGAGACGAAAGAAGAATCAGGTACAGTCGTGCGTCCTCATCAACGTTCGGGGCAAGATAAATTGCATATTCCGGCAGAGAAACCCAAAGCAAAGAAAGGGCGTTGGTCTGTGGGGGCGGCTGTCGGGAATGGTGGCGGTACCTCTTTCTCCGGTAACGGGACAGTAGAACCTCTGCACAGTTCGTTTTCCGACCAACGGTTGAACTTGGCACCTACTGCCGGGAATGAGATTATTCAGATTCCCAATAATCAGGTGGTGGTATTTAAAGAAGGGGTGCCTTACTTAAAACGGACGGATGAAATAGTAGATATCAAACATCATCAGCCGGTTTCTTTCGGGCTGTCGGTGCGTAAAGGACTTGCGAAAGGTTTCTCCGTGGAAACAGGTGTGACATATACTTTGCTTTCTTCCGATGTACAGACGGTGGTTAGCGATGCCCGGATTGATCAGAAGCTGCATTATATCGGTATTCCTGTTCGTGCCAACTGGAATTTCTTTGATAAAGATCGTTTCACATTGTACGTAGCTGCCGGCGGAATGGTAGAAAAGTGCGTATATGGCAAGTTAGGAAATGACAAGCTGACGGTAAATCCGTTGCAATTCTCGGTTTCCGGTGCGGTAGGTGCGCAGTTTAATGCAACGAAGCATATCGGTGTCTATGTAGAGCCCGGAGTTGCTTATTTCTTTGACGATGGTTCCGATGTGCAGACGATTCGTAAAGATACTCCTTTCAATTTCAATCTTCAGGCGGGGATTCGCTTTACTTATTGATAAATCTGTCAAGAGCGGATTTATGTATTATTAACTCGGATAGTTGTTTTTTCAGGAGAAAGTGTGTGGCATTGCCCCATAGCAACATTTGTACCGAGACAAATAATGAAAGGCATCGTGACGTTACTTGTTATTCATCGTAACGTTGCTTGTTATTCATTGTTACATGCCGTGTTATTTTATGAAAGTATCGTGCCCGGATAGTGAAAATACCGTGTTTGGAACTTTGGTTTCCTGTATTTATAAAAAGAAAGGAGGAAGCGGCGGCCTTCTCCTTTAGGTGTAGTTTAATTGAATCTATTTCATGATTACATCCGTAAAGATACGAACTTAAAATGTGTAAGTCAAGTCTTTCTCTTCTTTTTATTTCAGCTTGTCAGTCTTTTTATCTTAGTTTACCTGTACGGTTTTAAAGTACTCTTTGAATAGCCCGGCAGCGTGTTCGGTCTGTTCCGGCGTATTCTCTTTGATTCCTTTCAGTTGATAGGTCTGTCCCATTGCTTCGTATTTATGTACGCCAAGGGTGTGATAAGGGAGTATCTCTACTTTCTGAATCATCCGGTAGTTTCCCAGTTGTCTGCCGAGTGCGCGGATGTCATCTTCAAAATCACTATATCCGGGCACTAATACATAGCGTAACCAAAACGGCCGTTCGTTTTCTTCCAACCAGGCTGCCGTATGCAATGTCTGCTCATTGCTTCGTCCGGTCAGTTTCCGGTGGTGTACCTGATTGAATTCCTTGATGTCCAGCAGTACGAGGTCTGTCAACTTCAATAATTCTTCTACATGTTCGTTCCATACTCCACCGTTGCTGTCGAGACAAATATTGATTCCCTCTTCTTTCAGCCTGCGGAACAGAGGCAGTAATGCTTCCGCCTGCAAGGTAGGCTCACCTCCGGAGAATGTGATTCCTCCACGTTTTCCGAAGAAAGGTTTTTGGCTTACTGCCATACGGACAATCTCTTCCGGATTTGTGGAAGTTCCTCCCTTGGCGGCAATCGTATCCGGGTTGGCACAGTAGAGACAACGGAAGTTACAACCTTGTAGAAAAACGACGAGCCGAAGACCCGGCCCGTCGAATGTTCCCATACTTTCGTATGAATGTACGTTTATCATCTTCTTGATCGATTCAGTTTTTCACATTACATGCGTTCATGAAAACTGCGTGAGATAACTTCCAATTGATGCTCACGGCTTAGTTTAATGAAGTTTACAGCGTATCCGGAAACGCGGATGGTGAGTTGCGGATATTTTTCCGGATGCTCCATGGCGTCTTCCAGCATCTCGCGGTTCAGTACATTTACGTTCAGGTGATGTGCGCCTTTGGTGAAGTATCCGTCCATCATTGTTACCAGATTCTCTATCCGGTCTTCTACTGTGGCACCGAGTGATTTCGGGACGATCGAGAAGGTATTGCTGATACCGTCTTGTGAATCACGGTAACGCAGTTTAGCTACCGAGCTCAGAGAAGCAATCGCACCGTTTTTATCACGTCCGTGCATCGGATTGGCACCCGGAGCAAAGGCAATGCCCTTGGCACGTCCATCGGGAGTGGCACCGGTTTTCTTACCGTACATCACATTGGAGGTGATGGTCAACAATGAAAGGGTAGGACGGGCGTTCTTGTAAACCGGCAATTTCTTCAACTCCTCGCTGAAATAATACACAAGGTCTACACCCAGGTGGTCTACTTTGTCATTATCATTACCGAAGCAGGGGAATTCACCGTCGATGTCGAAACCTTCCGTCAGTCCGATGTCATTGCGACGGGCTTTCACCGTGGCATATTTAATTGCGGACAACGAGTCGATAGCAATCGAAAGGCCGGCTACACCATAAGCTAAGTTGATGCGCGGATTAGTATCGATGAGTGCCATTTGTGCTTTCTCATAATAATACTTATCGTGCATATAGTGAATGATGTTCATGGCATCGTTGTATACACGTGCTATCTGAGTCAGTACTTTTTTATAGTTAGCCATTACTTCTTCAAACTTCAGCACCTCGCCCGTCAACACCGGAATATCTTTTACCATTACCGTACCGGTGTTTTCACAACGTCCACCGTTGATAGCCAACAACAGTGCTTTGGCAAGATTGGCACGTGCGCCGAAGAATTGTATCTGCTTACCGATTTCCTGATAGGATACGCAGCAGGCGATACCATAGTCGTCCGACTGACGTACTTCGCGCATCAGATCGTCGTTTTCGTATTGTACGGAAGAGGTATCGATGGAAACTTTTGCACAGAATTCTTTGAAACCTTCCGGTAGGTCGGGGCTCCACAATACAGTCATGTTAGGCTCCGGTGACGGTCCTAAGTTGTATAGGGTTTGTAAGAAACGGAAAGAAGTTTTGGTAACTTTGGTACGTCCGTCGTTGAAGCGTCCGCCGATTGATTCGGTTACCCATGTAGGGTCTCCTGCAAAAATATCGTTGTAAGATTGCATACGCAAGTGGCGTACCATACGCAGTTTGATGACAAACTGGTCGATTAGTTCCTGTGCGAATGTTTCGTCAATCTTTCCGTGAGCGAGATCGTATTCAATATAAATGTCAAGGAAAGACGATACATTACCTAAGGACATTGCGGCGCCGTCCTGCTCTTTTACAGCTGCCAGATAGGCCATGTATACCCATTGAACGGCTTCTTGGGCATTGTATGCGGGGCGGCTGAGGTCGAATCCGTAATATTCGCCCATCACTTTCATTTCTTTCAGTGCCTTGATTTGCTCTGCTACTTCCTCGCGAAGGCGGATACGGGCTTCAGTCATCGGGCCTGTCAGGTGTTTCAAATCTTCCTGTTTCGCTTCAATCAAACGGTCGATGCCATAGAGGGCCAAGCGGCGATAGTCACCGATGATACGTCCACGGGCATAGTTGTCTGGAAGTCCTGTAAGGAATCCCAATGAACGGAACGAGCGGATCTCTTCGGTGTATACATCGAATACCCCGTCGTTGTGTGTTTTACGATAATGAGTAAAAATATCTTTTACACGGTCGTCTACTTCCACACCGTTTTCATGACATGCCTTAGCCACCACATTGATTCCACCGAACGGTTTGATGGCACGTCTCAGCAGTTCATCTGTCTGCAGGCCGACGATTAGCTCGTTTTCTTTGTCGATGTATCCGGCTTTATGCGAAGTTATTGTTGATACGGTTTTGTGGTCGAGTGATCGTACACCGTTATTTGCCCTTTCTTCTTCGAGTGCTTTAAGACAGCAGTTCCACACCGCTTTTGTACGTTCGGTAGGGCCTTGCAGGAAAGAGGAATCTCCATAATAGGGAGTGATATTGTTGCTGACAAAGTCCCTCACATTGATTTCTTTGCTCCAAAGTCCGTCATTAAAGGTTTTATTCAATTCCATAATAAAATATTTAGTTAGTGGTTGGGTTATCCATCTTCTTTAGAGCGTGCAAAGTTACAACCATTTTTCATATTATGGGTATAAATATTCTCCATTTTGTGTTTAATAGCATAAAATACCTATAAATAGGGAATGAGAATAAAAGATTATATCATTTTTTTTATGAAAACGTTTGGAGTTTTAGAATCTCTTTGTATCTTTGCACCGCTTTTAACGAAAAGCGCTTCTGATTTGAATTTAAACGAACAACAGATGAGGTTCGTGAGAAAGAGATGAAGAAGAAGTTTTGGAGAGGTGGCAGAGTGGTCGATTGCGGCGGTCTTGAAAACCGTTGTACTGCGAGGTACCCGGGGTTCGAATCCCTGTCTCTCCGCAATAAATGCTGAAAATCAGCAAATTGCAAAACAAACACCCAATTTTACACCCAAGGATGTAAAGTTGGGTGTTTTTTGTATTCTTTAAGATTGATAGTATGGGAAGGTAAGTGGAAAACCTCCCTTTTAACGTGCAAACCACTTGTTTTTTCTTGGATATAACGGGGAATTTACGGATTAATCTCAACTATTAAAAACTGTCATTCAACAAGTTCAAATTCACATTTTCCCGATTCACATCCATTGAATATAACAGCAATCTGATGAATGCCGGGATAAAAAGTTCTTGTCGTTATGGGGCGAAACGAATGTTTCCTATTGACTTCCGTAATGGAGTTTCCTTTGTATTCCTTCTCACTGATTTTATAGACTTTCCTCGTCATCTCTCCATTCATTTTCCGATAATAGATTCCGTATTCCAATCTTATTGTCCGTTTTTCCGTATTATAATTGTTTAGATTAAAACAAAATTCAACAGAATCACCCATTTTTATTCTTTTTGTAAGAATCTTAAAGTCACCTATGCTGATATTGTCATTCAAACTCAGTCCAAACAGGTTCAATATCTCGTGATTCCCCTGCTTAAGCAATGTTCGGCATCCATGCTTGATAACCCAATCAATATTCTCTGATTGCCCTTTCCATTTTTTAGCCAAAGCAATTACGATTTGTGGATTATCCTTTGAAATATCGTTCAGGTTATTGGCAACACTCAACCTTACAAACCTGGATGGATCGTTTTTCAGATTTTCCATAATCGGAATGATGGGAGCTGGATTTTCTTTTAATTTAGGCAATGACATCGCCCACGGCAGACGAGGTCTGCACCCTTCCGATGCAAGCCTCCTTACCCCCCAGTGCGGATGTTTTGACCAAGCCAACATCTGTTTCATCATTTCATCTTGATATTTCACAATAAAGGCATGGGTCACAAATTCGCAAGTCGTGAATTGCGTAATTCGCTCAATGGCTTTCACTGATGTCTCATAGTCCTCTATTCCATATCGCTCCACATAATGGTCCAAAATAACCCCATATTCTAATGTCAGCAAATTGAAATTTTTATCGTCTATCTTTGAAAAATCGAGCAGTCTAACTTTTACACAGTCTAATAATTTAAAGATTTTCGCAACAGCTTCTTTATACTCGGTTGGCATAAACTTGTGCAGAACAGTAGTTATGTGTGCAATCCGCTGCTTATAACCTCTGTTCTCCCATTCTTCATCCATAACTAAAGTTACAAACTTGTCTACACTCATGTTCTGGAGAACAAGAGACAAGTCGTTGACAAACCTTCCAAAGAATGGCTTATCAAACATATTTTTAAAAGATTCTGCCATTACTTTTATCTTACTACTATACCATTTTCGATGTTGATTTTAATTTCATAGTCCTTTATATCCTTGATTCCGATGCCGCTATGAGTTCTTTATCTGCTTCGATATTCTTCATCTACAAAATAATACAATGCTCCATAGCACGATGGAGCGATTTATAAATGCAGAAGCACAAACTACTGATGCAACACTCGAAGTCGAAAGTCGTAGGAAACCTTGTGTACACTTGTGTACAGATGTAGAGGTAGCAGCCCATGCTGTATGCGTGAGAACCACTATGCAATCCCAGTACACTGGTGAATTTCCTACGTTCTCGACTTACAAGAGAGCATAACGCTTTTTATTTTCTTATTTCTTGGAAAGAGTTGCCCCTATCCGAATGCAAAATTAGTTATTTTATTGATGTTTTGGATTATATAGAGCGGAATTATAGCTTGAATCCTCTATTTTTTCTTGGCTCTTCCGCTGACTGTCGTAAACTTTGCCGTAATTTATTCCACTGTTCTTTGAACCATTCGTCTATCGACTGCTTGTTTATGGTCAGTATCAGTTTGCTATCATCGGTTGGATTCTTTTCCACCTTGAAAATATCATTCTTGATGTCAAACTTACGTCTGTGTTCTTCGGAATAAATCCTACCATTGCATCTGATAGCCTCTTTCTTTGTAAGAAGGCTCTCTATCATTTCTTTGGTGAAGCCGATGGCAGCGCACAATTTTTCCATTCTCAGCATCTCTTTAAGCATCGGAAACCACTTGAATGCCTTTTCATGTAGGGTATTCAACCGTGATATTTCCTTGTCTTTGGCTTCAAGTTCCTGATTGTGTATTCCTTGAAGATTACGTATCTGCTTGCCGTGCTGTTCCTGCATTTGTTGCATCTTGATTTTTAATTCATCAATGCCTTTGTCACGCTTGGCAACTTCCTGATGCAATTTCTCATTAGCTTGTTCCAGTTCTTTCAGCTTTCCACTACCGAAAAGAGAACTGACACCGCTTGCTATGGCAGTGGCTGCGTCAGTGGCTGCACTTTTTAGTTTGTCAGTGCGTATTTCCGATTTTACTTGTTTGAGTTCCAGTTCGGCAAGGTTTACTTGTTGCTCCTTATGCCGCTTTTCCGCATCTATGCGTTGCAGTTCGGCTTTCTGTTTCTCAATAATGAAATCGTTTCGTTCCAAATGCCCCTTGCCTGTAACAGCTTTCGACTGTCCACGTTCCATCAGGAGAATGCCGGATGCCAAGCTCTGCATTTCGGTCATATCCTCGTCATTGAGTTTTTGGCTCTTTCCTGTGTCATGGTTCATCCAGTCGAAAACAATATGGGCGTGATAATTCGGTTTGAACCATCTGTCTCCGACTTGAAAACTCTCCTTGTCTGCCGCATCCGGTTGTCCGTTCAGCCAATGCCCCTCGTCCTTGTGCAGAAAGATTTGAAGCGGTGTGATGCCCCAGCGTTGCCTGCACATCTCACCAAATTTGCGTACTTCCTCCAAAGTTGTATCAGGCTTGATAAGTAACACTCCCTCACGAATGGGAGAGCATCCTGCCACCTTGATAATCTTTCCATTCTTTCCCTTGCGTTCACGCTCTTTCTCCTGCATGGCACGACCTGTCTTTTCCTTGACCATCTTTTTGATGTTATCATAGTGCACTTGCAAATCAGAATTACCGAAGTCGGGGTTTATCCACTGCTCGTTGTCGCCGGAAAATTCGGACACAACATAGATTTTGGATTCTCCGATGTTGCGCATATATTCGACAGTCCTTCGGTTGTGTGCCCCGCTTGATGCGATGTTACAAGGCTTGATATGTATGCTTGATTTAGTTGCCATTTTCTTAAAATTTGATTTGTTGATAAAGATTGCTTGTAGTCCGCTCATTACCGCAAGGGGTTCTTAGGGGTGTGACCCATAAGCGGAGTTTCCAAAGAGAGGGTCACTCTTTGGTCGGGTTGCATAGGGCTGACAGTCCTTGCCGGGTTCTTAGGGCAGCGTCCTGAGTGGGACGGGGCAACGCCCAGCCCCTCGGGAGAGCCCACAACTACGGAAGCGAAGCGTGTAGTTATAGTGGGCTACTAACCGATGCGAAATCACAATACTCTATAAACGAATGGGTTGTATATGCAATTACGGAGAGAAGTAACAATGTGGTAACGATAGAGGATTTTATCTGCATGCTTCTGCAAATACCTTTTTGAGCGTAGCAAATGTACGATAAATAAGTGATTCTTGTGTAGCGAAAAGAAAAAAGGTGGGATCTCGTTCTCTTTTAGTTGGTGTTGTTGGTAGATGTAAATATAGGCTACGCAACATTTGGGCAATCGTTGGGTGTGGTGTAAAAAGGCAGGTTCATGGATGCCATGAACCTGTTTCTTGTGATATATAACTTCAATCAGTTTTTTTCGTTTGTCGTACCAGCTTCTGGTGCTGTTCGTGCAGTTCAGGGAACTGTCTTCTGATGAACTGTCCAAACGAACAGTCGTTGAACCCGAATCGTCTTGCCAGTGACTTTATACTCTCGGTTGTCGTGGCGTACAGGTGTAAAGCCTCCTTGTATTTCTCCATGCTGTGCGGTGCCATTACTCCGCCGTTTTCCGTCTTTCTCATTCCGAGACTGGCATGTAGTTCCGGCTCATGCTCTTTCAGGTATTGCCTGAAGCATTCAGGGTGAAGACCGAACTCTGCCGCGACCTTTGCCGTGGTAAGCCCGCCCTCTTTCAGCCGTGCGATGGCTTCAGCGTATTTGGCGGCGGTGTCGGGATTGTATTTCCGCACGGACGACCAGTCCACAGGCTTGCCTTCCTCGTAAGGGATACCTTTCCGCTCACAGACCAAATCCTTGTGCCAGGTTTGCAGATAGTCGTAGAAACCTCTTATCGAGACGCCTGTCCGTTTGGCTATTTTCCGAGCGGACATGGGCGTAGTGCGGTACAAGTGGAGAGCCTCGGTATATTTTTCGATTGTTTCAGGGGTCGGGGCATGAAGCGTTCCGCGTCCCGTTATCTTGCCCTTGTGTTGCTGTTTGGTGGCCTGTTCGCGTATCTTGATGCGGTTCCCGACCAGCTCCTTGTGGTAGAATATCAGGTGTTGTTCCAATCCGGTGTAGGAGACATTACAACGGTCGGCGGCCTCCTGCACCGTGACATAACAGTCGGCACGCAGAAGCTCCACCGCTTCGGCATACTGCTCCTTGCACCACGGGCGCGTCCCACGGGGCAGACCGTCGTCCAGTCCCAACCGTTGCCGTGCCCTCTCGCGGGACTCCAGCACTTCGGGATAGTGCGTCCGTAACTGACGGCCGAGGTTCGTACCGCTCAAACCGAACTCATGAGCAATTTGCGACACGTTGTATTCGATGTAATCCATGCTGTCGCACGCGGCAATGGCCTCCTTGTATTTGGCATGAGTTTCCGGCCGTTGTCCACGCCGCTGGTTTATCTTGATGCCGTCCGCTTCCTCCCGGCTGCATTTGATACCGTTGCGTTCCAGCATCAGATGCCGATGGTAGATACCTATATAACGGGAGAATCCGCTGATGGAAATACCGCACTGCCGGCAAATCTCGGCAATGGAAAGGTCTGTGGCGGTATATAGCTCATAAGCTGGGCGGTATTTGGCTTCCGTCTCCAGTTTGCAGCCTCTGGTCCGGTTGCATTTTTTCTTTTTTAAGGCTGTCCTGATTTGATTTTGTTTTTTTCCGTTGATATACAATTCACTTACATCACCGCTAATCGTCAAACTTCCACCGGTAACTGTCAAGTTATGTCCCATACCATTAAGTGTATATCCATCAGGAAGGGTCAACATAGTATTTCCGACTAATCCGAGTTGAAAATTATTGTAGAAGCGAATGATCTTGTCTCTGCCGCAATATGCATCGAGATTTTCCGGTTTGCCGGAAGCGAGGGTTGTCATGAAACTTGTCAACTCCTCTTGTTGGCAGATTCCTTTCGCAGCCATATTAGTAGTAAGGCACAGTTCCGACGCAGAACTGTGCCGTGATTTGACATCTTGCATAGCGACAAGCATTAAGGAGTGGTTGTACTATGGATATCATAAATGCAGGGGCGTATCGGCATTCCGTCGCAGGGATAGAAAAAGTTTTTCGGACGGATATAACTGCTCCCAGCATAATCTTTGCGTGCAAATTCAAAATTATACGAGTTATTGTCATCGCCACTGCTTCCATCGCCATTCTTATTTCCCGCTGTCCATATATAGCCGATAGGATCATCTATGTTAACTTGGTATGCATTGGAATTATCATCCCAATCACGATAGCCCGTCTCGGGGAATATAATTGACTGAAGTTTATCGGGATTGATATAAAACTCGTACAACCCTTTTGAATATATCCCGTTTTCCCCGCATGTTCCGGTAGTTGGGTTATAATCCGCAATATTTTCAACTCGTACGTCATACCATTCGAAAGGTGTGTTGGTGTTATCTCCCGTAGTTGTAAAACCGGAAACGGCACTATAGTGAGGTACTTGATAGCCAACCGGACATGGGTCATAGACAGTCTTTAGGCTGGGCGAACCGGGTTGAACTTCGATTCGCCCTTGCCATAAATTACGGTATATCTCATTGTCGCTCAAGTAAGGATAACCCTCGCCAAGGTTCTCTTTACGTCGTGGATTATGCCACTTTTGCGGATTCTTTATGAGCACACCCTCATCTACAGCCTTCCGGGTGGTATAGCGTTCTCCATCGGCTGTAGTACTTGCAGAGAGCATAGGTGGATTCGTAGGATCAGACCAATCAGTAGAATAATACCGTAGCTTATTTTGTACATTTCCTGTTGCGCCGACGAAAGGATCTTTGCGTCCCCATTGGTAATACGGATTGTTGCCGCGGGTAAAGGCTATGTGCGATTTCTGTTCAAGCTCTACCTCCTTTACTTTAGTGCCGGCAGTGATTTTCACCTTACACTTGCGGGCCTTATAATATTTTATTTTATCGCCGTGACCGGAACACCAGCCCAAATTCACCGGTAGAAGTTTGAACTTTTGGGAAGGGTCATGACTGGTGACTTCGATGTTTTTATCATCCTCTTCAAGGTAGCTGAAATTAGTCACCCAAATGTGCCAGCTCCACATGACAGAAGGAATAGTTGTATTACCGTTCTCTTTCATATCGGTACTGACTCCTATCACGGCGTTTCCTTGCTTTATATTACCACTTTCAACACGGAATAGGATTCCACCTCTGCCTCCGTAGGCATCAGGAAGATATTTTATGTCTGCGGTCGGATTCCAAACTGTATATGACACTAAATTATTCTCATCCTGCCATATCAAGAATGCACTTTGGGGAGTATATTCCGGTATAGTGCCTTTAATAAAGGGGCTTGTTATATCATGCCCCAAATAATCCTTAAATGTCGAAAGGATTTGATCGCCTGTATAACTGCCTGTGTATTTATAAGCATTTTCGTTTGGCTGAAAGTTATGATAGGCGTTGCCATACACCAACGGTAAAATATAGTACCCCGGAGCATCTACTATATAGCAGTTGGCCGTGCATTTTATCGTTGCACTGGCAGGAGCAACTATTTGTCCCGGATTGGCGAGGTTGTAAGGAGCAGCCTCCGAACCTTTTGGCGAAGCATCCTGAAGCAGCTTGTCTATATCTATTTCCTCCTTGTTTAAAGATTTTGGTTTGAATGTGACATGCTTTACATAAGGGAGATAACCGTCCGTAATGACTGGTTCAAACCATTCGCTTTCTTCAGCGGGCTTGTAACCATCGCCTTCATCAATTTCCATTTTCCAGTTCACCATTGTGTTGTTTTCCTCTATGTAACTGGTGACCGTGATGGTATTATCCTCGAAATTATGTCCATAGTTATAATTAGCAGTTCCCGGACGATTCTCCGGTATGAAAACCTTTCCCTGATAATTCATCACTTTAGGTTCTGTCACTTCAAGAACCTGTTGTTTGTATTCTATGTGCCAATCTACATCATTACCATATCCTTTAAATTTCAAGGTCAGTTTGTAGTGGCAGTTTCGTGTAGCGTTGTAGTCTTTTTCCACATTCTGTCCCAGCATGAAACGATATTTTATGATTCCGACTCCCGGTTTTCCAGGATTCTCCGAACGGTAAATCGCATCAACCTCGATGTATGAGCCGTAGGGTACGTCATCTTTCAATCTGTAAGTATCGTCGCCTGGCAATCCGGGATAATCCAACTGCCCATCTCCGTTTGCATCTTGTCGCTTGTCGGGCATATTTTCTCCTGCTCCCTGCCTATTCTCGTAGAAGAAAAGAGATTCTGCCGTTTCCCCATGATTCCCGTATGTCAGAGTTGGTGCATGATTAGTAACGACGGCTTTATATTGGGTTATGAAATTGTCCAAACCAGGCTGAACATCTCCCTCGAAATATTTTATAATCCCCCCATCATGTATGAGTGAATCAATGTGGTCGGGAGTATTCTCGGTTCCCAGCGGGCATGACTTAGGTATATCTTTTATGGAGGCAGCCATAATATAGATGGATACATTATCATTGAGGTTCGTACCATCGTATGCGATGGTCACTTTGGAAGCCGCCCGGCGTAGCCACGCATGGAGTTTTACGCTTTTTTCATTCACTACAAGAGACTCGTCATCCGCCGACAGAGCGGGCACGGAACTTTTCGTGAAGAAGCCTATCATTTGGCCATTGTTTGCCACTTCTTCGGAATTCCATGTGAGGGGAATATTCTTGAGTCCGTCAACTGTTTTTATAGCGTCATCATATGACGTATTTGTAAGCAGGTCGGGAATATTCGCCACGGCATACATATAATACTTGCCGAAGTCGATTTCTTCCGGCAGCTTGAAAGTGGCGCGTTTGGTGGTTGTTTCCGCTGTATGGTGTTCGCCATTTGGATTTGCTTCCGCATCTTTATCCGTACGGTTTTCATCGGACTCGGAATATCCCTCTATCTTCCATTTATTTTTTAAATTCTTGTCTTTATCATACAACAAAACATGTAAACTACTAATATCCTTCAGTGCGTCTCCAGCAGCCCGTGTCCGACTCAGTGCCGAGGACATGGGTTTGAAGTCCAAAGTGGCGGATATACTTGCCTTGCCTTCACCTATGATTTCTTCTTTCATAAATTCATCATAGCAACCTGTGACGGTTGCTATCATCAGAAAGAGAATGATATATCGTACAAAATGCTTCATATACACTTATTTATTGTTTTATAATCCGAATTCCGGTTCAAGTTTTACCTCGCTATATGGAATCACATCCACTATGATTTCATTACTATTATACATTGTTATATCCACCACGACATGAGTGTTGCGGAAGAGTGCCTTCAAGTTGGGTAACTTGCAGACGAAAGGTTCATCTCTTCCGTTTATCTTGATTGTCAGGGTGTACTCCTGCTCACCGTCTGTTGCTCCCGCTTTGGGGCTCTTGCTTTCGGGCAGGTAGAAAACGGGAATATTCTTCGCCACACCCGGTTTTGAATTATTCGGGTTGTCTATATCCACTGTCGGCAATCCTACAGTAACCCTCCCATGGGTATAGGTCTTTTCCTTATCCGCTTGTTCAGGCAGTTCGTAATCCTTCAACCAGCCGGCGGCTTCCGTAGTGGCGTAATCGTCATCCTCGGACGAGGCATCGGAAACCTCCTTCAACCAGTCTATCCAAGTTTTTCCGTTGAAAAGTTCCTCATTCTGTTCGCTGTCATTGACATGCGCCATCAGAAAGTTCTTATCGGCATGGTTCGCTATGGTGAAATTTTCCACAATTACTTCCTCACCACGCCAATTCATAAAGTTCACCATGAATTTGGTGGCGACACGTATCACGTAGAACGTCCCATCGAAATTCCCTTTTTCAGGAAAATTTATCTCGTACATGGAGGACATTGGGATGGGTTTTCCGCCCGAATAGTCAGGGGCGAAATATAGGTTGCTCACTGCGGCTTCAAAGCCGGGCATTCCTTCTGTATAATTGTTGAAGAAAGCGGTCAGCGTACTGTTTACACCTGCTACGCCCTCCATTGCGGACACGCTCTCTTCGTTGGCGAAGAGGTATATCTTTTTCTTTTCGTTGGGAGTTACTTTGAGCAGGATGAATTTCTGTACTTGCGAACCCTCCAATGCATAGTATCGGTTGTGTTCCACTGTTCCGTTTTCATGCAGGACTATGACACGCACGTTGTGCATCTTCTCATTGTCGGGCAACGTTGCTATTCCTGCCCTCGTCAGTCCGACCGGCTCTATGTTCAAATACAGGGTAGCTTCCGAAATCTCCTCAAGCAAGGATTCTTCCTGACTGCTGCACGCCACCATAAGCGGCAGTGTCAGTGCCGCCAGGCAGATTACGATGCTATGTATAATGCTCGGTTTCATCAGTCAAATCCTTCTTTCCGGTTATTCAATTTCAACGTTACTCAGCACCACACGCCATGACAGAATCTGAATGACGCTGCTTACCCATTTGTGGTTATCGTCGAGAAAGAGGGTCATCACGCACTCGTCCAGACGATCGAGGAACTCCCGCTTGTCCATCGGATAACGGTATTCATTCTCGTAGTACTCTTTTCCCATCAAGGCATAGTCTATCACCGGGATGCGGGCCACCGTTTTGCCGTCCTTGGTGTCGATAGCAAGTATCATCTTCTCGCGGTGTGTTTCTATCAGGCGACCCACGGTGAAGTCAGCAACGAGTCCTTTCACATTACTGATGGCACGGGTACCGTCCTTGTCGATGCCGGCCTCGGTACTTAGTATATCCCAAGGGCGGTAGTTGATATTCTCGTCGGTCATCAACTCATTGTCGTGTGCCATAAGACCGTTTTCATCATCGATACGGAAGATGAAGTCAGCCTCGTTTACATCCTCTCCCGACAGGTGGTGCAAGATAACACGAATGTGATTGGTGTTCTTTATCAAAGGCATGGTGTATTCATAGCTACCGCCATCATCGTTAACAGGCAGCGAGACATCCAGCATACCGTGGAAAAGGCGATACAAGTGTTCCTCACTGTATGCGCCCAACTCATCATGCTGGCGGTTAAGCGCACACTTCAACTGCTCCATACGGGTTTCTCCCACACGGGCTTCGGGTACAGAGAATGATTCGTCATGCTCACCGTCGTTTTGAAGTCCGCACCAGGCAAGCAGCTTATAGTCACCAGCAGGCAGATCGAGCAGCATCGAATAGTTTTCTGCCATAGCCGGATCAATCTGTTCCTCACGTTGCCATACCAATACGCCGGAAGGGTCAAAAGCATATAGATGAACGGATGAAACCTCGTTGGCGAAAGCATCTGCCCATTTCAAGTTCTTGTCATAGCGGAACTTGAGGCGATATGATACGGAACAATCACCCTCGTAATCATAGATGACACTGTCGCATGACACAAAAGCGATAAACGGCAATACTGCCATCGCCGTCATCAACACACGCAATGCCTTTCTCTTTATATAAGTCTTTATTTTCATGCCGTTTATATTCCTATATTTGTTTTATATATGTCGGTTGCGGGTTTTATCCCGCAAAGAATTTCCTTAACAAGTGGGAGTGTCTCCTTATGGGACTCCATGGTTGCGTATCTCTCTTTGCACCGATACGCGGGTGCTTCCGTTTTCATCTGAGGGGGAAAAGGTTTGAAAGGTGGGGAGATATATCATCCCCTCGGGTCTCTCCCCACCTTTTTCTATTTATTGTATTTTCAGTATTACCACTTCAAATCGATGTCCTGGTTTACAACACGCCATGAGAGAATCCGGATCTCGGCAGCGATAAAGGTATCGTCATCTTCCGGCTCTTCAGGATAGATAACTTCCCCTGGGTCGTAAACCGGAGTTCCCAGACCGGTAAGCGTTTTGATATTGGCTGCATAAATGTGGTTACGTACCACACCCTTTTTACCTTTGACGTTGACATCTGTTGAGGAACCGTTCAGGTGCTGTATATCAAAGTAATAATAGGTGTAACCTTCTTTCCAGACTTTGGCACCGCCAAGACTTTCCAATACTTCGTTTGCATCTACAGCAGTTGCATCAGCCGAGCTGGAGCTGTACCATGTCTTTTTAGCAGCATCAACGGTCAATTGAGCATATACCTTGTAGCGACCCGGTGTGCTCTGATCTGCCTCTCCGGCTGTAGTAGCTGTTTTCAGTTCTATGTCAGTGACATCAATCCCCACCTTTCCGGTTCCTTCTGCATTGTTTTTCCAGAGGCCTGAAGCTGCCGCATATTTCGCTATCAAACCGTCAATGGTAGTTCTTTCACCTGCATATTCTGCAAACTCTATCGGGGTGATACCGTCTGCTTTAACAAGCTGGGCGGCGATAATCACCTGTGAGGGTTTGGTAGGGTCTGTTCCGTTTGTATAGTCATCGGAAGCGTTCTCCTGCAGATATGTGTAATTTGTTTTTGGGCTTCCTTCTGTGCCGGCATCGAAAGCCGTGATGGCATTGGCTGCGGTTGTACTATTTGCGGTGTTGAACGGGCCATAGTTGTAGATCATTGTTCCCGGATTCACTGCCCAGAAAGAGCGGTAGTAGTCTGCCGTATTCCAAAGAAGTGTTGAACCGAACAGAGCCGAAGTCCACTGAGGATTGATTTCCTTCATCAGGCGTGAAGTTCCAGCAGTTGCGGTTACGTTCCATCCTAAGAATTTAACGTAGATTTCCTCGTTGTCGAATTTCTCTGAACCATCGGCAGATGTTTTGTAAACACCGTTAGCGTTAGCTGTAAGACCGACAGTTAGACGGGCTTTTGCCAACACGCGCTCCACATGGATGATCACAGGGGCTGCTTTTGCAGCTTCTGCTGTGGAGTACAAGTGTCCGGCTACATTCACGGCTTCCATCTTTGTGGTTCCATTGGCATAAACGGAACTGCTCATGATAAATGAAGTTGTGCTGCTGTGGTCAGCAATTACCTCGTTAAGTTTGGAGATGCTTTCTACTGCTCCAAGATCTGATTTCGGATTAACCACAGCCACGATAGAAGTAGGGACCTTGTCTTTCTCTGGAGTCTGAATTACCAGAGTAGCCGTGAGGATTTTCTCCACATTTGGCATGTCCTTCTCAGTACCCGTCGGATTATCTACATCGTGGTATGTGCCGCCGCTTTCCCCTTTTACTTGTGCCGCATTGCCGTCTGCGTCGAAAAAGTAGAAGCGCACTTTTGACACTGTGTTTTCTTTACCCTCACCTTCTTCGTAATTTCCTTCTAAGTTGGTAGCGCGTGTCAAAGTGCTTGTGGCATTGACACTCACGGTTAGGAACTGCGGCTCCCCATTGTTACCGTTGTCGGTACCGGAGGTGATGTCTTCCTCGCTGGAACAGCCAACGAACGCCAGTCCGGCGACCATTGACAAGATTAGAGTTCTAATTCTCATGTTGTTAAAAATTAAAAGTTATTAATAGGTTTTTATCTCTTTTGTCTTTCATTCAATTCATTCAGTGTGGTGGCTGCCTGTTCCAGCCCCATGTCCCTCGCCGTCTCCAGGTATCGCCTCGCCGTTTCGTAATCCTCTTTACGGATGGCAAGCGCAGCACGGGCATATACGGCTTCGGGGATATCGCCAGCCTTCTCTAAGTATTGCTCCGCACGGACATAATCGTCTCGCCGTATGGCAGCATTGGCGGCATTGAGATTGGCAATGGTGTCATTCGGGAAGATACGCACGGCGGTCTCAAACACATCAGTAAACTCCACTGTGCCCGGTTCATACTTTCCAGCAACGAGGTAGAACTCGTTGAGACTCAGCTTCTGCGGCTGTTCCGCCATGATGCGCTTTATCTCCTCAGCCTCGCTGAACTTGCGGATGTTGTAGTCGATGCGGTAGTCCGTATGGCGCAACGCGGGATAGAAATTCTGCAGCATGAAGCGGTATTCTTCCGGATAAGTGCGCTTGATTTTTGTTTCTTTGGCATCCGGTTCCATATCGCTATCTATCATAGTCAGAATCTCCGTGCGGTGGTTGATGTTCGACTGCTCCACGTAGCGGCGCAAGCCCGCCCAGTCTTCCGGTTCGTAGTCTGTCCGGATGATACTGTCCGCAAAGTGGTACAGCTGCCCGATGTGTTTTTTAAGTGCGGCTGTACGCCCGATGGCAAGGTCGGTATTGTGCTTGTAGGGACTTTCCGGCGAAGCGAAACCTTTCAGCCACACAGACGTGATGGTAACATCCTTGTCGTTGCGCACGGAGTCTATAGTCGCCTGTATTTTGCCCAGCTCGACCGTGTTGCGACGGTAATCGGGATAAATCACCGTCTGGTCAACCGGAAAGTCGATGTATGCAGAGCCGGACAATGAACGGCTTTTCATGATTTCCGCTTTGGGCTGCACAAATACCAGTTCCGGGAAGAAAGCCTCACGATGGCGGCCTACTATGCCTTCGTATTCCGCTAATATCTCGTGGCAACAGCCCCAATCGCTACGGTGGAACTTAAGCGTTGCCCCGTCCATCCAGGCTTCGTACTCAGCGAGGTTATTGTATGCCACGTTGTCTGGTTTGTCCGATACGCGATAAACTGTTTCATTTTCACCTGAAATACTGCCTATACCGTTTCGTACATAATAGTAATATCGCCTACGTCCGTAAATTCCTACCGAGGGTAGGTCGAGCGAATCCGTTCCGTTGACCAAACGCGGCGTGAGTAGTACGGCACGGTTTGCATCCACAT
>OKUA01000519.1_pt1 | contig 28903 bp, 28 predicted proteins | sample 1606501 | NCBI WGS metagenome assembly OKUA01 (sample SAMEA3879608, study PRJEB24766) | human gut metagenome | biome: human-associated habitat; feature: feces | place: USA | collected 1985/1987
GTATATTTCCGTTTTATTGATCAAGGGTTTGTGCTAAACACATACGAAAGCTTACTGAACAGCCTGACCAGTCATACCATACCGGGGATGGACGCCTATGTAGAGCAGTTTAAAGAAATTATAAGTGCGATGCGTTCGCTATCTCCAACAGATATCACCATGCAACTGATGTCTCAGAATGTATTCTACGGATCATTACTTGCTATCCCCACCGCCTTGTTTGTCATGAAGCGCCCACCGGCAGAGCATATAGGCGGAAGATAAAGATGAATCATTAAAATGAGTGATAAAGTAAAAAAGCAGATGTGATTTCAACCCTAATTCATAATTCATAAATCATAAATCACAAGATGGATATTTCAGTTGTCGTTCCTTTATATAATGAAGAAGAATCACTTCCGGAACTGTACGCATGGATTGAACGGGTAATGAAAGCCAATGGTTTTTCATACGAAGTAATTTTCGTAAATGACGGAAGTACCGACCGTTCCTGGCAAATTATCGAAGAACTAAGCCGAAAATCAGATACCGTGCATGGCATCAAGTTCCGCCGTAACTATGGCAAATCGCCGGCATTGTACTGTGGCTTTGAGAAGGCACAGGGAGATGTAGTCATCACCATGGATGCAGATTTGCAGGATAGCCCGGACGAAATACCCGAACTGTACCGCATGATTACGGAAGACGGCTATGATCTGGTATCCGGATGGAAAAAGAAACGCTACGACCCACTTTCAAAAACCATTCCTACAAAAATATTCAATGCAACAGCTCGTAAAGTGTCGGGCATCAAGAACCTGCACGACTTTAACTGTGGATTGAAAGCCTACAAAATGGATGTGGTGAAGAACATCGAAGTGTACGGAGAAATGCACCGCTATATCCCCTACCTCGCCAAAAATGCCGGTTTCAAAAAGATCGGAGAAAAGATTGTTCAACACCAGGCACGCAAATTCGGCAAGACGAAGTTCGGCGGTTTGAATCGTTTCTTTAATGGATACCTGGACCTGATCTCACTTTGGTTCCTGTCAGCCTTCGGAGTAAAACCGATGCACTTCTTCGGACTTCTCGGTTCACTTATGTTCATCTTCGGCTTTATTGCAGTAGTCATTGTAGGCGTTACAAAACTATACCAAATGCATAGCGGGATGCCTTACCGTTTGGTTACCGACTCCCCCTACTTCTACTTATCGCTGACCGCCATGATTATCGGAACACAATTGTTCCTTGCCGGCTTCCTTGGCGAACTGATTTCACGCAATGCCCCTGAACGAAATAAATATCAAATAGAAAAAACAATATAAGACTATGAGAAAATTAGTAAAACTGATATTGCTTTGTCTGATTGCTTATCCTATTATCAGTATCGTTTCTTCCTGTTCGGAAGAAGAAGACTGCTCAATGAATGCACGTCCGATGATGCAATGCTATCTTTATAAAATAGACGGAGAGACAGAAAGAGTTGTGAATGATACTCTTGACTCGCTCACCATCACCGCATTCGGTACAGATTCTATCATCCTCAATAACCAGAAGAGAGTACACGGATTATCATTACCACTACGCTATACGGCAGACTCCACCGTACTGGTATTCCATTATAGCAAAGACGTTAAGATTAAAAAAGATACGATTGTCATCCGCCAGAAGAATACGCCTTATTTCCTTTCAATGGATTGCGGCTATCAGATGAAACAAAGCATCACAGGCAGATCATATAGCCGTCATCTACTTGACTCCATATATATTCAAACAGCAGAAGTAAGCATTTATGGAACGGAAAATCTTAAGCTCTTTTATCGTAATTAATCTGGTGCTTTGTTTGTTGGCCGGATTTCCGGTACAAGCACAAAACAGCAACCGTCCTCCTGCCTCTAATCCGCCGAAAGAGCAAAAGAAAGAAGTGGATGAGGAAGCTTTCCCGCTATACAATGGCGTGACCGTCAGTGTTGATTTATGGGGTATCGGAAGCAAAGCTTTCGGAAGTGATTTTTTAAGTTCGGAAGTAGCGGTGGATGTTAATCTCAAAAACCGTTTCTTCCCGATAGTAGAACTTGGATATGGCGGCACCGATGCATGGAATGACAATGGTACCCACTACAAGAGTAATGCGCCTTATTTCCGTATCGGAATGAATTACAACGCTCTTTTCAAAAAGAAATTCAAGAATTACCTGTTTGTGGGACTACGTTACGCCATGAGTAGTTTCAAGTATGATATAGCAACCCTATCGGTAGATGATCCTATCTATGGCGGAGGCATTGGTAATCCGAACCAGGTAGATGACATCTGGGGTGGAAGCTTACCCTTCAACCACAAAGGAATGAAAGGATCCATGCAATGGTTTGAATTTTGTGTCGGCATTCGTGCACATATATGGAAAGAACTCTATATGGGCTGGGGATTGCGCTTCAAATTCCGCACAAGTTCATCTACAGGAGAATACGGAGATCCCTGGTATGTACCCGGATTCGGCAAATATGGCTCCAACACAATGGGCGTAACTTATACAATCACTTATAAACTACCATTCTAAAACTATGACCGGATTAGAGATTTGGCTTCTTGCCGTGGGACTCGCGATGGATTGTTTCGCCGTCTCCATAGCCAGTGGCATTCTTCTGAAACGTACGCTATGGCGGCCTATGCTGACCATGGCTTTTTTCTTTGGATTATTTCAAGCCATCATGCCACTCCTCGGGTGGATAGGCGCCAGCACATTCAGCCATCTGATAGAGAGTCTGGATCATTGGATCGCTTTCGCCATTCTTGCTTTTCTGGGCGGACGCATGGTCAGAGAGTCTTTCAAGGACGAAGATTGCAAAAAAGAATACGACCCGAAAAGCTTGAAAGTTGTGCTCGCATTAGCCGTTGCAACCAGTATTGATGCATTGGCCATTGGAGTCTCATTTGCATTTCTGGGTATGCGTGATTTCTCAGAAATACTCCCTCCTATTTCTATCATCGGTTTTGTATCTTTCGCCATGTCTCTTATAGGATTACTATTCGGTATCCGCTTTGGATGCGGCATTGCACGAAGACTACGGGCAGAACTCTGGGGAGGTATTATCCTGATTATCATCGGAACCAAAATATTAATAGAACACTTGTTCTTTAGTTAAACTTCACTTATGGAAAAGAAGGCACAGAGAAATTTCTTATGGATTGCCCTGCTTGTATTGGGAACAATCTGGATACTTGCACGTCACAACCGTACGCAACCTTATTATACAATAAACGGATTGATATTCGGCACGGTTTATAATATAACCTATCAGTATGATGGTGACTTGAAAGTTGAAATTGACGAAGAATTGAAGAGATTTGACGGCTCTCTGTCCCCCTTTAATGATACGGCCACAATTACGCGAATCAACCGCAACGAGGATATTGTACCGGACACTTTTTTCACGAATGTATTCCGTCGTAGTATGGAAATTTCCAAAGAAACGGATGGTGCATTCGACATTACGGTTGCCCCATTGGCCAATGCCTGGGGATTTGGTTTCAAGAAAGGCGCATTTCCTGATTCGGCCATGATAGATAGTCTACTGGACATTACGGGATATACCAAAGTAACCCTATCCAATGAGGGAAAGGTCGTGAAGCAGGATGAACGCATGATGCTATCATGTAGTGCCGTTGCTAAAGGGTATGCCGTAGATGTAATAGCACAATTTCTCGCAAAGAAAGGCATTAAGAATTTCATGGTAGATATAGGTGGAGAAATTGTAGCCCAGGGAGAAAATCCAAAGAAAGATTTGTGGCGCATCGGTATCAATAAACCGGTAGATGATTCGCTATCTATCAATCAGGAATTACAAACGGTACTGAATGTAACGGGTGTGGGTATTGCTACTTCAGGTAATTACCGTAATTTCTATTATAAGGATGGAAAGAAATATGCGCATACCATAGACCCAAGAACGGGATATCCGGTACAACACAACATCTTATCCGCCACGGTAATAGCCAAAGATTGTATGAGTGCTGATGCTTATGCTACCGCTTTCATGGTGATGGGATTGGAAGAAGCCGAACGGTTTGCCGATGCCCACCCGGATATTGATGCCTGCTTTATCTACACGGACGAGAAGGGAGAACTTCAAACATACTATACGAAAGGGATGAAAAGGTTTATAACAAGTGATTAGTGTTTAGTGATAAGTGATTAGCGGGTTGCGCTACATTCCGCATGGTGCTAATCACTTATCACTAAACACTAATCACTAATCACTACGAAACTACGCTTCGATAAATTACCTATTTATAGAATACAAAATACACCGCAAGTACCAGACAAATGAATGCCGCAAAATGATTCCAATGCAAACTTTCGCCCTTGAAAAGAACCGTAGTAAATACTGTGAAAATGATGAGTGTAATCACTTCCTGAATAATCTTTAATTGTATCAGCGAGAAAGGACCACCATTACCAATAAACCCGATACGATTGGCTGGAACCAAACAAAAATATTCCGCAAGAGCGATACTCCATGAAAATAAGATTATGGCGTAAAGCGGCCAATTAGTAATCACTTTCATATCTTGCAACTTCAGATGACCATACCATGCAAAAGTCATAAAGACATTAGACACTATTAAAAGCAGAATCGTATAAAGACCTTTCATTTCAGTGATGAATATTTAAGGGGTGATTAATCTAAATTATCAATTTTCTGAGGAAGAAGTTCCTCCTGAACATTTGCCATACTTCCCCAAAGACTATAGCGAGCTTCCGGGTTCATAGCTTCCAACTGATGTAGAATATCTTTCATATTACTACGGTGAGATTGCGCCTCATAAGGACAATTCTTCACCTGCTTACGATACCCTCTTATTTGGGCCAGTTCCAGCAAATCAACCTCATGTACCAAACACATCGGCCGAATAATCGTCATATCAAATTTCTTCATTACCAAGCGGGGCGGCATGGAACTGAATGCCCCCTGAAAAGTGATATTCATCAATAGCGTTTCCAGAATATCATCCATATGATGTCCCAATGCTATCTTGTTGCATCCCTGCTCCTTAGCCACCGTGAACAAGGCCTTGCGCCTATTCCATGAACAAAGGAAACAAGGTGATTTGCATGTATCTGTACTTGCATCAAATTCCGTTTCATACAATACAAAAGGGATTCCCCATGACTCTACATAATCACGAAGATATGTCAGGTCACTCTGATACGGAATATTCTTCATCACTACATGGACGGCAACCACCGCAAATCTGGGCTTAAAAATTCGGGCGCGTCTTGCCAATAGCTCCACTAATGCCAAAGAATCTTTGCCACCCGAAAGCCCGATAAGGATCTTATCCCCATCCTCTATCAGACCATATTCTACCAGTCCTTTACTAAACCGCTTTTCAATGCGGCGGACGGTTTTCTCTTCTTTGGTGAATTGAGCCATAACACTACATAAGATTTGCGGTTGCAAAAGTAAGAGAAAAGAATGATTTAAAGAAGAATTAACATAATAGAATAACGGAAAGCAGCATTATTCCCGATTAATTTGTATTTTTGAACATTCGAATTTGTAAGTTGGATAACTAGCATGAAAAAGAGATATATTTTACTCCTTCTATTTTGTCTCACATTAGTCGGTGTATCGGCACAGACGTTGGAGGAAGCGAGAGCTTTCTACAATCAAGGGCAATACGAGAAAGCCAAACCGATTTTCCAGAAACTCGTAAAGACACAACCGGCAAATGGAAATTATAACTTATGGTACGGCGTATGTTGCCTGGAAACAGGAGAACCAGAAGTAGCTTTGAAATATCTGGAAACCGCCGTAAAAAGACGGGTGCCCAGTGGACAACTGTATCTGGCGCGAAATTACAATGACCTGTATCGCTTTGAAGATGCCATCAAATGCTACGAAGACTACATCAGCGACCTGGCCAAACGGAAAAGGCCGACCGCAGAAGCCGAAAAGCTATTGGAGAAAAGTAAAGCCAATTTCCGCATGTTGAAAGGGGTTGAAGAAGTTTGCATTATCGATAGCATCGTAATAGACAAAGGTCGTTTTCTGGAAGCTTATAAAATTAGTCCTGAGTCCGGTAAACTATTCATGTACAATGATTTCTTCCAGAATGAGGCAGAAGTTGAGGCTACCGTATATGAAACGGAACTCGGCAATAAGATTTATTATGGTGAGCGCCAACCGGACGGTAAACTCAGCATCCTCTCGCGTAACAAAATGCAGGGCGAATGGGGCAAAGGTAGCTTGCTACCCAGTAGTATAAATGATTCCATCAATGCCAACTATCCGTATGTATTGACAGATGGCATCACCATCTATTATGCCGCGGATGGTGAAAATTCGATAGGTGGTTACGACATATTCGTCACCCGTTACAATACCAACACGAACACCTACCTCACTCCGGAAAATGTGGGTATGCCGTTCAACTCTCCCTATAATGACTATATGTTCGTTATCGACGAATATAATAATCTCGGATGGTTTGCCTCCGACCGTTACCAGCCGGAAGGAAAAGTTTGCATTTATGTATTCATTCCAAATTCTTCCAAAAGGGTATATAATTATGAAGCAATGGACCCGAAAAAAGCAATCGGGCTTGCCCGGATTCATTCTCTGAAAGATACGTGGACGGATCAGGATGCCGTAGCCGATGCCAAACATCGACTACAAGCCGCATTCGATGAAAAGCCACAAACCACGAAAAGTCATGAGTTTGAGTTTGTAATCGATGACCAGAATACTTATTATCAACAAAGTGATTTCAAATCTCCTCAGGTCAAAAAACTGTTCGGCAAATACCTCCAATTAGAAAAGGCTTTCAAAGAGCAGCAAAACAAATTGGAAGAGCAACGTTCCTTGTACTCCCGTGCCAAGGAAAGCGATAAAGCCAAACTGGCTCCCGCCATACTCGACCTGGAAAAGCAGATACAACAATTATCAGGTGAATTGGAGAAGGCCGCCATTGAAGTGCGTAATACAGAAAAACAATCCTTTAAATAGAAAACTATGGACATACTTATCATCATTGTACTCATTGTTGCGGCAGTTATCCTGTTCTTGGTAGAACTGTTCGTCATCCCGGGCATCAGCATAGCCGGAATTCTGGCCGGAGCTTGCATGATCTATGCCAACTACTATGCCTTTGCCTATCTGGGTACAACGGCTGGTTTCATCACGCTCGGTGTATCGGCAATAGCCTGCATAGGCTCATTGATACTCTTCATGCGCTCCAAGACCTTGGATAAAGTGGCGTTGAAGAAGAATATCACATCGAAGGTGGACCGTACGGCTGCGGATCAAGTAAAAGTAGGCGATACGGGTGTGGCCATTACACGCCTGGCACTGATCGGCAATGCCGAAATAGACGGCAACATCGTGGAAGTGAAATCCATGGACGGATTCCTGAATGAAAAAACCCCTATCATTGTAAACCGTATTACGGACGGCGTTATCATGGTAGAAAAGAAAAAAGACTAATATTCACACTTAATATCTTATAAATCATGAACGTAGACACTATGTACCTTACTGCCTTTCTTGTGATAGGAGGCATTATCTTCATCGTACTGTTCTTCCACTATGTTCCTTTCTTCCTATGGTTGTCCGCCAAAGTTTCGGGAGTCAGGATTTCATTGGTGCAATTGTTTTTAATGCGTATCCGTAACGTACCTCCCTACATCATTGTACCGGGTATGATTGAAGCACACAAAGCCGGATTGAGCAACATTACCCGCGACGAGCTGGAAGCTCACTACTTGGCTGGTGGACATGTAGAAAGAGTGGTGCACGCCTTGGTATCCGCCTCTAAAGCTAATATTGAATTATCCTTCCAGATGGCTACCGCAATCGACCTTGCCGGACGTGATGTGTTCGAAGCCGTTCAGATGTCGGTAAACCCGAAGGTGATCGATACTCCTCCGGTGACCGCCGTAGCAAAAGATGGTATCCAGTTGATAGCCAAAGCCCGTGTAACGGTACGCGCCAATATCCGCCAGTTGGTGGGTGGTGCCGGTGAAGACACTATCCTGGCCCGTGTAGGCGAAGGTATCGTATCTTCCATCGGTTCGTCCGAAAACCACAAGTCAGTATTGGAAAACCCGGATTCAATCTCCAAACTTGTGCTCCGCAAAGGTCTGGATGCCGGTACGGCTTTCGAAATCCTGTCCATTGATATCGCTGATATCGATATAGGTAAGAACATCGGTGCGGCTTTGCAGATAGACCAGGCAAATGCCGATAAGAATATCGCCCAGGCCAAAGCTGAGGAACGCCGTGCAATGGCCGTGGCCAGCGAACAGGAAATGAAGGCGAAAGCTCAGGAAGCACGCGCCAAGGTGATCGAGGCAGAAGCCGAAGTACCTAAGGCCATGGCAGAAGCATTCCGTAACGGCAACCTGGGCATCATGGATTATTATCGGATGAAGAACATCGAAGCTGATACTTCCATGCGCGAAACCATAGCCAAACCATCGGGAAACAACTCAAATCAGCCGTTGAGTAAATAACCGGTAGAATTATAGCCCCAGAAAAACGTCGGAACCGGTGAACAGTAATCCCGTTCCGGCGTTTTCTATTTATAAACGTATCAACCAAAAAATCCAGAATATGAAAAAGTATTTTGCATCTTCCGAACTTATTATCAATGATGACGGTTCAGTTTTTCATCTGCACGTAAAGCCCGAGTGGCTGGCAGACAAAGTAATCCTAGTGGGCGACCCGGGCAGAGTGGCACTGGTAGGCTCACACCTCGAGAATAAAGAATGTGAAGTGGAAAGCCGCGAGTTCAAAACCATTACAGGTACCTACAAGGGCAAACGCATCACGGTGGTTTCTACGGGTATTGGTTGCGACAACATCGACATTGTGATGAACGAACTGGACGCCTTGGCCAACATCGACTTCAACACACGTGAAGAAAAGCCCCAACTTCGCCAGTTAGAACTGGTACGCATCGGTACTTGTGGCGGTTTGCAACCGAATACGCCCGTAGGTACATTTATCTGCTCGCAAAAGTCCATTGGTTTCGATGGCCTGCTGAACTTCTATTCAGGGCGCAATGAAGTGTGCGACCTGCCATTTGAGCGTGCATTCCTGAACCACATGGGATGGTCGGGGAATATGTGCGCACCTGCTCCGTACGTGATCGACGCCAATGCCGAACTGATAGAGCGCATTGCCGGAGACAATATGGTACGCGGTGTAACGATTGCCGCCAGTGGTTTCTTTGGCCCGCAAGGACGCGAACTACGTATTCCGCTGGCTGACCCGAAGCAAAATGAAAAGATCGAGAACTTTGAATACAATGGCTATCGCATTACGAACTTCGAGATGGAAAGCTCCGCACTGGCCGGTTTGAGTCGCCTGATGGGACATAAGGCGACCACGGTATGCATGGTCATAGCCAACCGGTTGATTAAAGAAGCCAATACGGGCTACAAGAATACGATTGACACTTTGATAAAAACCGTACTGGACAGAATCTAAGAAACACCCACTCAAATATACTTGATGATTGTTTCCTTCAATCTTTCGTAAGTATATGGTTTGGCAATAATATCATTGCACCCGGCGGCTAATGCTTGTTGTTGCTCTATCAGGAAAGCATTGGCCGTCACCGCAACGATAGGCAAATCGATGTCGATGGTACGTATCTTTTCCGTAGCCTGAATACCGTTCATCACCGGCATGCGGATGTCCATCAATATCAGGTCGGGACGCTCACGCAAGAAACTATTTACGGCCTCTTCGCCATTGGTAACCCACGAAATGGTGTAGTCCTTCTTCAGCAAAATGTTTATCTGCATAAAGTTAGACTCCGTATCTTCAGCTATCAGAATTTTCTTCCTGCCGTCTGATCTTCGCTCTACGTGGGCATTGATTTCAACAGGTTCACCATCCGCTCCCAACACAAACTGGCGGTAAGGAAGGGTCATCACGAAAGTGCTCCCCACTCCTACTTCGGACTCTACGGAAATCTTTCCTCCCAATCTCTCCACGATGCTCTGGCAGATGGGGAGCCCCAGACCCGTGCCCTGAACAAAATCGTTCAGCTTTTCGAAACGGTTGAAAATCAAGGGCAATTTCTCCTTCGCAATGCCGCAACCGGTATCCGTTACATACACCTTCAACCATTCTCCGCAGACCTCCAACCCCAAGGTGATGGTCCCTTCATGGGTATTCTTAATGGCATTAGAGAGAAAGTTGAACAGCACTTGCGTAATCCTGTTCCGGTCCACCATAATCCAGATTTCCTCATCGGGACATATCACATTCAGTCGGATGCCCGTTTTCATTTTCAGGCGATGCACTTTCTCCACTTCGTCAATCAGTCCGGTCATTTCGACCAACTGGAAGTTCATTTCCGATTTTCCCGACTCGATACGGGAAAGGTCCAGAATGTCATTTATGAGTTGCAACAACAGGTTGCTATTCTTCTGGATGATGTTCAGGTATTCGGCTTTCTCCACTTCATCTTCCGTCAAAGCTATGATTTCAGAGAATCCCACGATAGCATTCAAAGGAGTGCGGATCTCGTGGCTCATATTGGCCAAGAACACCGATTTCATGCGGTCGGCCTCTTCTGCCCGCTGCTTCGCCTCGATGAGTTCATTGGAGCGTTGCACCCTGTCACCGATATCGTGTATCAATGCCATCACTTTATTATCTTCGAACGGAGCGATGCGTGCCTGGAAATAATGCCTTTCGCAATCATCCACATCCAGGGGATACTCTATCTCCTTCAACTCCCCGTCTTCGAGGCATTGACGTATATTTCGTAGAAACAGGTCGCTGACTTCGGGAGAATAGATGGTGCGCCCGTCCGCTCCCCGTAGCTGTTCAACGGGATGGAGCAAAATGGTGTCAGAAGACATTAACACGTCGGTGAGGAAGAAATTTTCATCAAAGATGAAGATGAATTCAGGCAATGCCTGTATTATCTTCCGGTTTCGCTCTTCCATGCGCGATATGCGCGTTTCGCGTTCGTACTGCCCGGTGACATTCACGGTATAGCATAAGAGGCTTTTCGGATTTCCACTTCTATCTTTCTCTACAGATAAGAGGTGGTCCTCCAACCAGACTATTTCGCCATGCGCACCTACGCAACGCACGCGTAAGACTTTGGACTCTTCAAAGCCATCCAATTTCTTTTGAAAGCCTTCCAACGACACCAAATGCTTATCATCGGGATGCACAAAGCTACAGAACTCTTCCAAATTCTGATAACAGATGCCGACTTTATCCAAGCCTAAACTTTCGAAATATTCCTGAGTGAAAGTGCACTCCAGAGTATTGATATTTATCTCCCAGAGAGCAATTTGATGGGCAGCCAGAACGGAGTTGACCTTCAATAATTTCTCTTTCAGTAGTTCCGTGTTCTCGTCTTTCTCGGTAGTATGAGAAGCGGAATCATGCATTTTTATTTTGTCTTGCGCCATAATAACAAAGTGTATCATGTAAAGGCTACGAAAATTGAGCAAATGTAATAAAAAAGAGTAAGTAATATACAATCGCGTTCTTTTTTTTGCCCCAAAAGGCTATCTTTGCAACTCAAATAACAATTTTTATGATGAATCAGGATACCATCTGTGCCATTGCCACGGCCCAAGGAGGAGCAATCGGAAGCATTCGCGTCTCAGGAGCGGACGCCATTCGTATCACCAGCCACATTTTCACCCCGGCAAAATCCGGTAAAGCGCTGGCAGATTGCAAACCTTATACACTGACTTTCGGGAAGATACACGATGGAGAAGAAATTATCGACGAGGTTCTTGTCAGCCTGTTTCGCGCCCCGCACTCTTACACGGGCGAAGATAGTACGGAGATCACCTGCCACGGTTCGAGTTATATCTTGCAACAGGTTTTGCAATTGCTCATCAAGCACGGTTGCCGCCTGGCGGGACCGGGGGAATACACGCAACGCGCCTTTCTCAATGGAAAGATGGATTTGAGCCAGGCCGAAGCCGTGGCGGACCTGATTGCTTCTTCATCTGCCGCCACCCACCGCCTTGCCATGAGCCAGATGCGTGGCGGATTCAGCAAGGAGCTTACGGAGCTACGCAACCAGTTGCTACACTTCACTTCACTGATTGAGCTGGAACTGGATTTCAGCGACCATGAAGAGTTGGAGTTTGCGGACAGAACGGAACTTTGCCGATTGGCGGATCATATCGAGGGGGTCATTTCCCGACTGGTACATTCGTTCAGCGTAGGAAATGCGATCAAAAACGGCGTACCGGTAGCCATCATCGGCGAAACGAATGCCGGGAAATCAACGCTTCTCAATGTATTGCTGAACGAGGACAAGGCTATCGTGAGCGACATTCACGGCACTACGCGCGACGTGATTGAAGACACGACCAATATCGGCGGTATTACTTTCCGTTTCATTGACACGGCAGGTATCCGCGAAACCAATGATACGATTGAGAGTCTGGGCATAGAGCGCACGTTCCAAAAACTGGAACAAGCGGAGATCGTGCTTTGGATGATTGATGCAACGGACGCAACGTCGCAAATGAATCAGCTATCGGGGCAGATACTTCCGCGTCTGGAAAGAAAGCATTTGATATTGGTATTCAACAAATCGGATTTGTCGGGCACGGCTCATTCTGATGAGGTGCTGTCTGCGGCCTCTTCCATCATTCCTGACGCCGAATGTATTTTTATTTCCGCCAAGAAAAGGCAAAATACGGATGTGCTTCAGAAGAAACTTATAGCCGCCGCCAATCTGCCTACGATAACCCAGAACGACGTGATAGTGACCAATGCCCGCCATTACGAAGCCCTCACGCATGCTTTAGAAGCCATCAGACGCGTACAACAGGGATTGGCAAACAATCTTTCAGGGGACTTCGTGGCCCAGGACATCAGGGAATGCATCTTCCATTTGAGCGACATCGCGGGGGAGGTGACGAATGATATGGTGCTACAAAATATATTTCAACATTTTTGCATCGGGAAATAATTGGTGATTACCAACGATTAGCATATATTACTATTGATTGATAAGGCGTTCATTATGAGCGTCTTTCTTTTTGCTCGTATTAGTGATGGTTATCGTTAATACTTGTTTTTCAGCTCATTTTTGTACCGTATTTGGGTCTCGGAGGTTTGCAACTGAAAACTGGTTGGAAAGGTCGTAGAGAAAGTTGACAATGGTTGACAATGGTTTACGATAGTTGACAGAAATCGGGAGAAATAAAGCGAAGTATAACATTAAAAATGAGCAAAAATGGCAAGTAGTAGCATTAGAATTAAGAAGGTATGCAAATGGTGTGGAGAAGTTTTTTACGCACAGAAAACTACAACGAGATATTGTTCTCACCGCTGTAATAGCAAAGCTTATAAAGAAATTACTCGCAACAAGCGAATTCAGGATGCTGAAACAAAAACAAATATTCTTATCAGTCAGCAACCCATACAGATGATAAAGGACAAAGAGTTCTTATCTTTTGCGGAAGCAGGAACTTTATTAGGTATATCAAGGCAAGCTGTTTATAAAATGGTTGCAGCAGGACATTTGAAAGCATCTAAAATCAGCAGCAGACTTTCATTTATCAAACGAAGTGATATTGAGAATATGCTTGAGAATAAACCCTACGAAAAAAGAAATAAAAAAGATATTGCCCCTATCACCGAGTTCTACACCACCGCCGAAGTCAAAGAGAAATATAATGTAGTTGATTCGTGGATATTTGTGGTTGCTAAGAAGCATAACATTCCACGAACTTTTAATCGTGGTAAAACTTACTGGAGTAAAAAGCATATTGATAATTATTTCGGCAAGAAAGCTGCTGACCCGGAAATCACTGAATGGTACAGCGTACAGGAGATTCAGGATACATTCGGTATGAGTTTAGCAGCCATCTATACGCTTGCTTCAAAGAATGCGATTCCTAAAAAGAAAGAGGGGATTATGGTAAGTTACTCTAAAAAGCACTTTGATATTGCCAAAGGAATAGCTCAGCCTGATGAACCGCAATATTATACGGTGGCTGAAGCAATGGCGAAGTTCAACCTTACACGTGATCAACTTTATCATTATGCCAAGTATCACAATATTCCACGGGTAAAAGTGGGCAAATACGTCAAGATCTCACGGTCTGAACTCGATAAGCTTTTTGAAGCGCCCAAAATAGAGTGAATTATTCGACGGTGATGGTGGTCACCGTTGCATCACTGATTTCCTTTGCCACCAAATTTATATGTATAACTTTTTAAATAACAATTGTATGACACACACATGTACCAAAGTTACAGTACGTCAAAGAGCGATCCGTAACGACAAAATTTCACTTTATCTGGATTATTATCCGGCAGTTCGTAACCCCGAAACGATGCAAATGAGCCGTCGGGAATATCTCGGTATCTATATCTACGCTCACCCAAAGAATGAAATGGAGCGTGAGTTCAACAACGATATGCTGAACAAGGCAGAAGCGATTCGCTGTATCCGGGTGCAGTCGTTAATCAATGAAGAGTTCGGCTTCTTAGACAAGCACAAGATGAAAGCTGATTTCCTGGCCTACTTTGCCAAAATGACGCGTAGCAAAGATCAGAAATGGAAAGTGGTCTACGCCCATTTCTCTAACTTCGTACAGGGCAAATGCTCGTTTGGTGAAGTGAATGTTGATCTATGCAAGCGGTTCAGAACTTATCTGCTGAATGCCAAACAGCTAAAGCATACGCGGCACAAAGTATCTCTGAACTCCGCAGCAGGGTACTACTCCACATTCAGAGGTTTGCTAAAAATAGCGTATCGTGATAAATTGCTACGTGAGAATATCAACGACTTTCTGGATAAGATAGAATGTCAGGACGTAAAGAAAGAGTATCTAACATTGGACGAGGTGAAACAGTTAGCTGCAACACCGTGCGACATCCCTGTTCTCAAAGCGGCCTCTCTGTTCTCTTGTCTGACAGGACTTCGTATCAGTGATATCATGAACCTGCAATGGTCGGACTTCGGTATTGCCCCCGACCACGGCTATTGTATTCGTATCCGTACTCAAAAGACCAAAACCGAAGCCACGCTCCCCATCAGCCACGAGGCTTTTGAACTCTGCGGAGAAGTTGGAACGGGGAAAGTGTTTAAGGGACTTAGCCGAAGCATGATAAATTACCCGCTTAAAAACTGGCTAAAGCAAGCTAAGATAAATAAACATATTACTTTCCATTGTTTCCGCCACAGCTTTGCGACCATTCAAATTGCTGCCGGAACAGATATTTACACCGTCAGCAAGATGCTGACTCATCGGAACGTATCGACTACGCAAATATATGCGGAACTGGTAAGTGAAAAGAAACGGGAGTCGGCAAATAAGATCTCTCTAAAATAGATTAATAATGCTTGCAATCATGAACAATATTAATCATATTTGCGCATTATCAGATACATTATCATCATAAAAAGAGCTTTATTACCCAGTCAACAGCGAACGCTGACAACCTTAGGAAAAAATATCAAATATGCACGCCTCCGCCGTGACCTCTCTTCAGAACAAGTTGCAGAGCGTGCCGGAATATCACGAAACACTCTTATCAAGATAGAAAAAAGAGATGAGGGTGTCGCTATCGGATATTATTTTCGCGTGTTAGCAGTCCTTGGATTGGACAGGGATATTTTATTAGTCGCAAAAGATGATGAACTTGGTCGTAGATTGCAAGACGTTAAAAATACTTGCCGGCCGACGCCGGAGCTTTTCGGTATTGAATAGTCTATAAATCCACAGTAGCAACTTTTGCTATTGTGGATTTACCTCTTGTAAGGGTAGACAAAGACTACCACTTCAACGACATAAGCTGTCACATAGCCCGGAAATTTTAAATCAATAAGTTATTAGTATATATTTGCGCACAAATGATAACTATTGATTAATATGGCAGCAAGAAAGTACGACTACATTATTATTTACAGTATTCTATTTGCATCAATACTCAGCATTGCTGTACTGGTGCGCCTGCTTGTGATTTCGGAACTACAAATGGATGAGTTTTCCGGACTTGTGGCTTTTGTCATAGTGTGTTTGTTGCTCGGAGCCGCTTATCTCAGCTTTCAATCCATTATTGACGTATGGTTGCTGCCTGTGATAGAACGGACCGTTAGAAAGAAGTATCCGCAAATAGAATGCGAACCGGAGGTCGAACCTATCGGGCCTATGCCCAACGGAGAAATCTCTGTTCCCAACTACGACGAATATAAACAGACTGCGCAACAGAAGATTCAGCAAGAACAAGCAGAGGTTTTAGAAAACGTCCTCACCTACACCGTACAGGAACTTGCGTTATATCTGACCGAGAGTGAGTTGCAACAACTCTGTGAGCATATCCGCTTCTTTCAATATGCTACCGAGAATGAGTACAAACAGATAAAAATACCCATTGCTGTTGATGCTACATTAAAATCAATAGATTTAATGCACTTCGGTTGGAATATCGGCAACCAGTTTAAGAAAACAGGAATAGAGACAGCAACTTTTGTCAAACGGGTATTTGCCGAAAGACTAAAGGAGAGTGAGATTTCCACTATAAAACGAAAACTAAGAGCAGAAGGAACATGCATTATCAAGATTAAGGAGAAACTATAAATATTAATTTCTACTCTCTCTTTGGGCTGCAACATTACATGGGCAGCCTTACATGCACCTTAATATTCTGATATACAACCACAATCATCAACATTAAAGCTTACAACAGTTATATCCCGGTGAAAGAATCCACCATAAAATCACTTATTTTCTTTGTGCGTCGAACTTAAAAAAAGATGCACTTATGTATAATGATGAAATTACTTTCGATAAGTTACCGCAAGCGATAACTTATCTGATCGAACAGGTCGCTGAGTTAAAACAAATAGTGTTGAAGCTTCAACCAACGCAATCAGAGAAGCATGTATTGATAGAGATAGACGATGCATCACGAATCATCAAAAAAGCCAAGTCTACCATCTATACCCTTGTACGCAAAGGGCTTCTCCCCTATTACAAGAAAGGAAAGAAACTCTACTTTTACGAAGATGAACTATTGGCGTGGATTGAGAATGGACAAAAAAAGACTTCCGAACAGAATTATGACCAAATGTTAGCTTCAATACAAAAAAATGTGCGCCGTAAACCGAAATCCGGTTTCAGTATCTAACTCATTATACCAATAATGTTACCGCTTATCCCTGTTTTGCGCTGCGTATGTAGCTTTATCATGTCCGATACCGTGTAAATTGGTGCAGAAAGCAACATATTTTCTTGCAGCCGGCATATTTTTTCCGTTTTTAATTGGTCGGTTCTCCGGGAATCCATTCCTTTGCAAACGAACAAACACGTTTAACTATGGAACGCCCTATATTTGTAGCACAATACACCTTTCCCCTTACTCTCGAAACCGTCGAGGAAGAAAACCGCATTTTATGCAAGGTCGCCCTTCGGTGCGAGTACGTAATCCGTTTCGAGGACGACGGCAAATTCTATTTCCTGCTCGAAACCCGTTCCGATTACGAACAGCAGTTTGCATCTTGCGGATGGTATATCGTCAATCAGACCTGTTTCAATGAAAGGCTGACTATCGGCATGGGCTTGTACGAAAGCGGGCATCTGGCAGGCTTCATGTACTATTTGAAGTCCGGCAGCGAGGACGAAGCCCGTTTCTGGAACAACGTTCTCATCTTTACCTTCCTGAACGATTTCCGCAAAGCCTTTTACCCGTTGGATAACCGCTTTCAGGGCTTTTTCCGTCTGGACGGCAGCCTGTGCCTTTACCTGTATGATTATTGCCCCGTCCGGCGTAACGACAAGATCACCTTTGAAAGCAAGAAGGTTTCCAATCTTATTTTCAAGTTCAAGTCCGGTCACGAAACCGACCTTGCCGTCAAGCTCTTTTCCATCGCTATCAGCCGAATCCGTGCCATTCAGGAGAACAAGCACCGTGCCGTACTCGTTCCTATTCCGGCATCCACCCGTGAGAAGAACCGCATCCGTTACGAAGAGTTTTGCCGGAAACTGTCGGCGGACATCGGAGTAGCCGATGGCTACGGGGCTATCACGCTCACCGCCGACCGTCCCCAACTCAAAGGCACGCACGGGCAGGACAAGACCGCCAACCTGCAATTTCATCCCGAATATATCACGGACAAATGCGTTCTGTTGATTGATGATCTACTGACAACTGGCGAAGGATTCATACAGACACGCCGCAAATTGATCGAACATGGAGCGAAGTTTGTAATTGGTCTGTTCCTTGCCAAGACCATCGCTTTTGAGGACGAACAGGAATAATGACGGGGAAATAAGGTGGAGATAATACGATGTCCCATGATATATGGTAGGGATATTCTTTGGGCGTTCCCGTAAACGGTCGGGCTTTCCGTTACAAGTCCTCGCCGGAGCTGTGGGCTTTCCCCTGCAATCCCTAACGTAAAAGGCAGGCAAAACTCTCCCGTGAAACCGCTTGCGCAAGCATAGCCTGTAACTGATCTCCGAAAATGGCGATATACCGATAACTATCAATATGGCTTTGACCTTATTCTGAATGAAGCCGGAAGTATTTTCTTTCGGTATGCCTTATATAATTTCCCTCTTCGTCCAGATACACATCCAATCTCCAGAAATCAATATCTTCTTTCATTAATAAAATATTATGATTTTTAGTAAAGAAGGCTATCTCGTCTTTTACATCCCAATTCCAAATATGCGGCAGCCTATATTGTGAAATATGATTTTTTATATACAATTTGTCAATACTTCCGCTAAACGTGGATACTTTCCCCAAGTATTTACTTTCTTGTGGAGTATGAAAAATGATAGTTGGTCGAAATTCATGATACAGCCAGACCGACAATGCGATAAATACCACAATAGATGTTTTCTTGTATCTTTTTATGATTGCGAACATATATGTTTATTTCTTTGATGGGCAACAACCTATAATATTCAATCCTTCCTTTTTATTCTCTTCTGCCTCAAATATAAGAATTTAATTTCCAAACCCTCACACAGTTTGCATAATTTATTGGACGGCTGTTTCCATTTATTCCCGCCCACCCGTCAGCGGTATAGGTCTGTTCCAGCTTCCCGTACACCTTCAAGCACTCCGGCAAGCTCCATGCCCGAAAATGTACGCAAAGCCGGAAAGGACAAACGGAACACATTCGCCCGTGCTGTCACCCGGAGCTTCGATTTCATCGAAACTTTCCGTGCGCCATCCCGTTCAAATAAGTTCCCCTGATGTTTGTCCCGGCAGCCCCTTATTGTTTTACCCGTTTTTTCAACCGTTATTTTCTTCTTTGGGCTTTGCCGTGACTGAAAGGATAATCCTTTGTCTGCGGAACTTTCCGCCCGTTTCCGCCACTGCCATCGCACGGTCATCCGCAAAAGCCGGATAGCTGATTGCTCTGTCCGTTTACCGTAACCGGACGAAAAGAACCTCGCCAACGCACACAACACATTGTCGTGGTGTACCCTTCTTTCTAATCCGATAAATCGGCAAAAGAAGAATCCCCCACGCCAAAGAGTTGTCTTTCCACCCCGCATTATCAACCCGTTTTTCTTTTCCTTTCCGGAAACGGAACTTTCCGGCTTTCATAATAGCACTTTCCCGGCTTGTACCGATAAGTAATCTATCATTCAATTTACTGAAAGGTTGAATTTTCCCCCTTAGGGCTGATTGGGAAAACATTGACGAAGGTAGGCAGGGGCGAAAGCAAATCCGCAAAAAATGCCAAATCTCCACCCTGCGGGTAGTATTTACCATTTTTTCAGATAATTGCAATTCCCCCTTTCCGCTCTTGATTATTGTCAATGTTCTTCCCAATCAGCCAAAGGGAAAAAATTTGGTTGGGGCGGCAGGCGATGATAACAAAAACAAGTAGTAACAATTTAATTTTTTGAGTTATGGCAGCAGATTTTTCAGAAGCAGCAATTTATGTAGGCACATACGCCAAGTACAATGCAGGTTCACTTTTCGGCAAATGGTTCAATCTCTCCGATTTTGCCGACAAAGACGAATTTATGGAAGCGTGCAAGGAACTACACAAAGACGAGGAAGACCCCGAATTTATGTTTCAAGACCGGGAAAACATACCCGAAGAACTCGTTAGCGAAAGTTGGATTTCAGAGATATTCTTCGAGCTACGGGACAAAGTGGAAGATATGGACTCAACCGTACAAGAAGCCTTTTCCGCTTGGTTGGATTACGAAAGTAGGGATTTAAGCAAAGCCGATGCGGACGACCTTGTAAAAAAATTCACTGATGAATATATCGGGCAATATGACGAGGAAGAAGATTATGCCCGTGAAGTAATAGAACAATGTTACGAGCTACCCGATTTTGCTCTGAATTATTTCGATTATGCAGCCTATGCCCGTGACCTATTCAACGGTAGTTACAAGTTCCTTGACGGTTTTGTATTCTATGCCTAAATACGAACAAGGGCGGAGCAATCCGCCCACAACACCCGATAAAATGAAAACGATACTCATATACAAACTGATATACCGCCTAATCCTTTGGTCTGTGGTGATTTACTTTTTCACCACCACAGGGCAGTTTTTCGCCTTATTCTTCGCCGTACTCCTGTTTTACTTCGTGGCACGGTTTATTCTCGCCCTTGTTTGGCGGTTGTTTGTCGGTATCGTGTTCGTTCTGATTATCATTCTTTTAATATTCTGAATTAGGAAGGAAAGAAATTTAAACACAGATTTTTGTCATATCTCACCTGTGAAATTGTGGCGGAAACCCGCAAAGGGTACAAGGTTTTGGAAACCCAAGTTTTGGGCGGACGGAAAAAGCCCAAGACAAAGACCGCCTATTATTACAACGTTGATTTTGACAAACAACGTGGCGTATGGGAAGAAATAGCCGAGTAATAACAATCTAAAATACACCAATATGGAAACAAAGAAATTGACTGAAAACGGAATATCAACAACCAAAGGTTTGGGAGAGGAAAAGTATATAAAATGCTGTTTAGGAGCGTTCAGAGGAAAAATATACTACCAATATGACTACCGACACTTAAACGGTGAGTTGTTTTCAACATTGCGTCCCACATTGGAGCAATGCCGGAAAGAGCGTGACGAATGGCTGAAAAAAAGTACCGTTGCTTTTTCGGGACACCGTGCCAATCGGATAGCCAAATTCACGACCGACCGCCAACGTTTTTTTATAAACGTGGCACATAATACGTGGGCAGCGATAGAGGAATTTTGCATAAAGAAAGGTTATCACACCTTTTTGTCGGGAATGGCTGACGGCTTCGACATCATTGCAGCCGAAGAAGTTTTAAGGCTCAAAAAGGAATACCCGTACATCCGTCTAAAATGCGTTATTCCGTTCAAAGGGCAGGCAGACCGATACACCGAAGCCTACAAACAGCGTTATAACAACATTTTGGCGCAAGCCGATGAAGTTGTAACCCTATCCGAAAACTATTTTGAAGGCTGTTTTTTGTGCCGTAACGACTACCTTTTAAATAACTCCGCTTTCCTTATGGTCTATTACGATGCACTCGCCCCCGTTGGCGGAACATATTACACGCTGAAAAATGCGGTAGAACGGAAAATGAATTTTGTAAACGTATGCTATAACCGCAAATAAGGCTCACAAGGGCGGAGCAGTCCGCCCGCTACTTTCTTTCGGTGAGCCGAAGCGGTGAAAGAAAGATAGCAAAGAAACCATTTTATCAAGCAGAATTTTAATCAACTTAAAAATAACAGAATTATGAAAGCAACAACAGTAAATCAATCAGCAGCAGAGAAAAACATCACATTGGTATCATTGGCAAACATTCAGCCGAGCAGTTTTAACCCCCGTAAATATTTCAGCGAACCCGCCCTGTATGAACTGGCGGAAAGCATCAAACAGCAGGGAGTTTTGCAGCCTATCACCGTGCGCCCGATAGCCGACACAGACCGTTACGAGATTGTTTTCGGTGAACGCAGATACCGTGCATCCGTCATTGCGGAAATGGAACAGATACCCGTCATTGTTTCGGAACTGACGGACGATGCAGCCGAAGATGCAGCCATAGCCGAAAACTTGCAGCGTGAGGACGTGACACCCATCGAGGAAGCCAACGCCTACCAACGCATGATTGAAACGGGAAGGCACACCGTAGAGACATTGGCGGTACGTTTCGGCAAGAACGAGAACTATATCCGCACACGTCTAAAGTTCACCGCCCTAATCCCCGAAATAGCTGAATTATTGGAAACGGACGAAATCACCATCAGCGTAGCAGCCGAAATATGCCGATATGGGGAAGATATACAGCGTGAAGTGTACGAGAAACATTTGCAGGACGGGAACAACTACAACAGTTGGCGGGGGCTGAAAGCTGCCGATGTTGCCAAACGGATAGAAAGTAACTATACCACCGACTTGCGGTATTACTCCTTTGACAAGACCGAGTGTACAACGTGCGCCCACAATACGAACAACCTTCTTTTGTTTGCTGATGGCGGTTGCGGACATTGCGCCAACCGCACTTGTCTGGCTGAAATGAACGCATCTTTCCTCATGGAGAGAGCCGTCCAAATCATACAGCAACAGCCCAATGTTTCCCTTTGCCGTGACCGTTATAGCACCAACGAAACAGTAATAGAACGGTTGACCGCTTTAGGGTACGAGGTCGAAAACCTTGAAAGATACACCGCTTTCCCCGTCAGCCCCCAAGAACCCAAAGAGGAAAATTTCAACAACCCCGAACGTTACGAGGAAGCCCGCACCCGTTACGAGCAGCAATGGGCGGACTACATGGAGAAAGAGGAAGAAATCACAGGGCGGAGCGAAGCCGGAGAAATCACCGTTTACGCCAAGATAGGGAAACAGGAGATTACTTTCTGTTATGTGGAGAACGCAGCCGAAGCGGACGGAACGCCCACCGAAACCACCCTTTCACCCGTTCAGAAGTTGGAGAAGCAGGACGAACGCAACAAGGAGATAGCCATAGAAAAGACGGTTGAAGATACCAAACGGCAAATAATGGAAGCCGACATAACGGGCGGCAAGTTCGGAGCGGACGAGGAAAAGATACTTTATTTCTTCATGCTCTCCAATTTGCGGAGCGAACATTTTGCAGCCGTAGGTATCACCGAAGAAGGGAAACACTACCTAACGGACGAGGACAAAATGAATATCGTGGAAAATCTCACCGTTAGGATAAAGACCATTATCCGCAGGGATTATCTGATAGCCAATTTCCGAAGCGCATACGGCAACAATACCGAAGCATCCCTTTTGCTCGACTTCGCCCGTAAGCACATGCCCGAAGAACTTTCAGCTATCGAAAGCGGATATAACGAAGTGTACGAGAAACGACACCAACGCATCGAGGAACGCAAAGCCGTTCTTTTGGTACAGGAAAAGACGAAGGCAAAAGGGCATGAAATCACCCAACCCGAAGGGATTGCAGCCTAATCCAACAGAGGGCAAGGGCGGAAAAATCCGCCCGCTACTTTTTTTCTACTCTTTTGTTTCATCGCCGGAAGTTCGGGACGGGTAGCGATCCGCCCGGACTTCTTTTTTTACCGCCCTTTGTTCTCTACCGGATATTTTGCCGGACTTCTTTCTTTCGTGAGCCGTAGCGGAAAAGACAAGAAGCAAAGAAACCTCTTTCATCCTACAATTTAACGCAGAAAGAATTGTTGAATTTTCTCTACTAAACAACAGTTTGTAAGAATATTAACATTATATTTGCATCAAAATCAGTATACTTAAATGTTCAATCATGATAATAGGAATTATATTACGCAACTTTAAAACTTATAAAAATATAAATTATATACCATTATCTAATGGAGAAAGTTTTTCAGGCTTTATTGGAGCAAATGGAATAGGAAAAAGTTCTATCCTTGAAGCTCTTGATTGTTTTTTTAATAATAGACCTTGGAATATGAATATAAACCGTAGTTCTTCTGGGGAAGAATCTTGTTATATTGTTCCTATCTTTTGTATAGCAAAAGATAAAGTCAAAGAGGAAGAGTTGAAACAAAAAGCAGAAATATATAGCAATATAATATGGAATTTAATGACTTTACCATTAACTCCTAATTTTATCAATTCTAATTTCAAAGAATTTATAGAGCAAATAAAAAAACATCTACCTACATTTACTACAAAAGACACTCATTATTTATTGCCTCTTGGAGAAATTAATAAAGATCACAAGGTTACTCATAGTATATTTAGAGGTGAAACGTTGCTTAATCCACTAGGTTTATCTACAGAGATGACGGCAGAACAAAAATATGAATATTTGGCTCAAAACTTTCTTATTCCATTGAAAAACTACATAAAAGAGTCATATAATTATATATATATACCAAAAGATATTGAACCAGAAAGAATTACTAGGTTTGAAACACTGGAAATACAAACTCTTCTTGGTGAAAAATTGGAAAACATTGTTGCTAAATTTATTACTCAAAAACAAATACAAGAAATTAGTAACGGATTAAAAGGATTTATAAATACGTTATCAGATTCTTTGCCATCTTATAAATTTAGAGCAGCTTCAAGTAATCAGCCTAATTTGAAGCCTTCAATAATTTACTCTTTGATTATTAGAGATTTTTTCTCTATAAGAGAACTTCATAAAGAAGGTGTTGACAGTAGTGAAAAGGATTTATCAATAAAACTTTTGAGTTCTGGAGAGAAACAACAAGCTATTTTATCATTAATACATAATATTATCGCCAATTATAGGGATGATAGTTCTTCTTTAATCCTTGCAATAGATGAACCGGAATCGTCTTTGCATATATCTGCTTGTTATGAACAATTTGAAAAACTATATCAAATAAGTAGAAAATGTAGCCAAGTTCTCTTTACTTCTCATTGGTACGGTTTTATTCCATCTATGGCATCTGGAAATATTATAAATATTGTATTTCATTCAGATAAACATCAATGCTTAATGTTTGATATTTCTAGATATAGAGAAGAAATAAAAATTAAAGAAAAAGAATATAGAAGTGAGCATCGCTATGGATTGCCTTTGGATATAATGCTAAAAAGTTCAAATGATTTTATACAATCTATTCTTAGTAGTATTATAGCAGAGATTCCATATAATTGGTTAATATGTGAAGGTTCTTCTGAACAATTTTATTTCAATTATTATTTTGACGATGAAATTCAGAATAATCGACTTAGAATAGTTCCTGTTGGAGGAGCAAAAGAAATTAAGAAAATATATAATCATCTTGCTGTATCTTATGATGAACTTAAAGAAAAAATTAGAGGAACAGTTATTTTATTAATGGATACTGATGAACAACTATTAGAATTTGAAACAAAAGATTACCCTAAATTACATTGCTATAGAATTATTAATAAAACTGGGGATAAGACTACAGATTTAGTACAAGTATCATCTAATCCTAAAGCTCCTAAAACTGAAATTGAAGATATTCTAAACGGAAATATATTCAATGAAACCTTGAATGAATTTAAAAGTGAATATCCGGAATTATTGGATTTTGTGAACAATCAAGAAAAGCCTCAAATTCCTAGTTACTTTGCTATGGATTTAACACCAAGTCAAAATGACAAAATGACACATTTCTTTGATGATAAACCTGAAAATAAAGTTCGTTTTGCACAAAAATATATAGATAATGCAAAGATCTTAGAAACGTCAATTCCAAGTTGGGTTACTTTCTTAAAAGAAAAACTAAAATAAATAATAGATATATTTAACTAAGAGGGGGAAACATAGAAGCTGATAGAAAAACACTTTATATCAATATATGCAAGTGAATAAATTTATTTAATTTTCATCAGCTTCTAATCTCTATAGAAGGTTCTTTATCTTGTTTAAGGTGCTATTTTTCTTTCTCATTCTCATTATTATACGAAAATTCCAGTTCCACCGTCTGCCCGAACGAATCTTCCACCCACACCTTCAAACTGCTCTGTTCGTCCGACTGCGAAGTAAAGTACAGCCGGAACGTTTCTTTCTCCAGCGGGTAACGATCATTCGGCAACAACACCGTGCCATCATCCAGTTTAAGCGTGCCTTTCCCGTCATACAGGAACCAGCGTATCGTGTACCGGGTATCTTCCCAACGTCCATCCCGTTTGAGTTCACACCTTATTTCCGCCGTTTCGTTCACCTTCAGTTTTTTCGGGACGGGCATCGTCTCCACCGTGAACGGGTATCTCGTCTGAATATCCAACTGGCTATTACAGGCACACGCAAGCACGAGGGCGGCCACTATGTAGCAGCCCACGAGCATTTGATAAATTATCTTCTTCATATACATTATTACATTGTAGTTATTATCGAATCATAAACCTAATTCCCACACCGACCTGCGAGTGGAATTTTCCGCAATCACCCCCGAACAGCATCCTTTGCCGTCCGTTTACCAGCAAGACAATCTTATCCGTCAGGTATGCGGACAATTCCAGCGTCAGCGCACCCCCATAGATAAAGTTGTCTTCATCCGTCCGCCGTGAACCGTCCGGCATCATCTGTTCGCCCCAGTTCACCGTTTCATACCCGGCAAGGGCGGACAACCCCAGTGCCGCAAAAAATGTTTTCTTCCTGTCCGAAAGGAAGTTCAGGTAATACCCTCCTTCCCCCGTGAACTGGCTGACCGGATAAAGGCTGCCCCGGTAGTCATACCGCTTTTCCAGATACTCCGCACCGACCACCCAATGGTGGGCGTTCTTCGTGTAAGTGCTTACCGCTATCCCGGCATGGTAGCCGAAACCGTTACCGCTTTTCCAGCGCAGATCGTCCGAAAGTCCGCCCGTGAACTGTATTCCCCTCATTCCGGGCAGGCATCTTTGAGCGTGTGCCTGGTTAAAATGCAGGCACACCCCGAAGAGCATGATAATCAACAATACCTTTTTCATCATTTACTTTATTTTCAGTTCGTTAATCACTTTCGCCGCCACAAGGTCGGCGTTCTCCACCCGTATCGTCTGATGCCTGCCGCCGTTCTTCTCGAACAGTTCGATCACCAGAATCTTGTCGTCCGGTATGGTGAATTGCGGAACGACATACACCGTGCGCACATTGCTTTTCCCGTTCGTTACCAGCACCTCGTTATAGCTGCGTACCGGATCTATCGCCCGTTCCTGAATGGCGGTACGCTTCGGCACTTTCTTATCCACAATCTTGAACTTGATAAAGTCCGTGTTGAAAGCCACGTTCGACCTGTTCCTCGTTTCCGTGTGGAAATAGAACAGCCCGTTGTGCGAGTGGATGGATTTCAAAAGGAACTGCACCCCGAAGCGTTTACAACCCAGATGCTTGATTTCCCGTTTATCCGCCTTATAGATGCTCTGCATAATCAGCTTCACCAGCAGCGGGCTTTCGTTGCCCAGTTCACGGAAATAGATATTCATGCGGGTATGCGAAAAATCCGTTGTGTCCTCATTCTCTAAAAAGTCTTTCATCTCGATGTTCAGCATTTCCGGCTCATGCGCATACTTCGCATTAAATGAATAGAAACTCCCATCCTCACAAATCACCGAGAAATTCGTCTCCCCCGGAAACACTTCGGTCGTAGCCTTTACCCGGATCACGTTCTCCGCCCCGTCCGCTTTTCCGGCAATAATCCAGTTACTACCCAAGTCCACATACTTCACCGCCGACGGGAAAATAATATGTACCGTTTTTGCAAACGTCACCTGTACCCCGAACGGCGTAACCATCTGCCGATACGGTAACTTTTGCGTGATCCCTTGATACAGGTCGTTTCCGGCAACCGTCCGTACCGTGTCATTCACTTGTGCGTTCACACACATTACTGCGCCCATAACGAGGGCGACCAATCCAAAAATCTTTTTCATTGTCTTTTCTTTTTAATCATTGTTATTTTCACATTCCAAGCCTGCATAGCATCCAATCCGCATGGCATCCCGACCTCATTTTCGCAGCGTGAAGCGAACGACCGTAGTGTAGCGTCAAAAAGAAAAAGCTGTTTGAGCGTAGCGAGTTCTTTTTCTTTAGCGAAACGCAGGAAGAGAGTAGCGTAGAAAATGCAGTCTTGATTTTTTCTTTTTGGTATCTTTTTCTTTTGTATCAAGACAAAAGAAAAAGTACTACTCTTTGGCATAAAGCATCAATTCATACCCCGCTTTCAGATGCACCTTCACCGTCCGGAACTTCTTGGCAAGATACTGGCTGCCGCCCTGCATTACCCCCCTTGTCAAATCCATAGCAATCTGCTGTCCGGCACTCTGCGCAAACGAAATGCTTGTCCCCAGTCCGCCGCCGATATTCGCAAGGGCTTCCTTTGCCGCTTCCTGTTCCAGTGACGAAGGAACGGAAAGCCCTTTTATCCCGTCACTGTCATACACCGCCAGTTCCACGGGCAACAAATTACCCCGGTATTCGATGGACGACACCACAATATCCAGCCGTTCCCCCTGTACCTTTCCCGTACCCGAAACAAGGGTATTCTGCGGAATCACAAGGTTTCCCGCTTGCAGCGGTTCAAGCAGCCGGAGCTTCACCGTCTGCCCGTCCATAATCGTCTGGTCTTGGTGGATGCACGCCCGTATCGTATTCTTCCCCATAGCGTACCCGCTACCGACCGCCGTATTGAACCCGTAGTTTCTCGGCTGGCTGTACGCCCGCATGAACTCCGCATCACTCATCGGCTGTTGCAGCCCCGACACCGTTTGCTGCCGTGCCGCCTGTACCGCAACGGCGGGCTTTCCCGTCCCTTGTCCGGTATTCTGTCCGGTAACGGGAACTTGCACGACTGCGCCGCTTTGTCCTGCCTGCCCGTTCTGTCCCATGTACTTGGCGGCAAGCTCGTAGCTCTTTTCCATCAGGGCGACCTGCTCGTCTATGCCGCCCGCCTGTCCCTGCTGCGCATCCAGCCGGGCGGTCAGTTCTTCCACCTGACGTTTCAGTTCTTCCTTTTCCTCGTCCACCTTCGGCGTTTCGTAGAACGTGCCGA
>OKUA01000540.1_pt1 | contig 27968 bp, 27 predicted proteins | sample 1606501 | NCBI WGS metagenome assembly OKUA01 (sample SAMEA3879608, study PRJEB24766) | human gut metagenome | biome: human-associated habitat; feature: feces | place: USA | collected 1985/1987
GAATTAATCATACTACTTTTAGGGGTAACCTCTGTTCCCCGAAAAAAGAAACGAGATACCGGGGGACTTTTTTTAATTAATAATAAACCTGTTGGAGTGTTATCTAATCCAAAGAAAAGCGAACCGACAAAAGATTATGGAATCTTGGAAGAGATAGCGAAAAGCATAAATACTCACTCGGTGTAAATGCTTTATTTTCAGACGCTTGCTCGCTACCCGCCCATTGGAAGATGGGTGGGTAGTTTGTTTTGAATCAGTTGATTCAAGATTTATCATTGTGTAGTTTTGTTTCCGCAGAGCAGTATACTGGCCAGATACAGCGATGCAAAAATTAAAAAAAATTATACAATGATACACCAACTATTAAAGAAACCGGTGTGGCAGATGAACGGGGAGGAACTTTTGGAACTCCAACGGTTAGCTGCGCCCCCAAGAGTTGATTCCGCCGAGGTGAAGGAGCCTCGATTGGTCTATGGTCTGCGTGGGTTGTGCGAACTACTCGGCTGTTCGCGCACTACTGCGAATAAGATTAAGCACGATCCTCGTTTGCGGGGATGCTACTCGCAGGCAGGGAAGAAAATCGTATTCGATGCCGAAAAGGTACTTAAAGCGTTAGGAAGGGAATAAGTATGGGAACGATTAATTATGCAGAACTACAACAGGATATACTGAATACCTTGGTGAAACAGGTAACTCCTGTCAATTTCAAGAATTTGGCTTACCCCGAAGCGAAGCTGCTCCAAAAACAGCTTGCCGGATGCGCCCCTGACAGCGATGTGGCGCAGAGCATTCAGAAGAAACTGTTGAAAATGAAAGTCAATGAGAAACACTACGTGATTTTCACCATTGAGGAAATTGCGAGGTTGGCCGAGAAAAACGATTGGGGGCTGTGCCGCAATCAGAACGAAATATACCTGTATAACGGGATGTTCTGGTCGAGGCTCGATGTCGATGCCTTCCAGAAATTTCTGTTGAAAGCCTCGGAGCGGATGGGCGTTCCTATCGTATCGTCCAAATACTACCAATTCGGGAAGAAGCTGTTCGAACAGTTTATGATGCAGTCCTATTTGCAAAGCCCGGCGGCCAATTCCAATGTGGTGCTTATAAACCTTCTGAACGGAACGTATGAGATTCGAAACGGTCAGGGGAAACTGCGGAAATTCTGCAAGGACGATTTTCTGACGCATCAGCTCCCTTTTGAATACAATCCAGATGCGGCGGCTCCTCTATTCGACAAATACCTGTCCAAAGTACAGCCGGACGAATCCGCCCGAAAGGTGCTGGCCGAATACATCGGCTACCTCTTTATAAAGACGGGCAATACGATTCTGAAAGAGGAAAAGGCATTGATGCTCTACGGCGGTGGCGCGAACGGTAAGTCTGTGTTCTTCGAAATTGTAAACGCGCTGCTCGGCGCTGAAAATGTCATCTGCCATTCGTTGCAGGATTTGACCGATGGGAGTGGATATTACCGGGCGCAGTTAGCGAATAAACTGGTGAACTATGCGAGTGAAATCAATGGCAAATTGGAATCGTCCATATTTAAACAACTTGTTTCCGGTGAGCCTGTGTCGGCCCGGTTGCCCTATGGCAAGCCGTTTCATCTTACGCAGTATGCCCGGCTTGTTTTTAACTGTAATGAACTTCCGAGAGGTAACGAGTTTACGGATGCTTATTTCCGTCGGTTTCTGATTGTCCCGTTCGATGTAACGATTCCGCCCGAAGAACAGATTAAGGACTTACATAGCCGGATTATCGAAAACGAGCTTGCCGGAGTATTCAATTGGGTGCTTCGCGGACTTGCAAGACTTCTGAAACAGAATGGATTTACCGAATGTATTGCTGCGCGTAGAGCCGTTGAAGATTACAGATTGCAGTCCGACAGTTTGAGACAGTTCCTCAACGACGAAAGGTATAAATCGGATGTCAATGTGAAAACAAAAATTGTCGATTTATATATCGAATATAAATGCTATTGTCAGGAAAACGGGTTTTACCATTTGACCAAGCCCAATTTCATCAAGCGGCTTAAATCATACGGCATTCAGGTTTCGACGATAAACGTGGGTAATGTTGCGTATTTGAAGAAACATAACTCCGATGAGGAATAAATTTCATTCTAAATCTTCATAAAATTAACCTTCTTAACCATTCGGCCCAACCTTGTGCCGAAGTATTAAAAGTTATCGGTATGAAAAACAGACTGGATGTAGCTGTCAGCTACTACGAGCACATCTATACAAAATTCCCGGTAAGAGCGACCCTAATCGATCTCTTGACCACAAATCGCTACAAATCCCGTGTTCTGGCTGTCCGGACAGAATCAGACGCAAGGAAGAAAAAAGAGTTGAAAACTAGACTGCCTGCATTCACCCCGTCCGGTTTGTTTCGGGGCGGGGCGGCAAACACGTTGCTGAAACTCACCGGACTGATTTGTATTGACATCGATAGGAAAGATAATCTGCAGGTCGAGGGGTATGATAGGTTGAAAGATCAGCTCGGTAGACTGCCCTATGTTGCATTTTGCGGACGGTCTGCCGGCGGTGAAGGATACTATGCGATTGTCCCCATAGCGCAGCCTAACAAGCTACTGTTGCATTTCCGGAGTTTGCAGACCGAGTTTTCTGCGATGGGGATTACCATAGATCCGTCCTGCTGTGATGTCTCCCGAAAACGATTCGTGTCTTATGACCCGGAGCCGTATATCAACCAAGAGGCGGAAATATACGAGGGATTGGCGGACGGGGACATTACCGGGAACGCAACTCTATCCGGAACGGACAGCGAAGACGAACCGCTGAAAGAGGTGCTCAAGTATATCCAGATAATCGAGCAGAAAAAGGTAGATATTACCGCAGGTTATGCAAATTGGCTACGGATAGGCTATGCGTTGCATAACGCCTTCGGGGATTTCGGTCGAGAGTTATTTCATCGGGTCAGCAACTTCCATCCCCGATACAGCTATGTCGAAACGGATAGGTTATTTAGCGGCCTTTCGAAAGGGAACTGCGCGAATCAGGTAACCATTCGCACATTCTTTTATTATACCCGTCGGTATGGATTGGAAACAGTGGCTGACTTTTGGGAAGAATTGTGAGAAAGGTTAAAAATATGAGCCTGTCGATAATAGATTTAATTTTCATTCTTTCATTGAATAGGCCATAAATGCGCATTTTTAATGGTCAGGTAATGGATTTCTTTGGGTTGAAGTGTTTTGTTGTCCTATAATGAAAGAAAATGGCCATTTCGCATGGGGTATGATATCTTTTCGGAATAGGGTTTGATAAAAGGTGCATAAAGACCATAATCTGTACGTGGAATTGTCGCGCGCAGCGCTGACGCGCGCGCGATGTCCTGCGAATACAGTTGAAGGACTGGGCTTTTATCTGTCGGAATTTTCACTATCTTTGCAATTACATAGCGTTACGCTATTGTTGCTCGCAGAAAAACGACCAATTTTTTAAGGCAACTGAATAGACGATAATAGATGGAAACGCCTTCGCTTGGCGCGGGCTTTTCTTATTCTATTCAGGGTGCTTGGTCGTATCTTCTGCAGATAGGATTAGACCTGCGCCTTTTTTATTGGTGCGGTTCGACTCCAATTACAAGGAAAGACCAAGCCAATATGGATTACAGCCGCTGCAAGCAGATACTACACGACTTCTATTCCGAGAATGGAATAATTGACCATTTCGAAAGGGACAACCTCTATTTGGAAAAAGCTTTTCACGAGATTAACGAAATGTGGTTTCGGAATCTGGAGTGTATAAAAGAGGTCAAATACCTAATGATAGCCGAAGCCCCTTTATGGGGTAAGGATAAAAGCTATATCTACAATCCCGAAACGAAAAATACACAGTTTTTTCAGAAGAAAGATTTAGAACGTGTAATCGGTTTAAATGTTTACAATAAATTGGATTTTTTAAATTATTGTAATAAGATGGGGTTGCTTATAATTGATATTTCGCCCTTTGCATTTAATACAGAGGACACAATAATTAATTATCGCAACAAAACTTCAAATAATCCATATGGTCTTACGAAATATCAATATCGTGGGCTCATTGAACAGACACTTACGACGTTTTTTGATATAAAAATACAAGCGATATCATTAAAAAAATCAAGAAATATTAAGATTTTTTATCGTTATCGTCGTGTGATGATACAATTTAATGATTTGATATATAATAGTTTTGTCAAATATGATTTTGCGATTAATGAAAATGAATTATCCGATATTTCAAAACGAGGGGGTGGTATAGATGGATTCAAATTCCGTCAAATTATTTTTTAATTTGATTAAACGACACTTAGTTCGAGCATATTTCAAATCAACTAATTTTGGATATGGCATATCCAATTATTCCAAGCAACATAAGAATGAGCATTACAATGGCTATCCATTTTATATTACGGTCAGAAAGCAATTGAAATACCTTTAAAATTAGAAGAAATATAATGAGAATTGTCCCTAATATTCCGATATTCCACAAAGCTTCTTGGGTGGATAATGTTTTGGATGAGAATACTGGGATGCTAGCAAACAAGAAAGTAATAATTGCCATAAAGATGCCCATATATTCAAATGTCTTATTCTCTTTTTTGCTTATTCTATCTTGGATTTGAATGATGGTTTCTCTCTCTTTTGATAGTTCATTTTGGCTATCATAAAATTTTCGTTTCAATTCTAAGTCTTGTAATTTGGAATTGAGCCGATTGTAATTTATTGGCCTACAGAAAGATGATGCAATAAATAAAGAAATATCGGTATCTTTATATTGAACCACACATTCATTTGAAATCAACTGAAACGGATAGTATCTATTTCGGTAACACCATTTTAGGTTGTGCTTGAATTTTTCAAGTAGCTCATCGAAAAAAAGCAAGAGTTCTTGGATTGAATCTCTATTGCTTTTGGTTGCAAATGTATTCTCCGTTCTTTTGCTTAAAAAAGTTAATGCTTTATAATATGGAAAGTAGTTATAAATTCTCGTTTCGTTTTGAATGTCATTAATTTCTAATAAGTCCGTTTTTAAGTTTTCAATAGTATACTCTGGGTTCTCTAAATTTATAGATAACTTGCAATTATATAAATAATTCTTAATAATTCCAATCAGCAGTTGAACTGCTGTGATTTATAAGTTTAACCGAGGTCATTTAAGCCTCGGAATTAGTTGTAAATATTTGAAAATTAAGGGATGGAAATACTTGTAAAATCCTTGAAAATCAGTAATTTAAAGTAAAAAATACCCCTATTTTTTGCTTGTTATGATTCCCAAGGACAAAGAGTATAGACTAATAAAAATCTATATGTATATCTGCGATATGTACGAACAAAGCCTCAAATACCATTGCCAAAGATACAGCAATAATTCGAAACCGTTGTTCTCCGACGAGGAAATCCTCACGATTTATTTCTTTGTCGGTCATGAGCAGAAGTACACCCTCATCAAGGATATTCACAACTTCGCTAAAGAGTACTTGCGCGACTGGTTCCCGAACCTGGTGTCCTATCAGACATTCAATTACCGTCTCAACAGGATGGCCGGTGCTGTTAGGGAACTGTCCTCGCAGTTATTAAGGATGTTCAGGCCTTCTGACTGTCAGGATGATACCGTGATTGTTGACTCGATGCCGATAATCACATGCTGCGGAAGAAACCGTACAGGCAAGGTCGCCAGAGATATCGCTGACAAAGGATACTGTTCCACCAAGAACCTGTACTATCATGGACTAAAGCTTCACATGGTAGGATATCGCAGGAAAGGGCATCTTCCTCATCCGTGCCAGATAGCGCTCTCTCCTGCCTCCGAGAATGACCTGAAGGTCTTCCAGAGCGAATGCATGCCGGATCTTTTCAACAAGAAGATCTTCGCTGACAAGATATACCGAAGCAATGACTACTGGGAGCAGGAAAGACGCGATAAGGCCAATGAGTTCTACGCTCCCGTCAAGTCAATCAAAGGGGCTCCTGAAGAAGAGAAGCAGAGAAGCAAGGCCGCTGATGACATTTATTCTCAAGCCGTTTCATCTGTCAGGGAACCCATTGAAGCGCTATTCAGTTGGCTGAACGAAAAAACAAATATTCAAAGAGCTTCAAAGTGCCGCTCTACTTGCGGACTGCTAATTCATACGATGGGAAAGGTAGCCATCGCATTTTTATACCTTATTTTCAACTACTGATTCAAATTAATAATAAATTATATTTTATATTGCGAGTCGTAGAGCTTATCGTCCTTGTGCTAATATGTATTGGAGCGCTTGCGGGGTTTTTATTTGTTTTGGATAGTATATATCCCTTCTTTAAATATACGACCTTATTTAGCTATATTATATGTATTAGCTTTATTACGGTAGCTTTAATTAGGCTTGGTTTTATTGTAAGGAATTTCAAGTTAGAAAAGTTCCAACAGGCTTCTAAAACCATTAAACTAAGAAATAGTTTTGCTATATTATTACATAGTTTGTTAATAATTACTTCTATTGAATATATTTTGTATTTGAAGAATATTGATAATCTCATGATTGATAGGGATGTCCTAGAATATTCTATTCAAGATGATATTGATAATATAAACGACCATATTGGTGTATACGAACAATATGAATGCCAATATAATAAAATTCTGCAAAACATATACGATAGTACATTTTATTTTTGTCATTATGAAGATGAAGAATATTATATAGTAATTGATAACGATACATTACAAGTAAAGTTGCACCATAGACCAAACATGGCACCACCTATGCATGTTAGGGAACGAGGGAAAGAACATGATTTCTATGGAGTTCGTGAATGTGGTATTTCATTAAAAAACGAGAGCTATAATTTGTCCCATCCATCTAGTTCTGATTTGAAAACTGATATAATAAGTTCTGATAGTATTTGCGGCAAAAATATTAAAGTGTTAATTGAACAGAAGGTTCAATATTATAAGAATCAGAAGGAGCGCTTCTTCCAAATCTTAGATGAAGAAAGTCATATTTCTTTTGGTGATTTTTTAATTAATTGTTTGTTAAACCAAGGCGTAATAAATAGTAAAACTAATGTCACAATTAGATTATTACTAGTAATACAGGCAGTTATAATAACATTTGTATCTGGGTATATATATCAACTATTATATAAAATATTAGATGGTGAATAAAATGTTGAATATGTAGAGGCAATTCTTGACAAGTCAATGACAAAATAGCAAAAGAGGATTTTCGGATTATCCCGTAATAATTATAAAGTAACTTAGTTTATGCCACAACCAATATCTACAACAGTGTCTCGTAATCATAGTAAGTATATGAAGACTGAGCGTTTGAAACACAATGGTGGTTCTGTTCCTGAGGCAAAAGACTTCTCTATATGTGCACTCAAAATAATGGATGATTGTGCCCAAAAAAAATGTCTTCGAGGTGGATTGTATTTCTTCAACGACCGTTTGTGCCAGACACAAGATGGAGGGGTTAAACTTAATTCTAAATGTCAGGTTCCTCTTGATTTCTATGGTGCAAATATTAATATACAAGCTGTCGTAGGGCAAAATGGTAGTGGTAAATCTTCAATCCTGGAATTACTTTATCGCATTATCAACAATTTTACATTTATGTTGGAGTTGGGTATGTACCGGAACTCTTCTGCAGAAAAACTCTTTTATGTAAAAGGATTGCATGCCACTCTCTATTATCTGCTAGATGGTCACATCGGGACCTTGGTGGCAGATGGTGATGTTATGCATTTTCACTATGATAGCTACGAACAGCACCTACAATTTGAGGTCTTGAATAGCCAAGGACCTTATCAAGTTCTGACTCAAGGACTTGATATTCATAACGAAGTGGTTGAAGAGGCTGCAATTCTTACGCCACTCCGTAGGATGGCAGAGGTCTCACGACGATTCTTTTACACCATCGTAACGAACTACTCTATGCAATCATATAATGATCAGGACTATTATGATGAAAAGACTTACAAGGAGTTCGTCCCTAAGTTGGAACAGGGCAAAGGTGGAAAGAAACAGATTAGCAAAGTAGTAGTTGAGCGTGAAGAAGGTGATGTATGGATTCGTAGTATTTTCCATAAAAATGATGGATATCTTAGTCCTATCGTTTTGAATCCTTACCGAGATGAGGGAGTCATTGACACGTACAAGGAATATCGTCTTTCTCAGTATCGGCTCTCTACGATATTTATTCAGGCAGAGAAAAAAGGTATTCAAGTAATTGACGATTATAAATTGGCTTCTGTAGATTACACCTATGACCCTTGGGCTGTAGAAATAAAGTTCAAAAAACTCTATTTAGGTAAGGTCCGTCATGATTCAGAATGGATGGAATTTTCTAATGTGGCATCATGGCATAAGGATCATCGAGATAGTATTGCTTATTTACTGCGTATGAAAACCGAATATGCGGGAGATATGGATCATCCGGTAAAACGGGAAGAATACGTCTACTCTGAATCCGATAACGATGAAATAGGTGTGAATACCGTATTCATGTGTATGGCCGCAAATCACATTTACAATCCGAACTCCATCGTTCTGCAACAAAAAATCGAAGAAAACTATAATAAGGATGCTGAACTAATCTACCGCAATGAAGATAATTACTCTGTAAATGATTTGGGCAGAGTAAATTCTGTAACGCGAACAGACAGCAAGGGAGATGATATTCGTGAAATGTATTCTTATTTGGATCGTGTACCGGCTTATCCTACGGAGATCATTAAAACCAATAAGGGAAATGTGGTTTCTGCGATGAAAATCGATTACGAACAGCAAAGTAATGCAGAGGACCATTACACTCCTTCGAAAGTTTGGAAAGGAGCATTGGGAGTAACTCCTCCGAATATCGAATATCGTATGGATTGTAAATACGATTTCTACGATTCGATGGGCCGTCCGTGGGAGATGACGGATCGCAATGGTAAGAGTACCTGTTATATCTGGGGCTATGAAGGACAATATCTCGTCGCCAAGATCGAAAACATGACGTACGACGTCCTATCCGATCAATACGGAATTACAAACAACGCGTATCCCGACACTTTACCTGAAACGGAGGAAAACATGCTACGCGGAATCGAAGGGATAGCGGTTACAACCTACGCTTACGATCCGCTGGTCGGCATTACACGCATCACCGATCCTTCGGGACATTCGGTCTACTATGAATACAACGATAGCGGAAAATTGAAAGTTATCCGCGATGACAAAGGCAAGGTATTGAAATCCTATGATTATCATATTGTAACCGACAATCAATAAACAGACGTATAGTATGAAAAAGATATATCTGTTGCTGGTGCTGTTGTTCACCGGCCTGCAATCTGTATTTGCACAATTTATTTGGCATCCCGATCTGGGTACACCTTATGCAGGGGCAATCTCCCTACCGTGGGATACACGCAGCTATATGTTTCAAGTCGACAACGGCGAAGAGTTCGGCAGCCCAGGTGATATTTGGGACGCGCTCGATGCGCAGCTCCGGGCCGCCGGTATTACGTGGATCCGTGTGAATTCTGTCGAAAATCCGGCAGACGGAACTTTCGAAGTGTGGTTCGATTTGGATGAAAACAAAGATAACATGTCTCGTTCCATCCACATGGGTTACAGTTACAGTGCTTATTTTATCATTACGCAATTAAAGCAGGATCAAGAACACTTCGAAGGACTGTATGCCGATCTGCCTGCGAATAGAAAATTCGAAGTCTTGCCGGGTGAAGAAATTTCAATCCAACTGCATGGTCTATCAGCCGGAACGTCATACGACGTATACCAATATTATTCAGAGAACGATATAGACATATTCGATACGTTCTTCAGCAACACGGGCGGAGATTATCTTTACACGTCAGCATTTCCGGAGGGTGATTTCGGGTTCAGTTTCTCCAACAGTCAATTCAATGTCAGTTACCCCGAAGCTTATAGAAATCATTACTCCTTCGATACCCGAGCGTTGGCATTTCCTGCGGAGGGCGATGTCATGCGGGTCTATTTCGACTCCTATTCCAAATGGAACGGTATGAAAGTGGCAATCAACAGTCTTGCCGATCTGTCGTTTCTCGATCGAGTGGTGCAGGATCACAATACGGGCAAGATCGCATCTTGGAATCCCCGTATGCGATTGTCTTACGGGTACGATACGCAACTTCGACAAGCCTACTTCGAAATCGCTTGTCCTCCGAATCTGACAGACGAATTTATCCAAAGTACGTTGGGGATAATGAACGCTTCGGGATGGAACGCGACTGTTTCGCAAGATTTCGGAGGATCGGTTCGGACGGTTCCCGTATCATACGAATACGACAAAGAGACTTCTCAAATTATTGCGATAGTTGAATATACACAACCATTCGTAACGTATACGCTTTATAGGGAAAACAGCTACCTGCAAAGTCTTACAGGAAACGGCGGTTCGTTACGTCTCTCGACTCCTGCTACATCGGGTTACTATCGCATTGTTGCTACCTACTCCGAGGGCGGTTTGAGCGACTCTGCCGAATTGGAAGGCATCCGCTACAACTCCGATATGCTCTCGCTCAATGACGATCGTAACTGGATTCTGACACGAACCTTCAACTGCGACAACCACGGGGACACCGAAGAGGAACAAATCTCTTATGATGTAAGCTATTACGACGGATTGGGATATGCATTGCAAAACGTACAAATTTGCGCTAACGGCGACGGACAGGGAGATATTATACAACCATTCGTCTACGACGGATTGTACCGCGAGGAGTTACAATACCTCCCTTATACGCTGGATGCCAACAATGGGCAAAGTGACGATGCAGCATTGGCCAATCAAGAGGAGTTTTATAAAACCAGATACGGCTTGGCGACCGATCCTCACGCTTGTGTTCGTACCGAATACGAACCTTCTGCACTGAATCGGGTATTACGCACACATAAACCCGGTGCGGAATACCAATCTGATACCCGTTCCATGCAGACTTTTTATATGGGTAATGCCGTATCAACGGTTCTTCGCCTGCGTGTCGATCCCGATGATCGTTCGCTGACGGCAGACGGTTACTATGCCGCCAATGAACTCTCCGGCACACGTTCTACGAACGAAGACGGAGCCGTCGTCATAACCTATGCGGATAAGGAGGGTCGCACGGTCTATGAAAACCGACAGCTGCGCAACGGAAGTGCCACCGAGAATATAATCACCTACTATGCCTATGACGACTGCGGACGCCTTGCGTGGGTCATGACACCCAAAGGCAGCGATCTGCTCTCCGCCGGATCGAGTTTCTCGCCTGACAGCGACTTCGCAAAGCAAAACTGTTACGTCTATTTCTACGACGAGTGGGGACGGGTCTATGAAAAACGTTTCCCGGGACGCGAGCCGATGTATGTCGTCTACAACCGGGGCGATCGGCCGATGATGATACAGGACGGATTGATGCGTGAGAAGAATCAATGGCTCACCTTCCATTACGATGGCATGGGGCGTGTGACAGCACAGAAACTCGTCACCGATTCCGCACAGACGCCGCAGACACGCGAAACATTGCAAATGTCATTCGATACGAATTCTTATCCGCAACTTTATTCTTCGTCCGCATCGCAGATCTTGACACAGCATGTCTATGACCGGTATCCGACGACGATGCCCGCGGCTTTGGCTTTTGAAGAGATTCCCGACATGACCTGCGATCTGACGGGTATCGAGTCCGAAACACTGCTTGATACTTCGACGACGGGACTTCCGACCTATGAAAAGTTGACTGCGATTACGGATTCCTCGATCGGCGGAGAGTATCACCGCGCCTTCTATTACGACTATAAAGGACGCGAGATTCAACGCGTGGAATGCGATTTTGAGGGCAACATCCTCCGCACGACCAGCCGTTACGATCTGATCGGAAATTTGCTGGCGCAACGCGAAAGCTATACCCACGGCGGCAAGACCGACGTGCTCGACCGCACCTTCGAATACGATTCGCGCAACCGCATGACGAAAGAGACCGCGCAGTTCAATGACGGAGAGCAGGCCGTGGTCGCCTATACCTACGACGATCTCGGACAGCTTATCGGCAAGACTTATGGTACGGGAGCACACGCCATTCATGAGACAATGGATTACAATATGCAGGGGTGGCTCACTGAGAAGTCCAGCGAACTGTTTGAGATGAAATTGCGTTATTACGATCCCGAGCCCTATTACGGTGGCGATGCTTATTATACGGGTAATATCTCCGAATGGTGGTGGCAGCACAAAAACGTGAACGGAAATTATGATGCGGATAACAATACCTACATTTTCCATTACGACGATCTGTCCCGATTGAACGATTCCCGATTGACCTACAATGAATCTGAAGATATTACAGACGAATTTGTGGAAAATGGCATCACCTATGACAAAAACAGCAATATTATTACGCTGAACAGATCGAGTCTGTCGTCGGATGATATGAAGAACTATCGGTTTTCATATTCTGGTAGTCAGCGAATTAAGGACGAAACAAGCAACTCGGACTACGAATACGACGCCAACGGCAACATCCATAAGGATGCCTTGACGGGCTTTTATATTTACTATAATTTACTTAACTTGCCTACGGTGATTTATACCGAAGGGGATATGGGATTGTACTATACCTATCTTTCCGACGGTACGAAGATCAAGGTGTGCGGATACGACGACAACGAACCCACACGTTACGCAGGTTCTTTGGTATATAATGACGGGACATTCGAAAGCGCCTCGTTCGGCGGCGGTCGGATCGTCGGTACGAACAACGGCGCGAACTCGGAGGTGCACTATTTCCTGACGGATCATCTGGGCAGTACACGTGTCGTGGCGAAGGTGACGCCGACAGGCCGCGAAGATCTCGACCGCAAGGACTACTATCCCTTCGGCAAGGAGTGGGCGCAGCCCGACATGCCGACATCGGATAATCGCTACACCTTCTCCGGTAAGGAAAAACAACATCTGCGATTCCAAGAGATCGATTATGCCGATTTCGGTGCACGGTTCTACGATTCCGAAGGGGTAATGTTCTTGCAGCAGGATCCGATGTCCGAGAAATACTATCCGATTGGCCAATACAATTATTGCTTGGGTAATCCAATTCGCTTGATCGATCCCAACGGGATGGAGACAACCGACGCTCTCGAAGAATGGATCGAAGAGTTGGAAAAGGAAATAGACGACATGAGACGGAGAAACAATGCGGAAATTGCAAGGTATGAAGCCGGACGGACAGCCAAAAACAGTAAAAGAACAGACCGTAAAATTAAAAAAGCAGAAGCAAGAAATGCGAGATTAGATCAGGTAACGAAAGAAATTGCGGCTTTACGTGATTCAGACCAGCTATATGGGATTACCATATCAAACGGCAACGATGGGAATGGAGCTTTTGTGTATAACGAGGAAGCCGGAACAATGGATGTGTTGATCCCTGCTGATAGCCCCTTGGGATTGTTTGCTCACGAATTGAAACATGCATATCAATTTGAGAAAGGAGAATTAGGCGCCAACCCACTTGGAAAGGGATCGAATTTTTTATATGATCTTACGGATGAAGAAACAGCTTATGAACGAGGCGAGATGTTTGGACATTATGTATCGGATTGGAAAGGTAGAGACTCCTATAAAGGCCTACCCAGTCAAAGTATAACGGTCTATTCGGCAAACGGTTTCACTCCATTTTCCAACGAATATACATATCAATCCGCTGCGGATAAACACTATATAGCATTTAGAATTAATAACAAAACCTATTTACCTAAAAAGAAATGATGAAAAGGATTTTTGGATTGTTGGTGATTGGCTGTGTGCTATATGCCTGTTCTCCGATATTAAAATACGGGAAATATAGTTATAAATGTAGAGGTCTTAGAGGCCCTTATGAATGTTCTTACATTACTATTAATCCGGACTCAACATACCGGTCTTATTCGAAGTTTGATGCAGGTGCAATTGATTGGACAGGTAAATGGTCTCGAATAGGGAATACATTATATGCAGAAGAAACTAAAGATAGTATGATGCGGGCTATAGATAGTGTAATATTGGGATTTATACGACCACCTCAAAGGGATACTCTTATAATTAAGAAGAATAGATTAATAACAGAAACACAAAAGATTAAATGGAAAAAAGGAAATAAATGGGAAACCGGAAGATTTATATTTAAAAATTCGAAAACCAGATTTAAATACAAGTTCGTTCCAGCAGAAAATTGACGTAAGACGCAGAGCCGTGAATATATTCACGGCTCTGCGTCTTTATTATGATGTAGAAAATTCACATAATAGAGAGAGTTCTTAGATATGTAATGACAATACAAATAAGGGTACGTTATTTTCTGACCGATCATTAGGATTGTAAGCGCGTAGTGGCGAAGGAAATGCCGGATAGAATCGATCTTGACCATAAGATTACTATCCCTTCGGCAAAACTTGGAACCAACCGCTACACTTCTTCGGGGGGGGAAGACCGTGGTACCCTTGATCCGTTATGCCGATCTCGGGGCACGGTTCTATTGCGTCTTTGCTGTGTCATTCCGCCCGACTCTCGTCGTTCTCCATCCAGATAGCCCGTTTTCGTTCATAGTCGAAGGCTTTCCACCAGGTGTTGCAGGCATCGAGGAACGCTTGTCCCTCGTCATCCGCCGGATAATTCGCCGCAGACAATCCCGTAATCCGTTCCATTTTCGGGAAGTCCACTGCCAACCACCAGGCATCGAGGTTATCTCCGAACTCTTCGAGCGAGCAAAACCATACGTGCTCCTGACACGCGTCGCACCATTGATCGTCAGCATCTGCGTCTATCGAGGATACATACTCCAACGTATTAGGATCGACCCACGCCATCATCTGTATCTCACGCGAGCCGCATCTTTCGCAAACAAGGACACTCGGCTCCTTAGAAGGGCATTCCTCGTCTTGTCCTCGAACAGCACACGCAATGTGCTCGATCAACAGCCGCCGATTGCCCCTATCGAGAGCGACATAGAATCGTCGGGCTCCACCGCACAGGTCAGGTGCAATACTTCGGCACCACACTTTCCACACGCTCGCAGCCCGTGTGCCGAAGATCGTGCGGCACTCTTCTTCGCACCAGCTATCCCGCATATAGTCGAAATAGCGGTCTATAATACTTTTATTTCGTTTCATCGGTTCGTTTTTTATACGTCATTTATTAATCAAGATTCATTGTCAAATCAGAATCCGCATTTCACGTATGAATTTCCCAGCCGCGGATTCTCGGTTCGCAGTAACATCCCGAACGATCGGGTGTGCCGTGATAGACCAGTCCGCCGACAATGCCTGTACTGCCGTCGGCATAGCGCTGCCTGAAAAGAAAGGAATAAGGCGCAGAATCCTTATACAGTTCGATTTCACAAGGACAGTTCGGATTCCGCTCCCACCGTTTCAGATCGTTCAACCGTTCTTCCAATGTTTTGTCGCCGATTCGTTCGGCATAACGCACTACTTCGTCGTAGTGCTCCTGACACATAATTTTCATATTGAGTTAAATTACAGGGTGAATATTTGAAAATCCTATTTTAGTTTTTCCGCCAAGCGATCGATCAATTCGCGGCATCCGCGCAACGACGGGGTACGGAAACCTCGGCTCACGCCTTTGCAATGGATCTGCGCTCGGGATAAATCGGCAATCCGTCTTTGCAGCATGCCGAGCGTCCGGGGGTGGATATTGATCCCATATTTGCCGCACAAGGCAATAAAGAGTTCCGTTTCGACGAATCCTCCCTCCCGAAAAGCAGCCTCGGCCCGTTTCAATGACGCTCTCAGCCGCGCTTCCTCTTGCCGCTGTCGTCGTTTTTCCCGTTCGATCCGCACTTGTTCCCGTCTTCGGTCTTCCGCAGCATACAGTTCGCGCATACGGGCGCGATGCCCCTTCAACGGCCGGGCATCCCAACCCAGTGCTTCGTAGGCTGCCACGTAAGACGACGGAATCCATTGGAGGTTCTCCATACGGCGTTGCACAGCGGCTCGCAGGTTGCGAGCTTCCGCAGTCCGCGCTTCGATATATTCCTTGCGGAGCATTCCTCTGCGAAACATACTTCCGGCTTCGAAACAAACGTCGCCGACACGCAGTATGATGACAACTATATCGTTCGCCTTACGGAACCGGTCTTTTATAATGGGATACCATCCGACGTGTTCGTTCAGGAAGGTCACATCTTCATAGGCCGCGACGATCCGGTCATCCCGACCTGCGGCCTGACGCAATAATTTCACTCGCATAGTCGTATCGAGGTTTTATAGGTTCGGCAATTCGACCGTCAAAGGTTCGAGATAGGTGGCCAAATGTCTGATAAACTCCCGTCGGAACGATACGTCCCGATCGCATCGTTTCCAGAGTTCGTAAACATCCATCCGCTCCTGCTCGATAGCGCGGGCGACAGCACGGCCGTGCCGCAGATCGTTCTGCCAGACCCCCAGAAAAAAGAGATAGAGGATTTCCTCCTCCAGGCGTTCGTAGCCCTCCTTGCGCAGCAGTGTGGTCAAAGGTCCGTATTCCTCCTCATGAAAAATCTGCGGTTGGATATTGCTGGACGCATGGCAGACGATCACCCGCCGGTCGGCGGTGACGAAGATGTTTTTGATGATTTCGTGGCTCATAATCGGTAAATTTTATGGTAAAACAAATGCGCCCCGTAATCGTCGCTGATTACGGGGCAAACGGGGCGGAATGATATTCAGAGGTCTTGCAGCATCATCCGCAAGACATCGAAAAGCTGTCCGACTTCGAGGTCCTGCACCGGCACGCAGCGATCCCCTCCGTAGTCGTACGACAGACAGGCATACAACACAGCATGTTTTATCTGGAAAGCTGTGACATAGCATTTATCCTGGCGTTCGTCCGATGCCGGATATTCGTTGCCCGAATCGAGGCTTTGGCCCGTCATTTCGGAAACGATTCCTGTCATCAGATCGACGAGGCGTCGGCGGTGTATTCGGTCGATCGCCTCGTATCGTTCCAGTATCTTATCTCTTTCCGTCGCGGTTCGGCTGTCGGAAAGTTTCGCATCCTCCGTTCGGAGGTTCTCGTTCGGGATTTCCTCTCCCGTGTAGGGATTGAACAGCGGGCTGTAGGCGAGCGGTTCGGCTTCGACAGCGAAGATTCCGCGCTCGGAGTCGCAGAAAAGCTCCATCGGAACGGGCGTCGTCGCAACGACATGCCGCGCTTCGGATTCGGAAAGGCCGCTTCCCGTCAGCGAAGCGGCCCGGCGTCGAAAGGTTTCGGGCGTCGAAGACTCCGAGAGCTGCAAGTCGAACGTATCGCCCTCGGTTTCGGTAACGATCAGTGTGTCGTCATTCATAATGTTATAGGGATTTAATGGATATGGAGTGTGGGCGGAACGTAACAGACGATCCGTTCGTGCCGAAGATCGTCGTAGAGAATCTTCACGGGTTGCGGGACGTTGTAGATATGGCAATTGGCGATCGGCGCGTCGAGCGCATCCCACTGCTCCTGCAACAGAGGTCTCTCCGCAGGGCGGTAGCACCAGACGACCAGCTGCCGGGGCGAACGTCCCGGAAATACGGTAGCTTTGTAGTCGTGCAGGAACGTCTGGAACGCTGCTTCGTCGCCGATCTCCCGACCGTTCGTGCGGTAAAGATCGCTGCCGCATGGCCGTTCGATCCGATAGACATAGAGCCTGCGCCACGCCTCGGTCGTAAAGTCGCCATAGAGCGGATCGGGTTCGCGGTAGCTCCACCCCGCGACTTCGGCTTCGAAGCGGATCGACCCGTTGCCGCAAGGTCCGTCGTGACCCCAGATTTTGAAAGAACCCCGCCGGAGACCTTCATAGCGGAATGCGGCAGCCGCGACATGGGTATAGGGGCCTCCGCTGCTACAGCACTGTACGCCGTCTTTCGTCCGCGAGGCGAAGGGATCGTAAGGATAGATACAGACGGTGAGCATATCGTTTCTGTCGTAGGCGATCAATGCACTGCCGGCATAGTCGCCGTGGCGGGAAACGTATCGCACCCGATCGCCGCAATGCGGCCTGTCGGCGCTGCGTGTCGATTCGATGTATTTCTTCATGGCATTGACCGCTTCGACGTCCTGCTGTGTCAGGCCGTGTTCGTGGTCGTAAAGCGGATTCAATGCCCGTAACGTGTCGAGGGTATAACAGCCCTTCGTCGGATCATGTGTCATGGTTCGTTATCGGTTTAGAGATTCGTAAACGAAAAGCGAAGACCGGAGCGTCGCGGAACAACCTCGACCGCCTCCGAATCTGTCGGGCAGACGATCTGTATTATCCCGGACGTACCGGTTGCCTCGGGAAGAACACCGGTGCGCGACGGCGGCGCAGCGACGGGAAAATACCGCAAGGCGGAGGTATGCCGACGCCGAGGATGATTTTCCCGTCCGCAGCCGACGAGGGCGCGGCAGCGGCCGTGCGCGTGCCGAGCTTCCCCGCAGGCAACCGGAGGCGAAGGAAAATCGAAAATTACGTGTTCTTTTCGGTGTCTTATCGCTATATTTGCAGGCACCCGAAACAGAATCTCGCAATGGCACTCTACCGTTTGGAATCCGACCGTACGCAAATCGGAATCGATCTCGATACGAAAACGCGCGACAACAACCTGCGACACCCCGACTATGCCCGGCACGCGCAGATCATGCGTCTTGTTTATGTCCAGTCGCTGTTAAGCGGCCAAAGCATCCTGCAAACGATTCCCTCGCTTGCCGACCACTTTCCGCAGCTCGACCCTTTCAATCCGGAGCATCAGGCGTGCGTCTGCTGCATCTGGGATGCGGCATTCGATTTGCACCGTCCTCCGCACGTGCGTATCGGTCGCACCGACTGCGCCTATTTCTTCACGGAGAGAGCGTCCTGCGAATATTACAGGAATTACAGCGGCATGTCCTCGGCACAGCTATGCGAAGTGCAAGTCCTCGAAACATACGACCGTTTTACAGGGGACATGCGCTGGCTCGACGCCATAGACGAGCGTACGGCCACGGCCCGCGACATAGCCGCCGCAGCCGTGCGCTACTGGGCCGGAGAGATGTCCGCCGATCCGCTCCCCGAGGTGCTGTTTCAAGGCCGGTACAGACTCACACCTGTTCCGTAAAATGTAGAAGAATGGATAAAAAAACACTGCGAATCTTTCGTCCGGGCCTGTCTACTCCGTGCGAAGTTCCTCTGTCGGGCGGCACGGTCAGGGCGGGGTTCCCGTCGCCGGCGGACGACTTTTTGGACATGCCGCTCGACCTGAACCGTGAGCTGGTGCCGAATCCTGCCTCGACATTTTTCGTGCGTGTCGAGGGCGACAGCATGACGGGCGACGGTATCGGCGACGGCGACCTGCTGATCGTCGATCGTGCCGTCGAGCCTTACGACGGATGCATCGCCGTCTGTTACGTGGACGGGGAGTTCACCGTCAAACGGGTCAAGCTGGAAGCTGCGGGGGCCTGGCTCCTGCCGTCCAATCCCGCATATCCGCCCATTCGCGTCGATGCCGACAACGAATTCTCGATCTGGGGCGTGGTGCGTCACGTCGTCAAAACCTTCAAATAACACCTTCGATGTACGGCCTTTGCGACTGCAACAACTTCTACGCCTCCTGCCAGCGGGTCTTTCGTCCCGATCTTGTCGGGCGACCCGTGGTTGTGCTGTCGAACAACGACGGCTGCATCATCGCCCGCTCGAACGAAGCCAAAGCCCTCGGCATCGGCATGGGGCAGCCGCTCTATCAGGTACAGGGGCTTATCGACCGGCACGGCGTGGCCGTCTTTTCGGCCAACTTCGCCCTCTACGGCGATATGTCGCGCCGTGTGATGGCGACACTCCGCACGCTCGTCCCCTCCGTCGAGGTGTACTCCATCGACGAGGCATTTTTCGACCTGCACGGCATCGCCGAGCCGTTAGACGACTACGGACGTCGCATCGGCCGCACGATACGCCGCAACACGGGCATTCCCGTGAGCATCGGCATCGCGCCGACCAAGACTCTGGCCAAGATCGCCTCGAAGCTGGCCAAGCGCTACCCGAAGCTGGACGGCTGCTGTTACATGCATCGGCCCGAGGACATCGAAAAGGTACTTGCGACCTTTCCCCTGCACGAGGTCTGGGGTATCGGACGCCGCTACGGCAAGCTCTTCGATTCGATGCGCATCACGACCGCGCGGCAGTTCGTCGAGCTGCCCGAAGAGTGGATACACAGGCGCATGGGGATTACGGGTCTGCGGACGTGGCGCGAGTTACAGGGCATCGAGTGCATCGGCTTCGAGCAGATGCCGCAGCAGAAGCAGCAGATCACCGTTTCGCGCAGTTTCCCCAAGGAGATTTACGAGCGGGAGGAGCTCGAACGCATCGTCGCGGAGTTCGCTTCGATGTGTGCCGAGAAGCTCCGCGCCCAGCGTGCTCTCTGCGGGCAGATACACGGATTCATTTTCACCAACCGCCACCGGGACGACCAGCCCCAGCGCTATGAAACGACCGTGCTGACCTTACCCGAACCTACCGACAGCACGTTGGAGATCGTCCGGCAGGCCCGTGCAGCGCTGCGGCAAATTTATCGTCCAGGGTTCGGGTACAAAAAAGCAGGTGTGACACTCGCGCAGATCGTACCGGCAACGGGCGTGCAGGGCACTCTGTTCGCACCGCCCGACAAGGGGAAGCACGCACGACTGATGGAGGCTCTGGATCGGGTGAACAAGGTCTATGGCCGGGGCAGCATCGTCATCGCGGCACAGGGAACCGAGCCGTTCCGTATGAACCGCGAACATCTCTCGCCGCGCTATACGACCGACTGGCGGGAGCTGCTGACCGTAAAGGCGAAATAGGATGGATCGCATCGAACGGGAAAAACGGACGGTAGAGCGGATGATACGCCTCTATTGCCGTCGCAAGGAGCACAACGCGGAGCTGTGCGAGGCGTGCCGCAGCCTTTTGTCCTACGCCTGCCGGCGGTTGGAAACCTGCCGCTACGGCCCTCTCAAAGGCTCCTGCAAACAGTGCACGGTTCATTGCTACGCTCCGGCACAGCGGGAAAAGATTCGGGCCGTGATGCGCTATGCCGGGCCCCGGATGCTGTTGTATCATCCTCTCGAAGCCCTGCGGCATCTGCTGCGGTAAGTGATCCGATCCGTCGTCGAAAGGCGATCGCCCGGATCACGTGTTCAAGGCGGGGTTCAGCCGCTCCTTGAGTTTGGTATTGCGTTTCAGCACGGCCTGATTCCGGATGGCGCAGGCAAGGGCTTTCGTCGCACCGATCAGAACGCAGATCTTCTTGGCCCGTGTGATCCCCGTGTAGATCAGGTTGCGCTGGAGCATCACGTAATGGGTCATCAGCACCGGCAGGACCACGATCGGATACTCCGATCCCTGCGCCTTGTGGATCGTCGTGGCGTAGGCCAGCGTCAGCTCGTCGAGCTCCGTTACGTCGTACTCCACGCTGCGGCCGTCGAAATCCACCGTCAGCGTCCGGTCTTCCGTATTCACGCTCTCGACATATCCCAGGTCGCCGTTGAAAACCTCCTTATCGTAGTTGTTGCGCACCTGCATCACCCGGTCTGCCTGACGGTAGGTATAGCCTCCGCGATTCAGGCTCGGCCCCGAAGGGTTCAGGGCCTCCTGCAACGACAGGTTCAGGTTGGCGGCACCCACGATGCCCCGCTGCATCGGCGTGAGAACCTGAATCTTGTCCGGCCGCTGTCCATAGGCACGCGGCAGGCGCTCCTTCACCAGCCGAACGACCGTGGCTGCCACCCGTTCGGGGTCTTCCTCCTTCATAAAGAAGAAATCCGTATCGCGGCCGTTGCTCGTATCGGGGAAACGGCCCTGATTGATGGCGTGGGCGCTCATCACGATCCGGCTCTTCTGTGCCTGCCGGAAGATTCGCGTCAAGCGCACGACGGGAATCTTCTGCGAGTCGATGATGTCGCGGAGGACATTGCCCGCACCGACGCTCGGCAGCTGGTCGATGTCGCCCACGAGCACCAGACGCATCGTCACCGGAACGGCTTTCATCAGGTTGTTCATCAGCAGGATGTCGATCATCGAGCATTCGTCCACGATCAGGGCGTCTCCGTCCAGCGGATTTTCGTCGCCACGCTTATAGCCGTCCTGCGGATTGTATTCCAGCAGCCGGTGGATGGTCTTGGCATCCATCCCCGTCGCTTCGCTCATGCGTTTGGCCGCACGTCCCGTAGGCGCCGCCAGCAGAACGCGCAGCCCCGCCGTCTTTAACGCCGCGATGATGCCCTGCGTAGTGGCCGTCTTACCCGTGCCGGGGCCGCCCGTGAGCACCATGACCTTGGAGGTCACGGCCTGCCGGATCGCAGCGAGCTGCACGTCGTCGTAGCCGATGCCCGTTTCTGCGGTAAGAACGCCGGGGTCAAGCTCCGTAGTGAACAACGTGCGGCCCGCACTCTCCGCGAGCTCTTTCAGCCGCCGTGCCGCGCCGCACTCCGCATGATAGAACGCCGGCAGGTAGATCGCCTCCCGCTCCGTTATCAACTCCTCGGAGAGGATCATCCGCTCCAACGCTTCGCAGACGGGTGCCGCGTCGGCTTCGAGCAGCGTGCAGGCCGCTTGCACGAGTTGTTCCCGTTCGGCATAGACGTGTCCCTCGTCCGAGAGTTGGCCGAGCGTGTAAAGGATCCCGCTCCGGCACCGGCGGGCATCGTTCTTCCCGTAGCCCATCTTGCCGGCGATGCCGTCGGCGGTCTTGAAGCCGATGCCCCAGATGTTGTCGGCGAGGCGGTAAGGATTCTCCCGAACCTTGTCGATACTCTCCGAGCCGTACTCTCGGTAGATCTTGGCGGCATAGGCCGTGCTTACGCCGTAGCTTTGGAGAAACAGCATCACGTTCTTGATCTCCTTCTGCCGCTCCCAGCTCTCGCGGATCTTCTCCACGCGCTTGCGGCCGATCTGCGGCACCTCGTAGAGCCGTTCGATGTCGGTTTCGATCACTTCGATCGTCGCCGCACCGAATCGCTGGACGATCGCACGGGCGAAACGGGGACCGATGCCTTTCACCAGTCCGCTGCCGAGGTATTTCTCGATGCCGTAAACCGTAGCGGGCATCGTCTCCTCCCACGTTGCGGCAACGAACTGGCTGCCGTAACGCTTGTCCACCTTCCACTCGCCACGGCACAACAGGACACTCCCCACGGGAACTTCCAGCAGGTTGCCCACGAGCGTAACCAGATCATCGTAGCCCTTTACTTTGACTTTCAATACCGAATACCCGTTTTCGGGATTCTGATAGGTGATGCGTTCCACCACGCAGCGAAGAGTCGTCATAGGCGTCTTGCTTACATCATCGAACAATGCCAATACTCTGTAAAAATACGAAAAATCGCGGAAACGGCAATACCGCAACCACTCCCGATCCCGACCTGAAATGCAGAACCGGGAGCGAGCGGCCTGCCGGAATGCTTCGCAATGGATGCTATCGTCGCGCCAGAACGACTATTTCAGCCGCGACATTTGTCCGCGCGAACCGCTCCTGCATAGGCGTACGGTACAGAACCTCGAATTGCCGCAGCGTTTCCTGTATGCCCTTGGGGCGCTGTTTGTCGATGAAACCGTGCGGAAGCAGCAACACACTCCGGTCGCCCGGCTGTTGTACCTTCGCAAGCCACGAAAGGAAATCGACGACCTCCGTCGTTTCGAAGGGAGGGTTGGCAACGACGTTCTCGCAACGGAAATCGATGTCCCGATATGGCCCGATCAGCGTTTGCGTCACAGGATACAGGCGTGCGTAAAAGTCCGCCAGCTCCCGGTCGACTTCCAATCCCACGATCTGCGAGGGATGCACGCTTGCGGCGATCAAGGCCCGGGTGAGCTGTCCCGTACCGCAGCAGACGTCCATGATACGGCTGTCATTCTCGAAATACCGCACGGCAAGGGCGGCGATCCGCCGGGCCGTAGCATCGGGCGTAAGGTACTGCGACAGGCGGACACCGCGTCGCTTCTGCCGCTCGCACAGTGCGTCGTAGGGCCAGTTATCCCCGTCGTAGCGGAACGGCAGTTCACCGTGTTGTTGCAGGTAATCGTGAATTTCGCAAAGCGTATCCGGCCAGATAAGCAGCCGGTTTTTGAAATAGCTGTTCGCAAGCGCATAGCGCTTAGCAATTTTTTCAAATCGTTTCATAGGTCTTAATTCAATTTAGCGTTTCGTTCGTTTCCGATGTCGGACCGTTGTCGGCGATCATCCGGTAATTGTCGTCGTCTACACTGTGGATTCGGACCGTAGCACGACCCTCGTTCTCGGACGGAGCGATCTCTCGGATCGTTTCGTAGTGCGTTTCGCTCTCCTCGATTTCGATCGCAGCGTCGTCGCACGCCGCAGCGTAAAGGGACCTGTGAGCGATCGCCGCAGCTTGCGCCTCCGCTGTCTCGATCGTTGCGGCCTCGATGGAAAAGTAGATGCGCTCCCACACCGAGACCTTCCTGTCCTCATAAAATCTGTACTTGGTCATAGATTAGTTCGTATTGATAATTTTAAGCCTTCCGCTCCGGCATCTCGATCGGTTCGACGTTTCCTATCCGTGTGTCGGGATGTATAGGAAAGTCCCAATCCGGACACGTGAGCTCGTCGAGCGTCGTATGGATGTCGCCGCACGTCAGGCCGCATCGTCGTAAAACAAGCCGGGCGGCTTCCTTGTCGGAAACCGCCCGAACGGTGTAGGCTCCTTCGAACGTGTAGCGTACACCTACTCGAAAATTCCGTTTCATCCTATTAAAAGCTATTCCACATGCCGTTGTCGTAGATATGCGCTTCGAGGTATTGCATCCCCGGCTCACAGGAGACGATCTCGATATGAAGCGTCGGGTCCTTCTCCAACGTCTTCATCATCGCTGCGATCGCCTCCTCGGGGTAGCACCATTTCGAGTCGAACTCTCCGCGCATCCAGTTGTCGCGGCCGTCGAGGTCGTACAGGTCGAACCGATCGCCGAGGCCGTAGAGAATCTTTTCGTAGTTCGCTTCATTGTCCGTCGAACAATAGAAGCGGTTGATACACATATTCGCCATCGTAAAACAGGTTTGCGTTCCCGCCGCTTTCAGGCGGGAACAGGTTACAGTCGAATGTTATGCCACCGGCCGTCACAATAGACGTTCCCTTTCAGATAGAGCGTATAGAAGTCGGTGGAGATTATCCGCAGACACAGCGAGGAGTCCTTGCGAAAATCCTCGGTCAGCGTCATAAAGAGCAGGGGCGGGAACCGTTCCCGCGAAAGGTAGCGTCCCGTAGTTTCAGCATCCGCAGGGTGGTAGTCATAGACGTGGAAATGCAGAAACAGCCAGCGGACGATCCGGCGGCGCGTGTCAGCGCTCCGGCTCGACAGCCGGAAGCGATGGACATACAGGTTGCGTATGAAATATTCCGGAAAGGGTATCATTCCCGATTCGGAATCGTTTTGAAAAAGGTTCAGCATTTCGGTCTGTAGCGGTTATCTGAAAGGGCCAGGAAGTCGTCGAGCGTACAGGGGCCGTAATCGAGCGATACCTTTTCCTGAATCGTGCCCGTTTCGTAGCGGAAACTGTAGCAGAGACCGTTACGCTCGATAGATCCTCTGTCCCGATCTTTGTTCCACTTGACATCCGGGAGTTTGTTCAACCGCGATCGATGGGCGGCGATATGGTCTTCGCGTTCTCGATCGAGGTGTTCCAGGTCGTGCCAGATCTTAGTCAGGTAGTCCACCCAAATATTGACCTTACGCTCGGAAAGGACACCGATGCGGTGCGGTGCCGGATATTTATCCCGGATATGAGCCTGCATATGAAGATCTATGTGCTTGAAATTCGAGGTGTCGATGTCGATCGCATAGGTCGGTTTGGGAGAATACTGCTTATTGATCCGAAAGAGGATTCCGTTGCGTCGGAAACAGATACGGCTCTGTTCGAACGTGCAGTATTCCGTATTTTCATTATAGAAAACGCCGTACAACAGTTCCGCATCGGGAATAGTGGGCAAAACTTCCTCCAACAAGCCTTGTGCCCTCTGTATCTCCGAAGTAGTTCGATAGTCGGGAGTAAGCGTCAAGCGTGTAAAGCTCTTCTGGTCCATCCAGCATATCATCGCGCAGACACCCGCGTACGGCAGGATTCGATTTCCCGTACATGGTCGTTCAGAGGAAGTGTTTCCATTGTATAATTTTTAATCGTTATATATTTGCATAAAGTTTCAACATCAAAGTGTGGAATAAGACCGATGTTTCCTTGGTCATAAAGGCCGTGAGTTATGTTTCGTCCCCACACTTTTACATCAGAAACCGGATAGTTCAATGGGCTTTCGACCCCGTATTCGCAATGATGGCTCACGATGTACAGATGTTGTCGTTCAATAAATCATTAAGACTATGACCTACGTTGGAATTGATGTCAGCAAGGCGACTTTCATTGTTGCTTATTCTTCTGCCAAGAGCAGCAAGACCAAAACGTTCAAGAACACTACCAAAGGCGTTCACGAGTTCATTCAAACCTTGTCTGCCAATGAGCATCATTGTGTGCTGGAAGCAACCGGCAATTACAGTTCCCTGCTTGTTTATCTTCTTTCGCGAGCAAATATCACAGTGAGTCTGGAGAACCCACTCAAGATAAAGAACTTCGCCCGTGTGATGCTTTCGGTTACCAAGACAGATGAGACGGATGCACGCCTGATAGCCTTGTATGGGCAGAGGATGCAGCCTGCTCCTTACAAACTTCGTAGCGATGCCATCCTTACCTTGAAACAGAAGCGAACAGTCATACGCCAACTCAAGAAGCAACTTATAGCCACCCAGAACTTGAAAGGTTCCATGGAAGCCCTCCCTTTCTTCGACCCTAAATGCAAGAAAGCCATTGAGAAGACAATCGTCTTTCTTGAAAAGCAAACCAAAGGATTGGAAGAAGAGTTAGCAGCCTTGGCACAAAGCGAGTACAAGAAGCAGATCGACTTGCTTACCTCAATTAAAGGTATCGGCGTCACGCTGGCGGCAGCCTTGATAATGGCTACGGGAGGCTTCACGTACTTTGATAATGCCAAGCAACTCACCCGATACTTGGGCTTATCACCTACTTACCAACAATCCGGTACGTCAGTCAATGTCAAAGGTCACATCAATCGCAACGGTGATTCTTCCTTACGTGGTCAGCTTTATATAGCTGCCATGGCATCTCTGCGATGCAATGCCGAATGCAAGGCGTGTTTTGACCGATTACGTTCTAACGGCAAGCCGGGAAAAGTGGCGGTTGTTGCAGTCGCCAACAAACTCGTAAGGCAAGCCTTTGCGGTAGTCACTCAAGAAAAGCCATATGTCGATGGATTCAAGTCTGAAAAGCCATAATAGCTCCTGCGGAGGGAACGCCATGCGGCAAGGGGCTGCGCAGTCAGCCCCGACGAGCTTCCGTGAATGAGATAATTGCATATTTATGCTAATTATCGTTAACCGTAGTCAGTTTTCGTATTATAGTTCATAACGCGACAGTTCTCGGCCGCTATGCCGAGCAGCACTGAGAGCTTCATACAGGCGGCAGCTTGTGTACGCGCCGCAACGCGGAAGAGATACATGGCGTAGCCTTCCGCCGAAATCCGATAGATGTTCATGGTTCGAAACAATTTGGTGAATATTCTTATTGTGTCGCCAGACCGAATGTCCTGCATGGTCGGACGACGGGGCGGAAACTGCGGCAGGCGGCCCGTGCGACTTTTCCGCGTGCGATACCGTTCGAAGAAGGGAAGATCGTGCGCGGAAAAGGCGATAAGGGACTGTGAGCCTGCCGCTAACTTGCCCCGCGTCCGACCGGGACGATCCTGTATCATGCATAAAAAAGCGGACAAAGAGTCCGACAGCAGCCGATTTTGCCTATATTTGTTTCATAACGACCCAATAAAAATCGATATGGAAAAATTACTCGAACAGATCAACGATCGCATCGCAGCATTTCAGAAGGATGCATATCTTCAGTGGTTCAAAGGCAACAATTAGGTAAACACTATTATAATGTAAAGAAGCGGTTGGAATATAT